>Ga0209640_10004640_pt1 | contig 12039 bp, 11 predicted proteins | sample RifCSP10_1_FD_184018 | JGI IMG/M metagenome (GOLD analysis project Ga0209640, IMG submission 184018) | Soil microbial communities from Rifle, Colorado - Rifle CSP2_sed 10_1 (SPAdes) (version 2) | ecosystem: Environmental > Terrestrial > Deep subsurface > Rock core/Sediment | place: Rifle... | reverse complement strand
GATGCCGGTGGGACAGGCCTGCACGCAGATGCCGCAGTCGACGCAGTCGCCCCGGTCGCCCTTCTTGCCTCGCGGTTCGCCCCGCTTGGCGTCGTAGGTGATGATCAGCGTGTCCTTGTCGAACATCGCGCTCTGGAAGCGCGCGTAGGGGCACATGTACTTGCAGACCTGCTCGCGCATCCAGCCGGCGTTGCCGTAGGTGGCGAACCCATAGAAGAGGCACCAGAAGCTTTCCCAGGGTCCGAGGGAGAAATTTCTTGTTTCGACAACCAGTTCCCGGATCGGCGTGAAGTAGCCGACGAAGGTGAACCCGGTCCAGAGCGAAAGCACGATCCAGGCGAAGTGTTTTGCCGTCTTCAGGCCGAAGCTTTTCAATGACTTTTCCCGGTCCAGCTTGATCCGCGCATTCCTGCCCCCTTCGATCTTGCGCTCGATCCACAGGAAGATTTCCGTGTACACGGTCTGCGGGCAGGCGTAGCCGCACCAGAGGCGCCCGGCCACCGCGGTGAACAGAAACAGGCTCAGCGCCGACACGATCAGCAGGACGCTGAGGTAGATGATGTCCTGCGGCCAGAACACCAGGCCGAGGAGGTAGAACTTGCGGTGCGCGATGTCGAACAGGATCGCCTGGCGGTCGTTCCAGCTGAGCCAGGCGCCGCCGTAGTAGGCGATCTGCGTCGCCCACACCAGCGCCCAGCGCCACGCCGCGAACCAGCCGTGCACCGCGCGCGGGTAGATCTTCTGCTGGACCTCGAAGAGCGACTGTTCCTGGAAAGCGGGCGCGAGATCCTTCAAGTTCATTTCGACAGCGACAGGACGTACGCGGCGAGCAGATGGATCTTGGCCTCGCTCAGTTGCCCCTTGTGCGCCGGCATCTGGCTCGTGCGCCCGCGCGCGATGGTCTCGGAGATCGCCGCCTCGCCCGAGCCGTGCAGCCAGATCTTGTCCGTGAGGTCGGGCGCGCCAAGCGCCGGATTGCCCTTGCCCTGCGCGCCGTGACAGGCAACGCAGGTCTTGTCGAAGAGCTCTTTTCCCTTGGCGACGCGAATCGAATCCGCGGTGCTGCCGGAGAGCGACATGACGTAGTGCGCGACGTCCTTCACGCCCTGCTCGCCGAGCACCGCGCCCCACGGCGGCATGACGCCGTTGCGCCCGTCGGTGATCGAGACCTTGATTTCCTGCGGCGCGCCGCCCCACAGCCAGTCGCGGTCGGCGAGGCTGGGAAAACCGCGCGAACCGCCGCCGTCCGAGGCATGGCATTGCGCGCAGTGGTTGAGGAACAGCTTCTGCCCGACCGCCAGCGCCTCGGGGCTCTTCGACAGCGCGACCACGTCGAGCGCGGCGAACCTGTCGTAGAGCGGCCCGTAGGCCGCCTGCGCGCGGGCGTTCTCCTCGTCGAGCTGCTTCACCTGCGTCCAGCCGAGCGTGCCGCGCCAGCTGCCGAGCCCGGGATACAGCACCAGATAAATCACCGAGAAAACGATGGTGAGGTAGAACAGCCAGCTCCACCAGCGCGGCAGCGGATTGTTGTACTCGGCGAGGTCCTCGTCCCAGGTGTGCCCCGTGGTCTCGGCCTCGCCGCCGCGGCGCACGCTCTGGGTCTTGAGGAACACCGCGCAGGCGACGATCGACACCACGCTGATCAAGCCGATGTAATAGTCCCAGAAGGCGGAGGTGAACTGGCTCATTCGTCGCCCTGCTCGAAAATGCTTTTCCCCTGGTCTTCGAATCGCGCCTTGCGCGCCGGCGCGTAGGCCCACCACACGATCCCGGCGAAGGCGAGGAAGGCGGCGAGCGTCACGAGGCTGCGCAGCGTTTCCATGTCAGGGGATCCGCTTCAGGGCGGTGCCGAGCACCTGCAGGTAGGCGATCAGGGCGTCCATCTCTGTTTTTTCATTCAATTCGGTTCTGGCCCCTTGAATTTCAGAATCAGAATAGGGAACCCCAACCCGCCGCAACGCCCGCATCTTGGCCTCGATGTCCTCGGCGTTGGCGGCGCTTTTCGCCAGCCAGGGGTAGGGCGGCATGTTCGATTCGGGCACCAGATCCCTCGGGTTGAGCAGATGCAGGCGGTGCCACTCATCCGAGTAGCGGCCGCCGACGCGGTGCAGGTCGGGCCCGGTGCGCTTGGAGCCCCACTGGAAGGGATGGTCGTAGACGAATTCACCGGCCACCGAGTACGGGCCGTAGCGCTCCACCTCGGCGCGGAACGGCCGCACCATCTGCGAGTGGCAGCCGTAGCAGCCCTCGCGGATATAGATGTCCCGGCCGGTAAGCTGCAGCGGCGTGTAGGGCTTGAGGCCGGCCACCGGCTCGGTGACCGACCGCTGGAAGGACAGCGGCACGATCTCGACCAGGCCGCCGACGGCGACCACCAGGATGACCAGCACGATCATCAGCGCCTGGTTGCGCTCGATCAGGTCGTGGGTCAGCTTCATGCATGCACCGGCGCAGGGATCGTCGCTTCCATCGGCCTGGATTGAGTTATTGTTTGAAAAACATTCCAGGCCATGATCAGCATGCCGCAGAAATACAGCAGGCCGCCGAGGAGGCGGATGGCGTAGAAGGGATAGGTCGCCTTGACGCTCTCGACGAAGGTGTAGGTGAGCGTGCCGTCGTCGCTCAGCGCGCGCCACATCAGCCCCTGCATCACGCCGGCGATCCACATCGCGGCGATGTAGAGCACGATGCCGATGGTGGCGATCCAGAAGTGCAGGTTGATCGCGCGCACGCTCGCCATCTCGGTGCGGCCGAAGAGGCGCGGGATCAGGTAGTACATCGAGCCCATCGAGATCAGCCCGACCCAGCCGAGCGCGCCGCTGTGCACGTGGCCGATGGTCCAGTCGGTGTAGTGCGACAGCGCGTTCACCGTCTTGATGGACATCATCGGCCCCTCGAAGGTGGACATGCCGTAGAAGGACAGCGAGACGATGAGGAACTTGAGGATCGGGTCGTCGCGCAGCTTGTGCCACGCGCCGCTCAAGGTCATGATGCCGTTGATCATGCCGCCCCAGGAGGGCGCGAGCAGGATCAGCGAGAACACCATGCCGAGCGACTGCACCCAGTCGGGAAGCGCGGTGTAGTGCAGGTGGTGCGGGCCCGCCCACATGTAGGTGAAGATCAGCGCCCAGAAGTGCACCACCGACAGGCGGTAGGAGTAGATCGGCCGGCCGGCCTGCTTCGGGATGAAGTAGTACATCATGCCGAGGAAGCCGGCGGTGAGGAAGAAACCCACCGCGTTGTGCCCGTACCACCACTGCACCATCGCGTCCTGCGCCCCGGCGTACGCCGAGTACGATTTCCAGAACGTCACGGGGACCGCCGCGCTGTTGACGATGTGCAGCAGCGCCACCGTCAGGATGAAGGCGCCGAAGAACCAGTTGGCGACGTAGATGTGCTGCACCCGCCGCTTATAAAGAGTGCCGAAGAAAACCACCGCATAGCTCACCCAGACCAGCGCGATCAGGATGTCGATCGGCCACTCCAGCTCGGCGTATTCCTTCGACGTGCTGATGCCGAGGGGCAGCGTGATCGCCGCCAGCACGATCACCGCCTGCCAGCCCCAGAAGGTGAAGCCCGCGAGGCGGTCGGAAAACAGGCGCGCGTGGCAGGTGCGCTGCACCACGTAGTACGAGGTGGCGAAGAGGGCCGAGCCGCCGAAGGCGAAGATCACCGCGTTGGTGTGCAGCGGGCGCAGGCGCCCGTAGGACAGCCAGGGCACGCCGAAATTGAGCTCGGGCCAGAGCAGCTGCGCGGCGATCAGCACGCCGACCAGCATCCCGACCACGCCCCAGACGACGGTCATGATCGAGAATTGCCGGACGACGCGGTAGTTATAGGTGTTTTCGGCCGGCATCGCTCCCTCGAAGGATGCAGACCATGCTACGAATGCCCGGCAATCTTCCTTTGACCTAAATCAAACCCGTCTATTTGTCGTCATCCGCCAGCAGGTCCTGCGCCGGCCGCTCCAGGTCGTCGAACTGCCCGCCCTGCAGTGCGCGCCAGAACACCCAGCCGATCAGGAATACGAGGGCGACCGAGAGGGGTATGAGGAGGGTGAGGCTTTCCATTTCGGGTCCCGATCCAGCGGCCGCAAGGCGTTCAGCAGCACGGCGAGCGAGCTCGCGCCCATGCCGAGCGCGGCCTCCCAGGGGCCGATCCATCCGGCGGCGGCGAGCGGCAGCACGGCGGCGTTGTAGGCGAGCGCCCAGCCCAGGTTCTGGCGCACGAGGCGCATCGCGCGCCGTGCGAGCTCGAATGTCCCGGCGACCGGATTCAGGGAATTCCCCAGCACGATGACGTCGGCCCGCAGCTGCGCCGCGTCGGCGCCGCCCGCCAGCGCCACCGACGCATCGGCGCGCGCCAGCACCGGCGCGTCGTTCAGCCCGTCGCCGACCATCACCACGATGCGGCCCGCGCGCTGCAGGCGCTCGACGTAATCGAACTTGTCCTGCGGCGTCATGCCGCCGGCGAACCGGCCGATCCCCACCCGGCCGGCCACGGCCACGACGGCCCCGAGCGCATCGCCGCTCGCCAGATGAACGGCGATGCCGCGCTCCTTCAGGAAGGCGACCAGTTCCGCCGCGCCCGGCCGCAGCTCGTCTTCGAGCTCGAACCGGGCGAGCCAGCCGCCCTCGTCGGCGAGGAACACGCGCGTGCGCGGCCCCGCCGCGGCGGGGAACGAGCGCGCGCCGGCCAGCTCGCGGCAGAACTGCTCGCTGCCGACCCTGAACCGCTTTCCGTCGAGGCTCGCGTCGATGCCTTTTCCGGGAAAGTGACGTTGACGTTCAACAACAATTTTTCCAGGCGGAGAAAATGCCAATGCAATCGGATGGCGGCTGGCCGCCTCCAGCGCGCCGGCGATTTCCAGGCAGGCCTCGCGGTCGAGCTCGCCCAGCAATTCGATGCGCGCGAGGACCATGCGCCCGGTGGTCAGGGTGCCGGTCTTGTCGAGCACCACATCGGTCGCCCCTTCGAACGCGTCGAGCGCGCGGGCGTTCGCCAGCAGCGCGCCGCGCCCGAGAGCCGCCGCGCCGGCCCGGGTCAGGAGCACCGGCGAGGCGAGCGCGAGGGCGCAGGGGCAGGCGGCGACGAGCACCGCCACCGCCACCCAGAGATTTCCCCACCAGGCCGCCGCGGCAAGCGCAGTGGCCACGATGACCCAGGTGAGATGGCGCGCGACGCGGTCGGCGGCCGCGACCAGCTTCGGCCTGGAGGCGGCGCCGCGCTCCGCCAGCCGCGCGAGCGCGGCGGCGCGCGTGTCGGCGCCGGCGCGCGTCACGCGCATCGCGAGCGGCTGCTCGAGGTTCACCGATCCGCCGGCCAGCTCGTCGCCCGCGCGTTTCGGCACCGGCCGCGATTCCCCGGTCAGCAGCGATTCGTCGGCGCTCGACGCACCGTCGATCACCACGCCGTCCGCCGGCACGCGCTCGCCGGGGGCAACCCGGATCACGTCGTTCACCGAAAAAACTTTTTCGGAAACCGGCCGAAGCAAGGGATCGAGCTGGCGTCTCGCCCGTCTTCTTGCAGCAGCCTCCGCATAGCGAGCGCCGAGGAGCAGGAAAACCAGCATGCTGATCGAGTCGAAATACACCTCGCCCGCTCCGCTCACGGTGGCCCAGGCGCTGGCGAGGAAGCCGAAAGCCAGGCCGAGGGCGATCGGCACGTCGAGGCCGATGCGCCCCTGGCGCAGGTCCTGCAGCGCGCCGGAGAAAAACGGCGCACAGGAAAAAACCATCACCGGGAGCGTGAGCAGCAGGCTCGCCCAGCGCATCAGTGCCTCGGCCTGCGGCGAAAGCCCGCCGCCGTCGAGGTAGGCGGGCAGGGAGTACATCATCACCTGCATCGCCGCGAATCCGGCGACGAACAGGCGCCAGAGCGCGGCGCGGCTCTCGCGCCGCTCGACGGCTTCCTGCCGCCGCGGATCGTACGGCCAGGCGAGATAACCCACTTCGCGGATCGCTTCGACGATGCGCCGCAGGCTCGCCCGCGCGGGATCCCAGGCGACATGCGCGCGCTGCGTCGCGTAGTTGACCTCGGCGCGCGTCACGCCCGGCAGCCGCGCGAGCGCCTGCTCGATCAGCCACAGGCAGGCGGCGCAGCGCACGCCCTCCAGGATCAGGTGCGCTTCACCGCGGTTTTCAGAAAAATCTTCTGTTGCAGATGGAAAATCGGTCGGCGGCACTGCCGGCTGCGTGCGCGTCGCGTAGTACGCCTCGAAGCCGCCGGCGACGATGGCCTGCGCCACGGCCTCGCAGCCGGCGCAGCAGAAATCGCGCGCCTCGCCGAGGAGCGAAGCGCGCCGCCCGCGGGCCGCGGGGACCGGCAGCCCGCAGTGGAAACAGCAGGTCAGTTGACGGTGATCTGCTTGGTCGAGGCGCCTGCCTTCTTCGGCAGCACCAGGTTCAGCAAGCCGTCCTTGTAGTCGGCTTTCGCGCCCTGGGCGTCCACATCCGCGGGCAGCGTGAAGCTGCGGCTCACCATGCCGTAGCTGCGCTCGCTATAGATGACCTTCTCGCCCTTCTTCTCTTCCTTTTCCTGCTTCACCTCGGCGCGCACCGAGACGTGGTCGCCTTCCACGTCGACGTGGATGTCTTCCTTCTTCACGCCCGGGATCTCGGCGTGGACGGTGAACGCCTTGTCGTCCTCCTTCACATCGAGCTTCATCTTCAGCTCGGCCTCGGCCGGCAGGCCGAGCGGCTTGACCCAGAATCCCTTGCCGAAATCGGTGAACAGCTCCTCAAACGGGTTGTATCGCGTCACGTTGCTCATAGGCCTCTCCATGCAAGAATCACGACTCGGAAATTCATCATATCGGCGGCAACCGGGACGTTTTTGACGTGGATCAAACGCTCAAGCATTACCTCCAGCCGCTGCTCGCGCCAAAGAGCGTGGCGCTGCTCGGCGCCACCGAGCGCGCGGGCGCCCTCGGCAACTTCGTGTACCGCAATCTCGAGGCCGGCGGGCTGCGCGGCGAGCTCTACGCGGTCAATCCCAAGCACCGCACGGTGTTCGGCCGCCGTGCGTACGCGCGCCTCTCCCAGCTCCCGACGGTTCCCGAGCTCGCGGTGATCGCGACGCCGGCGGCGACGGTGCCGCGCATCATCGAGGAGGCCGGGGCGGCCGGGGTGAAGGCGGCCGTGGTGCTGGGCAGCGGATTCGGCGAGGCCGGGCCCGCCGGCCGCTCGCTGCAGGAGGAGATGGCCGCCACCGCGAAGCGCCATGGCGTGCGCGTGCTCGGGCCCAATTGCCTCGGCGTCATCCGCACGGACGCGGGGCTCAACGCCACCTTCGCGCGCAGCGGCGCGCGGCCGGGAAAGCTCGCGCTGGTCTCGCAATCCGGCGCGATCTGCGGCGCGATCCTCGACTGGGCTTACGCGGCCGAAGTCGGATTCAGCAGCGTGATCTCCCTCGGCGGCGCGGCGGACGTGGATTTCGGCGAAGTCCTCGATTTCCTGGCGGGGGACGCCGCGACCGATGCGATCCTGATGTACGTGGAAGGCATCCGCGACGCGCGGCGCTTCATGTCGGCGCTGCGCATCGCCGCGCGCGTCAAGCCGGTGGTGGCCCTCAAGGTCGGGCGCTACGCGGCCGGATCGCGCGCCGCCTCGAGCCACACCGGCGCCCTGGTGGGCAGCGACGCGGTGTTCGATGCCGCCCTGCGACGCAGCGGCACGGTGCGCGTCAAGACCTACACGCAGCTCTTCGCCGCGGCGCGGGTGCTGGCAGGGGCGCGCTTCCCCGAGGGCGAGCGGCTGGCGGTGATCACCAACGGCGGCGGCCCGGGGGTGATGGCCGCCGACAGCGCGGCGGAAAACGGGGTTGCGCTCGCTGAACTGTCCAGGGAGACCCTTGCCATTCTTGATAAAGCCTTGCCTGCGCAATGGTCCCGCGGCAATCCCGTGGACATCATCGGCGATGCGCCGGCGGAACGCTTTGCCGCGGCTACCGCGGCGCTGCTGGCCGATCCCGGCGTGGATGCCGTACTCGCGATGTACTCGCCGGTCGCGGTTACCTCGCCCGAAGCGGCGGCGCGGGCGCTCGCCGGTGCGGCGCGCGGCAGCGCGAAGCCGGTGCTCGCCGCCTGGCTCGGCGACATCAACCCGAACGAGAGCCGCGCCTACCTCGAGACGCAGGGCATCGCGAATTTCTACACCCCCGAGAACGCGGTCGAGGCTTTTTCCTTCCTCTGCGCCTACCGCCGCAACCAGCGCCAGCTGATGGAGGTGCCCGCCGCGCACACCGTGGCGCGCCGCTTCCCGGCGCCCGACTCGCCGGCGGTGAGCGCGATCCGCAATGCGGCGCTGGCCGCAAAGCGCACGCTGCTTACCGAACAGGAATCGAAGTCGCTGCTCGCGGCGTTCGGCCTGCCGGTGCCGCGCTCCATCGTCGCCGCGACGCGCGACGCCGCGGTGGCCGCCGCGCGCGAGATCGGCTTTCCGGCGGTCCTCAAGCTGCATTCGCCGGAGATCACCCACAAATCGGACGTCGGCGGCGTGCGCCTCGACCTGCAGAGCGCGGACATGGTCGCCGCGGCGTGGGACGACATGATGCGCAACGTGCGCAGCCTGCGGCCCGGCGCGCGCATCGAGGGCGCGACCGTGCAGCCCATGCTGCGCTATGCCCATGCGCGCGAGGTGCTGGTCGGCGTGGCGAGCGACGCGGTGTTCGGGCCGGTGATTTCGTTCGGCGCGGGCGGCATCGCCGTGGAGGCGGTGCGCGACACCGCGGTCGCCCTGCCGCCGCTCAACGCGGCGCTCGCGCGCGAGTTGATGGCGCGCACCCGCGTCCACCGCCTGCTCGAGGGTTATCGCGACGTCCCGGCCGCGGACCTCGAGGCGCTCGCCACCCTGCTCTCCGGAGTCTCGCGCATGGCCTGCCTGCTGCCCTGGCTGAAGGAGATGGACCTCAACCCGGTGCTCGCGCACCCCGGCGGCGCGGTGATCGCGGACGCGCGCGTGATCATCGATCCCGCGCAGCCGCCGCTCGCCGGCCGGCACTACCCGCATATGGCGATCCACCCTTACCCGGTGGAGCTCGAGCGCGAGCTCAGCTTGCGCGACGGCCGCCGGGCGCTGGTGCGGCCGATCCGGCCGGAGGACGCCGCGCTGGAACTTCGCTTTTTCTCCAGCCTGTCGGAGCGCTCGCGCTACCAGCGCTTCATGCAGCACCTGCCTCAGCTGTCGCCGCGCATGCTGGCGCGCTTCACGCAGCTCGACTACGACCGGGAGCTCGCGCTGGTCGCGCTGTTCGACGGCGAATTCATCGCGGTGGGGCGCTACGCGCCCGACGCCGATGGCCTGACGGCGGAATTCGCGCTGGTCGTCGCCGACGCGTGGCAGGGCAAGGGCGTGGGGCGCGCGCTGCTCGAACGCCTGTGCGACGCGGCGCGCGACGCCGGATACAAGGCGCTGTACGGCCATATCCTCGACGCGAACCGCGAGATGCTCGAGCTCGCCGCGCGCCTGGGTTTCGTCGAGGATGCGCGCGCCGGAAACGAGGTGCGGGTCGCGCGGGCGCTTTGACCTGCGTCAAAACGCGGCGCTCCCGCCCGCCTACCCTGAAGGCGTCCACATTGATGGGGCAGCGATCATGTTCAAGCACATCCTGATTCCCTCCGACGGCTCGCGCACCGCCGCCAAGGCGATCGAAGCCGGCGTTGCGCTGGCGAAGGAGATGGGCGCCAAGGTGACCGGCTACCACGCGCAGGAGCCCTTGCCGGCCCACATCTACGGCGAGGGCTACGTGGCCGACCAGAAGATGGTCGCCGACTTCGAGAGCCGCTCGCGCGAGTACGCCGAGCGCTGCGTGGGCGAGATCGAAGCCGCCGCGAAGAAGGCCGGCGTCAGCTTCGAAGCCCTGATCGTCAAGGCGCCGGTGCCCTACCAGGGCATCGTCGACGCGGCGAAGAAGGCGAAGTGCGACGCCATCTTCATCGCCTCCCACGGCCACCGCGGGCTCGCGCGGCTGGTGCTCGGCAGCGTCACCAGCAAAGTGCTGACTCACTCCGACATCCCGGTGCTGGTTTTCCGCTGACGGGCGTTCGCCGGCTCCGGATAGAATAGCTTTTTGGAACTTTTTTTCTGGAGAACGAGCGATGAAAGCGCTTAAAGACACCAAGACCCTCACCAACCTGAAGGAAGCCTTCGCCGGCGAATCGCAGGCCAACCGCCGGTACCTCTACTTCGCCGCGAAAGCCGACGTGGAAGGCCAGAACGATGTCTCGGCGCTGTTCCGCTCGACCGCCGAGGGCGAGACCGGGCACGCGCACGGGCACCTGGAGTACCTCGAGTCGGTGGGTGACCCGGCGACCGGGCTGCCGATCGGGCGCACGCGCGACAACCTGAAGGCGGCGGTGGCCGGCGAGACCTACGAGTACACGGACATGTACCCGGGGATGGCGAAGTCGGCGCGCGACGAGGGCTTCGGCGAGATCGCCGACTGGTTCGAGACGCTGGCCAAAGCCGAGCGCAGCCACGCCAACCGCTTCCAGAAGGCCCTCGACGCCTTGACGGACTAGATGCGCGACTGATGCGCGAAGGCTCGCTCGAGGCGCCGAAGCGGCACCCGCTCGACTGGAAAAACCCGGAGTTCTGGGACCCGGCGAAGCTCGATAGTGAACTCGAGCGCGTCTTCGGCATCTGCCACGGATGCCGGCGATGCGTGAATCTGTGCACCGCCTTTCCCACGCTGTTCGATCTGGTGGACGCCTCGCCCACGCTGGAGGCCGACGGCGTGGCGAAGCAGGACTTCGCGAAAGTCGTGGACCAGTGCTACCTCTGCGACCTGTGCTTCATGACCAAGTGCCCGTACGTTCCGCCCCACCCGTGGAACGTGGATTTCCCGCACGTCATGCTGCGCGCCAAGGCGGTGAAATTCCGCAAAGGCGCGAGCCTGCGGGACCGCCTGCTCTCCTCCACCGACGCCATGGGCAAGCTCGCGGCGATTCCGGTGGTGGCGCAAACGGTCAATGCGGTCAACAGGAATTCGCTTGCAAGAAAAGTTCTTCAGTCTGTGCTGGGTGTGCACGCCGAGCGCGAACTGCCTCCTTATGCCGGCCGGAAGTTTCGTTCTACTGCTGGAGATTCAAAATCATTTCCGGTAAAAAACGGCAAGCAAACGCCCGGCAAGGTCGCCCTCTACGCCACCTGCTACGCCAACTACAACGAGCCCGGCATGGGCCACGACCTGCTGGCGATCCTCGAGCACAACGAGATTCCCTACGTGCTCGCCGAGAAGGAAGCCTGCTGTGGCATGCCCAAGCTCGAACTCGGGGATTTTGATTCTGTTGAGAAATTAAAAATAAAAAATATTCCGGTGCTGGCAAGACTGGCGCGCGAGGGCTACGCCATCCTGACCCCGGTGCCCTCCTGCACGCTGATGTTCAAGCAGGAGCTGCCGCTGATGTTCCCCGAGGACAGCGACGTGATCGCGGTGCGCGACGCGATGTTCGACCCGTTCGAGTATTTCGTCTTGAGAAAAAAAGAAGGCCTGCTGAAAAGCGACTTCAAGCAGGCGCTGGGAAAAGTCGCCTATCACATCCCCTGCCATTCGCGCGTGCAGAACATGGGTCAGAAGACGCGCGAGATGCTGGAGATGATTCCCGGCACCGATCTCGCGGTGGTGGAGCGCTGCGCCGGCCACGACGGCACCTGGGGCGTGAAGCGCGAATTCTTCGACAACTCCATGAAGATCGGCCGGCCGGTGTTCCGCCAGATGGCCGCGGGCGCGCCCGCCACCATCGCTTCCGACTGCCCGATCGCGGCGCGCCACATCCTGCAGGGCATGGGCGACGAGGCGAAAGACGTGGAGAAGGCCCATCCGCTGGCGCTGGTCCGCAAGGCTTACGGCATCTAGCAGAAAATCAGGGACAGACCACGTTTTCGCGACTGGAAAACGTGGTCTGTCCCTGATTTTCATTGTTCTAGCGGGCTGCGCCGCCCCGCAGCTCCCCGCGGGCGGCCTCGCCTTCGGCCTGCTCGGCGACACGCCCTACTCCGAAGCCGAGGCGCGGCGGCTCGACCTGCTGATCGACGACCT
>Ga0209640_10004639_pt1 | contig 12039 bp, 8 predicted proteins | sample RifCSP10_1_FD_184018 | JGI IMG/M metagenome (GOLD analysis project Ga0209640, IMG submission 184018) | Soil microbial communities from Rifle, Colorado - Rifle CSP2_sed 10_1 (SPAdes) (version 2) | ecosystem: Environmental > Terrestrial > Deep subsurface > Rock core/Sediment | place: Rifle... | reverse complement strand
GGGGCGACAAGACCACGAACCGGCCGACCGAATACAACTCGCTCGACGACAAGTACGCCCGCGTCATCGTGGACGAGCTGATGCCCGCCCTCCACAAGGAGTACAACATCGCCAAGGACCCCGAGCGGCACGGCATCGGCGGCGCGAGCTCCGGGGCGATCGCGGCGTTCACGGTCGCTTGGGAGCGGCCGAACGAGTTCCGCAGGGTCTTGAGCCTGATCGGGAGCTTCACGAACCTGCGCGGAGGCCATGCCTATGCCGACATCGTCCGGAGGAGCGAGAGGAAGCCGATCCGGATCGTCATGCAGGACGGGCGCAACGACAATCGGGGGGTCGGCCGGGGGGGCGGCCCCTACGATCCGCTACGCGACTGGTTCTTGCAGAACGTCCGGCTCAAGGACGCCCTCGCGGAGAAGGGCTACGACCTCAGCTACCAGTGGGGCATCGGCCGCCACAGCCAGAAGCACGGGGGAATGGTCCTGCCGGACATGATGCGCTGGCTCTGGCGCGACCACCCCGTATCCACCGACCCCAAGGACATGGTCGAGCGGTCGTTCCGTCACGGTGCCGAAAAGAGACCGTAGCGAGCCGCTCTCTTCGGCACCGTTCCGTTGTTGACTCTCCCCCCCAAACCGTCGGGTAGGACCCCCGCGGACGGCAGCAGCTCCCCGCTCCCCTCAGATCCCGATGCCGTTGACCGCGTCGCTGATGCGGCCGTTCACCTTGAGGAGGATGTAGTTGATGGTGTTGGTGAAGTCCTTGCGGAGCTTGGTGACGTAGCGGGCGGCGTGGCTTCCGGACGTCATGGTCCGCTGCTCCGTCTCGTGCAGCAGGGCTTCGGCCTCGGCCAAGAGGTGCTTCAGCCCGCGGAAATCCTGGTTGACCTCGAGCAGCCTCTCGGTCCCGAGAGCCAAGGACGAGATCTCGGAGGGGAAGGTTTGCATGAGCGCATCCGCGCGCTGGGCGAACTCCCCGAGCAGCTCGGCGACGTCCTGGAGGAAGTCGCGTTCGAGCTCCGCCAGTTCCTGGGGGCTGACATGGCGGCCGAGGCGCGTCCGGAGCTTCTCCAGCTGCTGGGGGAGCGCGCGGCGGAGGTAGCCCAGTCCGAGGTGCGGGCGCCGCGGACCGTCCAGAACGAGCAGGTCGCGCCCCAGGTAGATCTTGTCCCCGTAGTTCCCCGGCAGGTCCGCCGGCCGCAGCGTGTAGAGCTTGACCTCGTACCCCGCGGGATCCGGGTAGCGCAGGAAGCGCGCGATCGTGAGGTGGCTGTTGACCTCGATGTCGTAGGAGTTGGTCTCGAGCAGGGCCGAGTAGAGGGCGAGGTCGCGCAACAGGAAGAGCTTGAGCTGGTGGAGGTTCTCCTGTTTCTCGGCGAGGATCTCCTCGATCACGGCCACCTCCTCCCCTCCGTATTCGCCCGTCGTCAGGTAGGAGAGGTGCGGGGTCACGATCACGCGGCAGCGGGCGAGGAAGAACTCCAGGTGGAGCGCTTCCAGGACCTTGCCCTGGAAGGGCTCGTGGGTGAAGGGAGGGACTTCCAGCGGCTCGCGGTCGACGAGGGTCTTCAGGGTTTCCATGGGGCTCTCCCACTCGCAGGCCAACCCGGATCCCGGCACCGGGCGCACAGCTACGATCCTAGTCCTCTGCCCCCGCGGGCGACATGAAACGCGCTGCATCATTCGGATGGGTCGCTGAACAGGTCGGCCCGCAGGACTTCGGCTGCCACACTATCTGGTCCGATCCGAACATCACGCGGTGCGCGGTTGTCACTCCGCCTTGCGGAAGTGGGCTTGCACCCGCGTGGCCGTCGCCTTGCCCACCACCGTGGCCAACTCCGCTTCCGAGGCGCCCCTCACTCCGCGCACGCTTCCGAAGCGCGAGAGCAGGGCCCGCCGCTTGGTCGGGCCCACGCCCGGGATGTCGTCCAGCTCCGAGCGCAGGGTCCGCGCGGAGCGGGCCTTCCGGTGGTAACCGATGGCGAAGCGATGGGCCTCGTCGCGGACGCGTTGGACGAGCTGCAGGACCGGGGAGTGCCGCGGCAGCGCGATGGGCTCCGCGCGGCCCGGGACCAGGATCAGCTCTTCTCTCTTGGCCAGGCTCGCGACGGGCTGGTCGCCGAGACCCAGCTCTTCGAGGGCCGCGACCGCGGACGAGAGCTGGCCCGGGCCTCCGTCGATCAGCACCAGGTCCGGCAGGTCCTTGCCCTCTTCGAGCAGCCGCTTGTAGCGCCGGCCCACCACCTCGCGCATCGAGGCGAAGTCGTCCGGGGCGCCGCTCACCGTCTTGATACGGAACTTCCGGTAGTCCGACTTCTTGGCCAGCCCCTCCTCGAACACGACCATCGAGGCCACGATGTCCGAGCCCTGGATGTTCGAGATGTCGAAGCACTCGATGCGATGGGGCTCGATCTCCAGGTCCAGGACGTCCTGGAGCGCCCGCAGGATCTCCTGCGACTGTCGGCGCGGATGCTTCCACTCGAGGTCGAACGCGAGCTCCGCGTTGCGCACGACCAGCTCGAGGAGGCGCACCTTCTCGCCGCGCTGGGGCGTCCTCATCTTCACCAGGGTCCCGCGACGCTCGGACAGCCAGGCTTCGAGCAGCTCCTGGTCGGGTACGTCCTCGGCCACGAGCAGCTCGCGCGGCACGTAGCGGCCGGCGGCGTAGAACTGCTGGATGGTCGGGCCGAGGAGGGCCTCGGGCTCGGTGAGGCGCTCCAGGAGGTAGCCCTCGCGCGCCACCACCTTGCCGTCCCGCACCGAGAACACCTGCACCGCGGCCCGGTCGCCCTCCACGTGGACGCCGAAGAGGTCGCGCTCCTCGAGATCCGTGGTCGTGATCTTCTGCGGGGCCTCCAGCCGCTCGAGGGCCCGCACCTGGTCGCGCAGGCTGGCCGCCTGCTCGAAGCGGTCCTCGCCCGCCGCCATCTCCATCTGCTGGCGGAGCCGTCGCGTGACCTCCTCCGTGCGACCTTCCAGGAAGAGACGGGCGTCCTCGCAGCTCTCGCGGTAGCGGTCGAGCGTGCAGACCTCGGCCACGCAGGGAGCGAGGCAGCGCTTGATCTGGTACTGGAGGCAGGGCCGGGGCCGCTTGCCATTGAGGGTCTCCTTGCAGGAGCGGATGCCGAAGAGGCGGCGCGCGAGGCCGGCCGTCTTCCGCCCCAGGGACGCCGGGATGTAGGGCCCGCCGTAAACGTTGCCGTCCTCGCCCGGGCGCCGCACCACGTAGAGGCGCGGGTACTCCTCGGCCAGGGTCAGCTTCAGATAGGGGTGGTTCTTGTCGTCCCGCAGGCGGACGTTGTAGAGCGGCTTGTGCCTCTTGATGAGGTTGTTCTCGAGGGCCAGGGCCTCCATCTCGCTGTCCGTGACCACGAGATCGAGGTCGGCGATGGCCTCGACCATCCGGATCTTGTGCATCTCCTGGGGGCGCGACGACTGGAAGTAGGAGCGCACGCGGTCGCGCAGGACCCGCGCCTTGCCCACGTAGATGATGTTCCCGTCCACGTCCTTGAAGAGGTAGACGCCGGGCCGCAGGGGCAGGGTGTCGAGCTTCTCCGCAAGCGCCACGTTTCCATTATGGCCGGCCAACGTGACCGTCCGGTTGAGCGACCGCCCGGTCCCATGGGCGACCGCCCTTCGCAGGCCTGCCTCGCCGCGCCTGACGGCAAGTCCTGGCCGGCCTGGATTTCGAGCGCGACTTGAACCTGGCAGGGAACTTGCTCGAAACTGGAGAGGAGAAGTGCGATCCAGGAAGGCGGAGGTGCTTCATGCCTTTCGTCAGTTCCGGCGGCAAGCCACACTACCCATCGCGGGCGGAGATCCGGCACGACGAAGCCGAGCTGGCGGAGGCCATTCTCCACGGCGCGGCCGTACGCCCCGACCAGGCGTTCGGCCACTACTTCGAAGGCCGCCGGGCTTCGTGCGCCCTGGGCGCGGCCTACGAGGGGATGTACCGGCTGCCCATGGACGCGACGGGCATTCGCCCCAAGCACCTCGAGCGGCTCTTCGACTGTCTCGAGTACACCCTCCGCCGGTGCCCGGAGGGGTGCAAGAAGCGGCTCGCGCTGGGCGCGATGATCCTGCACCTCAACGACGACCATCACTGGCCCCGCGAGCGCATCGCCCGATGGGTGGCGCCGGAGCCGGAGCCGCCCGCCGCCCCACCGACGCGGACGGGTTAGTCGTCCCCTCTCGACGCGCGCCCAAGCCCGAGCCCGGCGTCGCTGCGGCCGCTCGGTAGAGCATCGAGCCTATTGCCTGATGAGCGGAGTCGTGTCGCGCTAGCAGTCGAGCGGCGCTCGTGCCGCTCCCTTGCGAGGAGGGTCCACATGACCCAAGCTACCGCTCCTTCCGGCGTCGCCGCGGAGCAGGCCATCGTGGCGAAGGGCTCCCTGACCGTGATCGACAACCGCACGGGCAAGCGCTACGAGCTCCCCGTCGAGCAGGGAACCGTCCGCGCCATGGACCTCCGCCAGATCGGGGTGTCCGCCGACGACTTTGGGCTGATGAGCTACGACCCTGCTTTCATGAACACCGCTTCGTGCAAGAGCCGCATCACCTTCATCGACGGCGAGCGCGGCATCCTGCGCTACCGGGGCTACCCGATCGAAGAGCTGGCCGAGGGCAGCAACTACCTCGAGGTCGCCTACCTGATCCTGAGCGGCGAGCTGCCCACGAAGCCCCAATACGACGAGTGGGTCGACCAGATCACCCACCACACGATGGTCCACGAGAACGTGAAGGACCTGATGATGGGCTTCCGCTACGACGCCCACCCGATGGGGATGCTGACCTCCACCGTCGCTGCCCTCTCCACCTTCTACCCCGAGGCGAAGGAGATCCACGATCCCCTGGCGCGCCACCAGCAGATCTACCGGCTGATCGCGAAGATCCCGACCCTCGCCGCCTACGCCTACCGTCACTCGAAGGGGCTGCCCTACGTCTACCCGGACAACGAGCTGAGCTACACCGGCAACTTCCTCCAGATGATGTTCAGGATGGGCGAGCTCGAGTACGAGGTGAACCCGACGCTCGAGAGGGCGCTCGACGTTCTCTTCATCCTGCACGCCGACCACGAGCAGAACTGCTCCACGTCGGCCATGCGCGGGGTCGGCTCCTCCCACCCCGATCCCTATATCGCGGCCTCCGCCGCCATTGGAGCGCTCTACGGTCCGCTGCACGGCGGGGCCAACGAGCAGGTCCTGCGCATGCTGAGAGACATCGGCTCTCGGGACAGGGTCCCGGCCTTCGTGAAGGAGGTGAAGGAGTCCGGCGGAGAGGTCAAGCTCATGGGCTTCGGACACCGGGTGTACAAGAACTACGACCCCCGGGCCAAGGTGATCAAGGAGATGGCCGACCGGGTATTCGAGGTCACGGGGCGGAACCCGCTCCTGGACATCGCCCTCGAGCTCGAGCGGATCGCGCTCCAGGACGAGTACTTCACGAAGCGCAAGCTGTACCCCAACGTCGACTTCTACTCCGGGCTCATGTACCAGGCCATGTCGTTCCCCGTCGACATGTTCCCGGTGCTCTTCGCGATCGGCCGGATGTCGGGCTGGCTCGCCCAGTGGGAGGAGATGCTCCAGGACAAGGAGCAGAAGATCGCCCGCCCGCGCCAGACCTATCTGGGCGAAGACAGACGCGACTTCGTCCCCATGAACGATCGGTCCTGAGCGGGTGCGGGGGGGGCGGCGGTTCTGGCCCGACGCCCCCGCCCGTCCGCTCGTCGTTTCTTCGGCGGGAGGCAACCATGCGCAAGAAGATCACGATCGTCGGCGCCGGGCGCGTCGGCGAGACCACGGCCCACATCCTGGCGGAACGGGCCTTGGGCGACCTCGTCCTCGTGGACGTGGTCCCGAACCTGGCCGAGGGAAAGGCCCTCGACCTCATGCAGCTCCGCCCCATCGCCGGCGTGGACGTGACGATCACGGGCACGACCGCCTACGAGGCGACCCGTGGATCGGACGTCGTGGTCGTCACCTCGGGGATGCCGCGCAAGCCGGGCGAGAGCCGGGAGGACCTGCTCAAGAAGAACATCGCCATCGTCAAGCCGGTGGCGGAGGAGGTGAAGAAGGCGTCGCCGGACGCGATCCTGGTCATGGTCGCAAACCCCCTCGACACCATGACCTGGACGGCGAAGACGGTGACCGGCTGGCCCCGCGAGCGGGTCTTCGGCATGGCGGGGTTGCTGGACACCGCCCGCTTCCGGACCTTCGTCGCCATGGAGATCGGTTGCTCGGTGAAGGACGTGACCGCGTTCGTCCTGGGCGGCCACGGCGACGAGATGGTGCCGGTCGTGCGGTATGCCTCGGTGGGAGGCATTCCCCTCGAGACGCTGCTGTCTAAGGAGAAGATCGACGGCATCGTGAGGCGGACGCGCGGCGCGGGCGGCGAGATCGTCAAGCTGCTGGGCTTCAGCGCCTATTTCTCGCCCGCCGCGGCGGTGGCGGACGTCGTCGAGGCCGTGCTCGAGAACGAGAAGCGCGTGCTGCCCTGCTCCGTGTGGCTGGACGGCGAGTACGGCGTGCACGATGTCTGCCTCGGGGTGCCGGCCCTCGTCGGGGCCGGGGGCGTGGAGAGGGTGTTCGAGGTCGATCTCGGGGCCGGCGAGAAGGCGATGCTCGACGCTTCGATCCGGCTGTGCTCGGAGTCGATCGCAGAGGCGCGGCGCCAGCTCGTCGGTGAACCGGTCCCGGCTCGCTGAGCCGCCGTTCGGGTCGTCCGTCCTGGGCCAATTGGCTCATTTCGCGCGTTCTTGCGCCTCGTCGATACTCGTCCGGAGGCTCTGGCCCGGTGGCCACCCGCACGTCTCCTGCGACCCTCGTCCTGACCGGCGCCTCCGGCTTCGTCGGGAGACATTTGCTCGACGAGCTCAAGGGTGATTACCGCATCTTCGCCCTGGCGCGCCGCTCCCAGCACGACTGTGGGGCCGCGATCCACCCCAACATCGCCTGGATGCGCGTCGACATCGCCGACCGGGAGGGGCTCGCCCGAACCTTCCGGGAGATCTCGACCGCGGGGGGAGCGCGGGTGCTCGTCCACCTGGCGGCCTACTACGACTTCACCGGCGACGCGCATCCCGAGTACCGGCGCACCAACGTCGAGGGCACACGGAACCTGATCGAAGCGGCCCGGCAGAGCCGCATCGGCAGCTTCGTGTTCGGCAGCTCGGTCGCCGCCTGCGGCTTCCCGCGGCCCGAAGGCCCGGTCTGCGAGACCACTCCCCCCGATGGCGACCACGTCTACGCGTGGAGCAAGCGGGAGGGGGAGCGGCTGGTCCGGGAGATGCTCTCCTCCTCGGCTCCGCGGATCGTCCGGCTCGGGGCGATCTACAGTGACTGGTGCGAGTACCCGCCCCTCTACGTCTTCCTGCGCCGGTGGCTACGCCCGGGGTGGCGGGCGCGCATCGTGGCCGGACGGGGCGAGATGGCGATCCCCTACATCCACATCCGCGACCTCTCCGCGTTCTTCCGGAGGCTCCTCGATCTCCAGCGCCCGCCCGGCCCGCCGGAGGTCCTCGTCGCCAGCACCGCGGGGAGCACCTCGATCCACCGCCTGTTCGCGCTCGCCACCCAGGCGTACTTCGGGCGCTCCCGCCGGCCCCTCTTCGTGCCGGCGCCCGTCGCCGGCCTCGGCCTCGAGGCCATGCACCTCGCGGGCCGGGCGATCGGGCGCCCGCCCTTCGAGCGCCCCTGGATGCGGCACTACGTGGACCGGCGCCTCGAGGTCGACAACCGGCGGACCCGGGAGGGCCTCGGTTGGGAGCCCAGCATGCGCCTCCAGATCGAGCGACGGCTCCCCTTCCTGATCGAGCGCCTGAAGAGCGAGCCCTTCGAATGGCTGGCCCGGAACTCGGCGGTCCTCACCCGTGTCCCCCTGCGGCCCGATCTCCGGATCTACAACGCGCTCCTCGAGGGGGAGGACCAGGTCGTCGGCCACCTGTCCGCACGCCTGGCCGGCGCCGGCGTGGAAACCCGGCGTGGCCTTCCCGGCCCGGACCCGCACGAGCGTGACTGGTACGTTCGCCTCCTCTACCGGCTGCTCCTCAGCTCCGTGCAGAACAGCAATCGCATGCTCCTCCTCAACTACCTCGCGATGACCGCGTCACGGCGCTTCGAGCTCGGCTTCACCGGCGAGGAGCTCGCGCGGCTCCTCGACCGGATCGGCGAAGCGATCCGCGAGTGGCTGGCCGGGCGGCGTGACCTGGCGGGCTTCGAGCGCGAAGTGCACGAGCGCGTGACGGTTCCGCTCGAGCTGGCGAAGGACGAGGTCTTCGACCAGTACGAGCGCTACCTGAAGGGCCCCGCCGAGGCGGCCCCGGCGCGGCCCGTGGCGGATCTCTGGGCCGGGAGCCCTCGGGAGCAGCTCGAGGACACGATCTGGCAATGCCTGGTTCGACGCCGCTGAATCGGTTGGGACTGCGGGCCCGGCTCTTGCTGGGTTTCCTGTTCGTGCTGGGCCTGGTGGGGGCGGTCGGCATCCCCACCGGCATGTCGTTCATCTCGCGTACGCTGCGGGACGAGGCCATGCGCCGCATCGAGATAGACCTCGGGGCCGCCTGGGCCGCCTTCGAGGCGGAGCGGGGACACGTCCAGACTGCCCTCGGTCTGGTGAGCCAGGGCGAGCCGATCCGGACCGTGCTGCGGGCGGCCTCCGCGGACACCGGCCTCGCCCCCGCGCTCGAGGTGATGCGGAAGAGGCACGAGCTCGACGTTCTCACGGTGGTGGACGCCGACGGCCGGGTGCTGATGCGCTCGCGCTCCCCCTACCAGCGGGGCGACGCTCTGGAGCGGGACCCGATCGTCCGCCGCGCCCTCGGCGGCCAGGCCGCGAGCGGGACGATCCTCGTCCATCCCGAGGACCTCCGGACGAAGGGAGAGGAGCTCGCCGAACGGGCCTTCATCCCGCTCGTCTACACGGAGCGGGCAGCGCCGACCACGCGGACGGCCGAGGACCGCGGGCTCGTTCTCGAGGCCGCTCTCCCCATCCTCGACTCCGAGGGCGGCGTCCGCGGCGCCCTGGTCGGCGGTGTCCTTCTCAACCGCAAGTTCTCCCTCGTCGACCGCATCCGGAACACGGTCTTCGGCGACCGCACCTACGAGGGCAAGCCCGTCGGCACCGTGACCCTCTTCCTCGGCGACGTCCGCATCGCCACCAACGTGATGCTCGAAGCCGGGACACGCGCCTTGGGCACGCGGGTCTCCCGGGAGGTCTACGAGACGGTGGTCGGCCGGGGCCGGCGCTTCGCGGACCGCGCCTTCGTGGTGAACGACTGGTACCTCTCCGCCTACGACCCCATCCGTGATCCCGAGGGGCGCGTCATCGGCATCATCTACGTGGGGCTCCTCGAGAAGCACTACCTCCAGTACACGGCCGGTCTCGCCCGCCAGTACCTCGCGGTGAGCCTGCTCGCCGTCCTCCTCTCCGTCATCGTCGCGTTCGTCATCGCGAACGGCCTGCGGCGTCCGGTGTCCCGCCTCGTCGAGGCCACCCGCGCGATTTCGTCGGGACGGCTCGGGGCGCGGGTCACGGTGACCCGCGGAAGCCACGAGGTCGTGGAGCTGGCGCAGGCTTTCAACGCGATGGCGGAGCAGATGGAGACGGACACGCGGAAGCTGGAGGAGGGGGCGGCCGCCCTCCAGCAGGCCTACTCCGAGGCGGCGGAAAAGAACCGCGCCTACCTCGAGATGCTGGGCTTCGTGACCCACGAGCTCAAGAGCCCGCTCGCCGCCATCGTCTTCGGGATCGCCTCCGTGCGGGAGGGCTTGCTCGGGCCCCTCACCGAGGCCCAGGACGCGGCGCTGCGCTCGGCCGCCCACTCCGCCGACTACCTGCACGCGACGATCGCCAACTACTTGAACCTCAGCCGGCTCGAAGAGCGCGAGCTGCGCCTGGAGCTCGCGGACGTCCCCCTTCAGTCGGCGGTGATCGCCCCGCTCGTCGAGCGGATCGAGGAGCTGGCCGGGGAGCGCCGGATGACCATCCACTCCGACATCGCCCCTGACCTCGTGGCTCGTTGCGACAAGGGCCTCGTGGCGTCGGTCTTCCAGAACCTCGTGGCGAACGCGATCAAGCATGGGGGCGCGGCCGGCCGCGTGCGCATCTCCGCGCAGAGAACAGGGGATTCCGCCATCACGTGCAGCGTCTGGAACGACGGACCGGGCTTCTCTCCCGCCGACGCCGAGCGGCTCTTCCGCAAGTTCTCGCGCCTGCGGGACGACCGCAACGACACCCGGCCGGGAACGGGGCTGGGCCTGTTCGTCTCCCGCCAGATCGTGGAGAGGCACGGGGGACGCATCTGGGCGGAGTCGGAACCCGGGCATTGGGCCCGCTTCAGCTTCACCCTGCCCGTCGCCCCGATGGACGAGCGCGCGTCGTTCCCGGCCTGACCCGCCGCTCAGGCCTCCTTGCCGCCGGCGGCCGCGCGTTCGAGGACCGCCTCGATGGTCGCGAGCATCTCCGAGGGCTTGACCGGCTTCTCCACGAAGGCGTCCACGGGGAGGAGCGCCGTCCCCACGCGCTCGGCGAAGTCGAGTTGGGTCTTCGAGGTCACGCTGGTGAGCATGATGATGGGGACCTTCGAGAACCGAGCGTACCGCGAGGACGGGTCGGCCCGCAGCTCGCTCACCACGCGGAACCCGGCCACGAAGTCTTCCATGATCACGTCGAGGATGAGAAGGTCGGGGTCGACCGCCTCGATCGCGGCCAGGCCCTCCGCGGCGGAGCCGGCGGAGTGGAACTCGTAGCCCTTCTGCTCGCACACCAGCCGGAAGACACCCACGAGGTTCGCGTCGTCGTCGACCATCAGGACCTTCTTCCGCCCCGCCATCGTCTGCTCCTCCCTGCCCGAGGATACCGCCGGCCGATCCTCAGCGGTCGCGGGTGGAGGGGGCGTCGGCGGGAACCCGCTCCAGCCTCTCGTACACCTCGAAGACCTCGTCCCGCGCCCAGTTGATGGTCATCGTCACCTGCCGGCGGATCTCGTCCCCCAGGCGGTCCCAGACCGGCTCGCGCCGCAACGTGGCGAGGCAGATGCGCTCGAGCTCGCCCAGCACCTCCTCGAGCTCCGTTTCCCGCAGGCCGGCCGCGTGCCACCGCGCGGCCAGGTCGCGGCAGTAGAGCGCGAGCATCCCTCGCTCCCCGGTCTGCAGGGCGTCGAGCAGGTGCCGGAACACCAGCGTGTGGTGATCGAGCGCTTCGTGCCGGCTCCAGGCCCGCCGGTATCCCGCGAAGCGAGGGTCGTCGCCGCCCACCAGCGATCGGGTCAGCGCCTCCGCCAGGTCGGAGGCGCGACCCTTGAGGAGCGTGTGGACGAGGAGGTGAGCCCGCACGCGGACCGCTTCGAGCGCGGCGTGGTTGCGCGCCGTCCACTCGACGGGATCGTTCCGCCGGTGTTGAACGAGGAACGGCAGGCGTCGGAGGATGGAGAGCCGCGGGCGCGGTTCCCAGCCCAGCCGCGCACGGGTCCTCGAGCCGTCGGCCGTCATCTCCAGATCGATGTAGCGGGCCATCCACGGGCGCTCGAAGGGCCGGCGGCCGGTCAGGCGGCCGAGGAGGTCGCGCGCCAGCATGCCCGGGCCACAGAGGACCTTCGGCACGAGCCGCGGCCGGCGGGTGGAGCCGTCATGGAAGGCGGTGGCCGCCTCGAACAGGTCGCGATGGCTGACCGCCCCCTCCGGGCTCGCGACCAGGACCTCGCCGGGAGCCAGGGCATCGCCCTTCTCGATCACGGTCGCCAGGAAGTCGACCGCGTCGCGGATGTGCAGGTAGGGGAGGGCGGAGCGGCCCCTTCCCCCGAGCAGGTTGCGATTCCAGGCCCGGGAGAGCCAGGTCTCGAGGAACATGAAGAGCGGCACGTACTCGCACCAGTCCGAGAAGAGGGCGGCGAAGCGTACGCTCACGCCTGGCAGGCGGTCGCCGAAGTCGCGCACCATCTCCTCGCCCGCCCGCTTCGTGCGGGCGTAGATGTGCTCGCCGTCCGGGGGGCTCGTCTCGTCGAGGGCCGCCCCGGGGCGCGGGAAGCGGCATGCGGCCAGCGAGCTCG
>Ga0209640_10004638_pt1 | contig 12039 bp, 9 predicted proteins | sample RifCSP10_1_FD_184018 | JGI IMG/M metagenome (GOLD analysis project Ga0209640, IMG submission 184018) | Soil microbial communities from Rifle, Colorado - Rifle CSP2_sed 10_1 (SPAdes) (version 2) | ecosystem: Environmental > Terrestrial > Deep subsurface > Rock core/Sediment | place: Rifle... | reverse complement strand
CCCCCACTCGCAACGGCCGACGGCCTGCTGAACGCCGGGCTGCGCACGAACCAGGTGCGAGGCTATCGGACACTTCTCGCGCCGTCTGCGAGGCTCCACCGCCCGAATCTCCTGCCGCTTGTCGGTGAGCGGCGAGTGCTGCGGTGGCTCGCGTCGCAGCCGGCGTTCTCCACGGCAGACTCGCGCTACTCGGAGGTCGCGCGCTCGGGCGACCTCGGGTATACCTGGGGCACCTACACGGTCCGCTCACGCCGCGCGCAAGCCGCACATGGGTTCTACGTGCGCGCCTGGGTCAGAGAGCGCGACGGCCAATGGAAGCTGGCCCTGGACGTCCTGCAGCCGCAATGAGGCATGCCGGCGTGGTACAATGAGCGCTTTGCAGGCTGAGGCTTTTTCACGATAGAGAGGATTCCACAGACGTGGCCAAGCGCACGAAGTCCGCCCTCAAGGCGAACCGACAGACCATCAAACGCCGGGAGCACAATCGGGCCATGAGGTCCCAATTGCGCACGGCGCTCAAAGCCATCCGCACGTCGCTCGACACGAAGGACGCGACGGGGGCGAAGGCTGCGTTGAGCAAGACCGTGTCGCTCGTCGACAAGATGGCGAGCAAGGGCATCATTCACCGCAACACCGCGGGCCGCTACAAGTCGCGCCTCTCCGCGCGGCTCCAGAAAGCCAGCGCCTGACCTGAGGTCGGCCGGACAGGGGGAGTGGAACGCTCACCTTCCCCGACTCGCCCCACCAGCCCTACCCGCCCCACCAGCCCTGTTCGCGCCGCAGAGTTCCACGACCAGACGCTCGAGCAGCACCCGCTCGTCGCCTCCCGATGATTTGAGGGCAAGGTCGGTCCTGAACACGGCCTCGATTGCGAGCCTCACCCTCGTGGCGGGCTGCTTCTCCGCGGCAGCCCTCAACTGCCCCAGCACCATCACCGGGGCCATGCCGGCGTCGAGCGAGAGCCCCAGTTCCTTCAACGCCTCGCGGACGTCGCTGCGCCAGATCGCCTTGGCAATCCCGAAGTCGGCCTGCGCTTCAGGGCCCGGCGACACCGCTTGCCGGACGTCCTGGGGTGTTACTGTCCGCCCCATCGCGTACAGGCCCACGCGCTCGAGCCCGGCGCGCAGCCTGACCAGGTCCAGACCCGCTCGCTCGACCAGTGCGCGCACCGCGGCAGCATCGATCTGCACGCCGTCTGTCGCCGCCCTGGCCTTCACCCACCGCTCGGCGTCGGCCTCGGTCTGGATGCTGCCGCAGTCGACGACCTGGGCGCGCTCGAGCAGCTGCTTCACGACGCGACGGCGCATGTCGAGCGGGCCGCACACCAAGACCACGGTGGCGTGATCGGACGGAGCGTCGAGGAACGTCTCGAGCCGCTCCTGCTCTTCGTCCGCCGCCTTCCCGGTGCGCTTCGGCGCGAGCAGTTTCTCCGCCTCGAGCACGATCACGACGCGGCGCGGCGCCATCATGGGCAGCGTGCGGACCGAGTCGACGAGCTCGCTCACGGCGGTTTCACCGCCGTAGAAGCGCTCGACGTTGAAGGCACGAAGCCCCTCGTCCACCATGTCGGCAAACTCTGCCGCCACGGCCGACTTCTCTACGTCATCGGCGCCGAGGAGGGCGTAGAGTGGCCCCGTCTCGCCAGCGGACAGCTGTGTGCGGAGCGCTGAAAGGGTCAGTCTCAAAACGCCTCGAGTATCGATGTGACAACCGACCTCGCGACGTCGCCCGCGATGCGGTCGAGCGAGCTGCGCTCCTGATCGAAGAACGCTGCGCCGTCGACCGTGGTGGCGCCTCGAGCGGACAGCTCGTACTCCTCGCGGAAGGTCAGCGCGTCGTTGGACCAGAGAACCTCGCTGGTCCGCGCGTCGGTGAACGTCACCTTCATCGTCAGAGTGAAGAGGTACCTCGAGGCCAGCTGCTGTTGGGTGAAGCCCACGGCCTGGAGCGAGATGGCGAGGATCTCGCCCGACAGTACCGCATCGGGCCCCGTCGTATCAGAGACTACTCTGTACTTGCCGCGACCGATGAACTCCGCCCGGACTTTCTCGGTCAGCATCTGGTCCACGCCAGAGACGCTGCTGCGGTTGTTGAATGTCGGGATGCCCACCACACGGATGTAGTCGGGCAGGAAGGATCCGCGGCCGGCGAGCGCATAGCCGCATCCGGCAGTCAGGCACGCGACAATCACGAACGGCCAACCACGGAGCCTCGGAGTCACAGGTCTATTGAACCACGATGGAGACCAGCCTCCCCTGTGCCACGACGACCTTCTTCACCGTCTTTCCATCGGTGTAGGCCTTCACGGCGGGATCGGCAAGGGCGAGCGCCTCGAGCTCCGGCGCGGAGGCCTCGGCCGGCACGGTCAGCCGGCTGCGCACCTTGCCATTGACCTGGACGGGAATCACGATCTCCTCCGCCTTGGCCACATCGGCGTCGAAGACCGGCCAGCTCGCCGCGGACATTCCTCCCTGATGCCCGAGCCGCTCCCACAGCTCCTCGGCAGTGTGGGGCGCAAACGGCGCCAGCATGCGCACGAGACCCTCCAGCGCCTCGCCCACGACGATCACGGCCTCTGCGCGCTCGCGCGGCGCCCCCGGCGTCGCCGCGCCACCGGTGTGTCGAGCGGGGCTGCCGGTCGTCGTGCGCTCGCTGAATGCGTACAGCTCGTTGACCAGCTCCATCAGCGCGGAAACCGCCGTGTTGAGCTGCTGGCGCTGCTCGATGTCGGCGGTCACGCGGCGAATCGTCTCGTGCGTCTTGCGACGCAGCGATTTCTCGGCTGTGTCGAGGGACGCCGCGTCCGGACGCGAGCTCCCGACCGCGACCACGCCCGCCCAGTGATCGACCAGCCGCCAGACCCGCGCGAGGAACCGATAGCTGCCTTCGAGCCCCGCGTCGGTCCACTCCACCTCCTTTTCGGGAGGCGCCACGAACATCACGTAGAGCCTGAGTGCATCGGCGCCGAACTTCTCCAGCATCGTGTCGGGATCGACCACATTGCCTTTGGACTTCGACATCACTGCGCCGTCCTTGAGCACCATGCCCTGTGTGAGCAGCTGCGTGAACGGCTCCGAGTGATCGACCAGACCGAGATCGCGGAAGACGCGCGTGAAGAAGCGCGAATAGATCAAGTGCAGGATCGCGTGTTCCACGCCGCCGCTGTAGAAATCGACCGGCAGCCAGTACTTCAGCGTGGCCGGGTCGAAGGGCTCTTTGTCGTTTCGTGGATCGGCGAACCGGTAGAAGTACCAGGAGGAGTCGACGAAGGTGTCCATCGTGTCCGTCTCGCGACGGGCGGGTGCGCCACACTTCGGACAGACGACGTTGACGAACTCGGGAACCTGCGCCAGCGGTGAGTCGCCGCGGCCGGTGAACTGCGCGATTGTCGGCAGCTCCACGGGAAGCTGGTCGTCGGGAACCGGGACGATGCCGTCTGTGTCGCAGTAGATCATCGGGATCGGCGTGCCCCAGTACCGCTGCCGCGAGATGCCCCAGTCCTTGAGCCGGTACTGCACGTCCCCTTCACCGATCCCGCGTGCCGTGGCCCGGGCCGTCATCCGCCGCTGGGCATCTTCCGACCCGAGCCCGCTGAACTCGCCCGACTCGACGAGCGTGCCGTAGGCGGGCGCGGCGTCGGTCATGCCATCGGAGGCCGCCGGCTTGCCGTCCGGGGTCACGACGACACGGATGGGCAGGCCGTACTTGCGGGCGAACTCGAAGTCGCGCTGGTCGTGCGCCGGCACCGCCATCACCGCGCCGGTGCCGTACTCACCGAGGACGAAGTTCGCCACCCAGATCGGGACCGGCTGTCCAGTGAAGGGGTTCACCGCGCGGAAGCCGGTGTCGAACCCCTGCTTCTCGATCTCCCCGCTCATGCGCGCCGCCCGATCCTGCATTCGGAAGGCGTGCGCCTGCCGCGTGAACGCGGCGGGATCCTTCGACCGTTCGGCGAACTGCGCGACGAGGGGGTGCTCTGGCCCGAGCAGCACGAACGTCGCGCCGAAGATCGTGTCGATCCGGGTTGTGAAGACCTCGATGTAGCCGGGACTGGGGACTGGGGACTGGGGAGCCGGGACTGGGGACTGGGGAGCCGGGACTGGGGACTGGGGAGCCGGGACTCGGGACTGGGGATCCGGGACTGGGGACTGGGGATCCGGGACTGGGGACTGGGGATCCGGGATCCGGGATCCGGGATCCCAAAACCGAGTCCCGAGTCCCGAGTCCCGAGTCCCGGATTCCACGTCCTCCAGCGCAAACTTGATGCGCGCGCCTTCCGACCGCCCGATCCAGTTCCGCTGCATCGTCAGAACCTTCTCGGGCCATTTCGTGAGATGCTCGGTCGAATCGAGCAGCTCGTCGGCGTAGGCCGTGATGCGGAAGAACCACTGCTCGAGGTCGCGGGTCTCGACCGGCGAGCCGCAGCGCCAGCAGCCGCCGTCGACCACCTGCTCGTTGGCGAGCACGGTGTTGTCGACCGGGCACCAGTTCACCGACGACTTCCTCCGGTACGCGAGGCCGCGCTCGAACATCCGGATGAACAGCCACTGGTTCCACTTGTAGTACTCGGGGTCGCAGGTTGCCAGCTCGCGCTCCCAGGCGTAGCTGATGCCCAGGCGCTGAAGCTGACCCTTCATGTGCGCGATGTTGTCGCGAGTCGAGACCTCGGGATGAATCCCGCTCTTGATCGCGGCGTTCTCGGCCGGCAATCCAAACGCGTCCCACCCGAACGGATGCAGCACGTTGTAGCCACGCATCCGCTTCGTGCGGGCCATCACGTCGCCGATGATGTAGTTGCGGACGTGTCCGACGTGTGCGTGCCCCGAGGGGTAGGCGAACATCTCGAGGCAGTAGAACTTCGGACGCGACCGGTCCACGACGACCTCGAAGGCGCGGGAGTCCGCCCATCGCTGCTGCCACTTCTTGTCGAGCTCCTGTGGATGGTAGTCGGCCATGGCACCTCGTCTGGCTCCGCGGGGGCTGAAGCCCCCGCTCTACGTGTCGGGTTCCAGGGACGGAAAGCCCGCTCAACGGGTCGAGCTCCGCGGGGCTGCAGCTCCCGCCCTACGTGTCGAATCCTCGATGGCCGTAGAGCGCACGCTTCAGCGTGCGCGGACGAGATAACGAATTATAGCGTCCAGTACTTGGAGAGGTGCGGCAGCACAGCCTCGATGGTCGCCTGGCCGCGCGGCGCCGGGCCTTCCGGACGAACGCGGTCGCCATCATCGCCGGCGAGCGCACGGAGCGACGCGCGCAAGCTGGCGGCCAGCGCCGCCAGGTCGTAGCCCCCTTCGACGACGGCGGCGAGGCGGCCGCGGCAGCACGTGTCGGCGACGGCGGCAATCGCGGCCGTCAGGCGCCCGAAATACGGCGCCGTCAGCCGCATCCCGGCAAGCGGGTCGTCCATGTGCGCGTCGAAGCCGGCCGACACGAGCACGAGATCCGGTCGAAACTCGGTCACGATCGGCAGGGCGATCCGCGTGTACGTCAGTTCATAGTCCGCATCGGTCGCGCCAGCGGCGAGCGGAAGGTTGACCGTGAAGCCGGCGCCGGCTCCCGAGCCAACGTCCTGTGCCGCACCGGTCCCGGGATAATACGGATACTGGTGCGACGAGACGAAGAGCACGGACGGATCGTCATAGAAGCTCCACTGCGTGCCGTTGCCGTGGTGGACGTCGAAGTCCACAATCGCGACACGCGAGAGCCCACGGGCCCTTGCGTGCGCGGCAGCGATGGCGATGCTGTTGAAGAAGCAGAAGCCCATCGCCCGTGCGCGCTCCGCGTGGTGCCCAGGCGGACGCACGAGCGCGAACGCGCGCGCCCCGTCACCAGCGTCGAGCACGTGGTCGACGGCGCTCACGGCGGCCCCCGCCGCGAGCCGGGCCGCCTCCCAGGTCCGTGGCGACGTGAACGTGTCCGAATCGAGCGCGACGGCGCGACCGGCGGTCTCGCGTATCAGCGCGATGTAGTCGCGGTCGTGGATCCGGCCGATCTCGGCGTCGCTGGCGGGCCGCGGCTCCTCCACGGCTGCGCCTCTCTGCCGCAACTCGGAGGCGACGGCCTGCATGACCTCGAAGCGTTCGACCCGTTCGGGATGCCCGGGCGGGGTCAGGTGGTCCGCGAACACAGGCGACGTGAACAGAGTCAGCGACACGGCAGAATTGTACGGTGAAAGAGTCTCGTCAACGCCCAACACGTCACGCTTGTGCCAACTCTCAACTCCCAAGGACGATTACCGACATTGGGAGTTGGGACAAGAATCATTTTGGGAGTTGGGACAAGAATCACCTTGGGAGTTGGGACTTGGGAGTTGATCGATGACCATCCTGCTGTGGATAGTGGCCGTCGCGCTCGTCGGAGTGGGTCTCGTCGGCGTCGTGCTGCCGGCGATGCCGGGCCACACGCTCATTCTGGCGGGGCTCGTCGTCGGGGCCGCCGCTGACGGCTTCAGTCGTGTCGGTGTCTGGACGCTGGTCCTCATCGGAGTCATCGCCCTGTCGTGCTACGCCGTCGATTTCGTCGCGGCGGCTCTCGGCGCGCGCCACTTCGGGGCGAGCCCCCGCGCCATGACCGGTGCCGCGATCGGAACGCTGCTCGGCTTCTTCCTCGGCCTGCCGGGGCTGATTGTCGGTCCCTTCGTTGGGGCCGTGATCGGCGAGCTGACCGCGACCAGAGACCTCGCGAGGGCCGGAAAGGTCGGCATTGCCGCGTGGATTGGCTTCGCGATCGGCACCGCCGTCAAGGTGGGCCTGGCGTTCCTCATGATCGCCATCTTCGTGGCAGCGCTCATGCTCTAATGTGGGTTCTCGGGTGCTCGGGTGCTTAGGTTCTCAGGTGCGTAGGTGCTCTCATGCGCGTGCTGATTCCTGCGATTGGATTTGCCCTTGGCGTGACGTGCATCGTGAGCGCCACCCAGGACCCGACGCTCGTGACGAACCCGCCCGAGCGCTTCACGATGCGTGTGGTCGCCACGGGACTGGACGGACCCTGGGAAGTGGCCTGGGGACCGGATCGACAGTTGTGGGTCACTGAGCGACGAGGCAGGCGTGTCGTCCGGATCAACCCGGCGGATGGCGCCAGAAGCACACTCGTGACGCTGCCGGAGGTTCATCAGAGCGTCGGGCAGGATGGACTTCTCGGCCTCGCGCTCCACCCGGATCTGCTTCGCGGAAGCAACGCCGACTTCGTCTACGTTGCCTTTACCTACGACGATGCCCCGGAACCCTCGCTGATGCGGCGAATGGCCATCCGGAGGTACGCATACAACCAGAGCTCACGGACGCTGACAGACCCTGTCGATGTGCTCACAGGCTTGCCGGCCCACGACGATCATCTCGGCGGCCGGCTGGCCATCGGTCAGGACGGCAAGTTGTATCTCAGCATCGGAGATCAAGGCAGCAACTTCGGCGGCAATCGCTGCAACGCCAATCACGCCCAGGATCTGCCGACGGCTGCGGAGGTTGCTGCGGGGAACTGGTCCTCCTACCAGGGAAAGATCCTGCGCCTGAACCTCGACGGATCCATTCCGCCCGATAACCCTCAGTTCGACGGTGTCCGCAGCCACGTGTTCTCCTACGGTCATCGCAACCCGCTCGGCCTGGTGATCGGTCCAGGCGGCATGCTCTATGAGTCCGAGCACGGGCCGAACACCGACGACGAAGTCAACCTCATTGAGGGCGGCCGCAATTACGGCTGGCCGAACGTGGCCGGGTACCGCGACGACAAGACATACGTGTACGCGAACTGGTCTCGGTCCACGACACCGTGCCGCACGCTCCCTCCGGGCAACGCCGTCCCCTCGTCCGTGCCGACCGAGAGCGAGACAGCGTGGAGCCATCCTCGCTTCGCTCCTCCGCTCCGCACGTTTTTCACCGTCGACAGCGGCTACAACGCGCAGGCGATCGGCAGCGCGACGATGGCTCCTGGCGGGATCGATCACTACGCCTCGGACGCAGTTCCGGGTTGGCGCGATTCGCTCCTTGCGCTCAGCCTGATTCGAGGCGTCGTCTATCGATTGAAGCTCTCCGCGGATGGCCGCTCCACTGTTGGCGCCCCGATTGAGATGTTCCCGACGGCGAATCGGTATCGAGACATCGCGTTGAACCCGGACGGGCGGGCGATCTACCTCGCAACCGATTCCGAGGGTCCGAGCCGCGACTCGTCGGGCGCGCAGCGCCGCCTGGCCAACCCGGGGAGCATTCTGGAGTTCACGTACGCGGGACACTGAGCGCCGCTCTGCCGGCCGAAGGCCTCAATGGAGGTTGCGACATGCGCATGGTACGTCGTGGGGCTGTGCTGGTCCTCTGGCTCGCAGTCACCGCCGCCCTGATCGATCTGCCGGCCGTCACGTCCGGTGCCCAGGGGCCGGCGCCAGGAGATGGAGCGTCGAACGCCAGACTCGAGGCGTTGAAACGCGACGTCATCGCCGAAGTGGAAGCACGGCGACAACTCACGCAGCAGATCGTCGACAGCCTCTTCAGCTTCAGTGAGCTGGGGTTTCAGGAGATCGAGACCGGGCGGTACCTGACTGGCATCCTCGAACGGGAAGGGTTCACCATTCGCCGCGGCCTTGCCGGGATTCCCACCTTCTGGACGGCCACTTGGGGATCGGGCCGGCCTGTCATCGCCCTCGGCACCGATGTCGACGGAGTTCCAGCGACCAATCAGAAGCCTGGTGTGCTGGCGCGTGCGGAGCTCGTGCCCGGCGCACCGGGCCACGGCGAAGGACACAACGCCGGCCAGGCGCTCGTCGTCACCGCGGTCCTCGCCGCCAAACGAGTCATGGAGCGCGAGAAGCTGCCTGGCACCATCATGGTCTGGCCCGGCATCGCCGAGGAGCAGCTCGCCACCAAGGCGCACCTCGTGCGCGCAGGCGTATTCAAGGACGTCGACGCTGTTCTCTACGCGCACGTCGGGTCAGCGCTCGCCGCGCGGTGGGGCGATCTCGGCGGGAGCGGCCTCGTCTCGGTCCAGTACACGTTCGCCGGGACGACCTCGCACGCCGCAGTCGCTCCCTGGCTCGGCAGGAGCGCCCTCGACGCGGTCGAGCTGATGAATATCGGCTGGAACTTCCGGCGCGAGCATCTCCGGCTGGCACAGCGATCGCACTACGTCATCACGAGCGGCGGCGATCAGCCGAACGTCGTACCCTCACAGGCGTCCGTCTGGTATTACTTCCGCGAGAACGACTACGACCGCATCACGGAGATGTGGGACCTGGGTGACACGATGGCACGAGGAGCCGCGATGATGACGGGCACGACCGTCGAGTCGCGCGTGCTCGGCTCAGCCTGGCCGGCGCATGGCAACCGGCCGCTCGCCGAAGCCATGCAGGCCAACGTCGTGCAGGTGGGGGCACCGCCGTGGAGCGAGGCGGATCAGCAGTTCGCCCGTGCGCTTCAGCGGGCAATGGGGGCCCCGGAGTCAGGGTTGGTCACGCTGGTTGCACCACAAGTATCCGGCAGTGAGCTCATCCTCGATGCACTGAAGACGGGCGGATCCTCCGACGACGTGGGCGACATCATGTGGAGCGTGCCGACCGCGATGCTGACATTTCCCTCGAACGTCGCCGGGATGACGCCGCATCACTGGTCGAGCGCGATCGCCATGGCCACGCCGGTGGCGCACAAAGGCGCGACCCAGGCGGCCAAGGTTCAGGCGATGACCGTGCTCGACTTGATGACGCGCCCTGAGCTCGTCACCTCTGCGCGTGACTACTTCGACACCGTCCAGGGCAAGCAGAGGACATACCAGCCGCTGCTCCGTCCCGATGACCAGCCTGCCGTCTGGCTCAACAAGGAGAGCATGGACCGGTTCAGGCCCGAGCTCCGAATGCACTACTACGATCCGGCGAGGTACTCGTCCTACCTCGAGCAGTTGGGCGTGGCCTATCCACCACCGATGCCGGCGCCGCCGCCCGCGGTGCGCTGACGCGCGCGCTACTTCTTCACGAACTTCACGAGCGCGGCGTTCACCGAGTCGGCGACGTACAGCTCGTCTTTCGGGCTGACGGCGATCATGTGCGCTTCGCCGAACTCGCCAGGGCCCTTGCCCGGTTTGCCGAGCGCCGCCAGTACCTTGCCGTTCAGATCCATCCTGAGGACCTGCCCTGCGAACCCGTTCACCATGTAGATGTACTGACGGCCGATGTCGAGGCTGCACGGCAGCCCGGCATACTTGATTTCCCTGACGAATGTGCCGTCGGCATCGAAGACCTGCACTCGCTGGTTCTCGCGGTCCGCCACCCACAGCAGACCCTTCGAGTCGATGTCGATGCCGTGAGCGACCTGGAACTGCCCTGGACCAGAGCCCTTCCCGCCCCACGACTTGATGAACGCGCCGGTCTTGTCGAACTTCAGCACGCGCGCATCGCCGTTGGGACCCGGCGTATGACCTTGCACCACGAAGACGTCTCCGTTCGCCGAAATCGCGACGTCATTCGGCTGGTTGAACTTGCGCGAGCCGGCAGCCTCGTTCCACTCACCCGCCTCTCCCCTGGTCCCGAGCGTCAGGAGGGGCTGACCTTGCGGGCTCAGCTTCACCACGACATGGCCGCCAACATCGGTGGCCCAGAGGTTTCCCTCGCCGTCGACGCGCAGACCGTGCGAACGCGTAAAGAGTCGATCGCCGAAGCTGCGGACGAACGCGCCGTTCTGATCGAATTCGAAGAAGGTCCGGTCGCCTCGCGTGAGGACGAACAGATGGCCTCGGGAATCGAAGGCGACGCTCGCGGTCGCGCCCATGGTGGTCCCCTCGGGCAGCGTCACGGCCGTCGGGGCAACGACGTAGTCCAGTTCGGGGGCGACCTGCGGAACGATCAGGGCCGGATCCTTCGGCCGCTGTGCGAGGACGGACGTAGCGAGCAGGAACGGGACGAGTGCGGCGACAACCTTCATATGCCCCTCCGCGAGTAGGCCCGAAGTCTACACTACGAACGGCTCAAGCAGGACGGTCACACAATTTGTGATCTTTGATTAGTGATTCTTGATTCGTTGATGATTATTGAATGTTGATTGGTGATTTATTGGTGATTCATTGGTGATTTGATTGACTGCGAGCGCAGTCGCTGAATCGCCAATAAATCAATAATCAAGAATCACCAATCAACAACGATTCAACAATCAAGAATCACCAATCCCAAATGTCTTATTCACTCCTGAAAGCCACCACCGGATTGACCCGCATCGCTCGAAGGGCCGGCGCAGCGGCGGCCACCCCGGCGGTGACGACAAGCACGAGCGGCACCAACAGGAATGTCACCGGATCGAGCGGCGTGATCGGGTGCACGAGGGTCGTGAGCCATCGACCGAGCACCGCGGCGCTCCCGAGGCCGATCGCGAGGCCAACGGCCATCAGCCGTGCAGCGTTTCCGACCACGAGGCGCACCATATCGGCGGTGCCGGCGCCCATCGCAATGCGCACACCGAACTCGTGAACGCGCTGCTGGACCGAATACGCGAGCACGCCGAATACCCCCACCATCGCCAGACACCATGCCAGCGCCGCAAACGTCCCGACAAGCACCGCCCGGAAACGCGGCCGAGCCGTCGCCTCGGAGGCGACGACCGCGATCGTCCTCACTTGCGTGACGGGCCGCTCCTTGTCGACGCGCGCGATGGCCGCACGCACGCCCGGCAGCAGCGCCTCCGCCGGACCTGTGGATGGCCGGACGCTGATCGACGCGATGTACCACGGGTTCTGAGCGATCGGCACGTAGAGCTGCGGTGTCGACTCGGTTTCGTGCGGCGAGGTCTTGACCTGGCGAGCGACGCCAACGATCTCCCTGATCCGCGGAGGCTCGCTCCCGAACGTCATCGCGGGAACGGCGAGCGTCATCCCGAGCGGATCGCGCCCGCCAAGAAAGCGCCTGACGAACGCTTCGCTGACGATGCAGACCTGGATGCCATCACCGGCATCGGCATCCGTGAAGGTGCGACCCTTGACGATCGGAATCTCCAGCGTCTCGAAGTACGTCGGTCCGACGATGTGATACGAGGCCAGGTCGCGCTGCGCCGGCGGCTTCGGCGGCTCTCCCACCAC
>Ga0209640_10004637_pt1 | contig 12041 bp, 12 predicted proteins | sample RifCSP10_1_FD_184018 | JGI IMG/M metagenome (GOLD analysis project Ga0209640, IMG submission 184018) | Soil microbial communities from Rifle, Colorado - Rifle CSP2_sed 10_1 (SPAdes) (version 2) | ecosystem: Environmental > Terrestrial > Deep subsurface > Rock core/Sediment | place: Rifle... | reverse complement strand
CCGCTGCCGTTCCCCAACGTCCCGGACTTCACGCCGTTCCTGCAGCGCATCAAGGACCTGAAGCCCGACGCGATCTACGTGTTCATCCCGGCCGGCAAATGGGCGACCGGCATCATGAAGACCTACGCCGATCTCGGCATGCGCGAGGCCGGCATCCGGCTGATCGGCCCGGGCGACATCACCCAGGACACCGAGCTGCCCAACATGGGCGACGTGCCGATCGGCGTGGTCACGGTGCACCATTACTCCGCCGCGGGGCAGCGGCCGGAGAACATCGCCTTCGTGAAGGCGTGGAAGGAGACCTATGGCGCCAACGCCTCGCCGGATTTCTTCGGCGTGCAGGGCTGGGACGGCATGAAGCTGATCTACGACGTGATCGAGAAATCCAACGGCAAGGTCACCGCGGAGTCGTTCCTCGCCGTCGCCAAGGGCTGGCGCTACGACAAGAGCCCGCGCGGCCCGATGATGGTCGATCCCGACACGCGCGATGTGGTGAACAACCAGTATGTGCGGCGCATCGAGAAAAAGGACGGCAAGCTGGTCAACACCGAGATCGACACCATCCCGATGGTGAAGGACCCGTGGCGCCAGTTCGGCCAGAAGCCGTCGCAATAGGGCGCCACGACAAAGTAAGCGAAGGGGCGGGGAGGCGACTTCCCGCCCCTTTCGTTTCAGCGCAAAGGGCGCTGTGCATCCTGCCGCTGGTGCAGGATGCGGGCGACGGCGATGCCGAACGGCGCCCGCGTGTAGAACACGACATGGCTCTCGAACGGGAATGAGAATAAGCCGGGCGCGAGATCGCCGCGCTTGCGGCCGATAAGCGGCCGCCGCGCCAAGTCCGCGAGCAGCGCTTCGAGCGCGTCAAGGTATGTCGCTGACTGCATCTTGCCCCAGCGCTCGATGGTGTAGTCGGTGATTGCGTCGAGATCGGCGAGCGCAGCGCGCGCAAGCTCGAAACGCGCCACTAGCGCAGCCGCTTCCGCGCGCGCTTGAACGCCCGTTCGCCATCCACAGTGCGGCCCGCCGCGATGTCATCCAGGCCCTTGCGGATGTCGATCTTGAGGCTCGCGAGCCGGAGCGCCTCCAGATCCTTGTACTCCTGTGCAGAGACCACCACGGCCACGGGGCGGCCGTGCTTCTCGATCGTCACCGGCTCGCGCTGCGCATTGTCCAACAGTTCGCCGAACCGGTTTTTCGCGTCTAAAGCGGCTATTTTACGCATTCGCCTAATCCACCTATAACGATCAATATAGCTATTTTAGCTTGAAGCGTCCAACTGATTTCGCCCCTTTCGTTTACACCGCGCCGGGCCTAGGATTTCCCCTCAATAAACAAATACAGGGAGATCGCGTCATGCACGCTCGTCGTAGTGCGCTTGCTGCCCTGTTTGCTGCGGCGCTGATTGCCGCTTCGGCCAACGCGGCGACCGTGAAGGTTGGTTTTGTCGCGGTGTTCACTGGCCCGGAGGCGCTCACCGGCGAGCAGCTCTACAAGGGGTTCGAGCTCTATCTGAAGACCCATCCCAACGTGCCGGGCGGGCACAAGATCGAGGTATTGAAGCGCGACACCGCGGGTCCCGCGCCCGACCGCGCCAAGCGGCTCACCCAGGAGCTGATCGCCCGCGACAAGGTCGATCTCGTCACCGGCATCATGTTCTCGTCCGAGGGCTTCGCCATGATGGACGTGTGCCGCGAGGCGAAGTTCCCGATGCTGATCCTGATCGCTGGCGCCAACGGTATGACCGATGCGTGCCCGTATGCCGTGCGCGTGTCGTTCGGCATGTGGCAGGCCGGCTACCCGATGGGCGAGTACGCGTTCCAGAAGATGGGCGTGAAGACGGCGGCGATCGCCTACGCGAACTACGCGCCGGGCAAGGATTCGTCGGGCGCGTTCCGCTCGGGGTTCGAGCGGGCCGGCGGCAAGATCATCGCCGACGTGCCGCTGCCGTTCCCGAACCTCCCGGATTTCACGCCGTTCCTGCAGCGCATCAAGGACCTCAAGCCCGACGCGGTGTACGTGTTCGTCCCGGCCGGCAAATGGGCGACCGGCGTCATGAAGACCTACAACGATCTCGGCATGCGCGAGGCCGGCATCAAGCTGATCGGCCCCGGCGACATCACGACCGACTCGGAGCTCCCCAACATGGGCGACGTGCCGGTGGGCGTGGTCACGGTGCATCACTACTCGGCGGCGGCGACGCGGCCGGAGAACGTCGCGTTCGTGAAGGCGTGGAAGGCGGCGTATGGACCCGACTCGACGCCCGACTTCATCAGCGTCGGCGCCTGGGACGGCGCCGCCGCGCTGTACCACGTGATCGAGCAGACCAACGGCAAGATCACGGCCGAGTCGTTCCTAAAAGCGCTGCAGGGCTGGAAGTCCGACCAGAGCCCGCGCGGCCCGATCATGATCGATCCGCAGACCCGCGACATCGTCGACAACCAGTATGTCCGGCGCGTGGAGAAGAAGGACGGCAAGCTCGTCAACGTGGAGATCGATACCATCCCCATGGTGAAGGATCCGTGGCGTCAGTTCGGCCAGAAGCCGTCACAGTAAAGACGTAATACAACGATACGTGATGGGGCGGGGCTTCCCCGCCCCTTTCGCTTGCCCGCGCCGCACGCTAGGATTTGAACAAGGCTTCGATCAATAAGGGAGACAACGTCATGCCACGTACTCGAATCGCGCTCAGTATGCTCGCCGCACTGGTTGCCGCGCCGTTTGCGGCCGGCGCGGCCGAGGTCAAGATCGGCTACATCAGCACCTTCTCCGGTCCCGAGGCCAACAACGGCGCCCTGATGGACCGCGGCATTCAGCTCTATCTGAAGCAGCACCCGCAGGTGCCCGGCGGCCACAAGATCGAGATGCTGAAGCGCGACGACACCGGTCCCAACGCGGCGACCGCCAAGCGGCTGGCCGAAGAGCTCGTGGCGCGCGATAAGGTGGATATGCTGACCGGCATCATCTATTCCAACAACGCCTTCGCCATCATGGACGTGTGCAAGCAGGCGAAGGTGCCGGTGCTGATCATGAACGCGGGCACAGCCTCGATCACCGAGCAGTGCCCGTACGTCGCGCGCGTCTCGTTCACCATGTGGCAGGCCGGCTATCCGATGGGCGATTACGCGGCGAAGAAGATGGGCATCAAGACCGCGGCGATCGCCTACGCGAACTACGCTCCCGGCAAGGACTCCACCAACGCATTCAAGGTGGCGTTCGAGAAAGCCGGCGGCAAGGTCGTCGCCGACGTGCCGTTCCCGTTCCCCAACCTCCCGGACTTCACCCCGTTCATGCAGAAGATCAAGGACCTGAAGCCGGATGCCGTGTACGTGTTCGTGCCCGCCGCCAAGTGGGCGACCGGCGTGATGAAGACCTATAACGACCTCCAGATGCGCCAGGCCGGCATCAAGCTGATCGGCCCCGGCGACATCACGACCGATACCGAGCTTCCGAACATGGGGGACATACCCCTGGGCGTGATCACCGTGCATCACTACTCCGCGGTCGCCGACCGGCCCGAGAACAAGGCGTTCGTCAAGGCCTACAAGGAGGCCTACGGCGATTCCAACCCCGACTTCCTGGTCGAGCAGGGCTATGCCGGCATGGCGGCGATCTATCACGTGATCGAGAAGACCAACGGCAAGATCACCGCCGAGGGCTTCATCAACGCGCTCAAGGGCTGGAAGTACAACGCGCCGCGCGGCCCGATCATGATCGATCCGGACACGCGGGACATCGTGGACAACCAGTACGTCCGCGAGGTGAAGAAGGTGGATGGCAAGCTTGTGAACGTCGAGTTCGACACCATCCCGATGGTGAAGGACCCCTACAAGGCGCTGGGGAAGAAGTGACGCCGTTGGCGTCATTCCCGCGCACGCGGGGATCCAGCCCGACCTGAGCCCTCACCCGCTCACCCTCGCGATGCTCGGGATTGGATCGCTTCGCGATCCAATCCTCTCCCGCCAGAGCGGGCTTGAACCGCAAAGCGGATCAAGGGAAGGGGTGAGGGCGCTTACGCGCTGCCCCAGACGGTGCGCGCGGTCTCGACCACGAGCTCGAGCTTCTTCACCTCATCCTCGAAGGTCACCGGGTTGCCGGCGACGGTGGAGGCAAAGCCGCACTGCGGCGAGATCGACAGCCGGTCGAGATCGACGAAGCGCGCGGCATCGTCGATGCGCCGCGCGAGCTGGTCCGGCTTCTCCAGCACCGGGGTCTTGGTGCTGATCAGCCCCAGCACCACGCGCTTGTCCTTCGGCACGAAGCGCAGCGGCGTGAAATCGCCGGCGCGCGCGGAATCGAACTCCAGGAAAAACGCATCGACCGTCACGCCGCCGAACATCTGCTCGGCGACATACTCGTAGCCGCCGGACGACAGCCAGGTGCCGCGCAGATTGCCGCGGCACAAATGCATGCCGAATGTCATTCCGGCCGGCCGGGACTCCATGCAGTCGTTGAGCAGCTTGACGTACTCGCGCACCAGCCGCGCCGGGTCCCAGCCGCCGGCCTGCACCTTGGCGCGCACCGTCGCGTCGCACAGCATGGCGAGCGGCACCTCGTCGATCTGCACATAGCGGCACCCCTGCGCGGCCAGCTCGGCGAACTCGTCGCGGAAGATGCGCGCCAGATCGGCGTAATACGCATCGTCCGTGGGATAAGCGGTGCGGTCGACCGCCTTCGAACCGCCGTACAGATGCATGGTCGGCGCCGACGGGATCGTCACCTTCGGCATGGCGCGCGCCACCGATGTCAGGAAGCGGAACTCCTCGCCCGAGATGCTGTGCTTGCGGCGGACCTTTCCCGTGACGTGGGGGGCCAGGAACTCGCTGTCGTGGCCGGCCGCATCGGAAAACCGGAACGGGGACGGCTTCACCGTCATGCCCTCGACCGCTTCCAGGAAATGCGACCAATAGGACGCGCGGCGGAATTCGCCGTCGGTCGCCAGCTTGAACCCCAGCCGCTCCTGCAGCGCGACCGCGTCGCGGATGGCGTCGTCCTGGATGCGGCGGAACTCGTCCGGATTGATTTTCCCCGCGGCAAGGTCGCGGTGCGCGGTGCGCAGCCGCGCCGGACGCAGCAGGCTGCCGACATGTTCGGCGCGGAACGGCGGCTCGGTCATTATTGTCTCCCCTGCGATGCACAATAATGGCGGTGCGCGGTTCTGCAAGCCGACCCTGGCAGGGCGGACGGCCCACCGGTCGTGGCGGCAACCGTGTACCGGCTCGGCTGGGCAGTGGGCACTGCCCAGCTTGCGCCGGCAGTTGTATGGCCATGACCCGTAAGCTAAAACGGTCGCCGGAGGCTTCCGTAATAAATGGCTGCGCAACTGAACGAGACGCGGCAGAACGACACCCGCGCCCGCTGGTTGGCTACGCTCGCGCACTATCGCAAGGATTTCGACGCACCGTCGAATCCGCGCTGCTGGTCGCCCGCGCTGGAGACCTGCTCGCGCGACGAGCTGATTGCGATCCAGAACGCCAAGCTCGCCGCGCTGGCGCCGTTCCTGTACGAGAACAGCCCGTTCTACCGCCGCCGCTTCGAGCGGCTCGGCATGGCGCCGTCCGACATCCAGACAGTCGATGACCTGCCGAAATGGCCGGTCGTGGACAAGACGGAGATGATGGCGGACGCCGCCGCGCATCCGCCCTACGGCACCTACACCGCGATGACCGATGAGGTGTGGGCCGAGCGCGGCTGGATGATGTTCTCGTCCTCGGGCTCCACCGGCGCGCCGCGGGTGTTCCGCTATTCGCAGATCGACCGCGATTACTGGTCGTGGGCGAACGCGCGCGCCTTGCACAGCATGGGCATCGCCAAAGGCGACACCGTGCTGGCGCTCGGCGGTTTCGGCCCGCACGTGTTCATCTGGGGCGCGGTCGCGGCGCTGTTCCACATGGGCATCCCGGTGCTGCCGGGCGGCGGCATGGATGCCAGGGCGCGCGTCAACATCATCGCGCGCTTCCGGCCGACCGTGATCGCGTGCACGCCGTCCTACGCGCTGTATCTCGGGCGCATCATGCAGGAGATGGGCCTGGACCCGGCGGCGAGCACGGTCAAGACCGTGCTGGTCGGCGGGGAGCCCGCGATGGGCGTCGATGCCACCCGCGAGCGGCTGGCCAAGCTGTGGGACGCGCGGGTGGTCGAGTTCTACGGCTGCACCGAGGCCTCGCCGCATTGCGGCGGCTATTCGTGCGCCGAGTCGGTGCGGCCGGACGGCGTGTCCTCGCATCTGATGGAGGACGTGCAGATCTGGGAGCTGGTCGATCCCGACAGCCGCGCGCCGGTGCCGCTGGGCGAGCGCGGGCTCACCGTGTGCACCTGCCTTAACTCCGAGAGCTCGCCGCAGCTCCGCTTCCTGGTGGGCGATTACACCACGCTGGCAGAAGCGCCGTGCGCCTGCGGCCGCACCCATGTGCGTGCGCTGGGCGCATTCACCGGGCGGGCCGACGACCTCATCTCGGTGCGCGGCATCAAGATGTTCCCGTCGCAAATCGAGCAGGCGGTGCGCGCGGTGCCCGGCATCGGCGATGAGTTCGAAATTATCTTGTCGACGCGTGACGACGGGCTTGACCTTATGACGGTGCGCGTCGAGCATGCCGGCCACGCAACGCCGGGGGCAATCGTCGAACAGGTCGGTGCAGAGCTGCGCAGCCGCTGCGAGGTGCGGGCAGGGGTCGAGGTGCTGGCGCCGAACACGCTTCCCAAGACCGAGTTCAAGGCCAAACGGGTACGCGACAACCGGAAAAAATAACCGTGCCGCAATACGCCAACATCCTCATCAGCGTCGTGTTCGACGGGCTCGCATTCGCGATGATCCTGTTCCTGATCTCGGTCGGGCTGTCGATCACCATGGGGCTGATGGGCTTCATCAACCTCGCGCACGGCGCGTTCGCCATGGTGGGCGGCTATCTGTTCGTCATGTTCGTGACGACCTGGGGCATCCCGTTCCTGCTCGGCGTCGTGCTCGCATTCATCGCCGTGGCGCTGATCAGCATCGTGTTCGAGCGCACCCTGTACGCGCGGTTCTATTACTCGGGCGAGCTCGAGCAGGTCTTGCTCACCATCGGCCTCGTGTTCATCGCGATCGCGGTCTGCACCTTCGCCTGGGGCTCGGCCAACGTGAAGATCAACGTGCCGAGCTATCTCTCCGGGCAGATCGATCTCGGCTTCCGCTCGTTCCCGACCTACCGCACGTTCCTGATCGTGGCCGGGTTCCTGCTGATGGCGGGCCTGTGGTACGGCATCGAGCGCACCAATATCGGCGCGCAGATCCGCGCCGCGGTCGACAACCGCCGCATGGCGCAATCGCTCGGGATCGACGTCGACAGGCTGTTCACGCTGACCTTCGGGCTGGGATCGGGCATCGCCGCGATCGGCGGCGGGCTGGGCGTGAACGTGCTGGGCCTCACGCCGGTCTACGCGCTCGAATACCTGATCTACTTTCTCATTGTCGTCGCGGTCGGCGGGCTGGGGTCCTTGCGCGGCGCGTTCGTGGCCGCGCTGGTTCTCGGCGTGATCGACAATGCCGGCAAATATTTTCTGCCGCATTTCGGCGCGTTCTTCATCATCACGCTCACCATCATCATTCTGTTGTGGCGTCCTCAGGGGTTCTATGGCCGGCGCTGACGCATTGACCGAAGCCGCGCGCAAGCTGGCCGCCGGTGGCGAGCTCGCATTTCTCCGCGCCCGCCACCGGTTTCATTGGGGCGAGGCGCTGCCCTGGGTGGTCGCGCTTGCGGCATTCTTCGTATTCCCGGGTTATCACCAGCTCGGCACGCAAATCCTGATCGCGGTCCTGTTCACGCTGTCGATCGATCTGATCCTAGGCTACGCCGGCATCGTGTCGCTGGGCCACGCGGCGTTCTATGGCACCGGCGCCTACATCGCCGGCATCATCGCGTCCAAGATGGGCTGGCACGAGCCGATCAGCGGCATGCTGGCGGGCGCCGCCATCGCGGCGGTGGTCGGGTTCCTGTCGGGCTGGGTGCTGCTGCGCACAAAGGCCCTTACGCTCCTGATGCTGACGCTGTCGTTCACCATCGTGCTGCAGGAGCTCGCCAACGAGGAGGAGCAGTTCACCGGCGGGGCCGACGGGCTGCGCGGCATCACGATCGATCCGGTGTTCGGGCTGTTCCCGTTCAACCTGTGGCACGACACGTCGTATCTGTACACGCTCGCCGTCCTGTTCCTGGTGTTCCTGGGCGTGCGCGCGCTGATCAATTCGCCGTTCGGCCAGTCGCTGCGCGGCATCCGCGAGAACGAGCGGCGCATGCACGCGGTCGGCGCGCCGGTGCACATGCGGCTGGTGATCGTCTACACGATCTCGGCCGGCATCGCGGGCGCGGCCGGCGCGCTGTTGGCCCAGACCACGCAGTTCGTATCGCTGGAAACCCTCGGGCTGCTGCTGTCGGGCGACGTCCTGATCATGATCATCATCGGCGGCTATGGGCGCCTATATGGCGCGTTCGTCGGCGCGCCGATCTATTTGATCCTGCAGGACCAGCTCGCCAAGCTCTCGCCGACCTACTGGCAGTTCGGGCTCGGGCTGGTCCTGGTGCTGGTGGTCCTCTATGCCCCGCGCGGCGTGCTGGGCATCTTCGAAGACATCGGCCGGCGCTTCGGGAAGAAGCCATGACCGCCGCCGCTCAGCCGGTGCTGGAGACGCGCGCGCTGCACAAGAATTTCGGCGCGCTGCAGGTGGCCCAGGACGTCAACTTCACGCTCGATGCCGGCGCCCGCCACGCGCTGATCGGCCCGAACGGCGCCGGCAAGACCACGCTGGTCAACCTGATCACCGGCGTGCTGAAGCCGAGCGCGGGCCAGGTGCTGCTGAACGGCGAGGACGTCACCCACCTGCCGCAGGCCGACCGCGTGAAGCGCCGGCTGGCGCGCACGTTCCAGATCAACCAGCTGTTCCGCGGCCTCACGGTGCTGGAGAACGTCTGCATGCCGATCGCCGAGCGGGTCGGCGCCACGCGCGACATGTTCCGCCCGATCGGCCGCCACGTCGAGGTGATCGACGAGGCGTACGAGATCCTGAAGAGCCTGAAGCTCGAAAGCGAGGCGGGCCGCACGCTCAAGGAAATCCCCTACGGCCGCCAGCGCCTGGTCGAGATCGCGATCGCGCTGGGCTTGAAGCCGACCGTGCTGCTGCTCGACGAGCCGGCCGCGGGCGTGCCCAGCGCCGAAAGCCGCATCCTGCTCGACGTGATCGACCATCTGCCGGCCGATATCGCGATCCTGATCATCGAGCACGACATGGACGTGGTGTTCCGCTTCGCGCGCGAGATCACCGTGCTGGTGAATGGCAAGGTGCTGGTGCGCGATACGCCGGCCAAGATCGCAGCCGATGAGCGCGTGCGCGAGGTGTATCTGGGGAAGCGCACCCGTGGCTGACACACAGGCCGCACAACGCCCGACCCAGACCGCCGCCGGCGAGGCGTTGCGGCTCGAGAAGGTCTCCGCCGGCTACGGCGAGACCGTGGTGCTGGAGAACATCGAGCTCCAGATCATGCAGGGCGAGGCGATCAGCGTCATCGGCCGCAACGGCGTCGGCAAGACCACGCTGCTCGCCACCGTCATGGGCCACACCGCGCTGCATTCCGGCCGCATCCTGCTGGGGTCGGAGGACATCACCAGGCTCTCGATCCACAAGCGCTCGCGCGCCGGCGTCGGCTACGTGCCGCAGGAGCGCGAGATCTTCCCGTCGCTCACCGTGATGGAAAACCTGCAGATCGCCGCGCGGCCGGGCCGCTGGTCGATCGAATCGGTGTTCGCGCTGTTCCCGAACATCGCCGGACGGGCAAACAACATGGGCAACCAGCTTTCCGGCGGCGAGCAGCAGATGCTGGCGATCGCGCGCGCCCTGGTCGGCAACCCGTCGGTGCTGCTGATGGACGAGCCGACGGAAGGGCTCGCGCCGGTCATCGTGGATGCGCTGGTCGCGGCGATGCAGAAGCTGCGCGGCGACCCCACGCTATCGGTCATCCTCGTGGAGCAGCATGCCGAAATCGCGCTCGAATTCTCGCCGCGCACCGTCGTGATGCGGCGCGGCCGCATCGTCTATGATGGCGAGAGCGCGATTCTGGCCGCCGACCACGCCCAGCTCGAATCGCTGATCGGCGTCGCTTCGGCCGCCGACGAGCGGAGGAGATAGCCATGGCGCGCCGCACCGAACCGTTTCCGCGCGGCGAGCCGGCGCGGGTGGTCGAATACCACGCACACGTTTATTACAACCCCAGGACCAAGCCGGTCGCCGCGACCGTGCGCGAACGGATCGAGAAGCGCTTTCCGGTCCGCATGGGGCGCTGGCACGACGAGCCGGTCGGGCCGCACCCGATCTCGATGTACCAGGTGGCGTTTCCGCCGGAGCTGTTCGCCACCATCGTGCCGTGGCTCATGACCAACCGCGACGGCTTGAACATTCTGGTGCATCCGGAAACCGGCGATGGCTACACCGACCATCTGCTGTACGGGATGTGGCTCGGCACGCGGATCGATCTCAACGAGAAGTTTCTGCTGGGGCTGCGCGCCAAAGCCGCCCCAGCACCAGCGCGACCAGCACGCCGGCGGCGGACAGCGCCGCCATCACCAGGAACGCGCCGCCGCCCAGCCGCGCGTACAGCCAGCCGGACAAGGCCATAGCCGTCCCCAGCGCGACTCCGGACGAGAGCCCGGAGGCGAGGCTTTGCGCGGTGGCGCCGAACTGCGCCGGCGCGGCGCGCAGCATGAAATGCATGGCGCCCAGATGCATCGCGGCGAACGTCAGCGCGTGCAGCAGCTGCACGATGAGGAGGACGGTGAGGTCGGTGGTCGCCGCGGTCACCGTCCAGCGCACCACGCCGCCCACGGCCGATAACAGGATCAGCCGCGCCGGCCCGAGCGTGCGCACGATCGCGCCGGAGAACGCGAACAGCGCGATCTCCGCGATCACGCCCTCGGCCCACAGCCAGCCGATCACATCGGCGCCGATCCCGTGGGTGCGCCAATGCAGGCTGGCGAACGCGTAATACACCGCGTGGCTCGCGGTCAGCAGGCCGGTCGCGCAGAAGAACAGCACGAACGAGCGGTCGGACAGGATGCGCACCACCGGGATGTGGTGCCGCTCGGCCGGCGGCGAGCGCGTGTCGGGCAGCGCGTGCGCGGCGATCACGGTGAGCGCGCAGCCGCCCAGGATCAGCCACAGGATGATCGGCTCCGGCTCGCCGACCAGCAGCCGCCCGCCGAGCAGGGCGGCCACGATGAAGGTGACCGAGCCCCACAGCCGCACCCGGCCGTAGTCGAACTTGTGCGCGGCCGAGGTCTGCATCGCCAGCGTCTCGATCAGCGGGAAGTTGGCGCTGGACACGATCCCCAGCAGCAGGCTTACGAACAGCAGCCCCCACACGCCGTGCGTCACCGAGAACAGCGCGAACACGGCGAAGGTCGCCCAGGTGAGCACGACGATCGGGCGCTTGCGCTCGCCGCGCCGGTCGGCGAAATGCGCGATGATCGGGTTGGTGATCGCGCGGATGCCCGACGCGCAGGCCAGGATGATGCCGATCTCCTCGGCGGTCATGCCGCGCCATTTCAGCCACAGCGGCCAGAACGGCAGCTGGATGCCGACGACGAGGAAGATCGCGCCGTAGAAGATCGCGAGCCGGATCGCAAGTGACGGGGCCATTGCCGCATGCTATCCGGGGTCGGATCGCATTGCGATCCGACCGTCCCAAGGGAGATTCGCCATGCCGCGCCAATCGATGAAGGCGGAGACCGTCGCCGAAGCCTATCTCGCGCTGCTGAAGGATCGCGGCGTCGACTATCTGTTCGGCAATGCCGGCACCGATTTCGCTTCGGTGATCGAGGCGCTGGCCAAGGCGGGCTCCGGCGCGTCGCGCGCGCCGACGCCGATCACCGTGCCGCACGAGAACGTCGCGGTCGCCATGGCGCATGGCTACTACCTCGCCACCGGGCGCCCGGCCGCGGTGATGGTGCACGTCACCGTCGGCACGGCCAATGCCGTTTGCGGCGTGATGAATGCCGCGCGCGAGAACGTGCCGATCCTGTTC
>Ga0209640_10004634_pt1 | contig 12045 bp, 9 predicted proteins | sample RifCSP10_1_FD_184018 | JGI IMG/M metagenome (GOLD analysis project Ga0209640, IMG submission 184018) | Soil microbial communities from Rifle, Colorado - Rifle CSP2_sed 10_1 (SPAdes) (version 2) | ecosystem: Environmental > Terrestrial > Deep subsurface > Rock core/Sediment | place: Rifle... | reverse complement strand
CGCTTCTTCGAGACCTTCGAGGAGCGGACGCGCGGGCGGTCGGCGGGCTTCACGCGCACCGGCTACCTCCTCGGCGTGGACGACAAGATGCGGAAGCCCATGGAGGCGTCGGTGGCCCTGCAACAGGCCAGCGGTATCACGACGCGGCTCGTGAGCCCGGAGGAGATGCGCGAGATCGAGCCGCGCATCCGCGTGGACGACTTCGTCGCCGGCTGCTACGAGCCCGACTCGGGCTACGCGGGGCCGGCGGAGACCACGCAGGGCTTCGCCGCCGCGGCGCGCGAGCGCGGGGCGCGCATCCTGGAGCAGACGGAGGTGCTCGGCATCGCGACCGCCGGCGGGCGCATCGCCGGGGTCCGAACCAGCCAGGGCGAGATCGCCGCGCCGGTGGTGATCAACGCGGCGGGGATCTGGGGCGACCGCATCGGGCGGATGGTCGGCGTGGACGTCCCGATTTCGGTGTGCCGGCACCGGATCAACTTCTTCACGCGGCCCAAGGGTGCGGACCACCCGCACCCGATGATCTACGACTTCGTCAAGAACATCTATACGCGCCCGGAGCCCGGCGGCCTCACCCTGGTCGGCGGGCTCGACTCCGAGGAGGCGAACGACCGGGTCGATCCCGACCGTTACAACGAGGGCGTCACATTCGAGGAGACGGCCCAGGCGATGGAGCGGGCCATGCATCGCTTCCCGATCATGGAGGGCGGCCGGGTGGCGCGCGGTTACTCCGGGTGCTTCGACGTCACGCCGGACTGGCACCCGATTCTGGACCATTCGCCGGTGTCGGGCTTCTACATCGCCGCGGGCTTCTCGGGCCACGGCTTCAAGCTCTCCCCGGCGGTGGGTGACATGGTGGCCCGCCTGGTCCTCGACGGCACGTCGCCGGACGACGACGTGCACGCGTTCCGGCTCTCTCGCTTCGCCGAGGGCAAGCCCATCCGAGGCACCTACGGCGACTGGCTGATGTGCTAGCGGGCGGAGCCTCGCTGAGTCTCCGGAACAGGCTGGGGCACGATGGCCCAGCCAATCGTGCGCAGGAGCCCGTCGATCTCAGGGAGCGAGCGTCGGTCGCTCTTGCGCCGTTCAGGCTCGTAGGGTCGAAGGCGCGTCCGCCGATCCACGACGCGCCGATCAAGGAGGACGAGAACGGTCTCGTTCCCAGCGAATGCTCGCTGGAGATGCTCGTAGAGATGCCAGCGATTGCGGGCGACGATGATGAGCTGCCGGACCCTCTCCGGCTGGTCGTCGGGCCGGTTCGCCTTCGACCGGCTCCCGTTGAGGCGCCGCGAGCGGCGCGAAGACGAAGCCTGCTGCAGAAAACGCCAAAGCCAGGTCCACGTCCCGCTCCCACACGCCGGGCACGTCGCGCGGCCAAGTTCAAAGCACTCGTTGCAATCGACACACAGGGCGAGCTGTCGCAGCGGTAGATGCACATGTGTCGCAAGCGTTCGTCCGCGGCTGATCATTGGTCACGTCCCCAGCGAGCTTCGAGGATCGGCGGCCAGTTTGGTTCCTCGCGACCGCATGAGGTCCCGAAGCGTCAACCACTCCGCGTAGGGATCTGGAGCGGCCGCACGCCGGCTGCGGACGGCGAGCAGCCCAGCGCCGTACAGGAGCAGGAACACCCCGCCCAGTGGCACGATGACGAGGGTAACGATCATCAGCCCAACCTTGCACGCGTCCTTCAGGCCTCTCTCAGCCATGCCGGAGCCCTCCATGGCCGGGTTCCACCGCAAATCTGATACCGGAATCGAATTTCCAGAAATATCAGTAACTTCTGCGGGGCCACCGGGAGCGAGCCTGGTAAGTCTCAGACCGGACAGCTTATTCTCGAGCCAGCGCCTCACGCTGGCCGAGCGGCCTTTTCGCAGCCTGCGCACGCTGGACCGCCGGAGGTTCCGCCTGCAGGGCCTCGGCACGACGGAACGAGATCAGCGGTTCTTCAGCAGCAGGGGCACCAGGCGCTCGGAGATGGCCTCCGAGGCCTGCTGTAGCGCCTTCTTCCCAGCAATCTCCCCCGAAAGATCCACGGCGACCTCGGTCTGTCGGTCCACCGCAACCACCGCATGGCTCGCCCGGTGGACGGCTTTGATCTCGACGCGCCCGCTCGCCGAAACCAGATTTCCCCGCCGCGAGCCTACCTCGCTGAGCGCCGCTCCCGTGATCTGGATGTCGGCGCGGACGTTGGGGTGGGAATTGACGAGCGGAAAGCCGAGCGCCGTGAGGATCCGCCCGATCTCGGTTTCGGCGGCCGGATCAAGCGCGGCACGGCCGGTATGACGCTCTGGGATCGAGACCGACACCGACGGCAGCTTCTTGCCCTTGGTCATCCGTGTCAGACGCTCGAGGCGGTCTTCCGGAGTGGGCGGAGGCGAGACGAGCGTGTTCCGGCGCTCCGGCAGGGGTGACATCAGCTTCTCGGCGAGAATCTCTGCGAACCGGCTGGGCGGCTCGTTGGCCGCCAGAGTGACGCTTTCCGAGTAGACGCGGCCGGTCTCCGTCCCGATCATGCGCGCGACGACGACCAGGTCGTCACCCGAGGAAAACACACGACCGGTGACAAGGGCTTTCGCGCCGATCAGGCGTCCGATCCTGGCCGCCGTATCGGGTCGGACCGTCCCGGAGATCCCGAACTCGATCTCACTCAGCACCTCATTCAGTCGCTGCCGCTCGACGAGGACCAGGGTCGGATGCGTCGACAGCCTGGCGGTGAGGAGCTCGGTCACGTGCTTCGCCGTCGCCTTGATCTGCGGAGTGTCGGATTCGAAATCGAGTACGGCGACCGCGAGATGTCGCTCGTCACCGGACGGTGCGGCAGCGGCGAAGGGAGCACAGATCAGGAATAGCGAAAGTACCCATCGATTCATCGGTCATGACCTCCCAGTGACTGTCTCTCGTTGTTGAGGACCTCGAACAGCTCGAGAAAGATCTTCTGCGCGAGGGGATCGACGGCCAGGCGGTCGAGCAGACGCATCTCGACAGTGACGGCCGTTCCTTCACCCTTGCGCTCGACCAGAAAGCGCGGAATGTCTGTCTCTCGCTCGGCGAAGAGGACGACCGCTTCGCCCGGCCGCAGGGGGGCGAGCGCACGCGCGCGAAGCGCCCGGGCGCCCGCGTAGAGCGTCACGCCCCGATCGTGGCGGAAGCCCTGGGTTTCCCCGCCGACGACCGGGATCTGCTGCCGGCGCAGGAACTCGATCAATGCCCCCTGATCGTCCTTCACCCGTAGCGGGTGAGACGTCGCCCACCGGCGGACAGGACCGAGCAGATCGCCCGGATACACCCGCAGCGGGATGCGACCCGCCGCGTGCCAGCCCTCCTCGCCGGCCCGGCGAGAGCTGAACCGCACCTCGAAGTCCGTCTCTCGCTTCACCGCCGGCAGTGGGATGGAGAGCTCGATCTCGACCCCGGGACTCGGAGACGCGCCTGTCGGGAGCGGCACGTCGAGCGCGGCGCCGATCGGCGCCGCGACGCCGGAGGCCAATTGCAGGAGCTGCGCGTGGAGGGCGAGCCCTTGGGGCTCAGGCGCATGGACCAGCAGGGGCACCGCCACGGTTCGGTCCGCGAAGAACCGATATGGCTCGGCTCGGCTCGCGCGAGGTGTGACCGACGCGGGACTCCCCGGCGATCCGGCCGCTGCTCCCGAGCCGAACGCCAAGACCAGGGCCAGCGCGCCGGCTCCGATTCGCGTGCTGAGCGCTGCCTCTCTTCTCAAGGACGTGAGCACGTGATGCCTCTACTCCTTTGCCGAAGCCCGGAGCGCGGCCAGCTCCCGGATACGCTTCACATCGTCGGCGCTCAGATGTTTCTCGCAGGCGCGCATCTTGGCCTCGATTTCGCCCTGCCGGAAGTTCCTCGAACCGCCAAGCGTCAGCCTGGTCAACTCGAGATACGCGTGGGCGTATTCCGCTTGGGCCAGGTAAGAGTTGGCGAGCCAGAGCCGAGAGATATCGGCCAAGGGCTTTTCTCGTGTCGCTTGCAAGAATTCCGCGAGCGCCTGATTGTACCGGGCGCTGTAGTAGTACCCGAGACCGCGCATGAAATGCAGATTGGAGAGCGGCACGTCGTCGATCTGATCCGCACGCAGATCGGGGAGCCGCCTGCCCAGGTCCCGGACCAACCGGCGATACAGCTCGCTCACCAGCCGGCCGACGTGACCGGCCGGACCGCGGGCCTCGGCCGTGGCGGTGACCATTCCCGACTCGAGATCGGAGGCCCGCATGGTGATCAGAAGGTCCTGTCCGTGCTTCACGAAGCTGCCACCGATCATCACCGTCGCACCGAGGAGCCTGCCGACCTCGTGTCTGGTCTTCGGCGCGATCAGCCCCTCCAGCGTCAGGGACTGTTCGGCCAGCACCTGGTTCAGGTGCTGCCGATCCACGACGGCGTGCCGATCGGATTGGGACATGGCGACAGCCAGCAGCGCCGGGATCGCCTCTTCCAGGTGTGCCACGGACGCATCGGCCTCTGGATTGTCGAACGGCAAGATCCAGAGACGTGACGGGCGATCGCCGGCCCATGCGAGGTGCAGTGCCATCGCCATTAGAAGGACCCCACACCCATGCATCTTCCAGCGCCTCATCTATTCCGTGAACCTCCGATACAGAGCACGGGAGCTCGTGGCCAGGAGCATCGGCTGTTGCCGCTCAAAGTCGAAGACCGGGCGGATGCAGATGAGTGATGCGTCACGAACGAAGCACTCCGCCTCCTCGGCGTGATGCATCACCTGCAACTCGGAGCCGATCGGGCGCAGGTCGCGCGAAGGCGACGCCGTCAACCACTTCGCGAAGAGATTGTTGAAGGCCACGGCGATACCGAGCTGTCGTTCCGAGACGGGGAAGGCCCAGAGCCCGCTCGGTTGACCGGGGACGACGAGCGTGCCGGCCGCCTGCCACTGGACGCCATCGACACTGCGACTGACGCGCAACTCCGTGACGTGTCTGTACTGTTTGCCGTCGACCACGAAATAGCCGTGAAGCCAGTCGTCCGGCGTGTAGGGCTGACGCTCGTCCGACGAGTTCTCGTACGCCGCCCAGAGGGTCCCGTCGCGGGTTTTCACGAGACGATTGCGAGCGAGGTCCTGCGGGATGACCTTCTGGGGCGGGCCCCAGTGCCTCAGATCCGCCGAGTACCGCATGAAGCCTTGGGCCAGCAACATCGCGTAACCCTGGCGGACGGCGACCACGTTGGTGGTCCGCTCGAGCGGCTCCGCCTGCGCATAGGTGTAGCCGATATTGCCGGGTGATTCTTCGAAGACCATGCGCTGCGGCGTCTCCCAGCGCAGCAGATCAGCCGAGAACGCCACGAAGCGCCTCGCGTGTCTCTTGCCGGTCCCGCGCGCCCAGAGGAGCGCATACCGACCGTCGTGGGTACGGACCAACGAGGGGTCAAACTCCAGGTCCCTGGTGTTGATCGTGATCGGTAGGTCGATCGTGAGCTGCGGGTCGCGTCGGTGGAAGATCCGAATGTCGCCGTCCAGGGCATACACGAGCCAGTCTTCGGCGTAGACATCCAGAGAAGGATTGCCGGCGTAGACGACCGCCGGCGGCTGTCGGACCACAAAGGCGCTTTCCCAGCCGGCGGCGTAGCGGTCGATGAGTCTTTGCATCGGTGCGCCAAGGGGCGTCGCGACCCCGGAGTCCGGCTTCGGCGTCACGCCCCTTTTCGGGGAGATTGCGAACGACACCTGCCACCACAGGATGTCTGGGCCATCCTTGGGCCCAAACCGTTGATGGTGCAGCACCTCCGCCAGAGTATTCTCGAACAGGCCGGGGCCCCAGCTGGTTCCGATCGAGAAGAATTCCGTCCCCGGAGGCAGCGCCACCGTGCGCTCGTAGCTGCCCCGCGTCGAGAATTTGAACTCCGTGAACCGCCTGGAAAGGGAAAACTGCGGCGGCCAGCCGGCGGCATGCGGCAGGCTGAATCCGAACGCCGCGATGCCCTCGACCTTCGCCCGCAGGGTGACCGCATCGATCTGATGGCCCGGGGGCGCTGCGAAATCGAAATACTCGTAGCCCCGACCCTCATATCGGGACGCGACGCGGGCGCGTGCGTCCGGACGGCGATCTGTGAAGTCGCGCGTGAACCCGAGCCCGGTCGTGACGACATTGAGTCTGTTGACCGAGTTCAGGGCATGATCCCGGATCAATCGGCCGGTCTTCGCGTAATGGTGGAGCACCATGAAATGGGCTTCCGTCCTGATGGGATCGCGAAGCCTCCCGTCGGAGAGGGGGTGTCGGGTCAGGAAGTCGACCTCCGCGAGCAGCGCCCCATACTGATCCAGCGCCCGTTCGATGCGACCCAGGCGGGCATAGGCCCGGGCCAGCGTCTGCTGCGCACGAACCTTCCACATGAGCACGGAGGGCTTGGGCACCGGCCGCTTGACCCACTGGCCGTCGTCGAGGACCGAGGTGCCGCCTCGTGCGTGCTCGTCAGCCCTACGCCGGAGCTCTGTGTCAATATCGCCGGGCCAGATCCGATACCGAATGCTGCGATCCGCCAGGATCTTTTCGAACGATTCGTATTTGCCCGTGTCGTGGAGTTCCCGAATCTTGGCCAGGATGGACTGCTTGGTGGCCGCAATCTCTCTGGTCTTCTCTTCATGCTGCTTCACGAGGCGGAGGAGCCTCTGCAGCAGGTGAATCGCCGATGGGGCGTTGTTGTTCAGAGGATCGAGGCTCTGCTGGGCGGCCGCAAAGTAATATTCCAGGGCGCTCGGGACATCGCCCGCCTCTTCGTAGGATCGGGCCAGCTTGTCGGCGAAGAGGACGGCATGCGCGCTCTGGCCGAGGAGGGTGTACATCTCGAGTACGGCGGGATAGACCTTGACGAAGTCGCGGGCCTGCCGGGCCGCATCGAGATAGTGGGCCAACGCTTCGGGATAGCGGCCGTCGTCGAACGCGCCCATGCCGGTGTAGTAGGATTTCGCCACGTCAATCGTCCTCGGGATCGCCTTCTCGATGCCTCCAAGCTGGGCGGGATCGACGGGCTGCCCGAGACGCGCGAGGAGCTCCTGGCTCAGGGCTCGGGGGGCGGCGAGGACGTTGACATGCTGGTCCGTCCAGATGGCCTGGGCGAGGATCTGCTGGTCCGCGATGCGCATCACGCGCACCTGAACGGTCAATCGATCCTGTTGCCGGGCGAAACTTCCCAGCAGCAGCAGCTCGGCCCTGGCCAATCGGGCCCGGCGGAGCGCGGTATCCATATCCACCAGCCCGCTCGCCGCCAGACCGTGCTCAATCAAGATTTCCCTTAGATGCTGGCGCTCGATGACCTGATACGGGCCGATCCGGTTCATGGTGCCGATCATCATGTCGGCGAGTCCGCGCTGGAGCCAATCGAGACTGGCATCATCCCCGAGCCGGTTGAAGTCGAGGATGCACAGGGTCTGCGGTGCGCGTGGTTGGGCGACGGCCATGCCCTGCCAGGCCGTCAGCAGCACCAGCAGGCTGGCAATCGAGAGCGCCATACCCGTTAGACTGGGAACGGTCGTATAAGTTCCAGTTCGAACCGTCAAAAAAGTTCCTCTTCGATTCCGCGTTTCCGCCGTAGACAGGCGACTCGAGCCCAGCGCGGAGCAAGAAGCATGCCTGCAGCCGGTTGGAGCTTTCAGCTTCGGGAGAGCGGTCTCGAGGACGGCGAGAGTTCCGGGAATTCGGCCCCGCCTGACCCGCCGGCGGCGCCGTGGGCTCCGTGCCGCGCGGTCAGCCGAGCAACTCGTCCACCGTGAGGGTTAGATCCGGGAACGCCAGCGGGCTCAGGCGCTCGCCGCGGCGGAGGACGCGCACGTCGCCGTAGCCCGCGTTGGTCGGCTCGCGATGGACTTCGATGGCGTCGGCCCGGAGATTCACCAACCAGACCTCGGCGATCCCGGCGCGCGCATAGAGCGGCACCTTCACGTCACGGTCCGTCTCGACGGAGGTGTCCATGACCTCGATGACAAGGAGAATGTCAGCGGGCTCAGGCCGCCCTGTCGTGTAGAAATCGTCTCGCGGGCGCAGGAGCGCGATGTCGGGTTGTGGGACCGACCGCACGACGCGGAGCCCGACGGGGTTCTGCGGCCAGACGATGCTCCGGCCGCCCAGCCGCTCGACGAACAGCCTGGTCAGGCGCGCGACGACGCCAGCGTGACGGTCCCCGATCGGGGTCATCTCGACGATCTCTCCGTCGAGCAGCTCCACCCGATCGCACTGGGTGAGCACCCCGGCAGCGGCCAGCCGGTCGTACTCGTCCACGGTGAACCGGTAGCGCCTCAGCGTGACCGCCATCGTGGTACCTCCTCCGCCCCCATTCTACTCGCGCCCGCCCCGGCGGTCAGCCGCGCGAGAGCGGCTCCGGCACAGTCCAGCACGGCCCGAACACGAAGTCAGCGTCCAATGTTTGATACACGCGGGTCCACCTCGCCCAAGGGCGGCTTCCGCAGGGAGGAGCTTCTCGCCCCGACCGCTGCCCGTAGGCGGTACCATTCCCCCATGGCGGACTTCGGTCTTCCGGGATTGCCGATCCGCCTCCGGCGGCGCGGCTGGAGGCGGCCGGCTGCGGTCGTCGTGGGAGGCGTGGCGCTCCTCGCGGCGGCGGGCTACGGGGTGCAGCTCTGGCGGTACTGGGCGCGCCACGTCTCGACCGACGCCGCCTTCGTGGAGGCGCACGTGTCGCCGGTCAGCGCGAAGGTCCGGGGCACCGTGGTCGAGGTCCTCGTCGAGGACAACCGCGTGGTGAAGCAGGGGGACGTTCTGGTGCGGCTCGATCCCCGGGACTACCAGGTCAAGCTCGAGCAGGCGCGCGCCGCCGTCGCCACGGCCCGAAGCCGGGTGAGGGGGGCCGCCTCGGGCGTGCCGCTCACCGACGAGTCGACGCGCAGCCAGGTCGCGCAGGCCGCGGCCGCCGTGGAGGCGGCGCGGCTCGGCGTCGACATGGCGCGGCGCGTGCTCGAGGAGCGCGCCGGCAATCTCCGCGCGAAGCGGGCTGCGGTCGAGGCGGCGCGCTCGGAGGTCGAGGCGCACGAAGCGGGCTTCGACCGGGCGCGGCTCGACCGCGGGCGCATGGGCGAGCTGGTGCGCCGCGAGCTCATCGCCCAGCAGGACTTCGACCACGCCGACGCCGCCTTCAAGACGGCGCGCGCGGCGCTCGAGGCCGCCCGGCAGAAGCGCGACGTGGCCCTCGCCGAGCTCGGGCAGGCGCAGGCCGAGGTCGAGAACCGGACGATCGCCGTCGCCCAGGCGCAGCACCGGCTCGAGGAGGCCGAGGCGGCGCTGGCCACGGCGCGAAGCCGGCGGCGCGAGGTCACGATCCGCGAGGCCGATGCGGGGATGGCCGAGGCGCAGCTCACCGAAGCGCTCGCGAACGTCCGCGAGGCCGACCTCGGCGTCGAGTACACGACGATCCGCGCGCCCATCGCTGGGCGCGTGACGAAAAAGACGGTCGAGGTGGGCCAGGTCGTCCAGCCGGGGCAGCCGCTGCTCGCCATCGTGAGTCTCGACGACGTCTGGATCGTCGCGAACTACAAGGAGACCCAGCTCACGGACGTGCGCCCGGGCCAGCCGGCGACGATCCGCGTGGACACCTATCCCGGGATCGTCCTCAGGGCGCGCGTCGACTCCATCCAGAGCGGCACCGGCTCCCGCTTCACGCTGCTCCCGCCCGAGAACGCCTCGGGCAACTTCGTGAAGGTCGTCCAGCGCATCCCGGTGAAGCTCGTGCTCGAGCCCGGCGAGAACGGGCGGGAGCTCCTCGTGCCCGGCATGTCCGTCATCCCGACGATCGAGGTCCGGTGACCGCGGCCGCCGGCGCCCCGCCCGCCGCCGGCGCCAACAAGTGGATCGTCGCCGTCTCCACGATGATGGCGACGATCCTCGTGATCCTCGACGTCACGATCGCGAACGTCGCGCTCGACCACATGCGCGGCTCGCTCTCCGCCGCCGTCGACGAGATCACGTGGGTGCTCACGTCGTTCCTCATCGCGAACGCGATCAGCCTGCCCATCACCGGGTGGCTGACGGACCTCCTCGGGCGCAAGCGGCTCTTCATCGTCGCGACGGCAGCCTTCACGCTGACGTCGGTGGCCGCCGGCGCCGCGCCGACGCTCGCCTTCATGGTGATCGCGCGCTTCCTCCAGGGCATCGCGGGCGGGCCGCTCGTGCCGCTCTCCCAGTCCACCATGATGGAGACCTTCCCGCCCCACCAGCGCGGGATGGCGATGGCGATCTGGGGGATCGGCATCATGTTCGCGCCGATCGTGGGGCCGACCCTCGGGGGCTGGATCACCGACAACTGGTCGTGGCGATGGATCTTCTACATCAACGTGCCCATCGGCGCGCTGGCGATCTTCCTGGCGCAGCTCTTCATCGGCGAGTCGCTCGCCGAGCGGCCCTCGCTCAAGCGGATCGACGTCCCCGGGCTGGTCTTCCTCGTCCTCGGGATCGGCGGGCTCCAGTTCGTGCTCGATCGCGGCCAGCGGGAGGACTGGTTCAGCTCGCCGCTGATCACGCGCGTCACGATCGTGGCTGCTCTCGCGCTCGTGCTGCTGGTCGTCCACGAGCTCCGGACGCGGGATCCGGTCGTGGACCTCCGCGTGCTCCGCCACGGGACCTTCGCCGTGGCCACCCTGGTCATGTTCGTCATCGGGACGGCGTTCTACGGCGTGATCGTGCTCTCGCCCCTCCTCACGCAGATCCTGATGGGGTACACGGCGTTCCTCGCCGGGCTCGTGCTCGCGCCCGGGGGCGTGGCGACGCTCCTGGTGATGCCGATCGCCGGGCTGCTCATCAACCGGATCGATTCGCGCTGGATCATCGGCATCGGCTGCCTGCTGAACGCCTACGGCATGTACATGATGGCGACGCTCACGCTCGAGGCGAACTTCTGGCAGGTCATGTTCCCGCGCTTCGTCCAGGGGCTCGGGATCGGGCTCACGTTCGTGCCGCTCTCCACCGTCGCGCTGGGCGCCGTGCCGCTCGCCGACCTCGGCCACGCCTCGGGGCTCTTCAACTTCATCCGAACGATCGGAGGCAGCATCGGCATCGCCGCGATGGCGACCCTCCTCGAGCGGGGCGCCCAGGTCCACCAGGCGCGGCTCGTCGGCCACGTGAGCCTCTACGAGCCCGCGGTCTGGCAGCGCTATCAGGACCTCGTCGCGATGTTCGTCACGCGTGGCGCCGACCCGGCGACCGCCGAGCAGCAGGCGTGGAAGCTGCTCTACGACGGCGTCCGTGAGCAGGCGCTGTTCCTCGCCTTCCTCGACGACTTCTGGCGCCTGTCGATCATCTTCGCCTCAGTGATCCCGCTGCTCGTGTTCCTGCGGCGTCCCCGCCGTCCCGCGGCGGGCGGGGTCGGCGAAGGCGAGCGCACGGGCGCCGTGCTGGAGACCTGAGGCGCCCACTGATCACTCCGTCCGGCGGACCCTCCGGACGAGCCACCACTCGGCGAGCCCGACGATGCCGATGCCGAGCAGAGGGAAGAGGTAGGCGCTCACCGGCGTCGGCGACTCCAGGACGACGAAGTGCCACGAGGAGAGCGCCATCAGCAGCCCCGTTTCGCCGTTGGCGCCGTCCCAGGCCTGGACGGCGAAGGGGATGAGCCGGCCGGGCTCGAAGGTCACGTCCTTGGTCGGGTCCTTGGGGACGCGCGGGTGCGTCATCACCACACGCCAGCGCCCCTCAGCCCACGCGCCGCGACCGCTCACGTCCTGCGCGTCCGCTGGCAGGTCCGCGATGGGCTTCTGGAATCCTTCGGCGCGCTCCTTGACGATGGCGTTGCCGCCGCGCTCGTTCAGGTCGGCGCGCCAGTGCCAGAGGGTGACCGGCTGGCCGGGACTGCCGAGGAGGAAGTGCGGGCGCTCGGGGCCGGTCGGGATCGTCACGGGGAACTGCAGGCGCACGGCGTCGCGCAGCGTGTGCGTGCGTTCGGGGTTCAGGTCGATCTGCGGATACGTCCACGGACGCAGCGCGGGCTCCGGCCCCGGCCGGTGCTCGACGTTCTTGAACCAGTCGTCCCACTCGAGCAGGAACGCGATGGCGCGGTCGTTGTAGAGGGCGCGCGCGGTGA
>Ga0209640_10004633_pt1 | contig 12045 bp, 7 predicted proteins | sample RifCSP10_1_FD_184018 | JGI IMG/M metagenome (GOLD analysis project Ga0209640, IMG submission 184018) | Soil microbial communities from Rifle, Colorado - Rifle CSP2_sed 10_1 (SPAdes) (version 2) | ecosystem: Environmental > Terrestrial > Deep subsurface > Rock core/Sediment | place: Rifle... | reverse complement strand
GAGGTGCACGCGTCCCCGATCCGGGGCCCGCAGGGCGAGCTGCTGCAGGTGGTGGAGGTCTGGCGCGACATCACCGAAAGGCGCGCCGCGGAAGCGCACCTTGCGGAGGCCCACCGTCTGGCCTCCCTGGGTCAGCTCGCCTCCGGCTTCTCCCACGAGATGAACACACCCCTCGGCACCGTCCTCGCGTGCGTAGAGGGGATGCTGCGCGAAGCCCGCGCGCAGCCGGCGAGCCCCGAATGGTCGGGCGTCGGCGAGAACGCGACGGTGGCCCGGGAACAGATCCTGCGGTGTCGCGCCATCACCCAGCACTTCCTGCGGATGTCCCGAGGCCAGACCTCCGCCGATATCGTCGACCTCGCGGAAACCGTGCGCGCCGTGGCCCGGCTGGTGGAGCCGATGGGGCGGGAGCACGGCGTACGGATCGACGTGGGGCCGCTCCCTCCGGGCCTTCACGTGCGTGCGGACGAGTCGGAGCTGCAGCACGCCCTCATCAACCTCGTGCTGAACGCGGTGCAGGCCTGCCCGCCGGGCGGCCACGTGGTGCTGACGGCCGAACGGGACCACCCGATCCGGCTGCGGGTCACGGACGACGGTTGCGGCATCCCGCCCGAGCAGCGCACGCGGATCTTCGAGCCGTTCGTCAGCCTGCGGAAGGGCGGGATCGGCCTGGGCCTGTTCCTGTCGCTCAACTTCGTTCGCCGCTGGGGCGGCGACATCGTGATCGAGAGCGAGCCCGGGAACGGATCGACCTTCGAGATCCGGCTACCCGCGGCGGCGAGCGTTCTCGAGGGAGGCCCCCCCTCGTGAAGACCGCGGCCTCCCTTCTCCTCGTCGACGACGACGAGGCGTTCCGCAAGGTCCTGGCCCGGGAGCTGACCCGCCTCGGCTACGAGGTCGCCACCGCGGACTCGGGCGGAGCCGCCCTCGAACGGATCGCGGCGCGCGAGCCGGACGTCGTCCTGCTCGACTTGCGCCTGCCCGATCGCGACGGCCTCGAGGTGCTCGAGGCCATCCGGGGGACGAGCCCCGGCACCGACGTGATCATGCTCACCGGTCACGGTTCCATCGACACCGCGATCCAGTCGATCCGGGCCGGCGCCTTCGACTACGTGGCCAAGCCGTGCCCGCTCGACGAGCTCGAGGTCCGGATCCACCGGGCCCTGGAGCGGCAGTCGCTGCGCCGGCGCGCGAGCCTGCTCGAGCGAGGCCTGACCCCTCCCGACGTGACCGGCTCCTTCGTCGGCGAGAGCGCCGAGTTTCGCCGGCTGGCCGAGCTGATCGAGCGGATCGCCCCCAGCGATTCGACCGTGCTGGTCACGGGCGAGACGGGCTCCGGCAAGGAGATCGTGGCCAAGCTGATCCACGCGCGCAGCCCCCGCCGCGGCCGGCCCTTCGTGGTGGTCGAGTGCGCGGCTCTACAGGAGAGCCTGCTCCAGAGCGAGCTTTTCGGCCACGAGCGCGGGGCGTTCACCGGCGCGGACCGGGCCAAGCCGGGGCTGTTCGAGGTGGCGCACGGCGGCACGATCTTCCTCGACGAGATCGGAGAGGTCAGCCAGGCCACGCAGGTGAAGCTGCTGCGGGTGCTCGACACCTCGACCTTCCGCCACGTCGGAGGCACGACCGAGATCCGGGTCGACGTGCGGGTGCTGGCGGCCACGAACCGCCAGCTGCCCGCCCTGGTACAGCAGGGCCTCTTCCGCGAGGACCTGTTCTATCGGCTGAGCACGATCACCGTGGAGGTGCCGGCGCTGCGGCGGCGGGCGGGGGACGTCGCCCGGCTCGCCGAGCACTTCGTGGCGGTGCTCAACGATCGCTACGGCTCGCGCAAGCGCCTGGGGGAGCGCGCGCTCGAGGCGCTCGAGCGGCACGGCTGGCCGGGCAACGTGCGCGAGCTGCTGCACGCCATCGAGGCGGCGGTGGTGGTGTGCGACGGCGAGGAGATCCTTCCCCGACACCTCCCGCGCGCGCTTTGGGCGGAGGCGCCGTCCGCGGCGCCGTCCGCGCCCCCCCCGGCGTCGCCGAAGGCGTCGGTCCCGACGCTCGAGCAGATGGAGCGCGAGCACATCGCGCGCGCGCTCCGTGCGACCGACGGGCACCGGGGCCACGCCGCCCAGATGCTGGGCATCAGCGAGCGCAATCTCTACCGGAAGCTGAGGGAGTACGGCCTGCTCTCTTGACCCGCGCGAAGGCCCGGGTGGGGTTCCGCGTGGAATGGATCAGGCGATCTCCAGCCACGAGAACCACACGGGGTGGTTGCTCTTGTACCACTCCAAAACGTCACGGATCACGCTCTTCTTGGCGAGGGGAATGACGGCGTCGTCGATGCGGTCGAAATGGACGCGGATCGTGCGGTCGCGGTACTCGAGGGCCTGCGAGCACAGGGTCTGCAGCTCGTTGCGGATCCGGCCGGAGTCCGACACTTTCACGGCGCGCTTCCGGTAGTCCTCGCCCGCGATGAACCGCTCCAGGAGGGGGCTGAAGATCAGCCGGCTCTGCTCGAGGGGTTCCAGGAGGCGGAACACGAATCGGACGACCATGGCGAACTCGCGGCTGGCCAACTGAGTGGTCACCTCGTAGGTGTCGTCCCGGAGCTTCGTGACCCCGCGCAGACCCGTGTAGGGGTCGTCGCCGATGTACCCCGTGGCCGCCAGGACCTGCCAGTTCTTCTCGGGAAAGAAGTCGTCCACGCGCACGACGCGCCTTCCTCCCGGAAGGTTCGCCGCCACCCGCTCGCGGAGGCAGCTCCGGTAGTACTCGATCTGCTCCGGCGATGGAGCCGGGGTGCCCAGCAGCGAGCCGACGTCGGCCTCGAACGTCGGGGCGTCGGGGTCGAGCCGCATCAGGCGATGCTCGTCCTCCATGGGGCGTTCGAACCGAGGCGAGAAGAGCGCCATGGACACGTCGAGGTCGAGGGCCTCGGACAGGCTGGCCGCCTGCACGGCCTCGGCCGAGGCCGCGTACCCGTCGCACAGGAAGAGATGGGGAGCCCCGTTGTCGTCCTTCCACGTGCCCACGAGGTAGGTCGGAGCGTAGGTGCCCGACTCGGTGAAGGCCGGCTGCCCGCTCGGGCAGCGCCACCCGTCCTCGACCTGGTGCACGCCCAGGGCCCGCCACTCCTCCCAGAGGCCGCTGAGCCTCTGGGCGCGGCTCTTTCCGCCGAGGGTCCAGACGTGGATGTGGTCGCGGCGAATGCCGGGGACGGCGAGCTCGATGGCTTCGACCAGCTTGCTCCGGGGGGAGAGGAGGTCCACGTGAATGGAGTGCGCCTCGGCGGCTCGGGCCACGACCCGTGGAATCGCGAGAGTCCCCATGTAGGCTTCGTAGGGCCGCGTGATCGCGAGGGGCTGGTTGAAGAGATGGATCACGGTGGTGGGTCCCAGGGCCTCGCCCTTGGCGAAGCGCGAGGTGTTCTCGAGGGTGTCCACGGCCGCGCCCCAGATGCGGATGCGCTGGTCGCGCATCTTCCGGTAGAACCCGCGCCAGCCGTACGTGGGGTCGTTCAGAAGACGGTGGACACGGGCATCGATCAGGTTGGCCACGTGGGGCCGTGCATAGACGCGGCCGAAGCCGAGAAGCGGGTTCGCGCCCATCTCGGGGGTCTCGCCGGCCTTGGGCATGAGGCCTTCCCCGAGACAGACCATGATGGCGTGGTTCTCGGGGAGCTTCCGGCTGAAGTGCCAGAGGGCCTCGCTGGTCACGTAGGCCGAGATGGCGTCGGAGTCCTTCTTGACCTGGTTGAGCGTCGCCCGGTCGGCGCCATTGCCCGCGCCGAAGGGCGCGAAGAGGCGCGTCCCGAGCGCCGTCACCCCGGCGGTCATGGCGAGGGACCGCCGCATCTCTCCGGAAACGAACTCGGAGTGCTCGAAGCCGACACCGGCGCCGCCGCGCCGCCACTCGACCTGCACGTCCTCCAGCCAGAGGTGAAAGCGCAGCAACAGGGGACGGGTGTCGAACGCCCACTGGGCGACGACGTCCCTTCTCGCGGGCAGGGTCAGGGCCGGCCTCCTTCGTGATCGGCGGGCTTCATAACCTATCACCGACCCGAGGATGGCGGGGCTTCGCCCCCGCGGCCCCGCGCGGGAGGAGGTCACCGGCCACGTTGCGGTCCCACCACTCGCGCGCTCGAGCGGGGGTCCAGGCCTCCTCGGTCCGGCACTCCGCGAGGCGCTCGCCCAGCCACGCCGCGGAGGGCGGGCGGTCCTTCGGCTCCTTGGCCAGGCACGAGAGCACGAGGCCCTCGAGAGCCTCCGGGAGCGGCCGGCCCCCGCGCTTCGAAGGCGGAATCGGCGTCGCCTTCACGTGGTTCAGGACCACCTCCATGGGAGTCGCCCCGGTGAAGACCCTCTCGCCGGTGAGCAGCCAGTAGGCCACGCAGCCGAGTCCGTAGAGGTCGACCCGGGCATCGAGGGGGCGTCCACCCAGCGCGACCTCGGGTGCCATGTAGGCGGGAGTCCCGGCGATCGTCCCGTCGGAGGTCAGCCGCTCGTCCTCCCCCAGGCTCCACGTCGCCTTCACCAGGCCGAAGTCCAGCACCTTGACGAAGTCGTACTTGAGGCCCCAGCGGCAGGTGACGAGGTTGGCCGGCTTCACGTCGCGGTGGATCAGCCCGGCCGCGTGGGCGTCGGCCAGCGACTCGCAGGCCTGCACCAGGAGATGGACCGCGCGCTCCGGCGGCACGGGCCCGAAGCGCCGCACCAGGGTGTCGAGGTCCAGGCCGTCCAGCAGATCCATCACGTAGTAGAAGACCCCGTCGGGGGTCATGCCGAAGTCGTGGAGGGCCACGGTGTGGGAGGAATGGAGGGCGGCGGTGGCCTCGGCTTCGCGCCGGAATCGGCTGACGAGGCCGGCGGCCTCGCTCGGGGTCTTGACCCCGAGGAGCTCGGGGCGGATGAGCTTCACCGCCACCGGCCGCGCAAGAAGGTGGTGCCGGGCCCGCCAGATCTCCCCCATGCCTCCCTGCTCGATCTTCCGCTCGAGGTGATAGGAGCCGAGCTCCTGCATGCGGCGCACCACGAGGGCGGTCACCAGGGCGAGAGCGGCCGCGATGTAGGCCTCCGCGCTGTTCGAGAGCAGGAGCCACCCGGGAGCGGCGGGGTTTCCCGCCGCGATCCCGACGAGATGCGCGAGGGGCCAGGTGGACGCGGCGGCGAAGCTCGCCAGGAACGTCCGCGAGGGAGTCGCCGGCACCACGAGCGGGAAGATCACGATCCACACGCACAACCACGACACGTTGGCGAGGGGCACGTCGGTTACCAGCGGCTCGAGGTGGTCCCCGATCGAGATCGCGAGGGCCACCCCGACCTCGTAAGCGAGGCTGAGCTTCAGGAGCTGGCCGGGGGCGAGCGGACGGTGGTGCGCCAGCCAGGCCACCCAGAGGGACGCGACGGTCATCCCCGCGGCCACCACGTTCTTGAGCGACAGGTGGGTGAAGGCGTAGAAGCCCCCGGCCTCGAGCAGGTTGTTGAGGACGACGCTGACCGCGAACGCGGCCCCGAGTCCCAGGCCCGTGTCGCGCAGCCGCCGCGCCGCTTGGCGGAGAAGCTCGACCGGCATGGCCCAGTGCGGCGCCACCACCCCCGAACCCAGGGGATGAATCACGCCGGGGGGGGCCGAGACGTCCTGGGCGTCGCCCTGCTCGCCTCCCGAGAGGCCAAGGCCGAGGAGGCACGACGCACACACGCCTTCCACCGACGCCGGGCCCACGAGGGCCAGGCCGCACTGGGGGCAGCGGCCCGCGCGTGGCGGAGGGGCCTCGGACATGGCGGCCTCAGGCCCCTCCTGAAACCACGGCCAGGAGCCAGCGGATCTCGGCGTCGACGTCGGCCGGATCGTCGACCGTCCGCTCGATCTCTTCCCTCAGCACGGCGCCGAAGCGCTTCCGGAGGCGGTGCACGGCCACGCGAACGGCACCCTCCTCGAGCCCCAGCGCTCCGGCCACCTCCGGGTAGCCGGAGGGGCCATCTCCCGCCAGGAAGGGCTTGAGAGCGTCGAACCGCGCCGGCCGTCCCGCCTTGTCCTCCTCCGTCCGCAGCCGGGCGAGGCACGTGGTCAGGAGAGCGGCGGCCCATTCGCGCTCGAACAGGGCCTCGGGGGTGAGGTCGTACGCGGGCTCCAGCCGGTAGCGTTCTTCGGCGGAGGAGGAATCGAGGGAGAGGATCCTCTGGGCGCCCCCCCGCTTCAAGGCCCGCTGGCGGTCCCATTCGTTGGCCAGGAAGTGCTGGAGCGACGCGCGCAGGAAGGTGCGGAAGCGGCCGGCCTCCGGCCGGAAATCGCCCGCGTAGCGCTTCTCGTAGAAACGAGCGAAGTAGGCCTGGGCGAGGTCCTCGGCATCCGCGGCGGAGTACCCGGACCGTCGGATGAAGCCGTAGACCGGCGCCCAGTACGTCTCGAACAGGCGCGCCATCGCCTGGCGGGCCTCGGTCGAGTCGTCGGCCCGCGCGTGCTGGATGAGGCTCCAGTCCGTGGTAAGGAATCCCACTTCCTCGCCTCGAGGCCCGCGTGGGCCCATCCCACGCGACCCAAGGCCCCTGCCGTCGATGGGAGAAGCCGCGGCGAGTATGCGACATCGCGATCAGGAGTCAACGCTCGCGAGCTCGTCGCCGTCCGCCATCTCGTAGTCGAAGTCGACGACGATTCGGACCTGGTAGTGCCGCACCACGTCCACCCGCGAGATCCAGAAGCTCGCCTCCCGGGCCTCCGGCCCATAATGACGCCATGTGCCTGGCCCTCGCGTTGCTCGCCATCCTTGCCGCAGCCCCCTCGGCGGCGCCTGCGCCCCATCCGCGGCTTGCGCCCTTTCCGCTGCGCGACGTGCGGCTGCTCGAGGGGCCCTTCCGCGACATGCAGCAGCGCGGTCTCGCTTACCTCCTGTCGCTCGATCCCGACCGACTGCTCCACACGTTCCGGCTGAACGCGGGGCTCCCCACCACCGCGAAGCCGTACGGCGGCTGGGAGGCTCCGCAGGTCGAGCTGCGAGGCCACAGCCTCGGACACTATCTGACGGCTTGCGCCCTCGCCTGGGAGGCCACGGGCGACGAGCGGCTGAGGACGCGGGCACTCGCGATCACCGCCGAGTTGCGCCGGGTCCGGCTCGCGCTCGGGGAGCGCGGCGCGAACCCCGGGTACCTGTCCGCTTTTCCTGAGGAGCTCTTCGACCGGGTCGAGCAGCGCCGGGGCGTGTGGGCGCCTTACTACACGCTGCACAAGGTCCTGGCCGGGCTGCTCGACGTGCACCGCGTGTTCTCCGACCCCGTCGCTCTCGAGGCCGCGAAGGGGATCGCCACCTGGGTCAGCTTCCGCGCGGGGCGCCTCCGCGACGCGGAGTGGCAGGAGATGCTTCAGACCGAGTTCGGCGGGATGCAGGAGTCGCTCGCCGGGCTCTACGCGGTGACGGGCGATCCCGAGCACCTGCGGCTCGCGCGCCTCTTCGACCACCGCGTCGTGTTCGACCCCCTGGCACGGGGCGAGGACCCGCTCGACGGCCTCCACGCGAACACCCAGATCCCCAAGGCGATCGGCGCCGAGCGTGACTGCGAGCTGACCGGCGAGCGGCGCTACTGCCGGGTCGCGGAGACGTTCTGGAGCAAGGTCGCGCTCGGCCGCTCCTACGTGATCGGCGGCCATAGCGAGGACGAGCACTTCTTTCCCGTGGCTCACTTCTCGCGCCACCTGGGCGAGTCGACGGCCGAGACCTGCAACACCTACAACATGCTCAAGCTGTCGCGGGACCTCTTCCGCCGCGACGCCGACCCGGCGCGCATCGACTTCTACGAGCGCGGCCTCTTCAACCACATCCTGGCCTCCAACGACCCGGCGACGGGCCAGGTGACCTACTACGTGTCCATGAAACCCGGGGCCTGGCGCACCTATTCGACCCCCGAGGACTCCTTCTGGTGCTGCGTCGGAACCGGGATGGAGAACCCCGCGCGCTTCGGAGAGGCGATCTACTTCCACTCGAAGGACGCGCTCTACGTGGGCCTGTTCCTCGCCTCCGAAGTCACCTGGCGTGAGAAGGGCCTCTTCCTCCGCCAGGAGACCCGCTTCCCCGACGAGGACCAGGTGCGCTTGACCATCCGGCTCGCGGCGCCCGTTCGCCTGACGCTCCACGTGCGCCACCCGGCCTGGGTCGAGGGCGATCTGGCCGTGAGCGTCAACGGGCGGCGCCAGCCCGCGGCCAGCCGGCCGGGCGCCTACGGGACGATCGAGCGCGAGTGGCGGGACGGCGACGTGGTGGACTTCCGCCTGCCCATGCGACTGCGCACGGAGCCGATGCCCGACGACCCCTCGGTCGTCGCATTCCTGCAGGGGCCCATCGTGCTCGCGGCCGATCTCGGGGGTGCCGGGCTCGACGCCGCGAAGCGTCTCGGCCCCACGGCGCCGGAGTTCCGCGAGGACGAGGCGCTCGTCACTCCCACGCTGGTCGCGGCCTCGACCGCGGAGGCGCTCGCGCGACTGCACCCGGCCGGCGAGCCCCTGACCTTCCGGACGCAAGGCCTCGGCCGGCCCGACGACGTCGTCCTGCGGCCGTTCTTCCGCCTCTACGACCGCCGCCACGCCGTGTACCTGCCCGTCGTCACCGAGGCCTCCTGGGCCGGTCGCGGAGCGCGCGAGGCGGCAGCGGCGTCCGCGCGGCGCGCGGCCGAGGCCCGGACGATCGACGCGGTCAGGGCCGGCTCGGCCGCCGAGGAGACGGCGCACGCCGTCGAGGCGGTGCGTGCCGATGCCTGGTCGCTCGAGGGCCGGCGCTGCCGCAGCACCCGCTACGGCGGCTCGTTCAGCTACCTGCTCCGTCTGCCGCCGGACGGACCGGCGGCGGTGCGGGTCGCGTACTGGGGCGGAGAGACTCGGCGCCGCGTCTTCGAGGTGACGGCCGAGGGCGAGACGATCGCGACCCAGTCGCTCTTCGACGACCGCCCGGGGGATCTCTACGAGGTCGAGTACCCGCTTCCCGAGCGCCTCACCCGCGGACGCGACCGTGTTCGCATCGGCTTCCGCACCGGGCCCTCGCAGTCGACGGGCGCGGTGTTCGAGGTGCGCGTCGTCCGGCCCGCTGGAATGGTAGGCGACCTGGCCCCCGCGGAGCCTCTCGTCGCCTCTTCTGCGGCCGCGGCGGCCGATGCCCCGGGCCCGCGGCATCTCATCTACCTGCACGGGCGGATCGTCCAGGAGCAGCAGAGCGCGCGCCCGCATCATCCGCGTTTCGGCGACTACGACCTCGAGGCGATCCTCGACGCTTTCCGCCGGCAGGGGTTCGCCGTGACCGGCGAGATCCGGCCGAAGGCCGCGTCGGTCGGCGAGTCGGCCGACCGGGTCGTGGAGCAGGTCCGCAAGCTCATCGGATCCGGCGTGTCGCCGACGCGGATCACCGTGGTCGGCGCGTCCATGGGCGCGGCGATCGCGTTCCTGGCGTCGTCGCGCCTGCACGAGCCGGAGGTGCGGTTCTGCGCCCTCGGCGCGTGCCTCTCGGAGAACGTCCGGCGGCTCCGGGCCGAGGAGGGACGGGGCCCGGCGGGCCGCGTCCTGTCGATCCGCGAGTCGACCGACGACCTCACCGAGCCCTGCGCGCCGTGGGAGCCGGGTCTCGACCCCGGCGCCCCCGTCCGCGTCCGCGAGATCGTCCTGGCGACGGGCCTCGACCATGGCTTTCTCTACCGGCCTCTCACCGAGTGGGTACAGCCGGCGCGGCAGTGGGCGACCGCGCCCTGATCAGGTGCGGGACCGGGCCGGGCTCGGCGCGCCGGGGCGGTGGCGGGACGCGTGTCGGAGTACCATCGGGCCGCGTACCGGGCTCGAAGCCGCGCTCCACGACTCGAGACCCAATGACCCGCGGGGCCAGCAACGGAGGCAAGATGACGATGACGCGACTCTCCCGGCGGATCCTCCTGGCATCCCTCGCGGCGGTGATTCCCGCCGCAGCGTCGGCGCAAGACCCTCCCCGGCCGCCGACCTCCGCCCCCAGCCCTTCCCTCGCCAAGGACTCGCGCTGCTTCGAGCTCCGCACCTATCACGCCGCGCCCGGCAAGCTCGAAGAGCTCCACGCCCGGTTCCGCAACCACACGATGAAGCTCTTCAAGAAGCACGGGCTCGAGGTCGTCGGGTTCTGGGGGCCGACGGACAAGGAGCAAGGCTCGGAGAACACGCTCGTGTACCTGTTGGCGTTCCCGAGCCGACCGGCGCGCGACCAGGCGTTTCGCGCCTTTGGCGCCGACCCCGAGTGGCAAAAGGTCCGCAGCGACAGCGAGAAGAACGGCCGCCTGGTGGAGAAGGTCGATTCGGTGATCCTGATGGCGACCGACTACGCGCCGACTCGCTGACGTGCCCCTCCAGGAGCGGGTTTGTCGTTGGGGCATCCTCGGAACCGCGGGCATCGCCCGGAAGAACTGGCGGGCCATCGCGCTCACCGGCAACTCGGCCGTCACCGCCGTGGCCAGCCGAGCCCTCGAGCGCAGCCGGCAGTTCATCGCCGAGTGCCAGGCGGCCTGCCCGTTGCCGCACCCCCCCGCGGCGCTCGCCAGCTACGACGAGCTTCTGGCCCGGCCCGACGTCGACGCCCTTTACATCCCGCTCCCCACGGGCGTGCGGAAGGAGTGGGTGATCAAGGCCGCCGACGCCGGCAAGCACGTGCTCGTCGAGAAGCCGGTCGGCGTCAGCGCGGCCGACGTCCGCGACATGCTTGCCGCCTGCGACCGCAACCACGTGCAGTTCATGGACGGCGTGATGTTCATGCACAGCCGGCGGCTCGCGGCCCTGCGGCAGACGCTCGACGACGGCGTCAGCGTCGGACGCATCCGCCGCATCGCCACCCAGTTCAGCTTCAACGCGCCCGAAGGGTTCCTGGACGGGAACATCCGCGCCGATAGCCGGGTCGAGCCCCACGGCTGCCTGGGCGACCTCGGCTGGTACGCCATCCGCTTCACCCTGTGGGCGATGAAGTACGAGCTGCCCACCCTGGTCACGGCCCGCCTCCTCGCCGAGGCTGGCCACCCCGAAAGTCCGGACAAGGTCCCGTTCGAGCTCTGGGCCGAGCTCGGCTTTCGAGGCGCGGTGTCGGCCGGCTTCTATTGCTCGTTCCAGACCGAGAACCAGCAGTGGGCCAACGTCAGCGGCACGAAGGGCTTCGTCCAGGTGCCCGACTTCGTGCTCCCTTTCTTCGGCGACGAGCTGCGCTTCGAGGTCACGAACTCGGTCTTCCAGGTGCACGGATGCGACTTCGACATGGAGCGCCGCACCCGCGAGGTGGCCGTCTCCGAGCGCAGCAACAGCCACGCGACCGCGCAGGAGACCAACCTGTTCCGCACCTTCTCGACCCTCGTCACCGAGAATCGCCGCGATACCCACTGGGGCGAGATCGCGCTCCAGACCCAGCGGGTGCTGGATGCGTGCTGGCAATCGGCGAAAGAAGGACGGGCGGTAGCGGTTCAGTAGCGTTCGTGGCGCCGCACCTCCCGCGGGCGCGCTCCCCGCGCCTGGATCATCGGGGGGATTCAGCCCGTTCGGGCGTCCGGGTAGGTTTGCCCCCGGCGAGCATCCTCGAGGGCGCCATGCCTGAGTTCCGGGACCTCCGCGACGCCGTGGTGAGGGGCGATGTGTCGGCCGCCGTCGCCGCGGTCCGCAAAGACGTGGAGAGCGGCGCCCCACCCCTCCGTATCGTCAGCGAGGGCATCAGCCCGGCCATGACCACGGTGGGGCGTCTCTTCGAGGAGGGGGATTGCTACGTCCCCGAGCTCCTGATGTCGGCCCGTGCCACCAAGGAGGTGTTCGAGATCCTGCGTCCGCTCCTCGCGCAAACCGGCACGAAGCCGGTGGCGCGCGTGGTGCTCGGTACGGTGAGGGGCGACATGCACGACATCGGAAAGAACCTGGTCGGCGCGCTGCTCGAGGGGGGCGGCTTCGAGGTGATCGACCTCGGCGTGGACGTGCCTCCCGAGCGCTTCGTCGCCGCGGTGCGGGAGCAGCGGCCAGAGATCCTCGGCCTGTCCGCGCTCCTCACCACGACCATGACGGGCATGAAGGCGACGGTCGAGGCCCTGCGCGGCGCGGGGG
>Ga0209640_10004632_pt1 | contig 12047 bp, 12 predicted proteins | sample RifCSP10_1_FD_184018 | JGI IMG/M metagenome (GOLD analysis project Ga0209640, IMG submission 184018) | Soil microbial communities from Rifle, Colorado - Rifle CSP2_sed 10_1 (SPAdes) (version 2) | ecosystem: Environmental > Terrestrial > Deep subsurface > Rock core/Sediment | place: Rifle... | reverse complement strand
GCGACGATGAAGGTGTCGGGGTCGATGCGGTTCGCCGCCATCGCGCGCAACTTCGCCTCCATCTCTTCGGCCGGCACCACGCGCTTGCCCGCCATGTGCCCGCAGCGCTTGGGCGAGACCTGATCCTCGATGAACAATGCCTGCACGCCCATGCGCTCGTAGGTGTTGAGCAGGTGCACGCAGTTCTTGACGTCCCCGTAGCCGTTGTCGGCGTCGACCATCACCGGCAGGTCGCACGCGCCGAGGATGTCGCGGAACGCGGCGGTGAACTCCCCGAGTTGAGCAAGCCCGATGTCCGGCAGCCCGTAGCGCGCGCCGGCGGTCTGAAAACCGCCGATGAAAAATCCCTTGAACCCTGCCTGCTTGATCAGCAGCGCTGACAGCGCGTCATGGGCGCCGGGAAGCACCAGGGGCTTTTCGGACTGGGCGAGCTGGCGGATGGTGGGCGATTTCATGATCTTGTCGTGCATTATCCCGGAAACCGGCGATTGAGTTCCGCGACCTGCTCTGCGGTGAGCGCCCGCACAGGCTGTCCACGCAGCAACAGCACGAGTCTCGCGGTCTGTTCGAGTTCCTCGATGGCGTTGACCGCGGCCTCGAGCGTTTTTCCTGCGACTACCGGACCGTGATTCGCGAGCAATACGGCATGGTGCCGGCCCGCGAGCTTGCGCACGGCGTCCGCGAGCGTCGGATCGCCCGGCGGGAAGTACGGCGCGAGTGCGAGCCTGCCGACCTGCATGATGGCGTAGGCCGTGAGCGGGGGAAAGACATCATCCGGGTTGACATCGGCGAGACACGACACGGCGACCGCATGCACGGAATGCAGATGCACCACAGCGCCGCAAGTTGAACGCTCCTGGTACATCGCGATATGGAGGAAAGTTTCCTTCGACGGCGGGTCGCCCGAGAGCAGCTTTCCGCCTGCGTCGAGCCGGGAGATGCGCGCCGGATCGAGCCGGCCGAGGCACGAATTGGTCGGCGTCATGAGCCACCCGTCGGCGAGCCTGACGCTAATGTTTCCGGCCGAGCCGTGCGCGAGCCCGCGGTCGTAGAGCGACTTGCCGAGCGTTGCAATCTCGTCGCGAAGCGCGTCTTCCTTCATTCGAAGGCTCTCCTCAGCAGCAGATCGTGCTTCACTCCTGGAGAACCCAATGAGGGTTCCATGCGACTTCCCATAAATGCCGGTCGGGATCCTGGAAGTAGCCTGCATAGCCTCCCCAGAACGTCTCGTGAGCCGGCTTTACGATGACTGCGCCCGCCCTTCCCGCTTGCTCCATCACCACATCGACTTCTGCCTTTGAGGACACGTTATGCCCGAGCGTGAACTCGGTTGCGCTTGGGCCGCCGGGAGGGAGTCCGGAATCGTGCGCAATGCTTTTGCGCGGCCAGATTGCGAGCTTCAGACCCGCCTGCAGTTCGAAGAAAGCCACCGCGCCATGCTCGAAGTTCGTTCCGACAATGCCTTCCGTTTTCAGGCCGAGCCCATCGCGATAGAACCTGAGCGACCTCTCCAGGTCATCAACTCCGATCGTAACGAGGGTGAGTCGAGGCTTCATGCGCGCGTTCTCAATAAGGCCTTGCGTTCGCAGCCATCGTGCGCTCGATTCGATTTTCTTTCAAGCGAATCACGGCGGTGTCGCAGCCATCTGCACTATGGTCGAAGTTACACCCCTTAATCTGCGTGCATCGGCGTCCGATCCCTCACCCCCGACCCCTCTCCCGGGGGGAGAGGGGAGAAGCGAGATTGACGGGCTCCAACTTCTGAAACGCCTTGAGGAAAAAATCGTCGGCGCCGAAGTTGCCCGACTTGAGCGCGAGCGCAAGGGGTTTCCCGCCCAGGCTCGCCGTCCACGGCACGCCGGGATCGATTTCCTCTCCGATGCGCAGGCCGTTTATGCCGAGCGCCGTCACCACCGCGCCAGACGTCTCTCCGCCCGCGACCACCAGCCGTTCCACGCCCATGCCGACGAGTCCTTTTGCGATTTCTCCCATCGCGGCCTCGATCAGTTGGCCGGCACGCTCGCGTCCCAGCGCCGCCTGGGCCTTCTCGACTGACGCAGGATCGGCGGTGGAGAAAATAAGCACGGGCTCCCTGCCCAGCCGCGGCCTCGCCCATTGCAGCACCTTGGCGACCGCCGCCCGGTCGTCGCGCAGCGCGATGGGATCGATCTCGAACCCATTCGATCCGGCCTTCATCTTCGCAACCTGCCGCTGCGTTGCCGCCGAGCAACTGCCCGCAAGCACTGCTGCGTGTCCGCCGAACCGCGGCAACGCGCCCGCTTCCTTCATGCGCAGCAGTCCCGCGCGGCGGAAATTCTCCGGCAGTCCCAGCGCCAGCCCCGAGCCGCCGGTGAGAAGCTTCAAATCGGCGCACGCCGCTCCGATCGCTACGAGATGCGCGTCCGTCAGCGCATCGACGATCGCGATGCGCACGCCGTCAGCACGCAACTGCGCCGCTGCTCCACGGATCGCAACACCGCCCCGCTCCACCACGTTGAAGTCGATGAGCCCGACGCGGCCTATGCATTGGCGCTGCAACACGCGCGTGAGCAATGCGTCGGTCATCGGCGTCAACGGATGATGGCGCATGCTCGATTCCGACAGCAGCACGTCGCCGACAAAGAGATGCCCCTGGTAAATCGTGCGCTTGTTCGTCGGGAACGCCGAGCAGGCCACCGTGAAGTCTTCACCGAGCGCATCGAGCAGCGCTTCCGCCACCGGACCGATGTTCCCCGCATCGGTCGAATCGAACGTCGAGCAATATTTGAAGTAATACTGCGGGCCGGACTCGGACTCGTGCAGCGTGGAGCGGGCAGACCCGCTAGCGGCCGACTCGTTGATGTGCGCTCCCTGCGATTCCGATAAAGGAGGCCGCCGGGCGCCGTGGCGCGCAAGCCAGTCGAGCGCCGCGAGCGACTGGCTGACCGCGTCACTCGCAGCAATCGAGCGCGACTTGAGCGCAACCACAACGGCATCGGCGTCGCCGACATCGACATCCTCACGCGGCACGCCGAGCAGCACCACGGTCGCCATGCCCTGGCGCGTCAGCGTATTGGCAAGATCGGTGGCGCCGGTGAAATCGTCGGCGATGCAGCCGAGCAGGATGGGCATGCGTCGAGTCCGGAATAGAACTCAGGAATCAGGATTCGAATTGTAACGGAGGGAGGATTGCTGGTTTGCCAGCGTGCGCATGTGCGCGCGGATGATTTCCTCGATCCCGCTGTCGGCCCCGAATCCGAGCCGCTCGGCGCGCTCGGTCACAAACTTTGCCGGCCAGCCGAGCACGATCCTCTCGATCTCAGGATCACGCTCGACGCGCACCCGCGCCGCGGTGTCTCGTCCCGCGATGCGTTCCAGCGCATCGAGCGCATCGGCCACGCTCACGGTAATGCCCGGCGCATTGAGCGTGCGATTCCAGCCCCAGGCGGCAGCCGGCAGCTCCATGGCGTGGATGAGCGCGTCGACCGCGCGCTCCGGCGACAGGATCCACATTTCCGTGTCGGGCGGGACGGGGCACACTGCAGACTGACCGTTGAGCGGCTCCCGAAAAATACCGCTCATGAAGCCGGATGCTGCGCGGTTCGGCTTGCCGGGACGCACCACGATGGTCGGCAACCGCACGCTGCGGCCATCGACGAAGCCCTTCCTCGTGTAATCGGCCGCGAGCAGTTCTCCGATCACTTTCTGGGTGCCGTATGACGACTGCGGCGTCGCGGCGGTCGAGTCGTTTACCACCTCGGGCAATTCACCGCCGAATGCCGCCACGGAGCTCGTGAACACCAGCCGTGGCGGTTGCGTCTGGCGCCGGCACGCTTCCAGCACCGCCCGCGTCCCGTCGACATTCACCCGCATGCCCAGATCAAAATCGGCCTCCGCCCCGGCACTGACCACCGCTGCCAGATGGAAGACCGCATCGGCGCCCGGAGCGAGCACGCGGTCGAGCAGCGCCGAGTCGCAAACGTCCCCGGTCGCATAGCTCACGCGATCGTCATCGATGCGGCTGCTGGGGCGCGACTGGTCCAGGAGAACCAACTCAGTCAGGCCTGGATTCGCGTGCGAGCCAATGGACAGGCCCACGCGCGCAATCAAAGTGCGCGCAAGCATCTGACCGAGGAATCCACCGCCACCGGTAATAACGACCCTCATGAATTTCCCTATCGGGATGCCGCGATGACTGAAAGCCGCTCCAAGTCACGCACGGCGCAAAGCTCGATTGCGTCAACCTTGCGCCGTGCCGCAATGTGATACTCGGAAATGTCGCCCTGCCTACTGTTTACTGCTCACGGTTCACTGTTCACTGTTTACTGTTCACAGCTCACGCGAGCTAGTCCGCTCGGATATTCGCTGCTTTCGCGACCTTGGTGTACTTCGCCACCTCGGTCTTGAAGAATGCGGCGGTCTCTTCGGGGCTGGTGGCAACGATGTCCGCGCCGAGCGAGGCGAGCCGTTGCTTCACGTCAGGCAGCGCCAACGCCTTCAGTATCTCCTGGTTGAGCCGCACGACAATGTCCCGCGGAGTTTTCGCCGGCGCCACCGCGCCATACCAGGTGCTCATGGAATATCCCGGTACACCGGACTCCGCGATCGTGGGCACGTCCGGCAGCACCGCCGCGCGCTTGTCCTTGGTCACCGCAAGCGCGCGCACGCGCCCGGCGCGGATGTGCGGAATGATGGGCGGCATGGTGCTGAAGCTCGTCATGACGTGCCCCGCCACCAGGTCGATCGCAATCGGGCCGCCGCCCTTGTACGGCACCGCCAGCAGGTTGGTCTTCGTCATCATCTTCAACATTTCGCCCGCAAAATGCTCGGGGCTGCCCACGCCGGCAGTGGCATAGGTGAGCTCACCCGGTTTCGCCCGCGCCAGCGCCAACGCCTCCTTCACCGTTTTGGCAGGCAGCGCGGGGTTCGCGGCGAATACGTTCGATACTTCGGACACCACAGTAATCGGCGTGAGGTCGCGCTCGATGTCGTAACCGAGGTTCTTGTACACCGGCTTGCTCATGATGTGGGCGACCGACATGAACAACACGGTGTATCCGTCAGCCGGGGATTCCGCCGCCATCTTCGCGGCGACGTTGCCGTTGGCGCCAGGCCGGTTGTCCACGATCACCTGCTGCTTGAAGGCGTCCGTGAGCTTGACCGCAATGGTACGCGCCATGATGTCGGTGCCGCCGCCCGGGGCGTAGCCGACCAGGATGCGTATGGTCTTGGCTGGATACGACTGGGCCGGCGCAAGTTGAACGTGCAGCGCGCAGGCAAGCGTCAATGCATACATTGCCGTTCGAAGCGTCATGGGTCTCTCCTCGAGATCATCGTTGGCTGTAAACCAATAGAATACTATACATCCCGTGCCCGGCACTGAATCGCAGACTGGCCCCCGCGCACTCTGCGTCTGCGTTGCGCGCGGCACGATAGAATAGCGCTTTGACAGTACGGATCGCCGCTTCGTGAAGTCCCCCCGCATCGCGCTCATTCACGCCACTCCCGTCGCCATCGACCCCATCGTCGGGACCTTCAGGCGGATGTGGCCGGATGCGCGCATCGTCAATCTGCTCGAGGACTCGCTCTCGACCGATCTCGCGGCCGAGGGAAAGCTCACGGACCGGATGATCGCGCGTTTCGTCACGCTCGCGCGCTACGCCCACGAGTGCGGAGCGGCCGCGATACTGTTCACCTGTTCGGCGTTCGGACCGGCGATCGAGGCCGCGCAGCGCGCGGTGCCGATACCGGTGCTGAAACCCAATGAGGCGATGCTCAAAGAGGCGCTCGCCGCGGGCTCGCGCATCGGTCTCCTCGCCACCTTCGAGCCGAGCATCCCGGCGTTGAGGGAGGAACTCGAACAGATGGCGGCGCAGCAGGCAAGGAAGATCGAGATCATCACCTGCACCGTGCCCGACGCGCTCGCCGAACTGCATGAGGGGCGCGTGGACGAGCACGACCGGCTGATCGCCGCCGCCGCGGAAGAGATCGGACCTTGCGACGCTCTGATCCTCGGGCAGTTTTCGATGGCGAGCGCCGCGGCGCTCATCCCGGATTGCCCCGAACGCCGGGTGCTGACGAGTCCCGCTTCCGCGGTCGCGCAACTCAAGCGCCAACTGGGACCGTAACGCAAGGCCGCTGCGGGCCGCGTCAGTCCTCGCCCAGCAGTTCCAGCGCGGTGAGTTCGCAGACGTATTCGCGCTCGCTCGCAGAGAGTTGCGGAATCGCGTCGATCTCGGGCACCGGGTTATCCGGCGCCATGTCGAAAGGATGGTCGGTGCCGATCACCACGCGGTCGGCGCCGACGCGGTTGATGAGATGGCGCACCGCCACCGGATCGTGCAGGAGCGAGTCGAAATAGAAACGCCGCAACAGATCACGCGGCGAACTCCGCGTCTTCGTCTTTGCCTCGGGCCGCGCGTTGAAGCCGTGCACGAAGCAGCCCAGCTGTTCGATCGTTTTCAGCACCTTCCGGAATTTCGGATCGGCGAGCGGCCGGCCTTCGATCGAGGTGCCGAGTTCCACGGCCCGGAACTTGTGCTCCCGCACTGCGCGTTCGAGCTCGGCGACGGCCGCATCGGGATCCTGCATCGGCAGCGTCGCCATCCCGCGCAGGCGCTCGGGCCGCTTCGCGACCATCTGCGCGATGCCGTCGTTGCTCAATTTCGCGGCAGCGAGACCCGCGTCCGCCGACAACCAGTAGAAATAGATGGGTGGCGCAACCGAGATGGCGGAAATGGTCAGGCTCTTGCGGTCCATCCACTCGATCTTGGCATCGACGTCGCAGAATCCCGGCATCAACTCGATCTTGCGCCCCGGGGCGTTGAAGTAGCGCTTGTTGTCCTTCAGCTCGAACCTCATGCCGAAGCGTTCGGGCTCGCGCTCGATCGCAGCGACGATCGTGGGCGGGATGACGTGGCTGTGGAGATCGATGCTGCTCATGGCGCCCCGATGATACGGGCAGCCCTGAAATGCGGCAAGAGCACGCCGGTTGCGCCAGCCTGTCCATATAATGGTGTCTTCGCAAGGCGCATCAACGCAGAGGACGCGAAGGAAAATTGAAGAGATCTGGTGTTATCGGCGTTCATCGGTGTTCATCGGCGGCTGATTGCTTATCACGCAACAGCACTTGAGCATGACAGAGAAAACGAATTTCTCGACGCAAGGCCACAGCGGCATCCACACGCGCCGCCGGGTCGCGCAGCGCTGGCTGATCGACAACATCATCCGCTCGGTCGGCAACGTGCCCTCGACCAACCTCGGGCCCGCTCCCGCCGGACTGGTCGCCGACTGGATGAACGCGCGTCTTGGCGGCAAGCCGTTCGCGAGCGAACGCTGGTTCGTCGAAGCGGGCGGCAACATCGTCAAGACGCCGTATTAACAGGGAAACCACATGGCACGCATACCGTTTGTCACCCCCGCGGACGTCCCCGAAAGCGAAAGAGCGGCTTACGACGCGTTCGTGCAGAAGCGGGGAAGCCAGCCGAACGCCGGCCCGTACGCACTGCTGCTGCATATGCCGGAACTCGCGCAAAGGCTGGAGTCGCTACGCCTCTGCATCCGCGACGAGACAAGCCTGCCGCAGAAGCTGCAGGAACTCGTCATGCTGACGGTGGCGCGCGAGATGGACTGCGCTTACATCTGGTACGCACACGCCGCAGCGGCGCGTGAGGCCGGGGTGCGCGAGGACATCGTGGACAGCATCCGCGAAAAGCGGGCGCTGACCGGCCTCGACCCGGACGAGCAGACGGCGGTGGACTTCGCGCGCGAGCTGCTCCGGAACCGCAAAGTCAGCCGGCTAACGTTCGATCGGGCCACCGCCAGTTTCGGCCGGCGCGGCACCCTGACCTTGACCAGTCTGATCGCCTGCTACTCGATGCTGGCCTACAACATGAACGCCTACGAGCTGGACGCGCCGGTGCACGCGACGGAGCAAGCCTTGCCCATCACTGCGCTTTGATGTTCCGCTCCCGGATCACCCGCGCCCACTTTTCCTGCTCGCCCTTCAAGTAGGCGGCGAATTCCTTCGGGGAGTTGGTGACGGCGTCGAGCCCGCTCTTCTCGAAGCGCCGCAGCATATCGGGCGCTGACACGGTTGCCCGCAACTTTTCGTTGAGCAACGCAATGATCGCCGGCGGCGTATCCTTCGGCGCGAGCATTCCGTGCCACGCCACGAACTCGAAACCCGGCAGGCCGACCTCGGCTACGGGCGGTATGCCGGGCAATCCCGCCGAAGGCTTGAGACTGCTCACGGCAAGCGGGCGCAGCCGGTTGGCGGCAACCATGCGCGCGGTCTGCGAGACGTTGGAAAAGGCCACGTGGACCTCTCCGCTGACCACCGCGGCGAGCGCGGGGCCGCCACCCTTGAAATGGATCGGCACGATGCCCGTCGCGCCCAGCAGGTTGAACAGCTCGCCGGTGATGTGCGAGTTGGTGCCGATGCCCGCGGAACCGTAGTTGAGTTCTCCCGGGCGCGCCTTCGCGAGCGCGATAAGCTCCTTCACGGAGCGCACCGGGACCGACGGATGCACCGAGATCACCATGGGCACGTTGGACAGCAGCGAAATCGGCGCGAAATCCGCCAGCGGATCGTAGCCGGCGCTGCTGTTCAGGATCGGGCTGGTGATGAACGGCACGGTGTGCAGCAGCAGCGTGTAACCGTCGGGCGCGCTGCGCGCCACGATCCCCGTGCCGATCGTGCCGGAAGCGCCGCTGCGGTTGTCGATAACGATCTGCTGTCCCAGGCGTGCCGAAAACGCCTCGGCGATCGCGCGCGCGTTGAAGTCCGTGCTGCCTCCCGGCGGGAACGGCACGATCAGGCGCACGGGCCTCGCCGGGAAATTCCCTTTCTGCGCGAGCGCGGGGCCGGGCATGGCGGTAACCGCCAGGACGCCTGCAAGCAACAGGCCGGAGCGGATTAAATTGCGGCTGATGTCTTCCATGATTCCTCCTCCTTTTCGTCATCGAGCGGCCTTGAGACCGTCTGCGCAAGGTTCCAACCAAAAAACCCCGTCCGTCATGGAATGCCGTCATGCGGGTGACGAGGCGGGGATGCCGAGGTGAAATATTCATGCGAAGAACCGCTGCGCGTAGGTGACCTCGTCGGACCCGGAGTCGAGCGCCCACTGCGCGAGTTCGCGGTGGCGCGCGAACCACACGTCGGGAAACTGCGCGAAGTAGGTGAGCAGCTTGTCGAACACCGCCGCCATCAAGGGGCGTCCGCCGAAATGGGAGTGCACGGTCATCACCATGAGCGCCATCGGCTCGTTCGCGTACAGGTAATCGAAAGTGTCTTTATAGACATCGTAGTACTGCCGGGGACTCAGCCACACGACACGGTTGTCGGTATAGTCGCTGTGCGGAATGTGAACGAGCGTGCCGTGCTTCGTCTTCACGCGGCGAGGCAGGTCGATGTAGTTCGCATCGCCCTGCCACAGCACCTTTTCCTGCGCGAGGAAATCGTTGGTGCAGAAGGTGCCCGGCACGCCATGCCGGTCGAGAATGCGGATGATGCGCCACACGCCTTCTTTTCCCGCGTAGTGCGGCCAGGTAAGCGCCTGGCGGTCGACGATGCCGGGTTTCACCTGCGTGCGCTGCACCAGGTTGGCCGGCCCCTTCCCCTCCGGCCATACTTCGAACATGGGTGTGATCGCGATCGCGATCCTCGTGCCGTTGGGCCATGACTTGAACCTGCTCTGCACTCGCTGCTCCTTTGGAAACGACGTTTAGTGCCAGACCGCCATCACGATCGCTGCAACGAGAGACAGCACGATCAAGCCCAGCGCTATCCACACGACGATCGATGTTCGATACCGGACATGCGGCGTCACCTCGACAATGGCCGCATACTCCGTGGACAGAACCATCCGCCCCTTCCTCGATGCCAGCAGCCACAGGATATAGGCATTGATGAGGGTTCCTATGGGAAATCCCAGCAGACCGATCGCCGCCAGTACGATCGCAGGCGTGCGCGCCCAGGCCCGCAGCATTCGAATGCCCCATCCCACGACAACACTGGACGCGGACAGGAACGCAAGCATCACACCGATCGCCAGAACGCCCAGGCTCTCCATCGCACCCGCAGCTCCTGAAACGAGCACCGAAAGCGCGGCGAACGACGCCAACGCGCCCCCCAGCATGAAAAGCGTGCCGGCCGACTTGATCGACGCCTCGTGCGCAATATGCTCCTGGCGCACCGCCTCGGCCGGTGATCCGGCGCCGGAATCGGCCACCACCGCTTTCGGAGTCGCATACGGATTTGGCGCAATGCTCATCCCAGACCCTTGTTGGCGGCTGCCGCACAGGCGATCGTCACGCGCCGTCACGGCGTGACGCGATCTATCATGCCGGCACGGCCGCTGCGTATATAATCCCACCGCCTGCGGGGCCCCTCGCACAGAGGCTTGCCGCGCACAGGGTTGCCCCGCGATGCCGGGCGCAAGTTGGGGCCGGTGATCCGGCAATTTAATACAACAAGGCGCCGCTGCGGCATCTTCGCAAAGTTGATCGGGCGCGATGATCGCCGTGAGGACGCGGCGATAATCGACGCGTAAACTCGAGGTTAATGCAATTATGACTGCAGCAAGCAAGAAGACCCGGCTCCGCGGGTCGCGCGGAGCCGCGCGCCGACAAGCCGGCGTGAAGTACGTCTATGCCTTCGACGAGATCCGGCTCGCCGAGCGCACAGCCGGCTCGTGGGACGGCGTGCGCGGCCTGCTCGGCGGCAAGGGCGCGAATCTGGGCGAAATGACGAAGCTGAAGCTGCCGGTGCCGCCGGGTTTCATCGTGACCACCGAGGCCTGCCGCGCCTTCCTCGCGGCCGGCGACCGCTTTCCGCATGGCATATGGGAACAGATGCGGACGGCGGTCCAGGCCCTGGAGCGTGCCGCGGGGAAAAAACTCGGGGACCCCGCCGGTCCGTTGCTGGTGTCGTGCCGCTCGGGGGCGAAGTTCTCGATGCCGGGGATGATGGATACCGTCCTCAACATTGGCCTCAATGACGAGGTCGCCGAGGGTCTCGCGCGCCTGACGGGCGACGAGCGCTTCGTGTTCGACGCCTACCGCCGCCTCATCGAGATGTACGCCACGGTCGTGCTCGACCTGCCGCACAAGCCTTTCGACGCGTTGCTGTCGGAATATCGCGCGCGCCGCGGCGTGTGGAACGACGCGGAACTTCCGTCCGGGGATCTCAAGGCGATCACCGCCGGCTTCAAGCGCATTGTCGAAGAGCACGCGCACCGCCCGTTCCCGATGGATGCGCTCGAACAATTGAAACTCGCGACCATGGCCGTGTTCCGCTCGTGGCACGGCAAGCGCGCGCACGACTATCGCAAGGCCGCCGGCATTTCGCACGAACTGGGCACGGCGGTCAACATCGTCGCCATGGTTTTCGGAAACCTGGGCGCGGACTCAGGCACGGGCGTCATGACTACGCGCAACGTGACGAACGGGGAGAAAGCGCTCGAGGGCGACTTCCTCATGAACGCGCAGGGCGAGGACGTCGTGTCGGGCAAGCGCCGCACGCTGCCCATCGCCGAGCTCGCGCGCGCGATGCCCAGGGCGGACCGGGAACTGCGGCGGATTGCCCGCACGCTCGAAAAACATTACCGCGAGGTGCAGGACATCGAGTTCACCATCGAGCGCGGCAAGCTCTGGATGCTGCAGACGCGCGACGCGAAGCGCACCGCGCAGGCGGCGATCCGCCTCGCCGTGGATCTCGCGAACGAGAAGCTGATCAGCCAAGCCGAGGCGGTGCGGCGCGTGACGCCCGAGCACGTCGACTATTTCCTGCACCCGCAGCTCGACGCCGCGGCGTGCGGCGCGGCCCGCGAGAAGGGCACGCTGATCGCGGAGGGGCTCAATGTTTCCCCCGGGGCGGCAATCGGTCAGATCGTGTTTGACGCCGACACCGCCGAAAACTGGGCCAAGCTCCTCAAGCGGAAAGTCATCCTGGTGCGGCGCGAAACCAGTCCCGACGACGTGCATGGCATGCTCGTCGCGCAGGGCGTGGTGACAAGCCGCGGCGGGCGTACCAGCCACGCGGCGCTGGTGGCGCTGCAGTTCGGCAT
>Ga0209640_10004631_pt1 | contig 12047 bp, 12 predicted proteins | sample RifCSP10_1_FD_184018 | JGI IMG/M metagenome (GOLD analysis project Ga0209640, IMG submission 184018) | Soil microbial communities from Rifle, Colorado - Rifle CSP2_sed 10_1 (SPAdes) (version 2) | ecosystem: Environmental > Terrestrial > Deep subsurface > Rock core/Sediment | place: Rifle... | reverse complement strand
CGGGATGCCTTTGACGATTTTGGCGACGGTAGGAGCCATCGGCCCCATTGGAACGATGAGATCGATTTTGAGGCCGAGCAGTTCGGCGACGAGTTCGGAAACATGGTCGCGTTTTGCTTCGGCATATCGGTACTCGATGAGAAGGTTTTGACCTTCGATGTAGCCATGGTCGCGCAAGCCCTGACGAAGCGCCTCGAGCTGTGGTGAGTTGCCGCGCCCGAGAATACCGATCCTGGCAACCTTTCCCGTTGGCTGCGCATTAGCTATTTGAAAACAAGCAAGGGTTAAGATGATCATGGCTGAAAAAAAGGTCTTCTTATTCATGATTTCCTCTACAACCAGAGACCAAAATTCCTGTCCGCGCGCCAGCACATTCAGCGGAATCGTCAGACCGATCTGCTAAGCAGCTTTCAGGTTGATGACCGGTTCAAACAAGGCAGCACTGCGTGCCTAGAAAATTTTATGTGCCGGTGCGCCGGAGACGACTGTTTTGTCTGCTCCGTTAGTACAATGTTATTCCGACCGCTACTGTTTGCTGTCTAATAGTGAACGGACTTCGAAAACATGATCCTTCTTCATGGCTGCCCTTTTTTATCTGCGTATCCGCTTGCGTCAGCACGTTAGTTGGAGCTGAGACTTATCTCCGGGCCACGCCTATTAATGTTCTCTGTCATCGACACCGGGCGACGCGCCAAAAGACGGAAGGACTAAGAGCATGAACAGTGCCATGCTTACGTCTTTGCTGATCGCGGAATACACCGCGAATACGCTGAGGATTTTACTGACTCAGGGGATTCCGCAGACGAATGTCCGCATCCGACCGAGCCGAATTGATACGGGTGTAGTCATATTGATTCATCCCCTACCGGCTCGCCCGGTGATCCAGAACGAATACGAGGAATTGACGCTGATTTGAAACTTCACCGACCTCAACCAAAAAAAAACCCGAGCGGTATGAAACCGTTCGGGCCTTTGGATCGTCAATCTACGTGGCCAGCCTAAGCAGCGTCAGCCGGTATTTTGTGTACTCGCTTTATTCCACGGTCGTTAAACCATGTCAATCGCAGTCTAGTCGAGGCCGGATAGCTTGACACCCCGCCATCGCTGAAATATTTCTCGATGAACCAGGAGAGGAAATCGAACCATGAGCATCAGAGGGAAAACCGCAGTCGTGGGCATTGGTGAAACGCCGACGGACCGGCTCGGCAGTAAACCGGGGGAGCCACGCAAGTCGACGGCGGAGTATCTCGCATGGGCGGCGCGTCTGGCGATGGAAGACGCCGGTCTGACGAAAAAAGATTTCGACGGCCAAGGATTGGCAGCGATCTATACGACCAATCATTCGCAGCCGTTTTGGCCGGAGGAGGTGGCGGCGATTCTCGGCATCACGCCGGGCGTTTCGCTCGCCGGCGGCAACGGCGGCGCCAGCTCCGTGTCATTGCTTGGTCACGCCGCTGCGGCGATCACTGCGGGATTATGTGACCTCGTGTTAGTCATCGCGGCGGCTTCGCCGTTCGGCGAGCGCGGCGGCCACCGCGGCACACCCGCGGACACACGAGATTACGAGATGCCCTTCGGCGTCATGGGACCGAACTGCAAAATATCCTTCGTCATGAGCCGCTATATGCACGAGTCGGGCATGACCGAAGAACACTTCGGCAAGATTGCCGTCACCGGACGCTATCATGCTTCGCTCAATCCCAACGCTTATCTGAAAAAACCGATCACCATCGACGATTACAAGAAATCGCGGCTGATCTCCGATCCGATTCGCCTGTTGGACTGCGTGCTGCCGGCCAACGGGGGGAAAGCCTACATCATGACTTCGGCCGAGCGCGCCAAGAGCATGCGCAAACCGCCGGTGTATTTACTCGGCTGGGGCGAGTGCAACAACGCCAGCAGCGGCCCGCGCTATCGCGCCAATCCGCTCATCACGGGCATCACACAGGCCGGCAAACGCGCTTTCGAAATGTCGGGCGTCGCGCACACCGACATTCGATGCCTCAATCTTTACGACGACTATATTCCCATTGTCATGATCCAGATCGAAGACCTGGGCTTCTGCGGGCGCAATGACAAGGCTTTCTTCGAAAAGACCGACTTCACGTTTAAAGGCGATCTGCCGATCCAAACCAGCGGCGGCATGATCAACTGCGGCCAGCCGTCGACCACCGGCGGCATGCTGCATGTGATCGAGACCGTGCGGCAAATTCGCGGCGAAGCCGGCGCGCGCCAGGTGCCAAACATCAAATTCGGCATCTCGACCGGCGTCGGCGCGGTCAACTACGGCAAGAACTTCGGCTGCACCGCTGCGGCGGTCTTTGGAAGCGAAGTGTAAATGCAACACAAGATCGGAATATCTCCCGCCAAGGCGCCAAGACGCTAAGTGACGGGCGACGCCCGTCATCTGAGCGGAGGTGAGGGATCTAGGAAAGATTTTTCTCTGGTCGAACTAACAATCAACTTTCCTTCGCGCCTTTGCGCCTTTGCGAGATAAAATTTAGTGACTTTGTTTCTCTCAACGTCTGAAAGGTGAGATCGAAATGGCCGATGATAACAAAGCAATTAAAAAACCGCTTCCGGAGATCACTCCCGTCAACAAGCCTTTCTGGGACGGTGCCAAAGCCGGTAAATTGATGATGCAGAAATGCCAGGACTGCGGCACCTGGGTTTTTTGTCCGCGCCCGGTCTGCGGCGATTGCGCCAGCGACAAGCTCGAATGGGTCCAGGTGAGCGGCAAAGGGAAGGTATTTTCATTCACCGTCATCCGCGAAGTCGTCGGCCAGGCGCTGCGCGGCTTTGCGCCGGACATCCCCTACGTCACCGCCTGGATCGACCTCGACGAAGGCCCGCGCTTTTGCAGCAACATCATCGATTGCCCGATAGACAAAGTTCGCATCGACATGCCCGTCGAAGTCGTCTTTGAAGACAGCGGCGACGGCATCACGCTGCCGAAGTTCAAGCCGGCGGCTTGAAAACTGACCGTGAGTTCAAAACGTTCAAGCCGTTCAAGTAGTTCAAATCGTCCGAGCGGAGATCGCGAAGCGATCGGTTGAACGGAGCGCAGCGGTTGAACGATTTGAACCTTTTGAACGTCCTAGGAAGTTCTACCGCCCCGTGATCACGGCGATACCGGCGACCAATAGCACGACGCCAATTACCACGAAGCGGTTAATTTTCTCTTCTCCGCGCAGAAACAGCGCGGTGAGGGCTATGACGAAAAGCGGCGTGGTATTGGTCAATGGCGCCACCACGGAAATTTCACCGCCATTGAGCGCGATGAACGTGCACAACTGGCCGACGAGCGCGAACACCGCGGCGCCGCCATAATACGGCAGACATTCGCGTGTGATTTTAATCGAGCTCGCGTTGCCGGAAAACAACATCGAGCCGAACAGGCAGCATAGCGAGGTCGCCGTCGAGATGGTCGCTGCGATGATCGGCTCGTCCGTGGTGTTGAGTCCCATCTTCCGGATATTCTGGGACACCGACGCGAGCATCGCCGCCCCCAAAGGAAATAATAGATCGACAGCCCGCCACTTCGCCTCTCCGGCTCGTTTGTACGAGACCAGCCACGTGCCCGCCACGGTCAAAACTCCACCCAAGTAGACGATGAAGCCGGGCCGGTCATGAAACAGAAAAAAGGCGATCGCCACGGAAAATAACGGAGACGTTCCGCGGATCGGTCCGGCACGCGACACTCCGAGCCGGACGATGCCGATGTAGAACATGACCCTCACGATCGCCGGCTGGATGATCCCGCTTACGACAAAGAAAAAATTTGCCGGCTGAAAAATCTTTTCCGTGGGATACTGATAAAAAATGTAGGGAACCAGAACGGCGACGTTGACCGTGAAACTGATGAGCGCCGCCGTCGAGGGGTTCGAAAAGGCGGTACCCCTGCGCACGAGGATTGAGTCCACCGCCCAGGCCGCGGCTGAGATGATCGCCCAAAGCTCGCTGCTCATGAAGAGACTGTCATAGTGCTGTTTGACAATTCCCTTAGCACAGCTCGCCAGCGCAAGATACCGAATGGCGTCAAGAATGCGTTTGGCGGATACTGATGAAACATATGTTCATTGCTCTCGATCACACCACTATACCGATAGCGTTTGGAGTACTGGTGGAGCATGGATTGAACCCAGTACTCCAATACTCCAACACCCCATTTCGCCTACTCCGGTTGTATTCGCGGCTTGGCCAATATATCTTGGCGCGAAACCGCTGTTTTTAGCGAACCACTTCACGAGGATTCCGTGAAACAATTTTTGGGACTCTTCATGATGAGCGGCGCGGTTCTCGGCGCGCTGTTTTTTCTCACCAGCCTCGCCCGCGTCGGTGGAGGGCAGACGTCACAAGGGATTACGCTGAAGCCGGGGTCCAACATTCAAGAGGGCTCGCTGGTTTCCATCGAGTACACGCTCACCGATGACACCGGCAAAGTCATCGATACGAACGTCGGCAAGGAACCGCTCACGTTCATCCAAGGCGCCGGACAAATCGTCAAAGGCCTCGAACAGGAGCTGGCCGGATTGAAAGTCGGTGACCAGAAAAAGGTTCAAGTGAAACCGGAAGACGGCTACGGCTTAACCGATGATAAGGCGCTGCAGGAAATTCCCCGCGATATGGTTCCCGTCGAGGCGCAAAAGCCCGGCGTCATGTTGATGACCAAAGCCGAGGACGGCCGCGCGATCCCGATCCGGGTGCATGAAGTCAAAGAAAAGACCGTGGTCGTCGACTTCAACCATCCACTGGCCGGCAAGACTTTGAATTTCGACGTCAAGATCAAAGACATCAAGGCCGCGGCAGCAAGATAGGCACGTCAACGCATCCGTTGGAGTACTGGAGTTGATGGAAGTAATGGCCTGATGCCGTAATACACTACTCCAATACTCCAGCACTCCAACACTCCAATCCGTTTCATGGCTCCCAGGTTCTTCTACGGCTACGTGATCCTGGCTTTGTGCTTCGCCAATATGGTGGTGATGCGCGGGGTCAATGGCGCTTTCGGCGTGTACTATCTCGCCCTATTGGAAGAGTTTTCCTGGTCGCGCAGCGACGGCGCAACCGTGGCTTCGGTAAACTTCGTTGTCTACGCGCTTGCGTCGCCGCTGGTCGGTCTGGCCTTCGACCGATTCGGGCCCCGGCTCCTTATGCCGCTCGGCGCGCTGCTGGTCGGAGTCGGGCTGGTGGCTTCGTCCTTCGCCAGTTCTCTCCTAGGCCTGTATGTTTCCTACGGCATTATCACCGCGCTCGGTCAGGGCGCTCTCAGCTTCGTCGGCCACAATGCGCTCATTTCATTCTGGTTCGTGCGCCGGCGCGCCACGGCGATCGGCATCGCCTCCATGGGACAGGGCGTGGGTGCGCTGGTGATGGTGCCGCTGACTCAACTACTGATCAATCACATCGGCTGGCGCTGGACGTTCATCGTCACCGGAAGCTTGCTGCTGTTCATATTGGTACCGGCCAACGCGCTGTTTCAGCGCCGCGATCCGCAGGACGTGGGGCAATTTCCCGACGGCGATGACACGCCGCCGGCAACAGCGCAAAGTCCCGGCCGGCATTCGGCAAAACAGGGCGGGCGCGATTGGACCCTCGGAGAAGCGGCGCGCTCCTTTCCCTTCTGGTGTATCACTGTCGGCCATCTCGCGCTCGGAACGGCTTTGTTCATGATTAATACCCATGCGATCGCTCACTTCGTCGCCGTCGGTTACGAGAAGCTGGTCTCTTCATTTTATTTCGGACTCATCGGTTTCATTCGCATCGGCGCGACCATAATATGGGGTACGATCTCCGACCGCCTCGGCCGTAGCAAGGCGTACGGCGTCGCTACCTTCGTCACCGCGCTCGGCGTCGGTTGCATGATCGTCATGACCTTCGGCGCGCCGCTTTGGTTGGTTTATCTCACGATCGCACTTTATGGCATCGGCCACAGCGCCGGCAATCCGACTTACGGCGCCGTCATCGGCGATATTTTTTCCGGCCGCAAGATCGGGCTCATTTTCGGTTTTCTTGAAATCAGCTTCGGGCTTGGCAGCGCCTTCGGCTCGTGGATCGGCGGCTATCTGTTTGACACCACCGGTTCCTACGCCTGGTCCTTTACCGTATGCCTCATCTGCTTTGTTATTTCCGGCATGGCGATCCACGCCTGCGTGCGCTGGCACGCGCGCCAAATGGGAGCAGGGAATTAGGATGTTCAAGACGTTTAAACCGTTCAAGTAGTTCAAATCGTATGAAAGGAGATCACGAAGCGATCGGTTGAACGGAGCAAAGCGGTTGAAAGATTGGAACGTTTTGAATTAAGAGCCCAATGCTAGTATGAAGATGTTATGAAGTTTTGCCTTCATGGGTCAGCGCGCACGGTTCAGGAAGCCGTGGAGCGCGCCAAGCGCGCCGAACAGCTCGGCTTCGAAGCGATCTTTTTCGCCGACAGCCAGATGAACAACGTCGATCCCTATCAAGTGATGGCGATGTGCGCTGTCAACACCACGAAAATCCGCTTCGGCACCGCCGTGACGAATATGGTTTATCGCGACCCGACGATCACGGCGAATTCCTTCGCGACGCTAAACGAGATTTCCCAAGGCCGGGCAATCATCGGCATGGGCACCGGCGACGGGCCGGTTTACAGTTTGGGAAGAACCGCAACCAAGCTTGCCGATTTCGAGAAGGGCTTGCGCACGATTCGCGATTTGCTGCACGACCGCGGCATCGACGTGCCGAAGAGCCGGGAACGCGCCGGCGGCAACGTCAAACTCAAAGCCGGCAAGCGTCCCGTCCCGATTTACATCTCGGCCGAGGGCCCCAAGACGCTCACCGTCGCCGGCCGCACTTGCGACGGCGTCATTCTCGGTACCGGTTTCGCCAGACCGGTGACTGATTGGGCGCGCCAGCGCATTGCCGAGGGAGCCAGAGTAGCCGGGCGAAGCCTGGATGACATCGACATCATGCCGGCCGGGATGATCGTCGTCGACGACGACGGCGATCTGGCGCGCCGCCGCGTGCGCTCGCGCATGGCCAACCGCGCCCATCATAACTTTCGCTTTACCATGGAGACTGTGCCCGAAGGCGAAGCCGCGGGCGTCCAGCGCTTCATGGATAACTTCGATATTTCCAAGCCCATCGAAGAGCGGATCGATCCCAATTTTGTCACTGATTATTTGCTCGATCGCTTTACCATCGCCGGCACGCCGCAGGAGTGCATCGATAAGGTGAAACGCTTGGAAGCCGACGCGATCAAGCGAATTCTTATCACGCCGCCCAACGCCATCTACGATCAAGTGATGGATGCGTGGGGGGAGCGAGTCATCGCGAAATACTAAAGGCCGACTTTGCGATCAGTTATCGAATGCTCTCCTGTGAATAGCCGGATTTGTCAATCCAACAAACAATTCACCGGAGAGACGCGGAGTACGCCGAGAAAACAATTTTTATCAAAAAAACCTCCAACCCCTGCGAACTCTGCGCCTCTCTGGTGAAATGACGCTTGCGGTCTGCGACGCTGTGTCATGGCTGCGAATAGACTTCAAGCATCGCTCCATTGAGTTCCGCACCCGCAATGCTAAGCTGCTTGAATCGCGCCATCGTATCCATGAAATCAAAGAGAGGTATCCATGCGTATTAAACTGCTATCGCTCGTCGCGCTTTTAGCGCTCGGCATGTTTGGCCAGTCTGCTTTTTCGGCGCCAGCGGAGAAAAGTAAAGACAACCGTGTGGTTAAGGATGGCTTGATGGTCAGCCTGGAATACACGCTCAAGAGTCCGGAAGGACAAGTACTCGAATCGAGCAAGGGCAAAGAGCCGCTTAAGTATATTCACGGTCAGAAGATGATGATCCCGGGCCTGGAAAAAGAATTGACCGGCATGAAAGTCGGCGGCGAAAAGCATGTCACCGTCAAACCCGAGGAAGGCTACGGCAAGGTTGATCCGAACGCCGTTCAGGAAGTTCCCAAAGACAAAATTCCACCGAACGCGCTTCAAGTCGGCGCCGTGCTCGCAGCACGAAGTCCGGAGGGAATGGTCGTGCCGATGACGGTGCGGGAGATCAAGGAGGAAACAGTCGTCATGGACATGAACCACCCGATGGCGGGAAAAACCCTGGTCTTCGACGTCAAGGTTGTCGATATCCAACCGGCGCCCACGCCAACAACGCCCGCCGCCCCGGGGAAATCGGGCCCAGCCGCGCAACCGGCCAAGCCGGCGGAACCACCCAAGAAATAATTGACTCCGGCTCGGTGGGCGACGATGGATCTCGATGAATTTGCCGGGCGCCTGCGCCGATCTCAAGCCATCGTCTTTTTTACCGGCGCCGGAATCAGCACAGAGTCGGGTATACCGGACTTTCGCAGTCCCGGGGGCGTTTGGACGAAGTACCAGCCGGTGCTCTATCAAGATTTCCTCGCCAGCGAATCGGCCCGAGTCCAGCATTGGCGGCTCAAGAAAGCGACCTATGAACTCTTCAAGACCGTGCGGCCGAATCTTGCCCACTACGCCATAGGTGAATTCGACAAACGCGGCCAGCTGCTTGGCCTGATCACGCAAAACATCGACGGCTTGCACAAGCTTGCCGGCGCCAGCGATGAAAGATTAGTCGAGCTTCACGGCACCGATCGTCTTGTCACTTGCCTCAAGTGCGGAAAACGTTACGAGCCCATCGACGTCTACGAGAACTTGCCTGAAGATTTTACCGCGCCCACCTGCGGAGACTGCGGCGGTTTTCTAAAATCGGCCAATATTTCCTTCGGCCAGTCGATGCCGGTCGCCGCCATGGAACGCGCGCAGGCGTGGAGCGAGCGGGCGGAGATCTTCATCGTCATCGGTTCATCGCTGCAAGTCCAGCCGGCGGCCTCGTTCCCGGTCATCGCCAAGCGAAACGGCGCCTTGCTGGCGATTGTCAATCGCGATCCGACGCCGCTCGATGATTTGGCCGATCTCGTATACCACGGAGCCATCGGAGAATTCTTTCGCCGACTCAAGCCGCTGCTGGCCGATGGCTAGCGCCTATTGCTAGCGCGACCCGATGACGATCGATACGCTTCTCGATTTTTGGTTCGGCACTGATCCGGACGACGCAGTCGTCGCCAAAGAGCAAGCCGCGCTCTGGTGGTCTAAAAACAAACAGACGGACCAGGAAATTCGCAGTCGCTTTGAAGATCAGGTGCGCGCTGCGGCTCAGGGCGAGCTTGACCGATGGGCGAGGACGGCGCGCGGGCGCTTGGCCTTGATCATTCTTCTCGATCAACTTCCACGCAACATTTACCGCGAAACCGCCCGAGCTTTTCTCCATGACGAGAAGGCTCTCGCGTTGTCTCTGGAAGGTCTCCACCTAGGCATGGACCGGCAACTGCGCCCAATCGAACGAGTGTTCTTCTACTTGCCGCTCGAGCATTCGGAGTGTTTGGCGCATCAAGAGCGATCGGTCGAACGCTTCAGCGATTTAGTTACAACCGTGCCAGCGGAGCAGAAGAGTACCTTTGAAGAGTATCTGAATTTCGCGGTACGTCACCGCGACATCATCGAGCGCTTCGGCCGTTTCCCGCACCGCAACACCACCCTGGGACGGAAATCCACAGCCGAAGAATTGGCGTTTCTGGCCGAGGACGGATCATCATTTTAATTCAGACGTAGGGGCGCGATTCATCGCGGCCTTACTCCTCCGCGGATTTAAATCTCGTTGGCATGGCATGCTGAGGCGATAGCCGAAGAATGCATTATTGAAAGAATAAAAGCAGATGCTTCGCGTCGCTCAGTTCAAGGTCTGAGCAAGATCTTCCGCGTCCCTGCTTTTGCCGCGTGGCCTATCGCTGCGACACCGTCGCTCAGCGAGTAAATTTCCTCAATCAATGGCCTCACCGACACTTGCTTAGCAGCCAAGGCGTCCAAAGCGTCGGGAAAAGGCCCGCAGCGCGAACCGATCAGGTTGATCTCGTTGATCACGATGGTTGCCAAGGATACCTGATGAATGCCCGCGATGGTGCTCTTGAGGATCAGCGTGCCGCGCGGGCGCACGGCGCTGAGCGCCAGCTCAAGTCCCGACGCGGAGCCCGTCGCTTCGACGACGACATCGAACAGGCGCCGCTCCCAGTTGTCCAGTTGAATGGTCCGTACGCCCGCTTTTTTGATCAAAGCAAGCTTATCGGCATGCTTGCCGAGCGCGGTCACTTTCGCGCCGGTAAGCCGCAGCACCTGTGCGCATAAATTGCCGAGCTTTCCATCGCCCAAAACAAGCACCTCGTCACCCGGACTGATTTGAATTTGCATCAAGATCTCGAAGGCCGCCGCGAGCGGCTCGGTAAACACCGCTTCTTCGTCGTCGATGCTATCGGGCACGAGGTGGAGATTTTGCGCCGGCAGTAAAACGTATTCCGCGAAGGCGCCATCGGCGTTGAGAATTCCCATCACGCTGCGTCGCGCACAATGACGGCTCAAATCACGCGCGCACGCGTCGCACGCGCCGCAGCCGAAGTTGATCTCGCCGGCAACTCGCTTGCCGACGAATTCATTTGGCCCATCGATGACGCTGCCGACGAATTCATGACCGGGAACGCCTTTGAAATCCATATAACCTTTGAAAATTTGCAGATCGGTGGAGCAGATGCCGGCGAGATGAACCTTGATCAGAGCGCTCGGCTCGTTCTCGTTCGTCGGACGAGTGCCAGTCGCCCCTACGAGCCTCGATCCCGCAGCCTCGATCTTCGAACCGGCTCTCGGTGTTGGATAGGACGGTTTGACGCTCAGCTCATGACCGTCCCAGTAAAGAGCACGCATGTGAAGCTCAACGATTAGCGGAAAAATTTTCTGACTGTCATGCCGAACGAAGCGAGAATCTTAGACCGACGAAGAATAATTCTTCGTCGCGGAGTTTATCGTGAACGCGGGCCAAAGGGCTACTCAGAATGACATGCATACGGCTGCCGGTTTGCCGCGACCGTTCGCGCTCAAAGACGGCTGTTTCTTATCGCAGAGCGCTCGCCCACTTGGTTTTCGGCTGAGGAATCAATTCGCCGTCGACGTAGATATCGCAGCCGCGCTCGTGAAAGAAGCAGAGAAGACCTTTGATTTTTGGCATCTCCGGGATCGGTTCCATATAGCCCCAAACCAGGTCGGCAAAAGTCTCGTTGCCGATTTTCACCGACCAATAGGAAGCCTCTCCCTTATAGGGGCAGCGCGAAGTCGTCACGCTCGGCACGAGCCTATCCATGCGCACGTCTTCTTGAGGAATGTAATAACGCACAGGGTGATTGGTTTCGAAGACGAGATGGGGCTGGCGCGTTTCCGCCACGGTCTGGCCGTCGACCACGACCCGAACATGACGCTTGCTCGGCATCGCATCGACGCGCTTAAATGGATCGCGCGCGTGCTTGAAAATCTCTTCATCTTCTTCCATCCACTGGTCCATTTTCGGCCAATCGAAAGCAAAGTGATCCTTTATAGCGTTTGCGGGCGGATTCGGATTCGGATAACTCCAGGCGGCGTGCTCGGCGGATTTATCACCGCTTTGCACCGACCAATAGGCCGCTTCGCCTTTAATCGGACATTGAGACTTGAATTCGCTAGGAGTGAAAAGATCGGTGCGCACGTCTTCCTTGGGGAAATAATAGATCGGCAGCTCTTCCGCCTCACGCACAAGCTTGGCGCGTTTGCTAGCCGCGATCGTTTCACCGCCGAAAAAAACGCGCACATGGCGCGGGCTGACGCTCACATGAATCCAGTGGCCCGGGTCGCCGTGAATCGGCACGCGCTGCTGAGTGACGTTGCTTTGCATGACCGCCTCCTTGCCCGGGCCGACCTGCAGGTCGCCCCTACAAAAACCAAACTTCGTGACCTTCGTCTTACTAGAGTTGTAGTCCTCGCAGTGCGAAGTCGTCCGGCGAATCACTGCTGACTCGTTGAATTTCTCTCACCACGAAGGACCCAGCGCAGCAGAGCCGCAACCGAAAGAATCGGAATATCTCCCGCAAAGACGCAAAGGCGCGAAGTAAAATATTTTTAATTTCGCCTTCAGATACCTCGCCGTGGGTCGGGATGATGGCGTTTGATCCGTCGCTT
>Ga0209640_10004630_pt1 | contig 12048 bp, 11 predicted proteins | sample RifCSP10_1_FD_184018 | JGI IMG/M metagenome (GOLD analysis project Ga0209640, IMG submission 184018) | Soil microbial communities from Rifle, Colorado - Rifle CSP2_sed 10_1 (SPAdes) (version 2) | ecosystem: Environmental > Terrestrial > Deep subsurface > Rock core/Sediment | place: Rifle... | reverse complement strand
CCACGTAGAACCCGCCGTAGCCGTATACGGCTTCGTCGGTGGTCGCCATCGCGCCCACGAACGGCTTGAAGAACCAGAGCTTGGCGTTCGAGCGGTACTCGAGGTGGAAGGCGGCCGCGTCCCAGTCGTCGTTGATGTCGAAATAGCCGATCCCGCCGGTGATGAAGCTGGGGTCGTCGGCGCGCGCCACGGGCGCCGCCGCGAGTCCCGCAAGACCCGCCGCCGCGGCACATGCCGCCGCGATCCCCCGAACCTTGCAACTCATACGCCCCCTCCGTTTCTTCTTCGCCGCCTTCGGCGATCCTCAGCCGCTTTCCGCCGCGGCCTCCGCGTCGCGCCGCGCGCCGCCCAGCCGATCGAGGAACGATTCGGTCGCGCGCACCAGCGCGGCGCGAATGCCGGGGTCGAGCGCCGAGTGCCCGGCGTCGGGCACGATCACGTACTCGGCCTCGGGCCAGGCGCGCGCCAGCTCGTCCGCCGTCACGATCGGGCAGATCATGTCGTAGCGCCCCTGCACGATGGTCGCCGGCAGATGGCGGATGCGGTAGAGCTCGGCCAGCAGCCGGTTGTCCTTGAGCGTCGCGTCGTCGACGAAGTAATGCGTCTCGATGCGGGCGAGCGCGAACGCCATGGAGGCCTCGCCGAACGCGGCCACGGTCTCGGGGCTCGGCACCAGGGTCGAGCACGAGCCTTCGTAGGTGCTCCACGCGCGCGCCGCCGGCAGGTGCATCGCCGGGTCGGCGTCCATCAGCCGCTTGTGGAACGCGGCCAAGAGATCGCCGCGCTCCGCCTCCGGGATCGGCGCGACGAAGCGGCGCCACGCCTCGGGGAACACGGTGCGGAGCCCGTACAGGAACCATTCGATTTCGTGCGGGCGCGCAAGGAAAATGCCGCGCAGCACGAAGCCGGTGCAGCGGTCGGGATGCGCCTCGCCATAGGCGAGAGCGAGCGTCGAGCCCCACGAGCCGCCGAACACGAGCCAGCGCTCGATGCCGAGCGCCTCGCGCAGCCGCTCGATATCGGCGACCAGGTGCACGGTCGAGTTGTCGGTCACCTCGCCCGTCGGCGTCGAGCGCCCGGCGCCGCGCTGGTCGAAGATCACGATGCGATAGCGGCGCGGATCGAAGAAGCGCCGGTGCACCGCGGTCGCGCCGGCGCCCGGCCCGCCGTGCAGGAACAGCACCGGCGTCCCCTGCGGATTGCCCGACTGCTCCCAATACATGGTGTGCACATCGTCGAGGCGGAGCCGGCCGGTGTCGTAAGGCTCGATCGGCGGGTAGAGCTGTTCGCGCGTCATGCCACGGGTGCGATGGGGTTACGCAAGATGGACGGCCGGCACCCTCTATAAATGAGCGCGTGGCGCTTGGCAAACCGCCGTGAAAATGCCGCGGCGCCGACCTATACTTCGCGCGCTGTGGGTTCCCGAGCCGTTCTCGCCGTGGCCTTGCTCGCGACCGCCCTCGCCGGCGCGCCGCCCTCCGCGTGCGAAGCGGCGGAACCGGTCGCCGAGGGCCGCGTCGCCCGGGTGATCGACGGCGACACGGTGGCGCTCGACGGCGGTCAGGAGGTGCGGCTCGTCGGCATCCAGGCGCCCAAGCTGCCGCTCGGCCGGGCCGGGTTCGAAGCCTGGCCGCTCGCGCGCGAATCACAGCGCGCGCTCGAATCGCTCGCGCGCGGCCGCCGGGTCGCGCTCGCCTACGGCGGGCGCAAGGTGGATCGGCACGGCCGCCTGCTCGCCCACCTCACCGGGGAGGACGGTACCTGGCTGCAGGGCGAGATGCTCCGGCGCGGCCTCGCCCGCGTCTACACCTTCGCCGACAACCGGGCGCGCGCCGCCGAGATGCTGGCCTTCGAGGGCGCGGCCCGCGCCGCCCGCCGCGGCATCTGGGCCGATCCCCACTACGCCGTCCGCGCCGCCGCGAACGCGCCCGGGCCCGTAGGCACGTTCCAGCTCGTCGAAGGCACGGTGCTCGCCGCCGGCCGGGCGGGCGGGCGCGTCTTCCTCAATTTCGGGCGCGACTGGCGCAGCGACTTCACCGTCGCGATCGCATCCCGCGACTTCGCCCGCTTCGGCGGCGCCGAGGCGGCGCGGAGCGCCTATGACAAGAAGCGGGTGCGTGCGCGCGGCTGGATCGAACGGCGCAACGGCCCCATGATCGTGGCGACCCATCCGGAACAGATCGAGGTGCTCGGACCATGACACGACGACGCAAGGGGGCGATGCTGGCGCTCCTCTTCCCGCTCGCCGCCGCGCCGATGTTGTCCGGCTGCGTCACCAACCCGGCGACCGGCCGGACCACCTTCACCGGCGGGCTCTCGACCTCGAGCGAAGTCAGCATGGGGCGCGAGCAGCACCCCAAGATCGTCGAGGAGTTCGGCGGGCCCGCGGGATCGCCCGAGCTGCAGCGCTACGTCGCGAGCCTGGGCGCGCTCATCGCCCGCACGGTCGAGCGCAAGGACATCACCTACACCTTCACCGTGCTCAACTCGCCCATCGTCAACGCGTTCGCGCTGCCGGGCGGCTACATCTACATCACGCGCGGGCTGCTCGAGCTCGCCGATTCGGAAGCCGAGCTTGCCGCCGTGCTCGCCCACGAGTTGGGCCACGTGACCGCGCTCCACCACGCGCAGCGCCAGGGCCAGACCGTGCTCGCCAACATTCTGGTCGCCGGGCTCGGCGTCGCGGTCGGCGGCGAGCTGGCGGGGCTCGGCCAGGTGGCGGCGCTCGGCGTGCTGCAGTCGTTCTCGCGCGAGCACGAATACGAGGCCGACGGGCTCGGCGTGCGCTACCTGTCGCGCACCGGCCACGACACCCGAGGGATGGCGCGATTCCTGTCGAAGCTGCGCGCCCATTCCCGGCTCGAGGCGCAGCTGCGCGGCGAGCCGTCCGACAAGGTGGACCAGTTCGACTATCTCGCGACCCACCCGGCGCCGGTCGAGCGCGTCGATCGCGCGACCCAGCTCGCCGCGGCCGCCGGCGCGCAGCGCGATCCGATCGTCGGGCGCGACGTCTATCTCAACCAGATCGACGGGCTGCTGCACGGCGACGATCCCGCCCAGGGTTTCGTGCGCGGCCGCGTCTTCGCCCATCCGGCGCTGCGCTTCCGGTTCGAGGTGCCGCCGGGGTTCCGGCTGTTCAACTCGCCCACCACGGTCGCCGCGTTCGGGCCGGAAGGTTCGCGCCTCCTGTTCGACCGCGCCCGCAACCCGACGCCGGGCCCGATCCAGGGCTACCTGACCGACGTGTGGGCGAAGGGCGCCACGCTCTCCCAGGTCGAGACGATCAACGTCAACGGGCTCGAGGGCGCGACCGGCACCGCGCGCGGGCGCACCGACGCGGGCGTCATGGACGTGCGGCTGGTGGCGATCCGCGTCGATGCCCGCACCATCTACCGCTTCCTGTTCGTCACCCCGGCGGCGATGACGGCGCGCATCGCGCCCGAGCTGCGCCGCACCACCTACAGCTTCCGGCGCATCACCGACGCGGAGCTGGCCCAGCTCAAGCCGCTCCGGCTGCGCATCCGCGCCGTCGGTCCCGGCGACACGGTCGACAGCCTCGCCGCCCGGATGCCGTTCGAGGATTTCCGCCGCGAACGGTTGTTGGTGCTGAACGGGCTCGCCCCCGGCGCGCGGCTATCGCCCGGAATGCGGGTCAAGATCGTCACCGAGTAGCGCCGCCGGATGAGAACATCGGGCGCAAGTTGATTCGGACTGAGTAGTTTCCGAGCCTATCTTCGAAGGGTCGCAACCGGGCACTGTCGCATTGACCGCGTGACGCGCTCGAAGAGCGAATTTCCGTGGGTTTTCGCTTCACATCCCATTGGAACGGCCGGGGCGCCGCGTGCGTTGACTAGCCGCGGGCCGGTCGTTCCTTGAAGATTTCGCACGGAATCGCGAACGCTTCCCCCGTGTCGCTCGCGGAGACAGCAAATGCCACGCGACCTGGGCGAAACCGGCAGTAACTTTGCGACGTTCATCGTGTTCGTCGTCATCGCGGGGATGCTGTATCTCGGCCGCGACATCTTCGTGCCGCTGGCGCTCGCGACCCTGTTCAGCTTCGCCCTCGCGCCTCCCATGTTGTGGCTGCGACGCTACGTCGGCCGCGCCGCGTCGGCGATCCTGGTGGTGGCCCTCGCCTTCACGGTGATCGCCGGCTTCGGCACAGTGGTGGCCAGCCAGATCGCGAGCCTCGCCGGCAATCTCCCGACCTACCAATATCATTTGGAAACGAAGCTGCACGCCCTTGTGAATGGGGCAGGCAGCAACAGCGTCGTCGAGCGCGCCGCATCGATGCTGAAGTCGCTCCGTACCGAGGTCGAAAAGCCGAGCGACGCCGACAAGATCGAGTCGGCGCGCGCACCCAAGGCCTCGCCGACCGGCGAGCAACCGCCCGTGCCGGTGATCGTCCTTGAATCGGCGCCGGGGCCGGTTCAGATCATTCGAGGCGTTTTGGGCCCCATGCTTGCGCCGCTGGCGACGACCGGCATTGTCGTGCTGTTCGTGATCTTCATGCTGCTGAATCGGGAGCTTCTCCGCGACCGTTTCATCCGTCTCGCAGGTGCGGGCAACCTGGGTCGCACCACGGAGGCGTTGGACGAGGCCGCGTATCGGGTCAGCCGCTATCTCTTGATGCAGCTGATGGTCAATGCGGTTTACGGCCTGCCGATCGGGATCGGACTCTACCTGATCGGCGTCCCGAACGCCGCGTTGTGGAGTGGACTCGCGGTCGTGATGCGTTTCGTCCCCTACATCGGACCTTGGATTGCGGCTGTCTTCCCGCTCGCGCTCAGCATCGCGGTGGCTTCGGGTTGGGACCTGTTCTTTTGGACCGCTGGACTGTTCCTTGCCGTCGAACTGGTCACCGGCAACGTCATCGAGCCTTGGCTGTATCGCAGCAGGACCGGACTTTCATCCATCGCAATCGTCGTCGCGGCGGTGTTTTGGACATGGCTTTGGGGCTTCGTCGGACTCCTTCTGTCGATTCCGCTTACCGTGTGCCTCGTCGTCGTCGGGCGCCATGTTCCTCGCCTGGAGTTCCTCAGCATCTTGCTCGGCGACAAGCCGGCTCTGACGCCGGCGCAGCGCTTCTATCAACGGCTGCTGGCGGCCGATCCGGACGAGGCGACGGAACAAGCCGAGTCCTTCCTCAAGGCGCAGCCGATCGGCGCCTTCTACGACGAGGTCGTCATTCCCGCGCTCGCGCTGGCGCAGCTCGATCGCGATCGCGGCGTGCTCGAGTCCGACCGTTTGGCCGTGCTGACCGAAAGCGCTTCCGCCGTTCTCGAGAATCTCGAGGAGCTGGACTCCGCGCCGGTCGTGCCCGCGCATGCCGAAGCGCCGGATGATTCCGCGAGCGTGCCGGTCCGGATTCCGTCCGTCCTTTGCGTCGCCGGGGGGCGCGAACTGGATCGCATCGCGGCGTTGTATCTGGTCGACCTGCTGCGGCGAGACGGCTTCGCGCCGCGCGTTCTGCAGTTGGATCGCGGTGTTGCGACGCGGGGCGGCTTCGAATCCGCGGTCGACGTCGTCTGTTTGTCGTACATGAAGTCGAACGCGGCGGTGCAGGCGCGCTATCTCGTCCGCCGACTGCGGCGCGGACTGCCGGGTGCGACGATCGTTGCGGGGTTCTGGTCGCAGCCGACGGGCTACGGCCAAGGGACGGGCGGCGGCCTGCTTGCGGCCACCGAAGCCGATGCGGTCGCGACGTCGCTGCGCGAAGCCGCGGAGAAGATCAGGAAGGCCGTGGTCGCCGAAGTTCCGGCCGCGACAGGCGTTTCGGCGCCAATTGGTCGGCGGCTGGAAATGTCGCCCCTGCCGGTTGCCGGCGCGGAATGACGACCGGTCGTCCAACCGCGCGTGATTGCGTTGCGCGTGAAGAATTTTGGTCACACGTTCAAGAGCGACTTTGCCCCGCGTGACGTTGACGCGTACCGCCACGGTGGGATCGGAAATTACCTATCTGCATTGAACCAACGAGTGCCGTCGCGCTTCGATATTGGTTGATCGATCTCACCGTCTCGCACGAGATGCTCGGCCGCGCCGACGACGTGATCGAGCCGCGCAAGTCCTTGTCATGGAACGCCGATTACGTCCGGCATCGACACTTCTCGGATGTGGACTCGGGCGGTCGTCGCCGAGCCTCCGACACGCCGCGCTACCGTCCTCCACCACGTTCAGGCATGTGACCTGGAACTGCGTGACGCTGCGGTTCACCTTGCAACCCGAGCGACCGGGCGCCACTTGGATCGAATGAATGGTTCATCGAATTGGCCCCGCAATCGGCTCTTGCTCGCCTTGCCATCCACGAATCTCAAGCGGCTCATGCCGGAGCTTGAACAGATTCCGTGCCAACGCGGGCAGGTCCTTATGGATGCGGATAGTGAGCTCGACCATGTGTTCTTCCCCGATACCGGTGTCGTCTCCGTAGTGGCGGTTTACGCGGACGGCCGTGTCATCGAGATGGCAACGATCGGTAGGGAAGGTTGCACGGGCGTGAAAGCCGTCTTCGGTGCCAAGCGTTCCTCCGCCCGGCTTCTCGTCCAAATCCCAGGGAGCGCAGCGAAGATGTCGCGCGCGGCGTTCACTCGGGCCATGGAGTCGATGCCGGCCTTCCGAAGTCTCATGTACAATTACGTCCACGCTTTTCTTGAGCAGGTCATGGTGTCGGCAGCGTGCAACGGCGCGCACAGCCTCAAGGAGCGGCTGGCGCGCTGGCTGCTCATGATGCGCGACCGCGGCGACGATGACGCACTGCGGATCACGCAGGATCTGCTCGCCGAAATGCTGGGTGTCCAAAGGCCGACCGTTTCGAATGCCGCCCGAGAGCTGGAACGTGCCGGTTTGATTGCGCGCGGCCGACGGCAACTCACGATCGTCGATCGGCCGGGACTCACGAAGGCATCTTGTGAATGTTATCAGCTGGTCCGGGGGCGCCTCGCGCTCCACCTTCCCAAAACTTACACCTGATAGGTCGGCTCCCGACCCAACTCGGTAATGTACGTTACCGACAACACGCCCTCAACGACGCCACAATCGAGACCGATGGGAGGCCCAGGTAACCCCTCGGGCGCGGTTGTATGCCTATTGTCAAGGGTGAGTCCCATCGTAGGAAGGTGCGCGGGAGCCGCTGCCATGGGCGAAGTCAACCCGCTGGATCTCGTGGAGACGATCCGCGAAGGCATCCTCGTGCTCGAGCCCGATCTGACCATCCGCTTTGCGAACCGCTCCTTCTGCCAAACATTCGCAGTCGCCCCAGAGCGTACGGTCGGGCGGAAGCTCTATGAGATCGGCAACGGACAGTGGGACATACCCCAGCTCCGCACCTCGATCGAGGCGATCTTTTCTGGCCGAAGGACAATCGAGGCCTTTGAAGTCGAGTATGTCTTGCCGTCAATCGGCCGACGCGTGATGGTGCTCAACGCGCGCAAGGTCTATCGGCCTGGCAGCGAGACACGACAGATCCTCCTGGTGATCGCGGACGTCACCGAGCGCGCGCGGCTCGAGCGCGAGCATGCGGCCGCGCACGAGCGTATCGGCATGCTGCTGCAGGAGCTGACGCACCGGGTCAAGAACAGCCTGCAGTTCATCGCTGCAATGGTCATGATTGAGGCCCGGAGCCACAAGAGCGGCGAGGGCAAAGCGGCACTCGAAAGGGTGTCAAACCGCATCACGGCCCTTGGGCAGCTCTATGCAAAGCTCACTAAAGCCGACACCGTCGAGGCCGTCGACGCGGCGACCTATCTGAATGAGTTATGCCGCGACTTGATCGCATCGGTACACGAGGAAGGCGAAACGTCCATCGTCCTCAAGACCGACATCGAGAGCGAACTCCTGCCGACCGATCGGGCAATTCCGATCGGGCTCATCGTGAACGAACTCGTCACGAATGCCGTCAAGTATGCTTTTCCAGGCGACGCAAAGGGCACGGTCACGGTGACGCTAAAGCGGGTGCCAGGGGAGCTTCGCCTGACGGTCGCCGACGACGGGCAAGGACTCGATCCTCGACGGGCCGATTCCGGGCTCGGCGGCCGGCTGGTCGACGGCTTCGCCCAACAGCTCGGCGGCCAGGTCGAGCGGAAAAGCGACCGCCAGGGTACCACCGTGCATCTGATCTTCCCGTCGCGCGAAGGCTCGTAGGGATCCGAGCGCGCGTGGGGCATGACCCCGGTGCGGCGTCTGCGCGACCGACTGCTTTTGGGTCGACCGAATTGAAATGGTCCATTCAGGGCTGAGTAGATTCCGAGCCTATCTTCGAAGGGTCGCAACCGGGCATTGTCGCATCGACCGCGTGACGCGCTCGATAAGCCAATCTCCCTGGGTCTTCCCCGGCTTCGTGTCTGAGCCGAAGCGCGCTGATCAATCACAGCGAGGATGGCATGGCCTTCGAACTCCCCCCTCTGCCGTATCCCAAGGACGCGTTGTCACCGCATATGTCGTCCGAGACGCTCGATCTTCACCACGACAAGCATCATCGCGGCTATGTTGACACGCTGAATGACCTTGTCGCGGGCACATCGCTCGCGGACAGCAGTCTGGAGGAGATCATCCGCGCCACGGCGAACGACGCGGCGAAGGCATCGATCTTCAACAATGCCGCGCAAGCCTGGAACCACGAATTCTTCTGGCATTCGATGCGACCCAATGGCGGCGGCAAGCCGTCCGGCGATCTTCTGGCTCGAATCGAACGCGGATTCGGCGGCTTCGACAAATTTCGCGAGGTGTTCGCGCACGCCGCCGGCACCCAGTTCGGCAGCGGCTGGGTCTGGATCATCCTGGATCGGGGCAAGATCGAGGTTATCAAGACCGCCAATGCCGACAATCCGATCGCACATCGCCAGGTTCCGCTCCTCGCCTGCGACGTCTGGGAGCACGCCTACTATCTCGACTATCGGAATCGGCGGCCGGATTTCGTGGCGGCATTCCTCGACCGTCTGGTCGATTGGCAGTTCGTCACGCAGAACCTTGCCCGTCCTGCGGCGCAAAAGGCCGCCTAGTCTTGACGAGGGACGTCTGGGCGGGGCGATCGCGTCGAGAATCCGTCGGGGCCCGGTCGGTGCCGGACACCGGCGCAGCATGATTTGGAAATTACGGAGCGGGGCGCCTGACGGGATCTTGTGTGCGATCGAAATAGGTCCGCGCTGCATTGAGCAGGTCCGGGCAAAGGCCCGCCAGAAGTCCGGCGACGAGCGCGACCGCCGCCGCCTCCTTGGGTGACGTGCGAATGGCCACCATCAGTTCCGCAACGACATCCGGCGCCACGCCCTGACTCGGCACGCGAGTTCGACCCGGCCGGACGGAACGGCCGCTCATTTGCGTGATCGCCACGAGGATGATCGCGAGCAGTATCGCGCCGCCCGCTACGCTCGCCGCGGCCCAGTAACCTTCGAGCGAGATCGACAATGCGGCGTAGGCTCCGTAGGCGGCAAACGCCACCGCGATGATGGCGGCGGTGAATACCGTTCCCCACAATATTACGCGCAGCGGAGATGGTCCGAAGTTTCCCAACGCCGCCGCGACGAGGCGCCAGCTCATCTTGTTAGCCGTGTTGCTTTCCATTGGCCGGAGCGCTGTGCGTATCGCGCCGCTCCATCAGCTTGCCCAAGAGAAACCCGGCGCCGAACGCGACCGCGACGGCGGCGAGCGGCCGCTCCTCGATGTGTCGGCCGACGGACGAGGCGATCTCCGAACCCTTTTCGACGATTTCGTCCGCCTTATGCCGAACCGTTTTGCCGATTTGTGCCGTACCGTTCGACGCGCCCTGAACCGCAGTGCGCGCGATCGCCGCGATATCGTCGCGGAGCGCCGCAAGATCCTTTCGAATCGCGGCCATTTCGGCGTCGAGGTCGGTGGCGGTCGATTCTTTCGTCGCCATCTCATTCTCCATCGCAAATTTGAGAACCGGAATGTGCCTACGTGCTTCGGCGTGTCCGCCCGCGGGACCGCCCGCGGGCGGGCGTAACGGTCTAGCGCCAGATCGGATTTCCGAGATCGATCTTGTTCTGATCGGTGAGCGCGCCGGTTCCGGCACCGACCGCGCCGCCAATCAGTGCACCCTCGAGCGGGGCTCCGACGAGCGCGCCGCCAAGGAGTCCGACCCCGGCGCCGATTCCCCCACCACTGAGGGCGCGATCCGATGTGCTGCTGCCACACGCACCCAAGACGAGGACCGATAGGGACAAGGTGGCTGCTAAGGCAGTGCGTTTCATAGTCTGTCTCCTAAATAGGCCTGCGAGCTCGCGTGCCAGCAGCAAATGCGACCGACCCGCATCGCCTCGCGATCAAATCTTACGGATGATCGCGGGAATGAACTTGCATAGTAATTATGTGGGAATTATTTTGTTCATTTACAATCAAATAGAAATAATATTTTAAATCTCGGGTCCGGATACGCGAGATTCGTATTCTATTTTTTACACAGATATCACCTGATGCCACCCTGTCACTGTCACGGTCCTGGGTCGCTCAGCGGTGCGATCCGCGCGAACCGCCCGCGTCGAGCGCGGCGCGGCACTTTACGCTGGTCAGTTGCAAACCGGTGCGCGGGCCCGGTTCACGGCATCGCGCGCAGGTCCCGGATGCGATCGGCGGTCGCGGGGTGCGTCGCAAAGAAGCCGCCGCTGTTGGCCCCCTCGGTGTTCGTCAGCCACGTGAGCGTGTTGACCATGATCGTCTTGCCCTGGAATCCGGCGCGGCGCAGGATTTCGACCCCCTGCTTGTCGGCGGCGGTTTCCTCGGTACGGCTGTAGTGGCTCAGAAGAAGCTGGCCCGCAAGCGGAGCCAGCTGCTCGGATGCCGGCCAGATCGCGCCCAGCAACGCGGCGCCGATACCAACGCCGGCGCCGACGGTCTGCATCTTGTTGACGTGACCTAGATCGGCGTGTGCGATCTCGTGGGCAAGAATGCCGCGCAATTCGTCGTCGCTCGCTTTTTGCAGCAGGCCGGACGTCACGTAGAAATCGCCGCCGCCGGCGTTTGCGGCATTGATGTGAGAATCCTGCAGCACCGTCACCTTCACGTTAGCCGCCGGGATCGGGCGGTTCATGTGCTGGATCAACGGGCCCATGATGCGTTTCAGGCGCTGTGCCTGGGCAGTGGTAAGCGGCGTAACCGGCTGGTTGCCGGCGGCCTGGCCGTACTGCTGCGGCGACTGCGAGGAGCCGGACGGCGATTCGTTGACGTCGAGCTGTGCGCAGGCGACGAGGCCGAGTGCAACGGGCGCCGCAATCAAGATGCGATTCAAGATCGCGATCATGGTCATGATGCGCCTTCTCCCGAATACGGCCGACCACAAAGTCGCGTCATGGGTCAATCCCTGCCGCAGATGGCCCCAAGTGCGATGCCGGCTCACCGTCGCCATGAACTCGCGCGCGATCATGCCGTGAAGGCGCGGTCAACATCACTCCGTGGCGTACTTGAATTCCGGCAGCATCTTGAGCCCTTCCTTGGTGCCGCCCGGCAGCACCACCTTGTTATCGGCGAAGTTCAGCTTCTCGTAAGGAACGACGACCATGTGAGTGCCCATGCCCAGGAAGCCGCCGATCGACAGTACGGCATAGGGCTGCTTGCCATCGGAGCTGACGAGGAGGTCTTCGATCTCGCCGATGGTTTCCTGGTCATCGTTGAGGACGCTGTTGCCGATGACCTTGGATGCGCGGTAGCCGGCTGCCAGCTTCTGCACGTCGAGCTTGACGAGCTCTATAGTCTGAGGCGAGCCCTGCGCGGCGGCGCCGCCGGATATCAGGACGACGCCAAGCATCGCGGCACCGGCGAGAATCAGCAGCCACAGCACCGTTTGCCTGAAGGTGGCCGCACTCATGCCGATGTAGATCTTCGAGCCCCAGATGGCCGGCAGCACCAGTGAGGCGCCGACCAGTCCCATGTGTGGCAGCATGTCCGCGCGGACGCGGCCAGACCACACGTTGGACGCCATGGTGGCCGAGAGCACGATCAGGTTGAAGTTCTGCAGGACCGCGCGATGCTCGTCCTTCGTGTAGCCGCGCAGCGTGCACCACAACGCGGGAGCCAATCCGCTGAAGCCGCTCAAAGGGG
>Ga0209640_10004629_pt1 | contig 12050 bp, 9 predicted proteins | sample RifCSP10_1_FD_184018 | JGI IMG/M metagenome (GOLD analysis project Ga0209640, IMG submission 184018) | Soil microbial communities from Rifle, Colorado - Rifle CSP2_sed 10_1 (SPAdes) (version 2) | ecosystem: Environmental > Terrestrial > Deep subsurface > Rock core/Sediment | place: Rifle... | reverse complement strand
GGGCACGACGACGCGATCGCGCTGCTGCTCGCGCTCGCGAGTCCCGAGATCGACCTCCTGGGCGTCACGACGACCTACGGAAACCAGACCCTCGAGAAGACGACCGCGAACGCGCTGCGCGTCCTCGAGCTGGCGGCGAGACAGGACGTCCGGGTCGCCGCAGGGGCCGACCGACCACTGGTCCGCGAGCTCGTCGTGGCGGCACACGTCCACGGCGAGAGCGGCCTCGACGGCCCCTCGCTCCCTCCGGCGACGACGAAGCCCGCAGGTGAAGACGCCGAGAGCTTCATCGCCGATCTCATCCGGACGGCCTCGCGGCCGGTCACGCTCGTCCCGACCGGGCCGTTGACGAACGTCGCTCGCTACCTCGACGCGCACGGCACGACCGGCATCGAGCGGATCGTGCTCATGGGCGGCTCGATCGCAGAGGGCAACATGACGCCTGCGGCAGAGTTCAACATCTGGTGCGACCCCGAGGCCGCCGCTCGCGTCTTCGCGAGCGGCCTCGACGTCACGATGATCGGCCTCGACGTCACGCACAAGGCCGTCCTCGGGCGGGCCGAGGAGCAGCGGCTGCGCGAGGCCGGGCACATCGGTGCGTTCGTCGCCGAGCTCAACGTGTTCTTCAGCCGTTACCACCGGCAGACCTACGGCTGGGACGGCGCACCGATCCACGACGCCGTCGCGATCGCGCACGTGATCCAGCCCGGACTGGTCGAGACGCGCTTTCGCAACGTCGAGATCGAGCTCGAGTCCGAGCTCTGCCGCGGTCGCACAGTCGTCGACCTGTGGCAACGCACGGAGCGCCCGCCGAACGCTCACGTCGGGGTCGACCTGGACGCGCAGGCGTTCTTCGACCTCCTTCTCAAACGTATCGCGACGCTCGGATGAGCAGCGCCCCGGAGCTGGCGGGGCTCGAGCCGAGCCGGATCGAGAGCGCTGCCCTCGCCGACGCGGGCGGGCGCGTTCTCGCGTGGACGCGCACCAACATGCCCCTTCTCGCCGGGCTTCGCTCCGCGTTCGAGCGCGAGCGCCCACTCGAAGGACGCCGCATCGGCATGTGCCTCCACGTCGAGGCGAAGACGGCCGTGCTCGTCGAGGTGCTGCGCGCCGGCGGCGCCGAGGTCGTCCTCACCGGCAGCCCCGCGACGACCGACGATCGCGTCGCTGCGCTGCTCGCGCAAGACGGCGACACCCGTGTCTACGCTCGGAAGGCCGACACGATGGACGACCACCACGGGCACGTTGCTCGCGTGCTTGCGTCCGAGCCGGATCTCCTGCTCGACAACGGAGCCGACCTCATCGCTGCGACCGTCGCCGCCGAGGGTGCTCGAGTCACCGCGGCCACGGAGGAGACGACCTCGGGCCGCCACCGACTCCTCGGCGAGCTGGCCGGCCGGATCGCGTTCCCGGTGATCGTGATCAACGACAGTCCGATCAAGCTGCTCTTCGAGAACGAGCACGGGATCGGCCCTGCGGTGGTGGACGGGTTCCTGCGCGCGACGAACTCCCTCATCGCTGCGAAGACGTTCGCCGTTATCGGCTTCGGGTCGTGCGGGAGGAGCCTTGCGAGAACGCTCCGACGGCTCGGCGCCAGCGTGGTCGTGGTGGAGCGAGATCCCGTACGTGCGCTCGAAGCCGCTTTCGAGGGGATGCGGGTCACGTCCGTCGAGCGTGCTGCCGAGCTGGCGGACGTCGTGATCACGGTCACCGGCAGGCCGGGAGCGGTCACGACCGACGTCATGTCGCGTCTTCGCGACGGCGCGGTCCTCGCGAACGTCGGCCACTTCTCGACGGAGATCGACGTTCCCGGTCTGGAGCAGATTGCCGTCCGCCGGGACGAGGTGAGGGACGACGTGACCGCGTTCGTCCTTCCGGGCGGAAGAACCGTCTACCTGCTGGCGCGAGGCGAGATGCTGAATCTCGCGGCCGCGAGCGGCCACCAGATCCAGATCATGGATCTCGGATTCGCACTTCAGGCGCACTCCCTGCGTGCCTTGGCGGTCGATCCGACTGCGTTCTCGCACGGGTACAACCCGGTGCCTCCGGAGATCGACCGGGTCGTCGCGGAGGAGGCGCTCGCGACGCTCTCGACCGTCGAGCGGGAGCCCTGAGGTGTCCCCGGGCATCAGCGCGGAAGCGCGCGAGCGGGTCCAACGCGGGCCGCCGTGACGACCAGCGGGAGCGAAGCAAGAGCGAGGAGGGCTCCCACCCAGAACGTCGCTGCAGGACCCACCGCCGCCCAGAGAACGCCGCCGACGAGGCTCGCCGTCAGCAGGGCAGCGCCCACGAGGCCGGCGAAGATCCCATAGGCGGTCCCTGCCATCGGGCCCTCGACGTGGTCGGCTACCCAGGCCTTGAGGACGCCGTCGCTCGCGGCCACGTACAGCCCGTACAGAGCGAATAGCGGCCACACCGCCCACGCTCCCGAAGCGACCGCGAAGCCGGCGTAGACGAGCACGTAGACGACGATCCCGGCTCCGAGCACTGCTGCGCGGGGAACACGATCCGAGAGCGAGCCGAGCGGCCAGGCGAGGCCTGCGTAGACGACGTTGTAGAGGGCGTACGCGAGGATCACGAGCGTCGTCGAGAGCCCGAGGTCGGACGCCCGGAGGAGGAGGAACGCGTTCGACGAGTTCCCGAGCGAGAAGACGACGGCCGCGGAGACGACCCACCAGTAGCCGCGGCGCAGGCGCGACGTGGGATGGGAGACCTCCGGCTGCGCGGGCGCCTCGTGCACACGCCGCACGAGTAGCACCGCGAGCAGGCCCGGCACCACCGAGATCCAGAGCACGTCGCGCAGCGACATGCCCGCTGTGAGGAGGACTACGGCGACGAGCGGGCCGATCGACGCGCCGATGGTGTCGAGCGCGCGATGGAAGCCGAAGCTCGCTCCGACGAGCTCCGGCCGTGACGAGTCGCGGATGAGCGCGTCCCGCGGAGCCGTTCGCAGGGCCTTGCCGGTCCGGTCGGCCAGTCGGCCGACGAGGACGAGGCCCCACTGAGTCGCGACGGCGACGGCTGCACGAGACACCGCGGTCAGCGTGTAGCCACCGGCGATCCAGGGGACACGACGCCCGCCCGCGCGGTCGGAGATCCACCCGGAGGCGGCGCCGAGCGCCACCGCCGCGCCTTCTGCGATCCCCTCGATCAAACCGAGCACGGCGACCGGAGCACCGATCACGGTGGTCAGGAAGAGCGGCACCACCGGATAGGCGAGCTCGCTCGCGAGGTCGTTGACGAGCGAGACGACGCTCACCGCACGGACGTTGGCCGGAATGCGGCGGGCCCGCTCGAGCACAGGTGCACGCTATAGTGGCGCCGCTCGAAGCGCGATGAGGCTCGCGCCCAACCGCCCCAGGGAGATGGCTCTGGGGCTGATGGCCTCTACCTCGTTCAGCGGACTTCCGGAGGTAGAGAAGTGAGCAGCCTGGCACTCGCGACGATCCTGCTGGGGGCGGCGCTCGCCGCGAGCATGATCTCGGTCGAGCTCGGGATCTCCGTGGCGCTGATCGAGCTCGGGCTAGGCGTCGCGATCGGGAACGTGTTCGACGTCACGACGCCCGAATGGCTCGTGTTCCTGGCGGGCTTCGCCGGGATCCTGCTGACGTTCCTGGCCGGCGCGGAGGTGGATGTCCAGCAGCTGAAGCGGGAATGGCGCTCGTCGACCGCGATCGGCGTCGTCTCGTTCGCCGCGCCCTTCCTCGCCGCGATGGCGCTCGCCTATTGGGGCCTCGGCTGGACTTCCGACGCGGCGAAGATCGCGGGGCTCGCTCTGTCGACGACAAGTCTCGCCGTCGTGTACGCCGTCCTCGTGGAGACGGGCCTGAACCGCACCGTGATTGGCAAGCGGGTCATGGCGGCGACGTTCGTGACGGACCTGGGCACGGTTGCGGCGCTGTCGATCCTGTTCATCACCCCGAACGTGTGGTTCATCCCCTTCGTCGGGGTCTCGATCGCACTCATCCTCGGCCTGCCCCGACTGGCTCCTTGGTTCTTCGCCCGCTTCGGCGACCGGGTGATCGAGCCCGAGATCAAGCTCGCGTTCGCCGGTCTCTTCCTGCTCATGTGGCTCGGCGCGAAGGCGGATTCACACGCCGTGCTACCCGCGTTCGTACTCGGTCTCGCGCTCTCGTCGCATTACGCGAGCCATCGGACGGAGCAGGAGCGGCTGCGCGTCGTGGCCTTCGCGTTCCTGACGCCTCTCTTCTTCCTGCGGGGCGGTATGAGCGTGTCCGTGCCCGCGCTCTGGGCCAACCTCGGCATCCTCGTGCTCCTCCTCGTCGCCAAGGTCGTCCCGAAGATCGTCGGTGTCTATCCGCTCGCACGGCGTTACTGTGCGCCGCACGCGACCTTTGCGACCCTGCTCATGTCCACAGGCCTGACGTTCGGGACGATCAGCTCGCTCTACGGCCTGAACGCGGGCATCATCGACGAGACGCAGTTCTCGTTGCTCGTCGCGGTGGTCGTCCTCTCGGCCATCATCCCGACGGTGATCGCGCAGCGGTTCTTCCAGCCGGATGTCGCGGAGGAGGCGCGCCGCGATGCGGCCGGGATCGGCGGGCCGGCACTCGAGGGGGAGGGAGGCTGAGATGCCGTTCACGAACCTGCTCGTCGCCGTCGACGGCTCCGAGGCGTCGAACCGAGCTCTCTCGAAGGCGCTCGAGCTCGCAGCGCTCACCGGAGCCGCGGTCACGGCACTTGCCGTGGAAGGCCCGCTTCCGGCGTACGCGGCGACCGTGGGCGAGGTCGACGAGGTGAAGCGTGAGAAGGATGCGTTCTTCGGGGGACTGGCGCGAGACGTTCGCGAGCAGGGCGAGCGCGCCGGGGTGCCGATCGACGTGGATGTGCGACCAGGACATGCCGCCGAGCTGATTTCGCGCGTCGCGAAAGAGCGGGGCGCCGACCTGATCGTCCTCGGTCACCGCGGACACTTTCTCCGCGATCACCTCCTCGGCTCGACCGCGGACCGCGTCGCGGAGCACGCCGAGTGCCCGGTGCTGATCGTGAAGTGAGCATCGCTGTTGTCCCTGTTCTCGTGGCGACGCTGCGGTCCGGATGACGCGGGGTCAGACCCGTGGGGTCTGACCCCGAGCTGAGGCCGCCGGAGGAGCGCGACGCCGGGCGTCGAATCGCCCGAGCATGGCTGCCCGGAGGAAAAAGCGGCCTCTTCGGCCGCGCGTCCCGTCGCGCGTGAAGAGGCGGAAGCAGCGTCGCGTGCGCTCCCACCACGAGAACGAGTTGCTCGGGCTCGCTCTCGCCGCGCTCGGGCTCGTGCTCTCGGCGATCCTCTACCTCGGTCTCGACGGCGGCGCGGTCGGATCCGGGCTCGCCACAGCGCTCGAGGAGGTGATGGGCGACGCGGCGTACGTGCTCCCAGTGGCGCTCCTCGGGTTCGGCGTGCTCATGCTCGCACGAAGCGATCTCCTCGATGTACGCCCCTTCCGACTCGGCGTCGGGGTCGGGTTCTTCGGCCTGATGACGCTCCTCGGGAAGGACAGCGGGGGATGGATCGGGCTGGCGCTCGGTGGCACGCTTGCGGCACTCATCGGCGACACCGGCGCAGCGATCGTCGGCGGCGCCCTTCTTCTCGCCGGGTTGCTTCTCGTCAGCGGTGCCTCCACCGGCGCGATCCTCCAGCGCACGGGTCATGTCGTCCGGCGAGCCGGCTCGGGAGCCCGGCGCGCGTTCGACTGGGTGTCGACGGAGTCCCAGACCGCCGAGAACGTCGATCTTCCTCGGGCCCCGCACGAGCCGCCGGCGCAGCGCCTCCTGGATGGAGCGGAGGCGTATCCGGACATCGTCGGTCAGGGGCCCTCGGGAGAACCGCCGCCACTCATCCCGGACGAGCTGGAGCCGGCGCTCGAGAGTGTCGAGACGTTCTTCGAGACTCAGGCGGAGCACCCGGAGTACCGGCTTCCCGACCGCACGCTCCTGCGCGCGTCACCCGCGACGGCCACCTCGAGCGGCGACTCGGGCGCGCGGACGGCAGACCTGCTCGTGCGAACGCTGTCCGAGTTCGGGGTCGACGCGACCGTGAGCGGCCAGATCACCGGGCCACGCGTGACGCGCTACGAGCTCCAGCTCGCGCCGGGTACGAAGGTCTCCAAGGTCGCTGCGCTCAAGGACGACCTCTCGTACGCGCTCGCCACGACGGAGATCAGGATCCTCGCTCCGATCCCGGGGAAGCAGGCCGTCGGCGTCGAGGTCCCCAACCTCTCGCCGCGCCTCGTCACGCTCGGCGACATCTACGGCGACCTTCCGGCGACGGCCAGCCCACTCGCGGTCTGGCTCGGCAAGGACATCTCGGGGAACTCGGTGTGGACCGATCTCGCGCGGATGCCGCACCTCCTCATCGCCGGGACGACCGGTTCGGGTAAGTCGGGCTGCATCAACACGATCCTCACGTCGACGCTCCTGCGCGCGACGCCCGACGAGGTGCGGATGATCCTGATCGACCCGAAGCGGATCGAGCTCGGCTACTACGAGTCGATCCCGCACCTCCTGACCTCGGTCGTGTCGAGCCCGAAGGAGGCCGCGACGGTCCTCATGAACGTCGTCGCCGAGATGGATCGCCGGTACGAGCGGCTCTCTTTCGTGCGGGCGCGGAGCCTGCCGGAGGCGAATCGCGCTCTCCGAGCGCGTGGCGAGGCGACCCTGCCGTACCTCCTCGTCGTCATCGACGAGCTCGCCGACCTGATGATGATCTCGCCGCAGGCCGTCGAGGACTGCGTCATTCGCCTTGCGCAGAAGTCCCGCGCGGTCGGCATCCACCTCGTGCTCGCGACGCAGCGACCCTCGGTGGACGTCATCACAGGGATGATCAAGGCGAACGTTCCCTCGCGGATCGCGTTCGCAGTGTCCAGCCAGACGGATTCGCGGGTGATCCTGGACACCGCGGGGGCCGAGAGCCTCCTCGGGCAGGGTGACATGCTCTTCAAGCCGCTCGGTACCTCGCGCCTGCAGCGGCTCCAGGGCGCGTACGTGAGCGAGGAGGAGATCGCGCTTGTCGTCGAGCAGTGCCGCTCCCAGCGCGGGCAGAACCTCGACGAGTCGCTCCTCGAGGCACCGGAGGTGGCGTACGAGGAGGGGGCGGAGGACCTCGACTTCGACCCCGACGAGGATCCGCTGCTCGACCGGGCGATCGAGATCGTTGTGCAGACGCAGACCGCGTCGGTCTCGCTCTTGCAGCGCCGGCTCCGGGTGGGATACACGCGCGCGGGCCGCCTCATCGACATGCTCGAGCGCCGCGGGATCATCTCCGGCTACGAAGGCTCCAAGCCGCGGCGCGTCCTCGTCTCCGAGGCCGACCTGCATGCTGTATAGCGCAAGACCGGAATCCGCTGATGCGCGGATTCCGGTCACGCGAAATCCCTGAAGGCGTCCGCTTCGCGGCCGCAGGGTTTCAGTTCACATCAACTAGCACTGCCGCCAACTTCGGGTTAGCATCGCTCGTCAGATACGCGGGTACGCAACCGAACGAGGAGGGCACGTGAGAGTACGCAGAAAGACAGTCGCTGCGCTCGCGGTGACGATTGCCGCGGTCGTGGCCGCCACGGGGCTCGTGGGTGCGGGTTCGGCAGCACCGCAGCAGAAGCCCATCCTGGTCTCGCTCATCAGCGACATCGGGCGCTTTAACGACAAGTCGTTCAACCAGTTCCAGCTCGAGGGTCTGCAGCGCGCGAAGAAGGTGCTCGGCGTGCGGATCCTCCCGCTGCAGTCGAATTCGGACGCGGACTACTCCCCGAACCTGACGACTGCGGTCCGCCGCGGCGCCAACCTCATCATCTGCGCTGGCTTCCTGCTGGCGAACGACTGCGCGAAGTTCGCCGCGAGGTTCAAGGACCGGCAGTTCGCGATCACCGACTACTCGGTGTACACCGCCCCGTTCGCCAACAAGAAGGGCAAGCCGCTCTACAAGAACATGACCGGGCTGACGTATGACGCCAACGAGTCGGGCTGTCTCGTCGGCCATCTCGCCGCCCTGATGACGAAGCGGGCGGGCGGCAAGCAGGTGATCGGCGCCGTCGGTGGGCTGAAGATCCCGCCCGTGGACATCTGGATCGCGGGCTACCGCTTCTGCGCGAAGAAGGCGAACCCGAAGATCCAGGTCCTGATCGGGTACTCGCAGGACTTCGTCGCCTCCGACAAGTGCAAGGCCGTGGCGGAGAGCCAGATCGCTCAAGGCGCCCAGGTGCTCTTCCAGGTGGCCGGCGGGTGCGGTCTCGGCGTGCTCAAGGCCGCCGACGAGGCCGGCGCCTGGGGCATCGGCGTCGACAAGGATCAGATCAAAGACGCGAAGCGCGTCCTGACGAGCGGGCTCAAGCGAGTCGACGAGGGTGTCTTCCAGTCGGCTAGGGCAGTGGCAGGGGGTGCGCCGTTCGGCGGCGGTGACATCAACTTCGACCTCTCCAACAACGGCATGGGCGTCGGGACGATCAACAAGGCCGTCCCGAAGGCGTTCATCGCCAGCATGGAGAAGCTCCGCAAGCAGATCGCGGATGGAAAGTTGAAGGTGCCGAGCTCTCTCTAGTCGCTACCGAGCTGTGTTCGGAAGGGGCGGTGCAAACCGCCCCTTCGTCTTTGTGGTTTCACGGACATAGAATCCCGGCCCATGGGTGTGCCGGCCGTTCTCGAGATGCGCGGGATCGTGAAGCAGTTCCCGGGCGTCCTCGCGAACGACCACGTCGACTTCGACCTTCGCCGCGGGGAGGTGCACGCACTCCTGGGTGAGAACGGGGCCGGCAAGTCCACGCTGATGAACATCCTCTACGGGCTGTACCGGCCCGACGAGGGCGAGATCCGCATCAACGGCAAAGCGGTCACCTTCCATTCGGCGAAGGACGCGATCTCTCGCGGGTTGGGGATGGTCCACCAGCACTTCATGCTCATTCCCGTCATGACGGTGGCGGAGAACATCGTGCTCGCGAGTGAGCCGAGGGAAGCAGGCGTCCTGCTCGACTACGACGAGGCTCGGCGACGCGTCCGCGAGATCGCGGACCAATTCGGATTCGCGATCCACCCTGATACACATATCCAGGACATCAGCGTCGGCCAGCAGCAGCGGGTCGAGATCCTGAAGGCCCTCTACCGCCGGGCGGAAATCCTCATCCTCGACGAGCCGACCGCGGTGCTCACGCCCCAAGAGGCAAGTGAGTTGTTCGCGATCCTCAAGAACCTGACGCACGAGGGGATGTCGATCATCTTCATCAGCCACAAGCTGAACGAGGTGCTCGAGATCGCCGACCGCATAACCGTGCTTCGACGCGGCAAGAAGATCGACACCGTACCGCGCGAGGGCGCGACCGAGGCCGGTCTCGCCCGCATGATGGTCGGCCGGGAGGTGCTCCTCCGGGTCGAGAAGCCTCCCGCGACGCCCGGCGAGGTCGTGCTCGAGCTTCGGGACGTTCGCGTGCGCGACGACCGGGGGCTCGAGAAGGTGCGCGGCGTCTCGTTCGAGGTACGGGCGGGCGAGATCGTCGGGATCGCCGGGGTCGACGGCAACGGACAGACCGAGCTGATCGAGGCGATCACGGGCCTGCGGCGGCGGGAGAGCGGGGCGATCCTCGTCGACGGGCGAGAACTGTCTTCCAACGCGAGCGCCCGCGCGATATTGGAGTCCGGAGTCGGTCACATTCCCGAGGATCGCCACCGCTACGGGCTGGTGCTCGAGTTCACGCTCGCCGAGAACGTCGCCCTTCACGACTTCCGCTACTCGCCCGATTCGCGCTTCGGTTGGCTCTTTCCGCGGGTCCTCGTCGAGCGCACACGCCGGTTGATCAAGGACTTCGACGTGCGCGGCGGCGAGCCTCAGACGCGCGCACGGAATCTTTCGGGCGGCAACCAGCAGAAGCTCGTGGTCGCGCGTGAGGTCGACCGCGACCCGAGGGTGCTGATCGCGGCGCAGCCGACGCGCGGCCTCGACGTGGGGGCGATCGAGTATCTCCACCGCCGTCTGGTCGAGGAGCGCGACACGGGCAGGGCGGTTCTGCTCGTCTCCCTCGAGCTCGAAGAGGTGCTCTCGCTCTCCGACCGGATCCTCGTGATGTACGAAGGGGAGGTCGTCGGTGAGCACGCGGCCGGCGTCACCGAGGAGGAGATCGGCGTCGAGATGCTCGCTGGCCAGAGGGAGCAGGTCGCATGAGTGAGCCGCCCGAACGCCCCCCGCCGGAGGAAGGTGAGCCCACCACAACCGCAGGACGGCTCATGCTGCGGCAGCGGGCGGGCGGGATCATCCCGCCGATCATCACTGCGATCTTTGCCTTCTTCATGGGCGGCATCGTCATCGCGGCGTCAGGCCACAACCCGATCGATGCCTACGTCGGGATCCTCCAGGGGGCTGGTCTGAACTGGTTCTGGGACAGCTTCGGGAACACGGACACCATCGACCTGACGACGTTCAACCTCACCCAGACGCTGCTCCGGATGACCACGTTCGTCTTCACGGGCCTCGCGGTCGCCTTCGCCTTCCGCTGCGGCCTCTTCAACATCGGCGGTCAGGGCCAGTACACGATGGGTGTAGTCGTCGCGGTCTGGGTGGGGGCGTACTGGGGGAACACGCTGCCGAACGGTCTACACGTCCTCATCGGCATCGTGCTCGCCGCGCTGGCAGGGGCGATCTGGGCGGGGATCGCGGGCCTCTTGAAGGCCACCGTCGGCGCACACGAGGTGATCACAACGATCATGCTCAACTGGATCGCGTACTGGTTCGCGAGCTACGCGTTCGGGCAGGGCGGCCCGCTCCAGAACAGGACGCCCGGGCAGGAGTCAGTCCCGATCTCGGACGACATCTCCGAGAAGTCGGGTGCGATCATCCCGATCCTCTGGGGCGAAGAGGGGCTCCAGGCCCTCCACTACGGCTTCTTCCTGGCCATCGCGGCCCTCGTGGTCTTCTGGCTCGTGCTCAGCCGGACCACGCTCGGCTACGAGGTCCGCGCCGTCGGGTTCAACCCCGATGCCGCCGCCTACGGGGGCATCAGCGTGAGGAAGAACTTTTTCCTGGCAATGGCGATCTCCGGGCTCTTCGCTGGTCTCGCAGCTGGGCTTGACATCTTCGGCTGGCAGTACGACGCGGGCACCCTCGACGTCCAGGCCTCCGCCGTGGGCTTCGTCGGCATCGCCGTCGCGCTGCTCGGCCGCTCCACGGCGGTCGGGGTCGGGCTCGCCGCGCTGGTATTCGGAGCGCTCGACTACGGAACCACGCGTGGTCTCGACCCGGAGGTGTTCGACCCGACCCTGGCCGGCAACCTGAGCCTGATGATCCAAGGCCTCGTCGTCTTGTTCGTCGGAGCCGACCTGCTCATCCTCTACGTCTGGAACCTCCGGAGGAAGCGTTTCGCGACACCGCGCATGTCGGGGAGGGGCGCGTGATCGCCGTCGCCGAACGACCGCGGGCATTGTTCTTCACCGCCGACCGCCTTGCCGTCGGCGGGCTCCTGCTCGGCGTGTTCGCCTTCTACGTTGCCCTACCGCCGATCTCCGCACGGAGCCCGGTCTGGCCGGCGGTCTTCGGGGCGGCGGGTGCGGTCGTCGGACTCGTCGCGTGGCGGCGCGGCTCAGTGCGCCTCGGTTGGAGCGCCGTCATCGTGGGGATCGTCGGTGCCGCCCTGGGTTACCTCGCCACGCGCTCGAGCGTCGCGCATCTCGAGATCGTGTTCACCTGGCCGAGCCTGATCGCGGCGATGTTCGTCTTCGCGACTCCGCTCGTGTACGCGGCGATCGGTGGGATCTTCTCCGAGCGGAGCGGCGTCGTGAACATCGGCCTCGAGGGGATGATGCTGATGGGCGCCTTCTGGGGAATCTGGGGGGCCGACGCGACGGGATCGTGGATCACGGGTGTCCTCATCGGGATGGCCTCCGGAGCGCTGCTCGGGCTCACGCACGCCTTCTTCTCGGTCCATCTGCGCGCCGACCAGATCATCGGGGGGACGGCGATCAACCTTCTCGCGGTGGGGATCACGGGCTACGCCTTCATCCAGCTCTACGGATCGGAGAACATCCCTGCCGGCGTCTCGGAGATCCCCCGGCTCAAGCTGACCTTTCTCGAGAAG
>Ga0209640_10004628_pt1 | contig 12051 bp, 15 predicted proteins | sample RifCSP10_1_FD_184018 | JGI IMG/M metagenome (GOLD analysis project Ga0209640, IMG submission 184018) | Soil microbial communities from Rifle, Colorado - Rifle CSP2_sed 10_1 (SPAdes) (version 2) | ecosystem: Environmental > Terrestrial > Deep subsurface > Rock core/Sediment | place: Rifle... | reverse complement strand
AAGTAAATGTCAGGTAACTTCAACATTACTTAACAATAATCAACTAACCATCATTAAACAACTTCAGGTAATCAGTAAACTCAAACTCACGGTTTCTTTTGTAGCCTTCAACATTATAGAGATTCAATAAGTCTTCCTCCCAACCCATCCCAAATAGTAGGGGGTGAAAGTTCAACACTGTTGCCCGCAGGATCACGAAAATAAATTGACACTCCACCTTCTTCCCACGTTACTTCTTTTTCAATTTCAATTTTTTTATCAGCGAGGTGAGTACGCCATATTTCCAGTTCCTCTTGTTTAATAACAAAAGCGATATGTCCGGCACCTTCTGTTCCGTGAGCGGGGAATTTTCCTCCCGGCTGACATGTTGCTTTTCCATTAAAAAGAATTAAAGCACCATTACCACACTGCATTACAACATTTCTTCCGGGAGTTTTAGCAATAGTTTTAAGTCCTATAACATCAATATAAAAATGTTCAAGTGCTTCAAGATCATTTCCGTAAAGACAGGTTTCAAGAATTACGGCAGCTTTCATTGTTTTTCTTTAATGTTCATCTTTAAAAAGTTTCAAATACTCTGTAAACTCAAACTCACGGTTTCTTTTGTAGCCTGTTTTTTCATTTAGTATCTCCAGCTTCTCAAAATCGGATACGAGAGAGTTTGCAGTAGGGAGGGACAAATTCAATTCTTCTTTTATATCCTGCACTGTAACGACAGGCTTTTTGTAAAGATATTTCATCAGCTTCTTTGCAGTCGGCAGTTTTTTGCCGAGAGATATAATTTTCTTTTCTTCTATTTCTTCTTTCAGCTTTAAGATGGATTTAAATGTTTTTACACCTTTATCGCTTGTTTCAATTACTCCTGCAAGAAAAAATTTAATCCATTGGGTAAGCCCGTTCTTTTCTCTAACCTTGTTAAGATTATCATAGTAAAGAGTTCTATGCCTTTCAAAATAATCCGAGAGGTACAAAGACGGTTTTGTTAAAACTCCGGAGCTTACCATATACAGAGTTATAAGGAGCCTTCCTATTCTTCCGTTTCCATCAAGGAACGGGTGAATAGTTTCAAACTGGTAATGTGCAATTGCTGCCCTCACAAGAACAGGAACATCGACCTGCTCGTTGTGAAGAAAATTCTCCAGGTCACCCATCAGTTCGTTAACTTCGGTATGCACCGGCGGAACATAAACTGCATCATTTATAGTTGCACCGCCTATCCAGTTCTGGCTCGTGCGGAATTCACCGGGATGCCTGTGTTCTCCTCTTACGTCACGCATTAAAATTTTGTGTGCTTCTTTTAATAATCTTGTAGATACAGGAAGAGTTTTAAGCTTGTTAATCGAGGTGTTCATTGCATCAATATAATTTCTTACTTCCTGCCAGTCGTTCCGTCTTTCAGGGTCTATTTCCGATTCCTTTTTTATTGCCTCTTCAATATGGGTTTGCGTTCCTTCAATCTTACTGGATTTGGTTGCCTCTTTAATAACATGCATTTCAATAAAAATATCTGTATCAGGAACATGTAAAGAAAATGCATCGAGCCCTCCAACTTTCCTGTTAGCCTCAGCCAACAGAGTATTGATTTTCACATCCTCCCACGTCCAGGAAGAATTAATTTTAGCAGGGGAGAAGCTTTTGTAGTTTTGCTGCTGCAGATATTTGCCGGAAACAAATTGTTCAATTTTCATCGGTTTTGTAAGATTTTCTTTAATTATAGAAAATTATAATTAAATATAATGAGTTTCCCTTAATTATGACAAATTATAATTAAAGGAGGAAAATTATAGAGTATTGGAATAATGGAGTTGTGAAGGTTGAAGAAGTAGTACCGGATAGAATTTTGTAAGTTCAGAAAATAATTATTTACTCATACCAGGACAAAATTTTAAAACCATTTGATTTCAAATTATCTTTGACAGTTTCTATAGCCTCGAGGCTGTATTTAATGTTCATAGTTCCTGTCGTTTTAATTTCAACTTCATTGCCGGCCGCAACTATACCACCAATTATCTGGTTAGTACCGGAAGATTGAAATGATAAATTAGAACTTTTATAACAAAGTATGATTCCTTGATAAGTAAAATCCCCTGCGAATTTAACGTCCCCATTTACAACCATAATTCCTGAACCGTTGGTTTTATTTATTGTGATCGTTCCGGAACCGCTGGCCGCAGCATTTACTAGTGTAATTTTAGGATTTGCCAATGTCCCGAGATTTGCTCCACTTGGGATATCACCAATAAATGTCTGGTCGGCTGAATTGGCTATGTATTGATATACCTGGCCCCAATCTATTCCCAAATCAGTAACCTCAACGCTTGGATAACCAATAGTTCCTGTAGCCTCAATCAAACCAACAACTTTCTCTGGTTTACTAAGCCCACCTAATATTGCAGTTCTATCAGCATCAGAATCAACACTAATACCATACACTGCCTCAGAACTATCTCCGGTAGGAGTACCGTCTGGATTATGGTTTTCTCCGCTTATCTCCATATCCCCGGTTAACTTAGTATTAGTAACAGAATTTGCAGAAACATATAGACCACTCGGAAGATCGGGAAAAGTGATTGGCTCCAGATAAGCATCTGCTACAGAAACATGTTGAATTCCCTGGAAATTCGATGTGGAAGTTACCCTAACATTTGGCAAAGTACCTGCAAGTGTTACAACATAGCTACCACTAAAAAGGCTTTGTGAAGAGGATGTTGTATTGATTAAAGTGGGATCCTGATATAGTTTTTCAAGATAAATCTCTACACCGGCATTTGCAATAAGTCTTGCCTGGGTCTGTTCGAACATATTTACGGTAGTAGATAAACTTTCCTTTGAGTTAGCATTTAATTTTAATATGAAGTATGATACTATCATCCCCATTCCTAGTATAACAATCAATGAACTTTTTCCCATTATATGTTCCTCGGATGAATCGTAAATTCCCAGTAGGTAAAAACAGAATCCTTTTCACCAGTTATAAAATTATCAACCTTTTCGGTGGGCTCAACCCAGAGTTCAGTCTTTATATATTTTATTTTAGATAGATCTGCGGTAGTTGAATACAGACTGTCTAGATAGGAAAACTTTATATCGACTAATCCAAGAGACGGCCCCGCTATTGAATCTGCGTTATTTAAAATGCGAACTAAAACAATGTCTCGCAGATTTGAAGTTGCAATTGCAAACGTTGAATCGAGAACAGAATATTCAATTGTATCAATTATTCCGGCTCCTGTTTCTCCGGGGCGTTCCAAATCTCCTATAAATTTAATTTTTTTCTGTTCAGCAGTTAATATTGCAGTACTGTCAAATTGGTACCCTATTTTTCTGAAATCATAATTTATTATTTCAGCCAGAGTTTTGGCGTTCTGCTGCATCTTAAGTTCATTGTCAGAAGAAAAGCCTGCATTCTGTATAAAAAGGCTCATGTTTAATAATTGCAGAACTAGAATTCCGCCTATTAGAGCAGAGCCTATTAAATCAAGTAATAAAGCCATTGCTTAATTCTTCGAGTGAAGTGAAAATATAAATGCTATTGTTACAGGGTTGTTTAGATACTGGCTTGCTACTGTAACAGTAACTTTCTTATAAAAGCTCTGGGTTGATAATTCAGAACCATCGGAGTCAACATATTTTACGCTGCTTGTTACTGTATAACCTTCTGCGTGAGGTAAATCTACTGACTTCGAATAGCCGTTGTAATCATCAATATCATTAAAATTCGGCCAGCTTTCACTCCATCCCGGCCCTAATGAATAAGCACTGGTAAGCTGATTTGCGGCTATAGCCTGAAAATCAATTGTTTTTTGATCAAAGGCTTTTTCTTTAATTTCTTCTATAAGATCATCTGCAAGCGAAAATGCTGTGAGATTAACTTTATTTTGTATCTCCAAAGTAGTGTTTTGGAGCATTGCAGTATTAAATCGCAGAGAAATCAGCGCAAATAATATCGTTGCACCTAAAACCAACATTGACTGTCCGCTACTCATAGATTCTTCTCCTATTCATAAACTCTAAATGTCTTGTTGGAAGCAAAATCTATTCCTTTTACTTCGCTTGTTATTTCATTTCACTTTTTAATAAAAAAATAAGATTCCACTTTTTTGCCACACGTAAATATTACGTAACAAAATTATAAAATTCGGATGTATTTTTTTGAAATAATTTTGTAGCAAAAAGGGATGCATTAAGTTGTTATTAAAACTCGGTGGAAATGAACTTTGTCTCAAACTGTGAAAAAGAGTTGTGGCTCAAGCGAGAAAAAGTTTGTCTCGATTCACGGGGCAAGACCAGTGAGGCTGCAATCTACCTAAATTAAGTATAGTAAGCTTTCTTTAATTAAGGAAAATAATTACCATACTTGATTGAATTAATTTTTGCCCCTTCGAGCCGCGAACCCCATCTTTTGTCGGAGATCATTTTACTCGTACTGAGTATTCCGAATTTTGTGGCATAACGAATTGTTATTGTTGTATCGGGAGTAAAGTCTGCATTTGAAGCAGAAATAATTTTTTGTGTGCTAACAAATACGGCATCAGTAGTGATTGATGTAACTTTTAATTGTTTTCCGAAATATATTATATCATCACCAAGCTCTACATCAAAGCGATACCATATAATATCGGTATAACCGTTCCACAGAAATACAGTAGTTGAAGTTGTACGTGCTATTTCTCCAGAAGAAAAAATGAAATATTTATTTTCTTCAATAATAGTATCGCGCAAAATATGTGTGGTCATAAACCAATCAAAATAAACAATACCTGAAAACTCTCCATAATTGAATAAATACTGATTTCCAACTAAAAGATCAATTGCAGGTAAAGCGTCCGTAGGTTCAGTTGTTGATTCTTTATTACAATCACTAATAAACAGCGATAAGAAGACAAATAAAAAAATTTTATAGTTCATATCAATCCCCTTTAGTTTTTATTGTCTCCAAACGATTGTCTAAGTATACTCACCGAATATCAACTTTTCCCCCAAGATAAACTATTTGAGGAAGTTTACTCTATCAAAGCAATAATAAATTAATATAATTTATTTACATTCTCAATTTTCATTGTAGAGACAGAGAGCTCTTGTTTCTACAAAAGTACGCTTAATTATTTAACAATATAGCGAAAGAGGTAAGTTCTTCTTTATTCTGTCTGAAGTGTTTTGAGATAGCGGAAGCTTACAAGTTTTTTACTGCTTTCATCCCACAGACTTAAGAAAATACTCTTAAAGCTTGTACGCAAAGTTAAAACTGCATTTGTATGTAAGACAGGATTTTCTTTATGGCATTTTTCAAGCTTATAATTTGGAATTCTCGGACTTAAGTGATGAATGTGATGAAAACCAATATTACCGGTAAACCATTGTAAAACTTTTGGCAGCTTATAATAAGAACTTCCGCTCATTGCTGCTTTGGTATAATCCCATTCATCCTGGTTAGCCCAATATGCATCTTCAAACTGATGCTGAACAAAAAATAACCACGCCCCGGCTGTTGATGTTATAATTATAACCGGAAACAGAATTAATAAAAAAGCTTTTAAACCGATCAGCCATATTACCGCCCCGATCAATGAACAAATTACAAGAGTTGTGTAGTAAGTGTTTGCGTAAACAGATTTCAATGCTTTTTGCCGGAAGTTCGGGAACCTGTAAATTATTAAAAAAAGAATTGTGGGAATGATAACAAACAAAAATAACGGGTTGCGGTAAAGACGGTATTTTAATCTACCCCACTTTGACCTGCTAAGATATTCATTTACTGTCATTGTATAAATATCACCAATGCCGCGACGTTCAAGATTACCCGACCTGGCATGATGAATTGCATGGCTTTTTCGCCATTGATGGTAAGGGGTAAAAGTAAAAATACTGCAAAACATTCCTAACCAATCATTTGCTCTCTGCGAATTAAAAAACGAGCTATGTCCGCAGTCGTGCTGAATAATAAAAATCCTTGCTAAAAAACCGGATGCCGGGAAGGATAACAGGAGAGTTAAGAAATAACTCAGTTCAAGGCTGAGATACATAAATATCAACGTTGCTATAAAAGGTATAAATGAATTCAATACCTGCCAGATGCTTTTCCACGTATGAGATGAATAATATTTAGAGACGAGCTTTTTCCATTCAGAACCTTCGAACGATGGGGACATAATACCTACGGGTTTATAATTGTGAAGCCTAAGTTACCAATAAACTGAGTGGTAAAGAAATATTAATGATTTTATTCAGATTTATTATGAAGATAAAATTTTTGCACATCTGGTATACTGATATTGGGTGCTAACCTTAGGTTGATGAACTGATGTGGGATACCCGATGCTGAAATTATTCCAGCACTTTTTCCATTTTAATATCAGATTTTTTATAATGAGAATTTGTCAAAGGTATCTCCTTAAAACCGTTTTTTTTATATAAATGAATTGCGGGCGGCAATTTTGTACTTGAGTATAAAATTAATTTCTTCATTCCCGATTCTTTTGCTGCCTTTATTGAATATTCTATTAACAATTTTCCTATCCCTTTACCCTGGAATTTTTCCTTAACTGCCATTTTACTTAGTTCATAAGTTTCTTTATCAATTTTCATTAAAGAAATAGTTCCGACAATCTGGTCTTTATACTTTGCAAAAAAAGATTTTTCCGTCTTTATCCAATATTTCTTTTTTAGGATCGGATAATTGAATGCGGTCTATTTCCTCAATCGTAAAATACTTTTGCAGCCATTCTTCATTTAAAGTTTTTACAAATTCTTTGAGTTCGTCCTTATAAGGAATTATTTGAATATTATCCGTCATTCTGCCCGTCAAAAAAATTAATATTTAGCTTCATATCCTAAGCTCAATGCATATTTTGTAGAAAGTCCGAAAGCAATTCTCCCGTCTCTGCCAATTACCGTCCAGATCCCTGGAGAGAATTCTCCCAGTTTAATTATACCCGGGTAAACATCTATCATACAAAAATATTCCTTAACTCCGCTCATTACTATAGAAGCAAGAAGCGAATTATTGCGGTCATAAAAAACTCCTGCATACCAGCTTGTTTCAATTGTTCTCTGGCGAAATTTCTCGTTGACATCTATGAGATGTTTTGTTTTAAACCCGATGCCGACAGAAAAAAAATCTGTCGAATCTACTTTTTTTGAAACGCCATATAAGGCTCCCATTCCATACCTGTAAAACATATAATAATCATCTGAAAAAGGGTATTTCCACTTGATTGCAAAATATTGTCCTGCATTCACTCTTCCATCAGGCAGTGTAATTGTAGATTGCAGCGACCAATCGGAGAGGTTAAGTGTTTTACTGAAAAATTCATTTATTGAATCGAAGCTGAATAAAACAATACCGCCTAAATCGAAAATGTAAATATCTACGACTTCATCGACACTGTAGCCCTCGTGTGGTCCTGTTTCAAGTATCTCGTTCAACAAATGTTGCCCCATCACGGTAACAGATGATAAAAGCCACGGCAGGGGAAAATTGTGTTCTTTATACCATTCTTTCATTGCCGTATAAATCATGCCTCCGCCGATAAGATGCTGCTGGTAATTTGGAATCCATTGCATTTTATCTTTTGTAAAACTCAGAGGCAATAATTCTGTTCTGACAAGATGCCCCCAGCCATAATTAGAAATGCTGTTAAAAGGATCTCCAAGATTTCTGAAAACAACTCCTGCCATTTTATAATATTGATGACCACCAATCCTGTTGGAAACCGATTGAAGCTGGCAAATATCATAACCGCCATTAATCAATAATGACAGGGGATTAAAGAGAGATTCGCTGCCATAAGGTTTGTTGGTATAAAAATAATTTTCCTGAGCTTTTACTTTATTAAGAGGGATTAATAATATTATTATTAATACTTTAAAGAAGGGAAGGAAGTTGTTATTTAACAATTTCAATTTAAATACTTCAGTCAGAATTCAGAATTTCAGTTAATCTTCCTTTAGGAGCAAAATCCCATTTACCCAAATATTCTATATCGCTGATTTTCCATTTCTTACCTTCTAAAATCAAATGAACGGCATCATGCCATTTAAAAACCTTTTCATCGGATAAAGAATCCGGATATGCAAATTCTACAAAGACTACTGCTGATTCATCGTTTATTTTTGTGTCTGCTATTTTGAAGTTTGTCGGTCCCTCAAAAAGACTTGAAAAAAGATCACCTTCGATTAACGGGGGTTTCTCATCTGGAAATTTATTTATAAAATCATTCTGCTCTCTTAAAGCATTTACCAGTAAAGAACCGAGCTTTGAGGTAAAGAATGGTTTTAATATTTGCAAATCCTTTTCACCCGGAAGTCCTGAAGCTGTTGTTGTTAAATATGTGGAATAAAAATTTTTAACAACTTCTCCCGGTAATTCCGGTTCGGAACACTGTAGTAAAAAGAACAGAACAGTCAAGGCAGTGAAATAAGGAATAAGTCTGATAAATCTTCTGCCCGAAATAATTTTATTTTTCATCAAAATATATTAATGATTTAGTACCGAAGGCCGGACTCGAACCGGCACCTGGTGTGAGCCAGACTGGATTTTGAGTCCAGCGCGTCTACCAATTCCGCCACTTCGGCATTATAATAAGGATTTTAAGAACTCTTTTCCTGAACCACTCTTCAGATATTTCTCAACTTTTCGTGCTTCTATTCTTTCAGAAAATTTCTCCGAATATATTAACTTAAATGGTTTATAAGCTTTAGTAGTTTTATTATAGCCCTTATTATGTTCTTCCAAACGACGAATCAAATTATTAGTTAATCCGACATAAATATAATTTCTATTCTGACTTACAATAGCATATACAAAATATTTCATAGTCCAGCGCGTCTACCAACCTGCCTGCCGGCAGGCAGGTTCCGCCACTTCGGCATTATTCAACATTTCAATTTGAGATGCAAATATAAGATTTTTTTGAGTTATTAGCTGTGGTTATAAAACAGATTTAGTGCAGACAGTTCAAAAAAAAATCCCACCGGAGTGGGATTCTTTATTTATGATTTATTACCTGGAATTATTTAGTACTTCTTTCCCCACATATAAACCGTGCTTACAAACTTATAAACATAGAAAGGAATAATTGCATAGTAGATTATGAATTCAGTTATGTCGTAATTAGCTAAATCTAATGTCTGTATTGGATAGAATTTGCTTGAGTAACCGATCAATTCACTCCAGCTGACGCCTTTCTTAAAGGAAATTTTATCGAACCAGCCTGAAGCTATTAAAGCTGAAATGTGAAAAATTAACCAGAGAAAATATAAAATTCTAATTGCGAACATTTTAATCTACCTCAATATTATTTACGGCAAAATTATACAATAGTAACTTTTTAATCAATTAAGACTGCTGAACTGGAATTTAGATTTCTTAATTTCTTCCCAGAATAATCTCTTTATCGCTTTTGTAAGCCCTATTTGACCCACGTTCGGAGTTAAAGTGATGAATCTGTTAAAATCTTCAAGGGCACCATCATAATCCATTAACACTCTTTTTGCGTGAGCACGTTTATAATATGCACTCATATTAGTCGGCTCAACTTCAATTGCCTTAGTGTAGTGCATTACTGCCTGTGCATAATCTTTATTTTTCCAGTAAACGTCCCCGATTAGTATGCGCACACCGGCATAATTAGGATTTATTTCTACGACTTTCAGAAAGTCTTCAAGCGCATCGGGGTAACTTTCTACTCTATACCAGAGTAACCCGCGATTGAAATATGCTTCTGTAAAATTCTGATCTAATTCAATAGCTTTGGAATAATCTTTTTCTGCTCCGAATAAATCTTTAAGAATAGCTCTTACAATTCCTCTTTTCAGATATGCTTCAGGACTATATTGATTGATCTCGATAGCTTTAGTAAAATGAAATATCGCTCCGGGGTAATCTTCATTTGATTGTCTTGAAGTGCCATTTGCTAAATAATGTTTGAACATTGAATGCTTATTTGAGAAATATATCTTTTTCATTTTTGCTTTGTTATACATTTAGTTCTGAACTGGTTTTGACAAGTAATATGCCACCCAAAAACCTAATATTTAGACTGTTTTTCTAGGTTTTTTGAGTCGGGAGTGTTTCAGATAGGGGCACTAAAAAAAAGGAGTGTCTCACTAAAAAAATAAAAAAAATCTTTTTAGTTCTTTCCCTGTGATCTTTCAATTTTCCCCCAGGAATCTCTTAAAGGAACTGTCCTGTTGAAAACTAAATTACTTTCTTTGCTGTCTATGTTGTCAAGAAAAAAATAACCTAAACGTTCGAACTGAAACCTATCACCTAATTTCGCCTTCAAAAGTCCCGGTTCGAGTTTAGCATCTTTAATTATTTCGAGAGAGTTTGGATTTATAAATTTCTTAAAATCAACTTCTTTATCTTCTTCAGGATATTCTTTTATAAAGAGCCTGTCATATAATCTTACTTCAGCTCCAATAGAATGTTTAGCGGAAACCCAATGAATTGTTCCTTTAACACTTCTTGTGTTACCGGAACCGCTTTTTGTTTCAGGATCGAAAGTGCAATGCAGTTCTGTAATTTCACCTTTTTCATTCTTTATAACATCAACACATTTTATTATATAAGCATATCTCAGTCTTACTTCATTGCCAGGAGAAAGCCTGTAATATTTTTTAGGAGGATTCTCCATAAAATCATCTTTTTCTATATAAATAATTTTTGAGAAGGAAATTTTTCTCGTTCCCATTGATGGATCTTCCGGGTTATTGACCGCATCGAGTTCTTCAATCTTATCATCTGGATAATTTGTTATTACAACTTTCAAAGGTTTCAAAACAACCAAAACTCTTTGGGCAGACTTGTTAAGGTCTTCTCTAACACTATGTTCAAGTAAAGCAACATCGATTGTGTTGTCACGCTTGGCAACTCCAACTCTTTCAGCGAAATTTCTGATTGATTCCGGTGTATAGCCTCTTCTTCTTAACCCCGAAATAGTCGGAACTCTCGGATCATTCCAGCCAGACACATAACCTTCCTCAACAAGCTGGAGAAGCTTTCTTTTACTCATTATCGTGTAGTTGAGGTTTAACCGTGCAAATTCAATTTGCTGAGGATGATGAATTTCAAGTTCTTTGAGAAACCAATCGTATAAAGGTCTGTGGTTTTCAAATTCAAGTGTGCAGATTGAATGAGTTACACCTTCGATCGAATCTGACTGACCGTGAGCCCAATCATACATTGGGTAAATACACCATTTATTTTTTGTTCTGTGGTGATGGGCATGTCTAATCCTGTACATTATCGGATCGCGCATATTCATATTTGGAGAAGATAAATCGATTTTAGCTCTTAAAACATGTTCTCCATCTTTAAACTCGCCTTTTTTCATACTTTCAAAAAGCTTAAGATTTTCTTCAACACTTCTGTTTCTGTAAGGACTTTCTTTCCCGGGCACAGTCGGGGTACCGCGTGTGTTTTTTATTTCTTCTGTAGAAGATGAATCGACATAAGCCTTACCTTTTTTGATCAGCTTAACAGCAAATTCATACAATTGATCGAAATAATCGGAAGCATAAAACTCCCTGTCTTCCCAATCAAAGCCGAGCCATTTAATATCTTCTTTTATTGATTCAACATATTCAACTTCTTCTGTCTCCGGGTTTGTATCATCAAAGCGAAGGTTGCATTTTCCATTGTAATCTCTTGCTACTCCGAAGTTAAGACATATAGATTTTGCATGACCAATGTGTAAATAACCATTTGGTTCGGGAGGGAAGCGGGTTATTACTTTATTAAATCTTCCGCTTTCAAGATGCTCATCGATTATTTCTTTTACAAAGTTGGAAGTTTTTATTTCGGGATTTTCTTTAGTTTCGTTATTCATAGAGGTACAAATTTTTTACGGGAAAATAAAAATTATAAATATTCTTTTTTCTTTAATAATATGTCATCCCTTACGGGATTTTTATTTTATGTCTTGACTTCATCGTTATAAATATGCCATCCCTATCGGTGGATGTCGCATACAACCACACTTTATTATTTGAGTTTGGTTTTTTTTGCGATAAAATTTTTCAATTCAATATGCTAATACCCAACTCATA
>Ga0209640_10004627_pt1 | contig 12052 bp, 10 predicted proteins | sample RifCSP10_1_FD_184018 | JGI IMG/M metagenome (GOLD analysis project Ga0209640, IMG submission 184018) | Soil microbial communities from Rifle, Colorado - Rifle CSP2_sed 10_1 (SPAdes) (version 2) | ecosystem: Environmental > Terrestrial > Deep subsurface > Rock core/Sediment | place: Rifle... | reverse complement strand
TCTCGAGATCGGTGCCGACGAGGTAGATCTGGACCCCCCGCGACCGCTCGAGGCGCAGCGTCCAGTCGTCGATGCCCGGATGCGCGCGCAGCGCGTCGATGATCCGCTGGTCCATCGGCCTAGGCCAGCCGCAGCCGGGTGCGGATGTGCGGGCCGCCCGCGCCGTTGGGGACGTACTCCTTCCAGCCCTTCCCGCAGGTGCCGGGTGTGATTTCGAAGTCGTTGGCAACCATGGAGACGTCAGCCAGCACGTCGGGCACGTAGCCGGTCATGGCGACCGGCGCGTACAGGACCCCGGTCGGCCTCCCGTTCTTGTACTCGCGGGCGAAGTTGGTCCAGATCTGGATCCCCCAGCCCTTCGGGTCCTCCATCCCGTTGAGCGCGCGACACACCAGGAGGCCGTCATCGAGGCTGGCGAGGAGCTCCTCGCGCGTGTGTGCTCCGCGCGCGAAGAAGGTGTTCGACATGCGGGCGTAGGCCTTGCGCTGGACGCTCTCGCGCCGCCCGTTGCCCGAGCGGGGGATGCCGAGGCGCGTGGCGGAGTAGAGGTCGCTCAGGCCCCGCTCGAAGATCCCATCGCGGATGATGGTGGTCGGCCCGGCCTCCTGTCCCTCGTCGTCGACGAAGTAGCCGCCGTACCCGCCCGGCACCGTCGGGTCGTCGACGATGGTGACCAGGTCCGATCCCACCCGCTGGCCGATGAAGTGCGCGGCACGAGCCCGCTCCTTGAGGAACATATCGGTCTCGACGCCGTGCCCGAACGCTTCGTGGGCGATGGTGCCGCTGACCGACGGGTCGGAGACGATGTCGTAGACGCCGGCCGGCGCCGGCCTGGCGCTCAGCAGCGCGACCGCCGTCGCGCTCGCCTCGGCGACCTCGGCCGGGGTGACCTCGATCACCTCCAATCCGCCGGTGCCGCCGCGACCGATGTACTCGTAGCGCTGCCGCTGCCCGTCCGAGACGAAGATGACCAGGCTCAGCGTCGTGCGGCGCACCTGCTGGGTGATCATCCCGACCCGGTTGGCGAAGACCTGCTGCTGCAGCGTCTCGCCGTAGCCGGCCGACGCCTGGACCGCGCGCGGATCGGACTGGCGCAGCTGCCGGCGCAGTGTCTCGAAGCGATCGATCCTGTCGGCCAGCGACAGCGATCCGGGATCGACCGCCACCGGCGTCGCGTAGTCGGCGTCGGCCGGTCCGTCCGGCACGATCTCCAGTGGCGGGCCGGCACCGTCGGCGGCCCGTGAGCGCACGCGGGCCACCAGCTCGGCCGCGGCCCGACGCACGGCGTCCGGATCCAGGTGGTCGACGGCGGTCTCCTCCAGCGCATGCCCGTCAGAGGCGGTCAGCACGATGCCGGCCAGCGGGTCGAGACGCTGCGCCGTCTGGCCCCCGTCGCGCAGGTCCAGGCGCAGCCCGTCACTGGCCCGCATCAGCGCAGCGGCGTAGGGGACGGACCGCTCCATCTCGGCCACCACGTCCCGCAGGTAGCCGAATCGCTCCCGCAGGTGCGCAGCCGCGGCGGCGTCGTGGGTGGTGAGGGTGGTCCCCCCGGACTCGGTCATCGGCGCGCCTAGGGTAGCCGGACGCGCCGGGCGGGGTTGGGCAGCCACGCGGCCGATCGAGCCCCTAGGATGCTGCCCACTTCTCGATTCGCAGGCGCAGGCAGCATGCCCGACCACGACCCCTCCGACCCGCGTCCGGATGAGGACGATCCTGGCGTCGGCATCGACTTCGGTCGGCGCCTGCGGCCGATCCTCGCGTTGGGCGGCCTGTTCAGCGGCGTGGCGCTGCTGCTCTACCTGCTGGCCGGCGTATCGCTCAACCTGGCGTTGCTGGTCACGTCGCTCGTGCTGGTCGGCGCGCTGGTGGTCGTGCTGCGGCTCTCGACAGCCGCGGGACGGCGCTGGGTCCTGCTGACGGCGTTCGGCGGCCTGGCCTCCGGGCTGGTGGCGACGATCGCCTACGACGTCGCCAAGACTGCCCTCTCCCAGCTCGATCCGAGCCCGTATGACCCATTCCATGCCATCGCGGTATTCGGTGAGCTCATCCTCGGCAGCCAGGCGGACGCCACCCCGATCGTGGTCGCCGGCGCCGCCTTCCACCTGCTGAACGGGAGCTCGTTCGGGGTCGCGTATGCGTTCCTCTTCGCCCGCGACGGCCGCATCACCGTGCGCCGCGCGCTGGCGACCGGGATCACCTGGGGCCTCTTCCTGGAGACCTTCCAGCTGACGCTCTATCCCGGCTGGCTCGACATCCGCTTCTACCAGGAGTTCGTCACCATCTCGGCCCTCGGCCACGTGGTCTACGGGGCGACGCTGGGCTTGCTGGCCCGCATCGTGCTGCAACGCCTGCTTGCCGAACGCGACTGATCGACGCCGGCGCGGCAGCCGTGACCGCAGGGAACGCTCAGGCACGGTCCGCCAGCAGAGGCTGCGCTAGACTCGGACGCCGACCCGCCCGCCACATCGGCCAGGGTCAACCAGCCGCACAGGAGCACTGATCCAGGCCGTGCCCGCACCGAACATGGATGTGATCGTCTCGCTGGCCAAGCGCCGCGGGTTCGTCTTCCCGTCGAGCGAGATCTACGGGGGGATGGGCGGCTTCTGGGACTACGGGCCGCTCGGCGTCGAGCTCAAGAACAACGTCAAGGCGGCCTGGTGGCGCCGAATGGTCCAGCTGCGCGATGACATCGTCGGGCTCGACGCGGCGATCGTCATGAATCCCCGGGTGTGGGAGGTATCGGGCCATCTCGCCGGCTTCAGCGACCCGATGGTCGACTGCCGCAGCTGCAAGCTGCGCTTCCGCGCCGACGACCTGAAGGGACCGCCGTCGGAGATCGCCTGCCCGAACTGTGGCAACCGCGGCACGCTGACCGAGCCGCGCCAGTTCCACCTCATGTTCCGCACCCACGTCGGGCCGGTGGAGGAGTCGGCATCGGTCGCCTACCTGCGTCCGGAGACGGCCCAGGGGATCTTCGTCAACTTCGCGAACGTGGCCACCACCGCCCGCAAGAAGCTTCCGTTCGGGATCGCGCAGATCGGGAAGAGCTTCCGCAACGAGATCACGCCGGGCAACTTCATCTTCCGAGATCGCGAATTCGAGCAGATGGAGATGGAATACTTCGTCCACCCCTCAGCCGAGGACGAGTGGTTCGCCTACTGGGTCGGCGAGCGCATGCGCTGGTGGACGGATGAGGTCGGCATCGCCTCCGATAGCCTGCGGCTGCGACCGCATGATCCCGACGAGCTGTCGCACTACAGCCGCCAGACGACCGATATCGAGTACGCCTTCCCGATGGGCTGGTCCGAGCTGGAGGGGATCGCCGACCGGACCGACTACGACCTGAAGGCCCACGCCGCGGGGTCCGGCAAGTCGCTCGCGATCTTCGACGAGGCGAGTGGCGAGCATGTCACGCCCTACGTCATCGAGCCGGCGATGGGAGTCGATCGCGCCGTGCTGACCGTCCTGCTGGACGCCTACGAGGAGCAGGAGGTCGAGGGCGAGAAACGCGTCGTCCTGCACCTGCGCCCGTCGCTGGCTCCGGTGAAGGTCGCGGTCTTGCCGCTGCTGCGCAACCGCTCGGAGCTGGTCGACCTGGCGCGGCGCCTGACCGCCGACCTGAAGCCTCGCCTGGCGGCCGCCTATGACGACACGGCCAGCATCGGCAAGCTGTACCGCCGCCAGGACGAGATCGGCACCCCGTTCTGCGTGACGATTGACGTCGAGACGCTCGGCGACGGCGCGGCCACGATCCGGGAGCGCGACAGCATGACACAGGAGCGCGTGGGCCTGGGGGCCCTCCCCGACCGGCTCGCGGCGCTGGTCGGTGGCGCGGCATCCTGGGGCGGCGGCGAGCGACTGGCAGCCGCTGCTGACGAGTAACCGATGCAAGCGGATCGGCTTTCCCCGGAGGACGCGCCGGGCGACGTGGAGGAGGTCGTGCGCCGAACGGACGCGCTCCTCGCCGAGCGGCCGGGGGACGACGCCGCGCACGAGGCTCGAGCACGGGCGCGGCTGGCGCTCGGGCGGCTGGAGGAGGCGGAGGCCGACGCGATGGACGCGGTCCGCCTGGACCCCGACGAGATCCGCTACCGCGAGCTGCTGGCCGAGATCCAGTCGCGGCGCGGGGAGCATGCCGACGCGGCCGCGGAGTACGCGCGCCTGGCCCGCAACGACCCGGGGCAGGTGGCCTGGACCCTGGCCGAGGCGACCGAGCGACTGGAGAGTGCCGACCCGGAGGGGGGCGTCGAGGCGGCGCGCCGCGCCGTGCGGCTCGACCCGCGCAGCTATGACGCGCAGCTGGCGCTGGCCCGCGGCCTCGTCCGGCTGGGCGAGGCGCGTGACGCCCTGACCGCCGCCGCCCGGGCGGCGGAGCAGAGGCCGGGCGACCCGGCGGCACGCGAGCTGCTGGCCGACGCCCTGTGGCTGGCCGACCGCCGGTCCGAGGCGTTCCGGATCCTTCGCGCCCTCGTCGGCGAGCTCGACGGCGCCCAGCGCGCGCGCATTGCGGCCAGGGCACGGGCCCTGTACCTCGAGCAGGCGGGCTGGCCCGGCCGCTGGCTGGCGGCCATCCCGCGGATCTTCACCGCGGCGCTGCGCCGGGGGTGGGTCACGGTCCGATGAAGGTCTCCGACCTGCGCGAGCACCTCGCCGCCGCCGCTGCGAGCGCGATGCGACGCCCCGAGCCCGAGGCGGTGGCCCTCACCATCGACCGCACCAAGGCCATGGCCGTGGCGCTCGCCGGGCTCGATCCCGATGCCGAGGTGGACCCGGAGACCCTGGTCCTCGGCACCCGGGACACCGCCGTGGTGCTCGGCTTCCACCCCGAGCATGTGCGGCGCCTGATCCGCACCGGCCGGCTGCGTGCCGCCCTGGTGTCCGGCGACTACCGGATCGGCCTGTCGGACCTGTGGCCGCTCCTCGAGGTCCGCTACCGGCGGCCGGGGAGACGGCGGCTCAAGCGGACGCGCTAGAGCGGGCCGATGATCCGCTGCCCGCCGACGCGAACGGTCCAGCGGCGCTGAATCCGATCCTCGACCGCCTCCGGCTGGCAGTGGTGGCCCGGGGCAAGCGGGGCCCGGCACAGCAGGCAGGTGTCGGACGGCACGGCCGGCCCTTCGGGGATGCGGCTGGCCGGGGTGCGCCGGCGACGAGCCAGCAGCGTGTCAGCCCCGTGCGGCCGCGGCCGAGCCGGGAGCCGTGAGATCCACAGCGCCGCCAGGGGGCCCCCCACCGCTCCCAACAGGAACCACGTCTCGGTGTCGCGGTTGCGTCGCCTGGCCAGCACGGCGCAGGCGGGGGCGAAGACCAGCAGCGCGATCGGCGCATAGCCGAAGAGGGCGAGGACCAGAAACCGCGGCTCCATCGGGCCAACTATGGAATCCGGGTCAGCAGAGGTCAACCGATTTCGGGCACCGGACCTGCGCCCACGGTCGAGGCCGGTACAATCACGGCTCCCCAGCCGAGATTCGGAGGCCAGACCGCCGCATGGCGACCGCGACCCGGAAGCTGATCTATACCTTCCCCGAGGGCAACGCCTCGATGCGCGCCCTGCTCGGCGGCAAGGGCGCCGGCCTGGCCGAGATGACGAACGCGGGCCTCCCCGTGCCGCCCGGCTTCACGATCACGACCGAGGCCTGCAACGCCTACTACGCCGCTGGCAAGCAGCTGCCGCCGGGCCTGTGGGATGACGTCCTGGAGCACATGCGAGCGCTGGAGGCCGAGACCGGCAAGGGCTTCGGCGACCCGGCCAACCCGCTGCTGGTCAGCGTGCGCTCGGGCGCCGCCTTCAGCATGCCGGGGATGATGGACACGGTTCTGAACCTCGGGCTGAGCCCGGACACCGTGGCGGGGCTGATCGCGCTGACCGGCAACGAGCGCTTCGGCTACGACGCCTGGCGACGCTTCGTCGCCATGTTCGGCCGGATCGTGCTGGACATCCCCGCGACCGAGTTCGACACGCCCTTCGACGAGCTCAAGGAGCGGCGCAGGGTCAAGCTCGACACCGAGCTGACGGCCGATGACCTGCGCGAGGCAGCCGACACCTATCGGGCCATCGTCCGCGCGGCCACCGGCGAGGACTTCCCGACCGATCCGCATCGGCAGCTCGAGCTGGCGGTGCGCGCCGTCTTCGACTCGTGGTTCGGCAAGCGAGCGCACGACTACCGCGAGTTCAACCGCATCCCGCACGACCTGGGCACCGCGGTGAACATCGTGACCATGGTCTTCGGCAACATGGGCGCCGATTCGGGCACCGGCGTCGCCTTCACCCGCGACCCCAACACCGGCGCGAAGGTGCTCTACGGCGAATACCTGACCAACGCCCAGGGCGAGGACGTGGTCGCCGGCGTCAGGACCCCGGCGCCGATCAGCCAGATGCGCGACGAGCTGCCCGAGGTCTACCGCCAGTTCGAGGCGATCGGGGAGCGCCTGGAGCGCCACTACCGCGATGTCCAGGACCTCGAGTTCACCATCGAGCGCGGGACGCTGTACATGCTCCAGACTCGCTCCGCCAAGCGCACCGCGCCGGCGGCGGTGAGGATCGCGGTCGACATGGTGGGGGAGGGGATCCTCACCCGCGAGGAGGCCCTCGGTCGCGTCGAGCCCGCGCAGATCGTGCAGCTGCTGCTGCCGCGCTTCGACGAGGCCGCCAAGGGCCGCGCCGGCGACCGCTTTCTGGCGAAGGGCCTGAACGCCTCTCCGGGCGCCGCCACCGGCAGGGCCGTCTTCGACCCGGACCGGGCCGAGGAGGCGAAGGCAGCCGGCGATCCGGTGATCCTGGTTCGCATCGAGACCAGCCCCGATGACGTGCACGGCATGCTCGCCGCCCGCGGCGTGCTGACGGCGCGCGGCGGGGCCACCAGCCACGCGGCCGTCGTCGCCCGCAGCATGGGGCTGCCCTGCGTCGCCGGCGCCGAGTCGCTGCAGATCGACTACGACGCGCGGACGATGCGGGCCGGGGCGGCCACCATCCGCGAGGGCGAGATGATCAGCATCGACGGCACCACCGGCGAGATCTTCGCCGGCGAGCTGCCGACCATCGAGGCGCGCTTCGAGGACGAGCACGACCTGGCCACCCTGCTGGGCTGGGCCGATGCGGTCCGCCGCCTCCAGGTCTGGGCCAACGCCGACTACCCGCGCGACGCCGAGCGGGCCCGCGCCTTTGGCGCGCAGGGGATCGGCCTCTGCCGCACCGAGCACATGTTCTTCGAGGAGGAGCGGCTGCCCACGGTGCGCCGCATGATCCTGGCCGCGACCCGCGCGACCGCGGCGAAGCGCCTTCGCGACGCCGGGCAGGCGCTCTCCGCTGATGACGTCGAGACGGTGGCGACCTTCGATGACGCGCTCGCGGAGCTCGAGGTGCTCCAGGCCGATGACTTCGCCGGCCTCTTCCGGGCGATGGACGGGCTCCCCGTCGTGATCCGCCTCATCGACCCGCCGCTGCACGAGTTCCTGCCGAGCCACGACGAGCTGCTCGCCAGGGTGACGCGGCTGCGCACGATGCGCGAGCTCGCGTCGGGCTCGCTTTCCGCCGCCGACGATGCCGAGCTGGGGGAGGCCGAGGAGCTGCTGGTCGCGGTCGAGTCGATGCGCGAGCAGAACCCGATGCTCGGGATGCGCGGCTGCCGCCTGGGGCTGCTCATTCCCGACATCGTGAAGATGCAGACCCGCGCCATCCTGTCCGCCGCGGCGCGCGTGGCGGGCGAGGGCAAGACCCCGCTGCCCGAGATCATGATCCCGCTGGTCGGGCACGTGAACGAGCTGGCCGAGACGCGGCGCGTGCTCGAGGCCGAGGTCGCCAGCATCGTGGCCTCAAGCGGCCGGCAGGTGCACTACAAGTTCGGGACGATGATCGAGGTCCCGCGCGGGGCGCTCACCGCGGACCAGATCGCCGAGCACGCCGAGTTCTTCAGCTTCGGCACCAACGACCTGACCCAGATGACCTTCGGCTTCTCGCGCGACGACGCCGAGGGCAAGTTCCTGCTCCAGTATGTCGAGCGCAAGATCCTGCCGGAGAACCCGTTCCAGGTGCTCGACCGCGAGGGGGTCGGACAGCTTGTGCGCCTCGCCACCGAGCGCGGCCGCGCGGCGCGGCCAGGTCTCAAGGTCGGCATCTGCGGCGAGCATGGCGGCGACCCAGCGAGCATCGCCTTCTGCCACGAGGTCGGGCTGGACTACGTCTCCTGCTCGCCGTTCCGGGTGCCGGTGGCGCGCCTCGCCGCCGCCCAGGCGGCCCTCGCCTCGGCGGAGGTGCGGGACCGATAGCCTCGCCAACCCCCGGGGAATCTAAGGCGTTGTCGCCTGTAACTCGTTGGAGCGCGTTCCCTCACCCACGGAGTTGATCGCCGCCACCGAATACCGATACGTGGTCGCGGAGACGACCGTCGTGTCCTGGTAGAAGGTTACGTTGCCGAGAACGGCAATCGCTAAGCCATCCCGATAGATACCGTAGCCCGTTATCGCGCTGCCGCCATCGTCGATTGGGGCCGTCCATGACAGGTGCACCTCGGTAGACGAGACCGCGGTCGCCGTTTCGAGGGTAGGCACTCCCGGCTCGGTCGGCGCCGGGGTCGGCGCCGGGGTCGGGGTCGGGGTCGGCGCCGGGGTCGGGGTCGGGGTCGGCGCCGGGGTCGGGGTCGGGGTCGGGGTGGGAGTCGGCGTCGCGATGGGGACAGGCGACGGCTGCGCGGTCGGGCGCGGCGTCGCGCCGGGTCCACCGGGCGTCACCGTCGGCGGCGGAGTCGCAACGGGCCCGATGCTCGCATCGGTCGATGGCGATGACGACGGCGTCGGGAGCGGGGTCTGGGTCCCTCCCAGCACGCCCTGGTCGGGCGTCGGGCTGGCCTGAGCGACCGGGGCCCCGCGCGACAGGCCGATCAGCTGGGTGACGCCCGCCCCGAGGATGACGGCGCCCAGGACCACCGCGGCGCCGGCGCTGGCCACGCGGCCCATGCGAGCCAGGCGGCTCGGCGGAGCGATATGAACGAGCGGCGGGGGGCCTGCCAGACCGGGGTCAACCCCGGACAGGTGATCGAGCGCCGCCATCGTGTGGCGGCATCCGGCGCAGACCGAGGCGTGCACCGCGAGGTCGCGCGGCGGGTCTCCATCGGCCCCGGCGACCAGCCAGTCGTGAAATCTGGCGTGTGACTCGTTCATGGTGAGGACCGATCAGCGGTCATGGCTCGCGCGGCGACACTCCGGACGCGGGCTGCCAGGGGACCCTCGGGGCCGGCCGGCGGAACGGCCTCCTGCCCGCTGGGCGGCGTGCCGGCCACCGCCAGGTAGCGGGCCCGGGCGCCCTCAGTGAGGCGCTGCGCTCCGGCGGCATCGGCGTCGACGATGGTCTCGACGTCGATCGCCTCGAAGCGTTCGATCGCCGAGGCCACCAGCGCCGCCCGCGAGCGGATCGGGAGAGCGGCCAGCCCGTCGTACACCCGCCGCTCGACGCCCAGCGGGGCGAGCGCCGACATGCGCTTGCTGGCTTCCGAAGCCCCTCCGCCTCGGCGGCGCACCGCGTGCAGAACTCGCGCCCGGAGCCAGGCGGCGGCGCGCTCCGGATGGCGCAGCGCGCGAGCGTGCTCGGCGCCGGCCGCCAGCGCCTCGCCCGCGGCCTGGGCGGCGAGCCGGCTATCCCCCAGCGTCAGGAGCAGGGCGAAGCCATGCAGTCGCGATCCGTGCAGGTCGCGGAATGCCTCCGAGAGCACGGTGTCATCCCGCCCGTCTCCGGGCAGGTGCGCACTGGTCGTGAGCCTCCTCCGTGGCGGAATCCGTGAAGGATGAGTCCGTCGGACGAGGAGTGTACGGCGTCGCGGCAAGGACAGCCGATCGGCCTCCACCTCGACTGAGGAGTTGACTTCGTGCTAGAATCGCTGCAATCCCCTTGACAACCCCTTGACATGTGCCCGCATGGGCAGGACTGCGGTACCGCATGACCAGCTCCGGCCTCACCGCCGAGATCAAATCCAAGCTCCCCGTGCTCGACGTGGTGGGGGAGACGGTCGCCCTCAAGCGCGCCGGCTCCGCATACAAGGGTCTTTGCCCATTCCATGCCGAGAAGACGCCGTCCTTCATCGTCAGCCCCGACCGCGAGAGCTGGCGCTGCTTCGGCTGCGGCGAGGGCGGCGACATCTTCACCTTCCTCATGCGCCGCGACGGGATCGAGTTCCGAGAGGCCCTCGCGCGCCTGGCGGAGAAGGCAGGCGTCGAGCTGTCCGCACAGACGGCCAGGGACGATCGGCAGCGTCGGCGGCTCCGCGAGGCGCTCGAGGCGGCCATTGCCTGGTATCGCGAGGTGCTGCTGCAGGCCACCCAGGCGCAGAAGGCGCGCGATTATCTCGCAGAGCGGGGCTTCGCGGCGGAGACGATGGAGCGCTTCGGCATCGGCTATGCGCCAACCACCTGGGACGCGCTGACGCGTCGCCTGGTTGGCCGCGGCTTTACCAACGCGGAGCTGATCGGCGCCGGCCTCGCCTCAGCCTCGAACCGGGGCGGCGTGATCGACAAGTTCCGCGGCCGGATCATCATCCCCATCCGCGATGCCTCGGGACGCGCCGTCGGGCTCGGCGGCCGGATCATGCCCGGCGCGGAGGGTCCCAAGTACCTCAATTCACCGGCCGGCCCGCTGTTCGACAAGAGCCACACCCTGTATGGGCTCGACCTGGCCAAGGCCGCCATCCGCCGCGAGAAGCTGACCGTGATCGTCGAGGGCTACACCGATGTGATGGCCGCCCACCAGGCAGGCTTCACCAACGTGGTGGCCAGCCTCGGCACGGCCCTCACGCGTGGGCAGATCGAGCTTGCCACGCGCTACGCCGATGGGATCGCGCTCGCCTACGACGTCGACCTCGCCGGCGAGGCGGCGACGCAGCGGGGCCTGCTGGAGGAGCTGGGACCCGACCAGTCGGTGAGCAGGGTGCGCGTGGTGCGGATCCCCGCCGGCAAGGATCCGGACGAGCTGATCCGCAACGATCCCGACGCCTGGCGCACGGCGGTGGCCGAGGCCAGGCCGGTGATCGACTACTTCATGGAGCGCACCGCCGCGGAGGTCGACCTCGACAGCATCGCCGGCAAGCGGGAGCTGACCGGACGAGCCCTGGCCCTCCTCAAGCGCGTCGGCGACCCGGTGGAGCGCAGCCTCTACCTGCAGCGCCTCGCGCGCCTCGTCAACGTCGAGGAACGCGTGCTCCTCGAGGCGCTGGCGCGTGAGCCGGTGCGCCGCGCGTCGCGCGTCGCCCCCGTGCCGATGTCGCGCGACCTGGGCGCCCTCTCGGTGCTCGGCCCGGACCGCCTCGAGCGCGAGGCGCTGGCGCTGCTCCTGCGCCACCCGGCCCTGGCGAGCGAGCTGGCCGGCGAGGACCCGCTGCCCTTCCGCGATGCGACGGCCGCTGCGCTGGTCCAGGCGTGGCGAGAACGAGTCGCCACCGGGGGCGGGACGGCGGCGGACCTCGAGGCGTTCGTCGGCTCGCTCGATCCGGGCAGCGCCGGCCTCGCCCGTGACGTGCTCGGGCAGCTGGCGAGCAGCGGCAGCAGCGTTCCCCTCGCGGAAGAGGACGCCGGCGCCGAGCTGCGCGTCTGCCTGCTGCGGATGCGGGTGGCCCGCATCGACGAGGCGATGCACGACGGGCGGCTGCTCCTCGAGGAGGCGCAGCGCGACGCGGACCAGGGGCGCCTCCAGGCGCTCGAACAGCAGATCACCCAGCTCGGTCGCCAGAAGGCCGATGCGACCAAGGCAATGCGAGAGCCGGCCCCCGCGGCCGGCGCGAGGAGGAACTGAGCGTGGCGAGCATCACCAAGACGGTCGGGGGGAGCAAGCGGCCGCCCGCGGCATCCGCCAAGGCGCCGGCCGCAGCCCCGGCCAAGTCGCCGGTCGCCGCGCGCGGCAAGGTGGCAGCGACAGCCACCGCGAAGGCCGCGACGAAGGCCGCCGCATCGCCCAAGGCGGCGGCCAGGACCGCGCCGACCGCGGTCGCGCGGGCCACCCCCGTGGCGAAGGGATCATCTGGGCAAAGGGCCGCGGCCAAGCCGGCCACCCCCCCGCGGGCGAGCGCGAAGT
>Ga0209640_10004625_pt1 | contig 12054 bp, 9 predicted proteins | sample RifCSP10_1_FD_184018 | JGI IMG/M metagenome (GOLD analysis project Ga0209640, IMG submission 184018) | Soil microbial communities from Rifle, Colorado - Rifle CSP2_sed 10_1 (SPAdes) (version 2) | ecosystem: Environmental > Terrestrial > Deep subsurface > Rock core/Sediment | place: Rifle... | reverse complement strand
AGCAAAAAGCCGAAATGAAACACCAGGAACGACGGCGTGAAAAAGCTCACGGCGAACCAGGCGTACGCAGCCGCGCGGTACGCATGCCGCGCCTTGCCGGCTCGCTTCTCCGAACGCAGAGCGCACCACGCGCCCAGCGCGAACGCAAAGTAGGAAAAGAAATGTCCCGCGATGTTCGCCGCGAAGGTCATCATGTGCCCCGGGTAGATGACGGCAGCGGCGGCCACAAAAAAGGCGGCAAAGCGATCCACCGGACCCGTCTCGCGGGCGGCGAGGTAGATCAGGCACGCAGTGAGCGCCAGGCAAATGAATACGGCGATCTTCATCGCGGCGGCCGGATCGTCAAACAAGCGGAACGGCCAGTACAGGTACGTGTAGCCGAGATTTCCCATCGTCTCCCCGGTCTCATGGAGCCTTGCCCAGTTACGCTCCTTGAGCAGGTCGTACAACATGTAGTCGTCCCAGTAGAGGCCGGTGTTGAGCACCAGCAGGCCGTGCGCCACCGCGACCACGAGCACAAGCCATGCAAGCCACCGGCGGTCCTGACCGTCGATCGGCGTTGCGGCGATCACTGCGCCGCCCGGCCGTGCCCGCCGGCGAACCACAGAAAAAGGCCCATCACTCCGGCCGCGGCCATCGCGAGCCCGTAGCTGATCGAAAGCGCGAGCGCCGTCGCGTCGGAAATGCCGAAAGCCGCCAGGCCGAACACCATGCTCGACTCGCGAACACCCCATGCGCCGAGCGAGATGGGGATCGCCGAGGCAAGCAATGTCCCGGGTACGACCAGCGCGGCTTGCCACCAAAGCACCTCGTCGAGCGCCAGGGCAGCACTGAGGCAAACCACCGCGCCGAGCGAAAGAGCGTGGATTGCCGCCGAGACGCCGAACACGGGCAGCAGCGTCGATCGGGCGTACATCGCCCCGAAATCGGCCGCCACCAGCCTGAGGAGACGGCTCGCCGTCCACCGTGCGAGCAGGCGGGCGATGGCGCCGGCGACCACCCCGCCCGCCAGCACCGCCCCGGACAGGACCGCGTAGGCGGAAAAGGCGAGTGACGACTCGGTGAGCGGAATCGCAGCGAGCGACAGCGGCAGCGCCAGAGCCGAAAGCGTAAGCAGCCCCGCCACCCGTTCGGCGACAACCGTACGGGCCGCTGCGCCGATCCCCGCGCGGCGGCCCAACGCCGCGATGCGATACGCGTCGCCTCCGATCGATGACGGCAGAACCTGGCTGAGCGCCAGGCCCATCCCGACCCAACCCAAGGCCACCCGCGGACCCGGAACATATACGCCGAGCGCCGTGCAGATCATGCGCCAGCGCAGCATGCCGATCACCAGTTGAGTCGCCAGCAGAATGAGGCCGAGGCCGGCCATACCAGGATTGCGCACCGACAGCTTGCCCGCGACCTCCTCGATCCCCACCCGCGAGAAGAGCAGCCACAGGAGCGCTGCCGAGGCGAGCAGCTGGATCCCCAGGCTTGCCGCCCGCCTCGCGATACCGGGCTTTCCGGCCGGGCCTGCGGATGAACTCAAGGCACGCGCCCCATCAATCGCCGACAAAAAACCGCCCGCCCCGGTACACCTCCAGGAGCGCACCGCAATCGTCCGGGTCAAGCGCGCCGAGATCGCTGGCCTGCGTGTTTTCCTCGACCTCGCCCGCGGTCAGCATCCCCGGGATGACGGTGGATACCGCACCGAAGGATAGGCAAAACCGCAGCGCGATCTGCGCCGGCGTGTGCAACGTCTTCCCCCGGAGCGCGGCGAGGAACAGACCCGTCGCCTCTGCCCAGCGCCGGCGCTGTTCCGCGCTCCAGCGGTTGCGGTGATCCGAGCTCTGAAACTCGGTCTGCGCGTCGTACTTGCCGGTCAGAAAGCCGAAGCACAACGGGGTGCGCACGATCACGCCTGCGCCGGCGCGTTCGCACAGCGCGAACAGGCCGTTCTCGACGGCGCGCTGATCGGCGAGGTTGAAATTCACCTGCACGCAGGGGAAGCCGAATTCGCGGATCGCGGCCGCCGCGTCATCGGGCGAGCGCGCGGAGATTCCGTAGGCGCGTATCTTGCCTTCGCGGCGGAACCGTTCCAGCGCCTCGACGGCGCCGGCGTCGCGGCGCAGGGTCTCGAGCGGCGGGCCGTGAAGCTGGTAAAGATCGATGTAATCGCTGCCCAGGCGCGACAAGCTGCGGTCTAGGGCTTCGCGCAAAACCTGCTCCGAGAAATCCTGCCTGCCCTGCGAGTCCAGCATGCCTGCCTTGCTCGCGATCACCGCGTGTTCACGGACCCCGCGCAGAGCGCTTCCCAGAATGGCCTCGCTATGCCCGAATCCGTACAGGTCCGCGGTATCGAAGAAATTCACCCCGCGGTCGAGCGCCGCCCGAATCGCGCGGGTCGATTCCCGGTCGTCCGTCGGTCCGTAGGCCACTGCGCCGCCGGCGTTGCCGCCGATTCCCCAGGCGCCGAAGCCGATCTCGGACACGCGGATGCCGGTTGAGCCTAGCCTCCTGTAGCGCATCGCGCCCGGGCAGCGTCGCGGTGGACGCGTGCTAGAAATGTCCCGCGAGCTGGCGATCGGACGCGGCCGGCCGGTTGCCCGAACTGCGGTTCGAGTACAGGTAAGCCCCCTTCTTGTTGCCCCACCACACCACTTCCAGGCACCAGCGGTCGAAATCCGCGTAGTACGAGCGCGAGCGCTCGATCAGGACGGAGGACGCTCCCGCCCGAAGCGCGACCGGCTCGCCCTCGCAGATGCCGCGCCAGAACTCGAGAACGTTGTAGCCGAGGGTGACGATCGTGTCCTCCGGGACGAACGGCTGGCTGACGAGCGCGTGGTTGAGGCGGATCGCGTCGGTAATCGCCTCGAGCGGCATTGCCCGGCCGGAAGCCTCGACCAGCTCGACGAGCAGTGCGCGCACCTCCCGGTAGAAGACGTCGAATTTGCCCTCCGCGGTCAGCTTGATGAAGGCGTATTCATCCGCCGGCCAATAGATGCGCAGCCAGCGATCGGAATAGACGTATTCCGGCCCGCCCTGCTGGATCGATCGCGCTTCCGCGGCGAAGAAGTCGCGGATTTCGGCGAGCAGCGGAAACCTTGCCGGATCGACCTCCATGAAGCGCTCGAAAATGTCGCGATAGGCGAGGCCGCTCAGCTCGTGGATCAGAATGAGCGGAATCTGGGCCAGCTTGTCGAAATGCAGGAACGCCGCCATCCAGGAAATGGCGCGCACGCGCCGCCATTCCGCCCGGTTCATCGAGTAGGTGGAGATGACCAGGTCCTGGAACTCGGCAACGCCGTCGTCCACCTCCTCCTTCGAGCCGTGAATGTTGATGATCTCGCTCCTCACCGTGACCATCGCGAACTTCCCGAGATACTCCGGATCCCCCATCTCGGCATTCGGCAGGATGGACAGGTTGTTGAACTGGATGCGGTTGTGCTGCCCTGCGCGGATCAGGGTGTCGATCCCTTCGACGTAGGAGCCGTAGGTCTCGCCCGGCAGGGCGAGGATCAGGTCGGAATACGTCTCTACCGAGTCGCGGGCGAAGCGGCGCGAAAGCTCCAGATAGAATTCGAGCGAGATGTTGTCGCGTTTGATGTTCTTCAGCGCAGTCCGGTCCAGGCTCTGCATGGCGAGCGCGACGCCCTTGTTGAGGCCGGCGTCGGACAGGATCTTCTGCGTGAGGTAAGCGCGCTCGGTCGCGTTCTTGGTATTCTGAACCGAGAAGCCCTGCGGGAACCCGGTCCGGCGCCGGATCTCGCCGACGCGCAGGGCGATCTCGACGTCGCGCTTCTGGATCCCGAAGTTGGCGTCGCACACGAAGATGTATTCGACGCCGTTGCAGGCAAACCAGTCGAGCTCCGCGTAGAGCCGCTCCAGCTCGAACTTGTTGACCTTCGCCGCCGTCGCCGAGCCCCAGTCGCAGAATGTGCACTGGAAAGGACAGCCCCGGTTGGTTTCCCACAAGCCGATCCACTTCTCGTCCGGGTTCTCCGCGAGCAGCCGATCGAAAATTCCGCCGGTGAACGGGGACGGAACTTCCTCCAGGTTCCGGATGCGCTCCGTCGGCGCCGCCTTCACGAAGCGCCCGTCGGCACCGATGTAGCTGACCCCGGTCAGGCCCTGCCAGTCGCGGCCCGGCAATCGCTCGAGAATGTCCAGGAACGTGCGTTCGCCCTCGTTGTGCACAACGAGGTCGATGAACGGGTACTCGCGCAAGAACCGCTCGGGCCGGTCGGGAACCTGCGGACCGCCGAACACGACCACCCGATCCTGCCGCTCGGACTTCAGCCGGCGCGCGGCCTCCAGCGAGATATTGGCGTTCCAGACGTAGGCGCTGAATCCGACCACGTCGGACTCCCGGAGCCGCGCGACGATCTCGCGGACCGGGATTCTCTTGTAGATGAACGGTGCGAACCGGTATCGCTCCGGGCGCGGCGAACGCCCCTGCACGTACGCTCTGAGGCAGGCGATGGAATACGGCAGGTAGTTCTGGCCCGAGAAGCTGTTGTTGATCTGGACCAGCCCGATCTGCATAGGCGCTGCCTCGCGCGGGCCGATGGCCGCCGCGCGGCCGGCCGCGCTTGCGCGATCCAACCCGAGCTGCATCAGCCTTTGGTTGGCTTTCTCGGTGCTGCTCGGTTTCACCGGTTCAGACGCTGCACGATGCGGGGATTTTCGTCAAGCATTCTTGCGCCACCAGTCGTAGGTCTTTCGCAACCCGTCGTGAAGCGTGGTGCCGGCTTTCCAGCCCATTTCCGAGAGGCGCGAGACGTCGAGAACCTTTCCGGGCGCGCCATCGGGCCTGCTCGCGTCGAATTCGAGCTTCCCCTTGAAGCCGGTGGTCACCGCGATCTGCTCGGCCAGCTCGCGGATCGTCACGCCCACGCCGCTGCCGATGTTGATCGGGCTCTCGAAATCGCGGTCGAGCAGGAACATGAGCGCGTCGACGAGGTCATCGACGTAGAGGAACTCGCGCACCGGCTTGCCGGTTCCCCAGACGCTGACGCTGGCTGCGTCCCGGCTCTCGTGCAAGCGGCGCAGCAACGCGCTCAGGACGTGGGACGAGGCGGGATCGAAGTTGTCGTGCGGTCCGTAGAGCGTCGCCGGTATCACGGTCTTGAAATGGGTGCCGTACTGCCGGTTATAGCTCTCGCACATCGTGAGGCCGGTCAGTTTCGCGACCGAGTAGGGGGCGCTCGTGGGCTCGAAGGGGCCGGAGAGGATCGCGCTCTCCTTCATCGGTTGCGGGCAGTCGCGCGGATAGAGGCACGTGCTGCCGAAGAAGACCAGCCTCGCTTTCGCCTGATACGCGGCGTGGATGACCGAGGTCTCGATCAGCACGTTATCGGCAATGAACTCGGCCGGGCGGGAGCGGTTTGCCTCGATGCCGCCGACGCGGGCGGCGCACAGGAAAACGAGTTCGGGCTTCTCCGCGGCGAAGAACGATTCGACGGCTTCGCGCCGCGTGAGATCGAGTTGGGCGCGCGTGCGAAGGACCAGGTCGTGCGCGCCCTGCAGGCGCCTGACGAGCGCGGAGCCGACGAGGCCGCGATGGCCGGCGACGAAGATGCGCATGCGCACGGGCCATTCTACCCAAGTCGACTCGGGCATTCCCGCTTCAAAATCCGATTGCTGCGGGTTACACTGCGTTTGAACCGGGGCAACTTTGCGCAATGACTGAAAGCGTACCCGCCGCGATCGCCGGCTCCCCGGTTCGCCCGAGGTTTCATTTCCTGCCGCCGATCGGCTCGCGCCGCTATTACGTCCTGCTCGGCGCCGTCGCCATCCTCGTCCTCGGACCGCTCGGCGGCATCACCGCGAGCTACATGAACTTTTCGCTGGGATTTTTCGTCGGCGGCCAGGTGCTCGCGGGCATCCTCGGCAGCGTCGTCACGTTCGGCTACGGCCCCGAGGGAAAGCACGGCGCGAATTACATGCAGACCATGGCGGCCTCGGTCGCCTCGATGGCCGCCATGGGCGTGCTCATCCAGGCGATGGTGTGGCTGGGGCTGGCCGAGCCGCCCGTCTGGCAACTGATCGCCTACTTCCTGTGCATCGGGATGCTGGGAGTCGGGCTCGGCATGCTCTATACGCCCATCGTCGTCGACCGGATGCAGCTCAACTTTCCTTCCGGTTTTGCCGTGGCGAACATCCTGCGCGCCCTCACCGACGCGCGCCTGCTCAAGCGCTCGGTTGCCGCGTTGGGCGGCGGCATGGGGCTGGGATCCGGCCTGACGCTGCTTTCTGAAAAAGCCGTGCTTGCTTTTCTGGGCACGATCCACTTTTCCTCGTCGACCTTCGGCGCCGGGATCATCGTCGGCGCGCGCATCGGCGTGCCGGCGTTGGTCGTCGGCCTCATCGGGCTGCAACTGACGCCGTGGCTGCGTGCCGAGGGACTGCTCGGCCCGAACGACCCGTGGCGCAAAGTCGGATTCCTGATCGCCCTCGGAACGATACTGGGCGCCGCGATCGTGGACATCGCGCTCATCCTGCGCGAGGCCTGGAGCCGATCCCGAACGGCCACCCCCGCGCCGGTCGTGGAAGCCGAGGACTGGAAGAAGACCAGCACGCCGCGCCTTGCCGTCTGGGTCGCGGCGTGGGGGATCGCCGTGATCGTCGTCTCGTCCGGATTGCTCGGCATTCCTGTCGGCTATGCCGTTCTCGGGGTGGCGCTCTCGTTCGTATTCGTCCTGGTCAACGGCATCAGCGTCGGGATCTCCGATTCCAATCCCATCTCGTCGGCGTTCGTCGTCGGTGTCACCGTGATGGCGGCCGCGGGGCTCACCGACCCGCTGGTCGGCCTGATCGCGGGCTCGGTGCTGCTGATCACGACCACGGTCGGCGGCGACATGCAGCAGGACCGATCCACCGGCTGGCGCCTCGGCACCAACCGGACCATCCAGTTCCGCTACCAGGTGGTCGGAATCATCATGGGCGCGCTGCTCGCGGTGTTCGTGACCAGGCTCTTTCTTGCTGCATACCCGGTGCTGAACGTGGATACCTTCCTCCACCCGGAGCAGAAGGCGGCCAACTGGCAAAGCGCGATGACCTACAAGTTTGTCGGCGTGCTGCGCGGTCTGACCTCGTCCGATGCCACGGCGCTGAAGCTGATGGCGCTGGGGATTGCGATCGGCGTCGCGACCGAAGTGGTGCGCAAGCTACTGAAGTACAGCGCGGCCTACCAAACGTGGAAGTCGAAGAGCGCCGGCACCAAGGCCGCCGACTTCGTCATCGACGCAATCCTCGTGCCGAGCCCGTACGCGTCGAGCTTCGGCGGCTTTGTCGACTGGTTCACGTCGATGTGGTTCGGTCTCGGGGGCGTTTTCGCGTCGGTGTGGAAGTGGGCGGCCGACCGGCGGAACGCCTGCCGGCCGAAGGAAGAAGGCGTGCCCGAGGACATGAGCGCCACGTCGCTGGTGGGCGGCGGACTCATCGCCGGCGAGGCGCTTGCCTTCCTCACACTCGGCATCATCGGGCTCCTTTCCCTCATCTGAATCGCCATGGCAGAGTCATTTCGCGAGAGTTACCTTGACTACGAGGCGCTGACGGCGCAGGTCCGCGCGTGGGCGGACACCTACCCCGACATCGTCCGCCTTGAATCCATCGGGAAGAGCGGCTCGGGCCGGGACCTCTGGTTGCTGACGATCGGTCCCGATCCGGACAACGTCCGGCCGGCGGTGTGGGTGGACGGCAACATGCATGCCTCCGAGCTGTGCGGATCGAGCGTTGCGCTCGCCATCGCGGAGGACATGATCCGCCTGCATTCGCGTCCCGAGCACGAGCTGCACGGGCTTCCCGCACACATCCGCGAGCGGCTCCGTGGTGTGCTGTTTCATGTGCTGCCGCGCATGTCGCCGGACGGCGCCGAGGCGGTGCTCAAGACCGGGCGTTACGTGCGCAGCGTGCCGCGCGACGAGCGACCGAACCGCAACCACGCGCGCTGGCAATCGCAGGACGTCGACGGCGACGGGCTGGCGCTCGTCATGCGCAAGCAGGACCCGGGCGGCGAGTTCATCGAGTCGAGCGAAGTCCCCGGGCTGATGCTGGAGCGTGCCCTTGAAGACCCGGGTCCCTACTACAAGGTCTATCCGGAAGGAGTGATCGAAAACTTCGACGGCGCCGCCATCCCGTCGCCGTCGTTCCTGTCGGATAACCAGCCCGACCTGAACCGCAACTTTCCCTTCCAGTGGTACCCCGAGCACGAGCAGATCGGCGCCGGGGCGTTCCCTACCAGCGAGCCCGAGTCGCGTGCGGTGGTCGAGTTCACGGCGCGCCGCCCGCATCTTTTCGCATGGCTCAATCTGCACACGTTCGGCGGCGTGTTCATCCGTCCGCCCGGCGACAAGCCGGACAACAAGATGGACCAGGACGACCTTGCGTTGTATCGGCAGATCGCGAGCTGGAGCGAAGCCTGCACCGGGTATCCCACGGTCAGCGGGTTCGAGGAGTTCACCTATGAGCCCGAGAAGCCGATCCGCGGCGACCTCACCGACTACGCGTATCACCAGCGCGGCTGCATCGCCTATGCGTGCGAGCTGTGGGACCTGTTCGAGAAGCTCGGATTCGAGAAGAAAAAACGCTTCGTCGAGCGCTACACGCATTTCGAGCGCGCAGACATGGTGAAACTCGGGCGCTGGGATGCCGAGCACAACGCGGGCCGTGCGCTGCGCCCGTGGAAGAAGTTCGATCATTCCCAGCTCGGGGAGGTCGAAGTCGGGGGGCTCGACCCGCGCGTCGGGCTGTGGAACCCGCCTTATGAACGCATCGACGAGGCGTGCCGCACCCAGGCCGCCGCGTTCCTGCGCGTCGCGGCGCTCGCGCCGAAGCTCGTGGTCGCAGACGCCCGCCTGACCGCCGCCGGCGACGATCTCTCGCGCCTGGACCTGCGCATCGAGAACCACGGCTACCTGCCGACCTACGTGCTGTCCTCGGCAAGAAAGCTCGACTGGAACGAGCCGCTGATTGCCGAGATCGATGCGCGCGGCTGCGTGCTCGCCAACCCGCGCGAACTGCGCCAGCAAGTCGGCCACCTCGACGGCTGGGGCCGCGGCAAGTTCGAGGGCTCGGCTGCGCTGTACTACATGCGCAGTCGAGGCAGCACCGGGTCCAAGACGCTTTCCTGGACGCTGCGCGGCAAGGGCACGGCGAGCGTGCGCATCGGATCGTGCAGAACCGGTTGGATCACGGAGCGAGTGGAAGTCCGCTGACCCGCGGGCGTCCGTGGCCGATTCGTAACCCATTCGCACCATGCCGAGCCGACTCAAGTTCGTAACGCCACTCGCGGCGCTCGCGCTGCTGCTCCTGGCGCTCACGGGCGTCGCACAGGAACGCGATCGGGCGAAGATTCCGGATCGGTACAAGTGGAACCTGGCGGATCTTTATCCGTCCGCGGCGGCGTGGCGCGCGGCGAAAGATTCGCTTCAGGCGAGGATTCCGCAGCTTGGCCGGTTCAAGGGACGCCTCGCGCGCTCGGCCGGAACGCTTGCCGACGCGCTGGATATGAAATCTTCGCTCGGCAAGGAACTGTGGCGACTGTACTCGTACGCCGGCATGCTGGCGGACCAGGATACGCGCGACGCCGAGCATCAGGGGATGCGGCAGGAAATGGTGCAGCTCGCCGCGTCGTTCAGCGCCGAAGCATCGTACATCGAGCCCGAGGTGCTCCGCTTCGCCGAGGGGACCGTGCCAACGTTCCTCGCGTCGGAGCCGCGGCTCGGCGTCTACCGCTTCCATCTCGAAGACCTCGCGCGGCGCGCGGCGCACACGTTGAGCGACGCGGAAGAAAAGCTCCTTGCCGGCATGGGACCGCTCTCCGCCTCGCCCGAAAACACCTTCAACATCCTGTCGCACGCCGACTTTCCGTACCCGACCATCGCGTTGAGCGATGGACGCGCCGTGAAGGTCGATCAACCGGCCTACGAAGTGCTCAGGGCTTCGCCGAATCGCGCAGATCGCCAGAAGGCGATGTCCTCGTTTCTTCAGGCGCTCGGCGCCTTCAGCCGCACCTTCGGCACCACCATGAACGGCGAGGTGCAGCAGGCGCTGTTCTTCTCGAACGCGCGTAAATATCCGTCGGCGCTCGAGGCCGCGCTGGACCGTCCGAACATTCCGATGTCGGTGTACACGCGCCTGGTGGACGGCGTGAAGCGCAGCCTGCCTGCGTTTCACCGTTACCTGCGGCTGAGGAAGCGGATGCTGGGCGTCGACGAGCTGCACTACTACGATCTCTACGCGCCGCTCGTCAGCTCGCTGAAGCTCGAATACACGGCCGAGGAGGCGCAGAAGCACATTCTTGCCTCCGTGGCGCCGCTCGGAACCGACTACGCGTCGGTCGTGCGGCGCGCCTTCGACGAACGCTGGATCGACTACTTCCCGGCCGAAGGCAAGCAATCGGGAGGCTATTCGAACGGCGGCGCGTACGACGTCCACCCCTATATCCTGGTCAACTACAACGGCAAGTACGACGACATGAGCACGCTGGCGCACGAACTGGGCCACGCGATGCACAGTTACTACTCGAACAGGACGCAGCCATTCCCGGTCGCGAGATACCCGACCTTCGTGGCCGAGGTGGCCTCGACCTTCAACGAAGCGCTGCTTCTCGACCACCTGCTCAGGCAGATCCGGGACAAGGACGCGCGGCTGTCGCTCCTCGGCAACTATCTCGAGAGCATCAAGGGCACCGTCTTTCGCCAGGCGCAGTTCGCGGAATTCGAGCTCCGCATGCACGAAATGGCCCAGAAGGGACAGCCGGTGACCGGTGACGCGCTCGCGAAGCTGTACCTGGGCATCACGAGGCAGTATTACGGGCACGATCAGCGGGTGTGCATCGTGGACGATTACATCGCCCACGAGTGGAGCTACGTGCCCCACTTCTACGGCAACTTCTATGTCTTCCAGTACGCCACTTCGTTTGCGGCATCGTCGGCGCTGGCCGGGAAGGTGAAGGCGGGCGGCGCCGGCGGCGCGGAAGCCGCGCGGCGGTACCTGGCGTTTCTCGGCTCCGGCGGCTCGAAGTACCCGATCGATCTTCTGAGGGAGGCGGGCGTCGACATGACGAGCGACGAGCCGCTGCAGCTCGCGGTGCAGGAGATGAACCGGGTGATGGACGAGATGGAGAAGCTGCTCGCGCAGTAATCGCCGATCGTCGCGCGTACTGCTTTCGTGGCTGTCGGGAACCGTGGTGGGTCGTACAAAGTGCTTGACCGGTTGTCGTTTATAACAGACAATAGGTCGTGACCGAGCCGGTCGGCGAGGGCGTCTGGGAGCTGCGGATCGATACCGGGCCCGGGTACCGCGTGTACTACGCGCGGTCGGGAAAGCAGGTCGTGCTGCTGCTTTGCGGCGGCGACAAGCGCAAGCAGACGGCGGACATCAAGAGAGCGAAGGATTACTGGAGCGACTATGTCAAAAGGACACGTGCCGGCGGCCGTACCCGCTAAGCGCTATGAGCTCGAGCGGCTGCGCGATCCCGAAACCGCAGCGGCGTATCTGAGCATCGCCGCGAAGGACGACGATCCTGCGGCGTTTCTCCAGGCGCTGCGGAACGTCACCGAGGCGATGGGCGGGGTTTCGAAGATCGCGGAGCGAACGGGGCTCAATCGGCAGCAGCTCTATCGCACGTTGTCGAAAGATGGCAACCCCGAGCTGCGCAGCCTGACGAAGATCCTGGACGCCTCGGGCGTGCGGCTCCAGTTCGTGGCGCAGCGCTCGACGCGGCGGGCTGGCAGTGCGGCGAAGGCTGCAGCGCGAAGGGCCGCCTGAGTAATTCGTGTGGTGGGTGGTACTGGGATCGAACCAGTGGCCCCTGCTGTGTGAGTCGTGCAGTTGGCCTAGCCGTCGCTACGTTTCAACTGATTACGCTACCTGGCTCCGCGTCGTAGCGACCGCATGTGTCAGATCATGCCTCAAGCGGTCCCAGACGGGGCCTCACTTTTCGCCTCGGCGCGTCGTGCACAAGCGGCCAAACGAGATCGTGTTCGCCTGAGCGGCTTGCTGTTATTATCAGTTCTGATAATATGACCCTGAAGCCGGTGGCGTGGCTCGGCGACAGCCGGGAGC
>Ga0209640_10004622_pt1 | contig 12056 bp, 10 predicted proteins | sample RifCSP10_1_FD_184018 | JGI IMG/M metagenome (GOLD analysis project Ga0209640, IMG submission 184018) | Soil microbial communities from Rifle, Colorado - Rifle CSP2_sed 10_1 (SPAdes) (version 2) | ecosystem: Environmental > Terrestrial > Deep subsurface > Rock core/Sediment | place: Rifle... | reverse complement strand
TGGCGACCCTTGGCGTGGCCACCGGGCTCCAAGGCGGCTCGGTCCAGCCGGAAGTGATCGCGCGGAACGCGTTCGATATCGAGCATGGCGTTCAAGGACGGGCGAGCCCAATCGACACGAGCACGGCGACCCACGGGTCCGCGATCCTGGTCCTCAAGGAGGCACGCGATGGGCTGCTGTGGAAGATGGAGAAAGGCGACCGCCACTGGTTCATTCACCACAGAGACCTCCCGCCGATTCGGCTCGTCATTGGGAACACGGGGATTGCCGCCGCGACAGGTCCCCTCGTGGAGGGCGTAAAACGACGCGTCGAGGAAGACGACCGGGCCGCGGCGGCGATTGCAGAGATTGGCGAGATCGCCCTAGAGGGGCTTCGTGCGCTTGGCGCCAAGGACTTCGTCCGCACGGGGGAACTGATGAACCGGAATCACGACCTCCTCAACCTCCTTGGAGTCGGACATCCACTCCTTGACAAGTTCGTCACGGCCGCCCGACCGTACTCGTACGGAGCGAAGCTGACGGGTGCGGGCGGCGGCGGGAGCATGGTTTCGCTCACCGACGATCCAGATCGGGTTCGCGCCGCGATCGAAGAGGTGGGGGGGAGGGCGTTTATCGTGGAGACAGAACCGCGCGGCCTTGAGGTTCGTGCATGAGGCGCAGCGCGAATCGCGCCAAGGCGACTCGACCTGCGGGACAAACGCGGACGCACCCCGCGGCCCGCCGACAGACTCTGCTCATCGTTCACGCATCGGAACTCCTCACCCTCCGCCGTCAGGGAGACCGGCCTCGGACGGGCGAGACAATGCGAGATCTCTCGATCATCTACGACGGCGCAGTCCTCGTTAGGTCAGGTCGAGTCCAAGCAGTCGGCGAGACTTCGGAGATCGCACGAAGGTACGGCCGGGCGGTGCACACGATCGATGCCACGGGGAAGGTCGTCATGCCGGGAATCGTCGACCCACACACCCATGCAGCGTTTGCCGGGTCTCGCCACGAAGAGGTTGCGATGAAGGCGGAGGGCCTTTCCTATGCGGAGATCGCCGCTCGAGGGGGCGGGATTCTGAAAACGGTTCGCGACACGAGGGCCGCGTCGCGGGAGGTCCTGGCGGCGTCCACTCGACGCCGTCTTGATGGGATGCTCCGTTCGGGAACGACCACGGTCGAGGTGAAGAGCGGTTACGGGCTCACGGTCGAATCCGAGCTTTTGATTCTCCAGGTCATCAACGACCTGGCACGGGCCCACCCGATCGGGGTCGTCCCGACGTTCATGGGCGCGCACGCAATCCCGCCCGAATACAATGGTCGGCCGGACGCCTACGTGGACCTCCTTCTAGACTCCATGATTCCGGCAGTCGCTCGCTCTGGGACGGCCCGGTTCTGCGATGTGTGGGTTGAGGATGGGTACTTCACCGCGGATCACGCGCGGCGGATTTTCACGGCCGCAAAGAAAGTCGGAATGGCAGCCAAGTTGCACGCGGACGAGCTCAGCGACACCGGCGGGGCTGCGCTGGCCGCAGATATTGGGGCAACGTCCGCGGACCATCTCGTCCATGCCTCGGACGATGGGCTTCGGGCGATGGCCGAGGCGGGCGTCGTTGCGGTGCTGTTGCCCGGTGCGTCGTTCGGGTCTCGCATCCCCTATGCTGATGCGCGGCGCATCATTCAGGCCGGTGTGCCGGTCGCCCTTGGTACGGATTGTAGCCCCGCCTCTTGGACGGAATCGATGCAGTGGATCCTTGCGCTCGCGGCCCATTACCTCGGCATGCGCCCGGACGAGGCAATCACAGCGGCAACCGCGAACGCGGCCCATGCCATCGGTTTAGGAAAGGAGATCGGGACGATCGAGCCCGGTAAGCAGGCGGATCTCCTCGTCGTAGATGTGCCTACGCACGGCCATCTCGGATATCGCGTTGCGAGCAATCACGTGGAGACCGTGATTAAAGCGGGCCGCATCGTGGTGGATCGCACCGCCTCATGCTAAGGTGACGGCCCGGGCGTTTTCCGACGCAGAGTTTCACTCGGGGGGCGGCGAAATCGTCGCATTCTCCAGGCGGGAGTGCGCCGTGACCGTCATGTCGTCCCCGATGAGGCTCAAGGCTAGTCGCACGTCCGCCTCAATCGTGCAGTTTGTCGACACGACGCTGTCCATGATCTCGCTCCTCGCGCCGACCCTACTCCGCTCGAGCACGACGCTGTTCGTCACGCTTGCACCCGCTTCGATCACTGTGTCGTCGTAGATGCACGAACTGCTCACGAAGCAGCCCTTCCCAACCCGTGCGCCCTTGGCGAGGAATACGGGGCCATCGAGTCGTGCGCCGGGCTCGATCACTGCGGCGGCTTGCACGATCAGGGGGCCACGAGTCTCTACCCCGGGAAACGAAAGGGGCTTACCTTCGCGTCTCACGACTTCCATGCTCGCCCGCCAAAGATCATGGGGTCGCCCGATGTCATTCCAGAACCCGTCGAGGACCTTCCCGTACACGGGCAGGCCTTTCGCGAGGAGCTTCGGAAAGACGTCCTTCGCAAAATCGACGGCCTGATCCTGCGGAATGAAATCGAGGACCTCGGGCTCGAGGACGTAGATGCCCGCGTTTGCGAGGTCGGAGAACGCTTCTTCCTTCCGTGGCTTCTCACGAAACTTCACGATTCGGCCACGATCGTCCATCGCCGCGATGCCGTATTGCGTGGGGTCCGTGACTCGGATGAGGGCGATGGTTGCGACCCCGCGGCGTTCGCGGTGGTACTCGTACAGCGCGCGAAAGTCGACGTCTGCCAAGACGTCACCCATGGCGACGACAAACGTCTCACCGATGAAATTGGCCACGCGGCGCACCGCGCCCGCGGTACCCGCCGGTGTCCCCTCGAACGAATACAGGATTGACGCGTTGTAATCCAACCCGTCGCCAATTGTCTTGATGAGCCGGTCCGACATGTACGCCGTCGTGATCACTATTTCGCGGAACCCGGAGCCGATGAGTGAGCGAATCACGAAATCGATACACGGCCGGCCCGCAATCGGGATCAGCGGCTTCGGCCGCCGGAACGTGAGGGGCTTCAAGCGCGTCCCCTCTCCTCCCGCCAAGATGACGGCTTTCATCCTTTGATTTCCACCCGCCCTTTTGAGAGCAGCGCGCGGAGTGCGTCGTCGGCCGCGCTCTCGCGCTTCTCATCATCGAGAAGAGTCCTCCGGACCTGAAGATTCTGCTTTCGAACCAAGTCGCGCACCTCTCGGATCTCCGAGCGTTGCGCCTCTCGCGTCGCGAGCACCGTTTTCCGCATGTCGACCGCCTTTTGGTGATACTCGTCCGCGCGGTCCCGGATCTTAAGGAACTCCGCGTGCTTCTTGTCGGCCTCTGTGGAGATGGCGGAGAGCTGCGGACCCATTGCATCGATCTCATCCCTCTTGGCGCGGGCCTGACCACTCAACTTCACGACCTGTTCGTGCTCGGCGTCCGCGGCACGAAGGAGCTCGTTGATCGAGGCGTCGATGTCCTTAATCTCTTTCCCGATGCGATTCTCGTCGGCTTTCATCGACTCGAGTTCCCTCAGTTCTCGGGACTTCTCGCGAAGTTCGTCGAGCAGCGCGTCTTCTTCCTCGAGGGTTAGGGAAGAGGTCTGCTGCTTCATTTCAAGACTCTGAACGTTCCGTCGCATGCGATCGAGCTCCGCCCCGACGGATGTCCCCACCTTACCCCGCGTCTTGCGACGCAAGTCGATGAGTTCCCTCGCCTTTCTCTGCAGCTCGTCTCGGCGGGCCCGATGCGATCGGGCTTCCGTGAAGAACGCGCTCCGCGCTTCCCGTAGCGAGCGGATCTCGCCCAGGAGTTCCCGTCTCTTGGCGTGCAAGAGGTCCCGTTCGTCGCGGAAGACGGCCGCCTCGGAATTCAGGGCATCTCGCTTCTCGATCAAGGACTCGAGCCTGATCTCCGCCGATTCGAGTTCGGACCGCTCCTTTCGTCGAGCCATTCATCACTCCGCGAAGGGAGGGCGCGTATTTGCAGAACGACGATTAACCTTTCGCTCGGACAATCGCGTTCGCAAGATCCGCAAAGTCATTCGGCGAGAGTGATTCCGCGCGCCGATCTTGAAACGACAGGTCATGGACGACCTTCCGCACGTCGCTGGGGTTCGAGGCGAATTCCCGCCATGAGAGGGCAAGCGCGTTCGCGATCGTTTTCCGCCGGTGGCGGAAGCACGCGCTAACGATCCGGTGAAACACGGCTTCGTCGTGGACGTCATAGGGCGGGGGGCGCGGGACAAGCCGCACAATTGCGGAGTCGACCTTCGGAATCGGATAGAAGGCGGATCTCGGAACCCGTTCGATGAGCGTGCATTCCGCTCGATAATGCACACCGACCGTGAGCCGAGAATATGCTTTCCCGCCTGGCTTTGCGACCATCCGTTCAGAAAACTCTTGTTGGAACATAAGCGCGGCACGATCAAATTTGTGATCAAGCAACCGAAACGTTATCGGGGACGAAATCGCATACGGCAGGTTCGCGACCATTGCGCCGAACGACGGCCAGTCCACCTCGAGGGCATCTGCGGCGATGACCTCCACGTTGTTGCCGATTGCGCCCAGCGCATCGGCCAGTCGTCTGTCTTTCTCAATTGCGATGACCTTGCGCGAGCGTCTTGCGAGGATTCTCGTGAGCACACCGAGGCCCGGTCCAATTTCAAGAACGGTCTCGTCCTGCTGGATTGAAGCAGATTCCACGTGACGGTGCGCAACCCGCTCATCAATCAGGAAGTGCTGCCCGAGGGCTCGGCTCGTTCGGATTCCAAGGCGGCGCAGTTCTGCCCGAACGTCCTCGGGGCGCACAACCGTGAGGATGATGGTTGCCGCTAAGAGCGTTGCCTTTTGACCCGCCAAGTTTTAAGTTGGTCTTGAAGGATGACTCCGCGTGCCCGGTTTGCCATTGGCCCCCCTCCAAGAGGGCACCCTCACGTGCATCGTTGTGGGCGCAATTCTCGGGGTCCTCATCGTGATCCTCCTCGGCTTGATGGCCTATCAGAGGTATGTCGCGAGCCGCCGGCCCGTCCAGCACTTGTGCGACTATTGCGGGCATATGGTCTCTGCCGTGAGCGATTGCCATCACGCGCCTGTCCGTGAAAAATTCCTCCGCGGGATGTGCCTCGAGTGTCGGAAGGATTGTCGGCTCGTGTGCTCGACCTGTAAGCGTCCTGTCTAGGACTCGTTCTGCGTGCAGCCGCTGCGTCAGTCTTATATGGTGCCCGCCAATCGTGATGGCCCATGCGTGTCGCGCCGCGTCCGTGCGGATCGCTCCTCCGAGGCAACCTTCCCGTGGGCTGCCGCCAGTGTACGGAGGGCGCAAAGATGGTCCTGTTCGTCACGGGACTTTGTTCGTTCCACTGCTTCTACTGTCCCGTCTCGGACGAGAAGATGTACAAGGACGTCACGTACGCGAATGAGCGGCGGGTGACGCGCGATGCGGATGTAATCGAGGAGGCGCGTTCGATGCGCGCAGCGGGTGCCGGGATTACGGGCGGTGACCCCCTGGATGTCGTCGATCGGACCTGTCACTACGTCCGCCTCCTGAAGACGGAGTTCGGGCCGGAGTTTCACACGCACCTCTACACGATGACGCCGGACCTCGAGAAAATCCGCAAGCTCGCCGAGGCGGGCCTCGACGAGATTCGCTTTCATGTGCCGCCGGGGCTCTGGGCCCGCGCGGCCAACAGCCCATACGCGGAGGCCGCTCGCCTCGCGGGGACTCTTGGCATGAGTGTGGGGCTCGAGGTCCCCCTGCTTCCTGACCGGAAGGACGAACTCGCGAAGCTCATCGGGTGGGCTGAGGCCGAGGGCATCCAATTCGTAAACCTGAATGAGCTCGAGTTCTCCGACGCGAACTTTGCGCGGATGCGGCACCGTAAGTACGTACGGAAGGGCGACATCGCCTTCGGCGTGAAGGGCGCTGACGAGGCGGCGCGTGAGATCCTCGATATCCGATGGAAGATTACGGTCCATTACTGCACGAGCGGCTACAAGGACGGTTTCCAGCTCCGGGAGCGGATGAAGCGTCAGGCAAACATCGCCGCACGACCGCTCGACGTGGTCACCGAAGATGGCACGCTCGTGAAGGGGATTGTCGAAGCGGAGGATCTTAGCGAGATTGTAGCCACCCTCCGACAACGGTATGGGGTTCCCCCGGACCTCATTGCGATCGTGCCCGAGCGAAAGCGCGTCGAGGTCGCGCCTTGGGTTCTCGAGGAGCTCTCATCGCACCTGGTGGCGCGCTGCTTCATCGTCGAGGAGTTCCCAACGGCGGAACCGATTGAGGTCGAGCGACTGCCTCTCGACTAGACGCCAAGCATTTTCTTCCGGAGAAGGATTGCGCCTTCCGCGTCGAGAACGAGGAGCTGGTTCCAGACAAGGGCTTTCGCGGCAACAATCGTGTACCGATGGTTGGAGCCGTGTCGCCATTTCGTCGCACGCGCGAGTCCGGCGTCGGTTTGTCGCAGGTCGGCAATCAGAGGGTCATCGCCAGACACCGCCCGAAGGGTCCGACATGTAACGCATCGGTCTGAAGGCGGGGCAACGCACACGGCACAATACGATTGCTCGCACGTGCGACATGTCCGAACGTATTCGGGCCCGACGCTGCGACCGCAGATCGCGCACGCGAGGATGTGGTGAGGGCAGTGCACCTTCCGGCTCAGGGCGTCGACTTCGATATGGTCCGGGCACGCGGCGCGGGCACAAGTGCTACACGTCACGATTGCAAGGTCAATCGAGCAGCACGTGCGGCAATAGACGGTGTCGCAGAAATCGCAGGCCTTGACACACTCCGGGCCCGCTAGGTGGCCGCCGAAGCACAGGAATGGCTCAGGGACTGGGGCGCTGCATACCTCGCACCTCGGAAGGATCGGTGTCGGGTCGAGGCTATTATATGCGAGGGGCACCACCCGGCGCGCGCCTCGATTCGAAAGTATCGCGGAGACGTCCGTGACATCGAGCACGAGAGTCCGGACGTTGCACAGCTCAACCTCCGCCACCAAGCGATACTTCTCCTCTGCCTCCGCAAGTCGTCGTTCGCGCTCGAACTCGAGGCCTCGGAGTTCGTCGGGGGCCGTCGCAGCCTTCGTGTCGAGAAGCTCGCGAACTGAACGGTCGAAGTACGCTCGGATCCGCTCCGTCTCCTCTTTGAGGAATAACTGCGCACGATCCCTGAGCGCCTGGACAATCGACTGGAGTCTTACCTCGAGGGCCCGACACGCCGCGCGATACTGGGCCCCGATTTCCTGTGGGCCGGGTCGAGGGCCCGGGGAGACGGGTAGGTCCTTCGTCATGACGGACGGATCTGCGTGACGCTCCTGGCCGGTCCGCGGGTCGATGAGGATGGACTCGAAACGCTCGAACCTCTCGTCTGACGTCAACCGGATTAGGAAGTTGAAGAGGACGTGCGCGACGGGCGTGACCTGAGCCGTGCCGACCACGACGGTCGCGTTCTTGGGACGAAAGCTTCGCGCCACCACGGCCTCCGGAGAATCTCCACCGGCCTCGATCCGAGCGACGCTAAACAATCCCACACTGGTCGCATCCTCGACAACGCGATCGAGTAGGTAGCTTCCCGGCGCGGCAAGTTCGACCGACGGGGTTGTCCCGATCGTCGCGGGATCGAAGGTAATGCGAAGCGAGACCGCGCCTTCGAAGGCGGGCCGTAACGACTCTGGCAGCGTCGCATCGAGGATCCCTGGCCGTTCTTCGCTGAGGCCATTTCCCCTTGCCACAAAGTATCGCCGGAGAAACGCCTCAACCCCCGCATCGATCGTCATGCCGTCTCCACCGCGAAGTCCTTTCCGAAGAGGCCCTCCTCGTACGACTTCACAGACTCGTAGGAAGCCTTCGCCGCGAGGAGCGCATCGCCGAATCGATCCAATGCTTCCCGACGGCGCGACCGGTCGCGCACCGTCCAGATTTCCATCAGGATTTCTTCGAACGACCTCGGCCGCGCGAGGTTTCCGAGGATGAGGTCGAGTTCTCCCACAACGAGCTGGAACATGTTGATTTTCTTGTCAAGCAGCTCGATGACATATTCCTCGATCGTGTCCCTCGCCCAGAGGTTCACGATGTTCACCTCGCGCGTCTGTCCGAGGCGATGGATGCGACCGATTCGCTGCTCGACCTTCAACGGATTCCAGGGGAGGTCGTAGTTCACCATGGTGTCGCAGAACTGGAGGTTCCGACCCTCACCGCCCGCTTCCGTGCTGAGGAAGATCCGATTCCCTTCGCGAAACGCGCGAACGCTTGCCTCCTTCTCCCACGGTGGAAGCCCGCCGTGATAGATGGAAACCGCATGACCATCGGCCTCGAGCCGGTGCCGGAGATAGTCGAGGGTCCGGAGGTATTGGGTGAACACGATCACCTTGTCATCGATGCGGATCAGCAGCTCTTGCAGCCTCTGGGCCTTTACGTTTTCCTGGATCGCCGCGACACGTGCATGCAGGTCATCGAGCGCAAGGCGGTCCTCGAACGAGAAGTTCCCGCTGTCCTTCATCCTCCGGAGCGTTTCTGCGGCGGCAAACGTGCTGCTCCCGATCTCCTTCTGGAGCACGAGGAGCGCCAGCCTGTTTGGGCTCCTCGAAGACTCCATATACGCGGGATAGCGGGCGCTAACAAAGTCCGAAATATCTTCGTAGACTTGCCGCTCTGGCCTGGACAGGGTGATTTCCACGGGGAAGACGCGGCGGGGCGGGAGTACGATCACACTGCCCCGCAGGTTCCGGATCATCACCTCCCGGAGGAGGCGCTTGAGCTCCGTGGTGTTCGCAGGCGTCCGCATGTCGCCTCGGCGGACGAAGCGTTTCCGGAAGCCACCCGGGGAGCTGAGTTGGCCGGGCCGAAGGAGCGTGACTAGGTTGAAAAGCTCTTCCAGGTCGTTCTGAACCGGCGTGGCAGTCAGGAGGAGCATGTACTTCTTGCGAATCGAGGCGACAAGTTTCCAATTCCTCGTGTATCGATTCTTGAGTTTGTGGGCTTCATCAACGATGACAATGTCGTATGCGAGCCTCTGAATTTCCTCCTGGTTGACCTCTCGCTTCGCCGTGTCGATTGAAGAGATGACGAGGTCGTGGCGGGCCCAATCCTCGAACTCGTCCATGATCTCGAACTCGATTCCAAACTTTTGCGACATCTCCTCCCGCCATTGAGTGACAAGCGATGCCGGCGTCAGGATGAGGACCTTCCTGGCGAGGCCGCGCACCAGCAATTCCTTCAGGACGATTCCGGCCTCGACCGTCTTTCCCAGCCCGACCTCGTCCGCGAGGATTGCGCGTCCCCTCATCTGCTGGAGGACCTTGAGGGCGGTTTTCTCCTGGTAGTCGTAGTGCTGGACGCCCCGGAGGAGCGGTGGGCACAGGAGCCGATCGAAGCCAGATTGGAGGCTAAGGACGCGCGCCTGGTAGTGAAGCACCCAAGCCTGGGCGTCTTCGGCCTCGCCCTGTGCGACTTTCGTCAAGACCTCCGCATTGCGCGGCGAGAAGCGCAGGTCCGGGATCCGTTCCGGGGCATACGAGAACGCGAGAAGCGTCTCCGGGCTCGGAGCGGTCTGCCCCTCTCCCGCCTCGACCGGGGACGTTTTCGTCGGAATGTTGGCGGTGGGGAGCGACGCGGGGTCCAGGACGGCAAGGCGTCCACACGCGTCGCAGTTCACGCGGTCGCAATCCGCTTCTCCGAGCTCCGCCTCTACTAACGTTACCAACGCCGACTGGACCCGAGCGCGGAGCGCGTGGTCAAGGGGCTCGTCCCGCATGGCAAGCCGTCCAGCCTCGTAGAGGGCAAGACGTCCGTCATTGTCGAGGAATCCGTACCGCTTCGCCTTGCTCGCGAAGTGGACAAGCTCCCATCCCTGGAAGATATTCTGAGGGGGAATCGCTACTCCTCCCTGGAGGAACTGGTGCGAACGCACAGGGGCCGGGTGCGCACGATTGGCCACCGTCGGCCAATCGACGAGTCCTGCGATGTGCCGGCACGGCGTTAAAGGTTTCGCGGCAGTGCCCGCGGCGTCAGGCGACGCTCACGCTCTCGATTGGAAAGTGGCGGGAGATGAGGTCCCGAGCGATGCGAAGATTCCTCCCGCCGCGACCGATTGCCTTCCCTTTGAGGGTCGCGCTCACGGTCACCGTCGCGTGTTTCATATCGCCGCGCTGTTCGATTTCGACCTTTTTCACTTCGTAGTTCCGGAAGACGTTCGCGATAAACGTCTCCGGGACCTCGGAGAACTCGACGACGAGGATGTCACGGCCCATCAGTCGGCGCAGCTTCGCGACGTTCTCACCTTTCTTTCCAATTGCACGGCCGATTTGGCCCGGACGCACCACAAAGACCATCCGGTCCGTCGTGTCGAGACAGTCCATCACGGTTGTGCGGGTGACGTCCTGGAATAGGGAGGCGTAACGGAGCGTATCCTCCGTGAACGTGACTTCCGCCATCCTCTCCCTATAGCGTCAGGATGTTCGACTCCCCCGGGTCGATCACAGCGAGGGCAGAGACGGCGTAGGGCTTGCCGCACGCTGCTCCGAGTTCCACGTTGCTCCCAGGGAAGACGTGAACCTTCACCGCCGTCGTCTTCGAGATTTCCGTATCGGGGCAATTCGACGCCACGACGACGAGACGTGCGACCTTCCGCTTCACCGCCTTCTTGGCCTGCCGCACGCCGAGGACGACGCTCCCTGTGTCAACAGCCAGCTTGACGACGCGACCCTCGTCGATCATGACGGCACCGCGGGCTGCTTGAGCGTGGCGGCCTTCGTGCCAGGAGGCTTGTAGATGAGGTTCACTGCGCCGGTGCCAAGGGTTACGGGCTGACCCACGATCACGTTCTCCGCGACGCCATCGAGGTAGTCGACTTCGCCCGTGATCGCGGCGTGAAGAAGATGGTGCGCGGTGATTTCGAAGGCTGCGCGGGCGAGAACGCTTGATTTCCGGCCCGAGATGCCGTGGCGGCCAATCGCCTTCACATCCCCGTCGTTCGTCATCATGTCCGAAACGAGCATGATGTGGCGGATGTCCACCGTGAGACCCTGCTCCTGCAGGGTGTCGTTTGCCTCCTTGATGATCGAGTTGCGCGCTGCCTCGATCCCGAGGACGTCGTAAATTTCCTGGATAGAGTTCGTCGTCGTCTGCGTCGGATCTGCGTAGGGCAACTCGAGCACCTTGGCGAGGTTCGACCCTTCCGTGTAGATGACGTACCGATCTCCACGCCGTCGGATGATCGCCCGACGAATCCCGTCGATTCCCTTGATCCGGTTCACCCTCACGGTCTCGAGGACTTTCTGAAGCCTCTTGAACGACGGTTCACCCGCCGCCACGAAGAACCCTCTCATTGTTTTCGAGCCGCCGCCTGCGGGCCGGCGGAACTCTTTTGGGGTCGCGATCTTCCTCAGTTTCTCCTCGATCTCACCATACGTGACGCCACGTGATTTCATGCGCTGTTCATCCGGGTAGATGAGGACCTGCATGTTTACGAGGTCGGTCTCGATGTCCGCAATGTCATCGAGGTTCGTCATCTCAATTTCCTGCGCGATCTTCCGCATCTTCTCGAGGTCCTTCGAGCTCTCCTTGATGTGGATTTCCATGATCGGCGTCGAGGGCACCCGTCGCGCGTCGACGATTTCGATGAGGCGCGGCAAACCCAATGTGACGTTCATCTCCGCGACGCCCGCATAGTGGAACGTCCGCATCGTCATCTGGGTGCCCGGCTCCCCGATCGACTGTGCAGAAACGATTCCCGCAGATTCGTTTGGATCAATCCGATGGGCCTCGTAGCGGTCGCACACCTTTCCTAACAAGTCGAGCATCTTCTTGCGGGTAACTTTGATCCCGTGCGTTTTCTCCGCAAGCTTGGCCACGATCAAACGCGGGAGCCATCGGCCCATTCCCTCGAGGTGCTCGTAGATTTCCGCCTCCCCCTTGGTCAGGTCAGGCGCCTTCCGCGGGATCTTGGGCGGAGCCTCGGTCTCCTCTGCGGCCTCCTTGGCGGTGACCTTCCCCGCCTTCGGCTTTGTGGGCCTCTCGGCCTTCGGCGCCGGCCTTT
>Ga0209640_10004621_pt1 | contig 12056 bp, 12 predicted proteins | sample RifCSP10_1_FD_184018 | JGI IMG/M metagenome (GOLD analysis project Ga0209640, IMG submission 184018) | Soil microbial communities from Rifle, Colorado - Rifle CSP2_sed 10_1 (SPAdes) (version 2) | ecosystem: Environmental > Terrestrial > Deep subsurface > Rock core/Sediment | place: Rifle... | reverse complement strand
AGGACAGAGGCGTCGCGGACCGCGTTGACGCGGTTGCGGTCGACATGTTCCGTCAGGCTTGGCCACGCGGCTACGACGCCATGTTCTTCTCCAACGTCTTCCACGACTGGAACTTCGAGACCTGCCAGTGGCTCGCGACTCGCGCCTGCGAGGCGTTGGAGCCCGGCAGCCGCATCTACCTGCACGAGATGCTGCTCGATGATGACGGTGCCGGCCCCCTGACCGCGGTCTCGTTCTCGATGCTGATGCTAGGCACTCAGGGCCAGCAGTTCAGCTTCTCTGAGCTACGCGGCCTGCTCGAGGCCGCGGGCTTCACGGACGTTGAGGCGAAACGCACCTATGGCTACTACTCGCTGGTCGTCGGCCGCAAGCCTTAGCTAACCAATCTCCCGCTGCGCCCGCGCCAGCAACTCGAAGGCGCGGTCCTGGTAGGCCGCGCGATCCTCGCCGACGAATAGGATGTGCGTCATGATCTCGGCTGCGCCCTCACGCCGGATCTGCGCCAGCCTCGCGATAATCTCGTCGTCCGTCCCCGAGGCCACGAGCGCCGCAACCAGCTCGTCGGAAAAGCCCTCCGCAACGTCCCCGAAACCCGCTGCCTTGAACATCGCCTGGTAGACCGGGAAGCTGCCGTAAGCGCCGACCTGCTCCTGCGCCGCAACTCGCACCGCCTCGCGGTCGCTGCTGAGGCAAATCGGCACGTGCGCAACCAGCGGCGGCGGCTCTCGATCCGCCGCTGCGGCACCTTCGCGCAGTGCCGGCAGCGCGACGTCGCGCAGGTAATCCCAGGGGCACATCCAGCTGATCGCGCCGTCCGCCGCTTCGCCGCAGAGCCGAAATGCACCGGGTCGCAGCGCCGAGGCCATCACCGGTATGTCGATCGTCTCCCGCAGGCGCACTCGCGCCGAGACGAACTCGCCCTTGAAGTCGACGGCGCCGTCGTGCAGGAAGGAGCGGATCACGGTGAGGTACTCGCGCAGCTGGCTCAGCGGCTTGCGGTAGTCGGCGCCGTATAGCGGACCCATCGCCGCCGGCGTGCTGGGCCCGATGCCGAGGCGAAAGCGGCCGGGCGCCAGCGCATGCATCGCCATCGCCTGCTGCGCGATCAGGATCGGCGCCCGCGGCCAGGTCGGGATAATCGAAGTGCCGAGCTTGATCCGGCTCGTAATCATCGCCGCGGCCGCGAGCAACAGCATCGTGTCCGGCATGACGCCGCCCTGGGGCGTCCAGACCGCCGCGACACCCAGCTCCTCGGCACGCCGGATCGTCTCGACCAGCTCCCGCGCATCACGGTTGGACAGCTGCACGCCGACGGTCATTGATGCCTCCTACTAACGGCTGGACTCACAGGAAATGGAGCGGATGACCGGCGGAAACCCTGCACGAGTAGGGAAGCTAGCCCGCGTAGGACCAGCCGAGGATGCGCTGGGTCAGCGGCTCGCCTTCGCGCAGAAGACCGCCGTCCAGCACGCGCCCCAGCGCCAGCGTGTGGTCGCCGGCGTCCACCAGCTGATCGACCCTGCATTCCAGATAGGCGAGGCCCTCGTCGAGGATCGGGCAGTCGCTGAGGGAGCCCATCTGGTAGGGAACTCCCGCGAGCTTGTCGTAGATCACGGCACTGGCCGCGTTTGACCGGCCCTGGATCTTGGAAGCCTGTCGGGGCTGGCAGAACTTCACTGCCAGCGCCCGCTGCTCGGAGGCGAGCATGTTCACCGTGAAGAAGCCGGTCTCACGCAGGTTGCGCAAGGTGGTGCTGTTGCGCTCCAGCGACACGGCGACCAGGCGTGGGTTGAACGAGACCTGCATGACCCAGTCGGCCATCATGCCGTTGATGTTGTCGGAGCCGTGCGAGCCGATGATGTATAGCCCGTAAGGCATCGACTCCAGCGCTTCGATAATCGGGTCGATCTCGATCTTGCGCGTCATGGGCACACCACCTTTCGGTGATTATACCGGGGCCGACATTCACACCTAACGCCTCAGCGAGGGCTCCCGGGCCCTTCCCCGACACAACACGGGACGTCCGTCAGGCCAACCAACGCCTTAGGCGACGCCTTCAGCGGGTTTCCTGGGCCCCCCGGCTTTCAAATAAGAGAGGCCGGGTACTCCCTTACCCGGCCTCTCAAGCGGAAGGAGAGAACTCTAGGCGCTTACGGTATGGCGGACGCTCCGCACCTCTTTGACGTGGCGTCGCAGCAGTCGCGGCAGATCCGCGTAGACGCCGGTGCGGTAGCGCCGCGTGCGGGGCTTCTCGTAGCGCGTAGCCACGTCGGAAAGCGCGACGACCTCGGTGCGCAGGTGCTCGACCTGGGCCCGCAGCATGTCTACCTCCGAGAAGAGGCCGCCGAGCTGCGACGGCTGCTTGTTGGACGGCAGAGGGACTTGTTCGAACTGCGCGAGGCGGACGCGAGGCGGCGGCGGGCTGGCGCGGTAGCCCGCGCCACGCTTATGGCTGCCGTTGAGCAGCGTCATGCCGCCGTAGGCGCCGACGAGGAGCAACCAGAACGCAACGATGATGACGAGGATTTCCACTGAGAGACTCCTTTCCCGAGTGCAGGGCTGATCCTATGGATGACCTTCAGCCCGCAACATCGGGAAAACCCCTAAGTTCGTCATTCGCCGCAGCAATGCAATCTAGATGCAACGCCCTTTATGCCGGCGTTGGCTCGCAACCGCCGTCGCGCGTAATCTGAGAAGCGTGAAAAAGCCTGGGTTAGTCGCCACCCTCTGCCTCCTGGTCATTACGGCAGGCGTAATCGCCTGCGGCGGCAGCAAAGTCGACCTGCCCGCTCTGGCGACCGCGGCCGCTGACGCGACGCCATCGGCGGCTCTCGAGATCACGGCGAAAGGCACAAAATTCGACAAGGACACACTGGTCGCCTCGGCCAAACAGGAGATCGTTCTCAGGTTCAACAACCAGGATGCCAGCGTGCAGCACAACGTCTCGGTTTACACGCAGAAGGACGCAAAGCAGATCCTGTTCCGTGGCGACCTCTTCGAGGGCAAGCAGACGCGCGAGTATCGCTTTCGATCGCCCGAGGCCGGCGTCTACTACTTCCGCTGCGACGTGCACCCGGCCATGGACGGCGTCTTCATCGCGAAGTAGCGGCAAGGCGTACAGGCCAAGCGGCCTTAAGCGCCGCCTTCAGAGGGCGTTCCGGGGTCCTCCCCGGCTTTCAATGCGATTTCAGGCGATGGCTGCGCCCTTGCTGCGATTGCACGTCTCGCACAGCAGCTGCAGGTTTCGAGCCGTGTTGGCGCCGCCCATCGATACAGGGATCACGTGGTCGAACTCGAGTCGCTGATTGCTGCCGCACCTGACGCAGCGCCCGCCGTCGCGATTCCAGACGAAGACCTTGACCTCGTCCGGGATCGGCGCCCGCGCCGGCGAGTCCAGCGCTTCGGTCTGCTCCATCAGCGCCACGGCGCGCTGCACGCGCCGGTCCTTCTGAGTGAGCCGCTCGAGGAGCAACGCTCTGACCTCTCGCCCTTCGTAGCCCTCGTCTTCCCAGTAGAATTCGTCCCGAAACATCCACCACGTGCGCCGCGTAACCGGGTCGTTCATCAGCGGGACCGGCTCATCCTGCTGGCGGCTCAGGACCGTATTGGCCTGAGCGACGTTCCAGGCTTTGCCGGAGCGCTCTCGGCCGGCGCTGAACCGGTAGCGCGCGAATATCCAGCTGCCGCTCCTCTCGAATCTGGCGCTGGTGTCCCTTCTTAGCATCTGCTCACCTGACTGCGCGAAACTTTGTCCTACATGATAATCGACAGGATCAGCCCTGTCGCGCGCAGCGTCGACTACGGGTCGAGGTTAACGAGGTTGCCGGATTCGAGGTCGAGGCGCCGGTAGAAGCAGTTGCGCGGCCGGCCCGCGGCATTCGTCGTGTGGCAGATGCCGCCTCGGCGCGGCCGCACTCGATAAAGCAGGGAGTTCTGCTCGCAGTTGACCCGCACTTCAACGAGGTCAAACGTCTCGCCGGAGGTCCTGCCCTTCTCCCACAGCTCGTTGCGTGAGGTGCTCCAGAACACGGCGGAGCGTGCCTCGATCGACTTCGCCAGCGCCTCCTGGTTCACGTAGGCGACAAGAATGACCTCGTTGGTGTCTGCGTTCTGCACGGCGCACGGCAGCACGCCGGGCACTTCTGCTACCTTCGCGAGCTTGTCAAAGTCGAGAGAGAGCTTGCTGGTGTCTTCGACTGCGATCAGGCTGAGCAACATCGCCACAATCGGTGTAAGCGTCTCATTCACCGGATCGGGCGCAAGACTGAAGGTCTCCAGGGCAGTTGCCCCGAGGAGCATTTCGTCATTGTCTTCGCCAAAAATGCATAGTACCTGTTGAGTCTCGGAACCTATCCGCATCGGTACTGATCCGACTGGCCTTTCCTTTGTCGAGCCGTCTGCAAGGCGGAAAAGGCGGGTCGCGTTAGCGCTGTGCCCCAGCCTCCTGAGTAACGGACCAGGAAACTGGCTGTAAAGCGCACCCGTATCAACCCAGGGACTTACTTGTTCAGACGTCTCGCCATTCGCGCCTACTAGCTCGATGGGGTATTGAAACGTACCCAACTTCTTCCTCATTCTCTCGCTCCTAAAGGCGGACCGGCAGGCCGTGTTCCGCCATATACTGCTTGGCGTCGCGGACGCGGTAGGTGCCGTAGTGGAAGATGCTCGCGGCCAGCACCGCGTCCGCCTTACCCTCCACCACCGCATCGACCATGTGCTGCGGGTTGCCGCAGCCCCCCGAGGCGATGATCGGCACTTCGACGGCCTCAGAGATCGCGCGCGTCAGCGGCAGGTCGTAGCCGTGGAGGTGGCCGTCGGTGTCCATGCTGGTGACCAGCAGCTCGCCGGCGCCCAGCGCGACGACCTTCCTGGCCCACTCGACTGCGTCGAGGCCGGTCGGACGCCTGCCGCCGTGGGTGTACACCTCCCAGCGCCCTTCGCCAATCGCCCGCGCGTCGATCGCGACCACGATGCACTGCGCTCCGAAGCGCTCCGAAGCCCTGGCGACCAGCAAGGGGTCCGCGACCGCGGCGCTATTGATCGAGACCTTGTCTGCGCCTAGCTCCAGCAGCAGGCGCGCATCCTGCTCGCTGCGCACGCCACCGCCCACAGTAAACGGGATGAAGACACGGTCGGCGGTGCGCTCGACCATGTGGTAAGTCGTGCGCCGGTCGTCCGACGACGCGGTTATGTCGAGGAAGACGAGCTCGTCCGCGCCCTCAGCCTCGTAGAGCGGCGCCAGCTCCACCGGGTCGCCGGCGTCGCGTAGCTCAACGAAGGAAACGCCCTTAACGACCCGCCCGTTGTCTACGTCGAAACATGGGATCACGCGTTTGGTCAGCATTACTGCTTATGAGTATAACGGCGGCCTCGAAGATCGCCGCTTGGCGTCCCTGGTCTTGCCTACGCCTGGATCTCGGCCAGGGGGAAGTTGAGGCCGACGTGGATCCCGTCCGGGTCCTCCATTGTGACCTGGTGCTTGTCCGGCAGCGTGCGCTCAGCGATCTCGACGCCGGCCGCCGCCAGCTGCTTCCGCATTCCGACGAGGTCCTTGGCCCAGAACTCGACGTGCATGATGCGGCCTGTCGGGTACGGCTTCGTCTCCTCATCCTTGGGCGCAAGGCGAGCGAAGATCGCGTTCGCTTCCGGCCGCGACTGGAACATGTGCACCACCTGCGTGTCGCCTATCCAGACAATTGCAGCCTTGATCGGGAACCCGGTGCGCTCCGTGACCTTCAGGCCCAACGCGTCCTGGTAGAAGCGCCAGGTGGCGTCCAGGTCGCTGCAGCTCAACGTGTAGTGGTCAAACGCTTCCAGACTCATGCTTCTATCCTTGCTACTGCTTCCAGCGCCTTCGCCAGATCAACCGTGCCTTCATACAGGGCCCTGCCGACGATCACACCACCGAGTCCCGGTATCTCGGCAGCGTGCAATATGTCGTAAACCGACGCGATGCCGCCGGAGAGGATTAGCTGCGCCTCCGTCGGGCCCAACGCCTCGATCAGATCTCTCATCCCGTCGATGTCCGGCCCGGCCAGCGTACCGTCCAGCGCGATGTTCGTATAGCTGATCGCGCAGGCGCCATCCTTGAGCAGCCGGCGGGCAAACTCAACCACCGTCTCCGCCGACCTTACCTCCCAGCCACGCACGGCGATGCGGCCGTCCCTGGCGTCGGCGCCGGCTGCGACTTGTCCGGGAAAGCGCTTGCAGGCCGCGGCAGCGAGGTCGTGGTCGGTGACGGCAACGGTGCCGAGAAAGACGCGCTCGACGCCGGCCTTGAGCCAGTTCGAGACGACGTCGAGGTCGCGCACGCCGCCGCCCAGCTCAACCGGTATCGAAACGGCGTTGACGATCGCTCGGACGGCGCTGGAGTTGGCCTGGTAGCCGCTGCGCGCGCCGTCCAGGTCGACGACGTGCAGCCGGGGCGCACCCAGCTCCTGCCAGTGCAGCGCCATCGCCACGGGATCCTCACCGTAAACGGTCTCTTGTGCGTAGTCGCCCTGGAAGAGGCGTACGCATTTGCCACCCCGCAGGTCGATGGCCGGGATGATCTCGAAGGGCACTTCAGACTGCGATCGAGGCGAGGAGCTCAGGAAAAGCGATGCGCAGGAAGTTACCGTAGAATCGCAGGCCGTCCGTGCCGCTCTTCTCGGGGTGAAACTGCGTGGCGACCACGTTGTCCTTGGCCAGCACGCTGGCGAACGTCACGCCGTACTCTGTCTCGCCGATCACAACCGCCGGGTCGTCCGGAGCGGGGTAGTAGGAATGGACGAAGTAGAAGTAGGCCCCGTCCGCGATGCCCTCGAAGATCGGGTGTGCAACGCGCTGGCGCACCTGGTTCCAGCCCATGTGCGGCACCTTCTGACCGGCCGGCAGGCGCTTCACCCGTCCGTGTACCACATCGAGGCACGGGTGCTCCCCGCCCTCTTCGCTGACCGTGAGCAGCGCCTGCTGCCCCATGCAGACGCCGAGGAACGGCCGCCCGCTATCGATGTACTCCCGGATCGGCTCCACAAGGCCGCCCTGCTGCAGGTTGCGCATCGTATCCGCCGCGGCGCCGACGCCGGGCAGAACGAGCGCCTCGGCGCCGTCGATCGCGCGCGCCTCGCAGGTAATCGCGGGCTCGAAGCCGTGATGCGCGATGGCGCGTGAGACGCTGCGCAGATTGCCGGCCCCGTAGTCGACGATGACGACCTTTTTCATGCTCAGATAGTATCAGACGAGCCTTGGATTCGAAGCTCTTCCATCACGAAGCGGCCGTTTGCTATACTCGTCTTGGCCGGTGGCTAGAGCGCGATGGAACCACCCGTTCCCATCCCGAACACGGAAGTGAAACGTCGCAGCGCTGACGATACTGGGGGCGCAAGCCTCTGTGGAAAATAGGCCGTCGCCGGTGTCATGAAGGCCCCCGATACCTCGGGGGCCTTCTCCTTCCCTCGCCCCAGATTCAGCGCAGGTTGTTACCACAGCCCCTGTGCTAGAATGCAGCGAATTTGAATCGGAGGAATCACGCTTGGTAGACAACCCCGGAGAGCAGGCGGGGCAGCGGGGCGGCACACTGGAGCTGGAAGACGACTCGATGGATATGGGCCAGCTTCTGGCTCAGGAAGAATCAGAATCGTCACAGATCCACTCACTGAGGCGTGGCGAGGTCGTCGAGGGGACGATCATCAGCATCAACCGCGACGGCGTCATCGTCGACATTGGTGCCAAGTCGGAAGGCCTCATCCCGGTAAACGAGATGCACTCACTCGGCGCCGACCCGCTCGGCAAGCTGATGGCGGGCGACAAGATCGTCGCTTACGTGATCCAGCCGGAAACGTCCGAAGGCGAAGTGCTCCTTTCCATAGACCGCGCCCGCGGCGAACGTGGCTGGCGCCAGCTGCAGACGCTGTTCGAGAGCGGAGAGAGCTTCGAAGGCGAAGTCACAGGCTTCAACAAGGGCGGCCTGCTGGTCAACGTCGAAGGCGTCGCAGCCTTCGTGCCGCTGTCCCAGCTCGTGGGCTTAAGGCCCGAGCGATCGGAGACCGGCGCCGGCCTTCAGACTGCGGTTGGCCGCAGCCTGCGCCTCAAGGTCATCGAGCTAAACCGCCGTCGCAACCGCGTCATCCTCTCGGAGCGCGGCGCGCTGCAGGAGTGGCGCAGCCAGCAGAAGGACCGCCTTCTATCCGAGCTGGAAGAGGGCGAGATTCGCAAGGGCCGCATCAGCTCGATCCGCAACTTCGGTGTCTTCGTCGACCTGGGCGGCGCTGATGGCCTCGTCCACCTCTCCGAGATCTCCTGGGACCGTAACAAGGCACCGGAAGAGCTGTTCAAGCTCGGCGACGAGGTGGACGTCTACGTCATGAAGGTTGACAACGAGCGCAAGAAGATCGCGCTCAGTATCCGCCGCGCCCAGCCGGCCCACTGGGACGGTATCGTCGACAAGTACCAGGTTGGCGAGGTCGTGCCCGGCATCGTCACCAAGCTCGCCACCTTCGGCGCTTTTGCGCGTATCGAAGGGCCCGTCGAGGGCCTGATTCACGTTTCAGAGCTGGTGGACCGGCGAATCTCGCACTCGCAAGAAGCGGTGCGTGAAGGCGACGTGCTGCCGCTGAAGATTATCCGCATCGAGCGCGACCGTCACCGGCTCGGCCTTTCGCTAAAGCAGGCGCGGGATCAGGGCGAGCGCATGGGATTCTCATTCTCGCAGGACGGCGAAGTCCTCTCCGTACCCGAAGATATTCGCGAACAGTTCAGCGAAGAGATCAACGCCATCCGCAGCGAGAGCGCCGCTGCCGCCGCAGCTATGAAGCCCGCAGCAGAGTACGAGGCGCCCGAAGAGAGGGAAGCCCCGATACCCTCAGCTACTCAAGCAACCGAGAATGTAGTCGCGGAGATTCAACCCCGCGTTGAACAAGAGGAGGAGGACCTACCTCAGACACAAATGGCCGCGGCGTTCGCGGCCGCGAACCTGGAGCAAATGGCCTCTGATTCCCCGCCGGAGGAAACGAAAGCGTAACAATCGGAGGTCTGTCCGTACGTTGGACTAGCTATCGAGCCTATGCTACCTTGGATTCAGGAACAGGGGGCGCTAGCAGCAAATGGCAGACCGATTCGACAAATTTACGGAGAGAGCTCGCCGCGTTCTGACTCTGGCTCAAGAGGAGGCGCAGCGGTTCAATCACAACTACATTGGCACTGAGCACCTGCTCCTGGGTCTTGTGCGAGAAGGCGACGGTGTCGCCGCAAAGGTCCTCAACAACCTCGGCGTTGAGCTGAGCAAAGTTCGTTCCGCCGTCGAATTCATCATCGGCCGTGGCGAAAAGTCGCCCAGCGGCGAAATCGGCCTGACACCGCGCGCCAAGAAGGTCATCGAGCTCGCCGTCGAAGAGGCTCGTCGCCTCAATCACAGCTACATCGGCACCGAGCACCTGCTGCTCGGCCTCGTCCGCGAGGGCGAAGGCATCGCCTTCGGCGTCCTCGAGTCGCTCGGCGTCAGCCTGGAGCGCGTGCGCACCGAGACGGCGCGCATCCTCTCCCAGACCACGCCCCAGAGCGCAGGCTCCGGCGGGCGCACCAGCACCCGCACTCCCACCGTCGACCAGCTGGGTATCGACCTTACCGCCGCCTCGCGCGCCGGCAAGCTCGACCCCGTCATCGGCCGCAGCCGCGAGATCGACCGTGTGATCCAGATCCTCTCGCGCCGCACCAAGAACAACCCGATCCTGATCGGCGAACCCGGCGTCGGCAAGACGGCCATCGTCGAAGGCCTGGCCCACCGCATCGTCGAAGGCGACGTGCCGGAGACGCTGCAAGGCAAGCGCCTGCTGACGCTCGACATCGGCTCTCTGGTCGCGGGCACCAAGTACCGCGGCGAGTTCGAAGAGCGCCTCAAGAAGGTGATCGAGGAGATCAAGAACTCCGGCAACTGCGTCCTATTCATCGACGAGATGCACATGCTGGTGGGCGCAGGCGCCGCCGAAGGCGCCGTCGATGCCGCTAACATCCTCAAGCCATCATTGGCTCGCGGCGAGTTGCAGTGCGTCGGCGCCACCACGCTCGACGACTATCGCAAGCACATCGAGCGTGACTCAGCGCTCGAGCGCCGGCTGCAGCCGATCATGGTCGAAGAGCCCAGCGTCGAAGAGACGATCGATATCCTCCGGGGCGTCAAATCGCGCTACGAAGAGCACCACAAGCTGACAATCACCGACGAGGCGCTCAAGGCCGCCGCCGAGCTGGCAGCACGCTACGTCTCCGACCGCTTCCTGCCCGACAAGGCCATTGACCTGATGGACGAGGCGGCGTCGCACGTGCGCATCCGCAAAGCATCGACACCGCCATCTCTCCAGGAAGCACTGCGCGGCCTCGAAAGCCTCCGCAAAGAGAAGGACCAGGCGATCGGCGCCCAGCAGTACGAGTTCGCCGCTGAGCTGCGCGACCGCGAGCTGAAGCTGCAGGAGCGCATCGAAAAGATGGAAGAGGGCATGGCCGATGAAGGCCTCATGCCACAGGCCGTCGTTGGCGAAGAGGACATCGCCGAGGTGGTCGCGATGTGGACCGGCATCCCGGTCACGCGCATCGCCAGCGAAGAGTCCGAGCGCCTGGTGCACATGGAAGACGCCCTGCGCGACAAGGTCATCTCCCAGGACGAGGCGATCACCACGATCAGCAAGGCGGTCCGCCGCTCGCGCGCAGGCCTCAAGGACCCGAGGCGCCCAATCGGCGTCTTCCTGTTCCTCGGCCCGACGGGCGTCGGCAAGACTTACCTGCCGAAAATCCTGGCCGAGTTCATGTTCGGCAGCCAGGACTCGATGATCCGGCTCGACATGTCGGAGTTCATGGAGAAGCACAACGTCTCGCGCCTGGTCGGCGCCCCTCCCGGCTACGTCGGCTACGACGACGGCGGTCAGCTGACCGATACCGTCCGGCGCAAGGGCTACTGCCTCATCCTGCTGGACGAGATCGAGAAGGCCCACCCGGACGTCTTCAACATGCTGCTGCAGGTCTTCGATGACGGCAGCCTGACCGACGCCAAGGGCCGCAAGGTCGACTTCCGCAACACGATCATCATCATGACCTCCAACGTCGGCTCGGACCTGATCCGCCGTGAGAGCGCCCTCGGCTTCTCGACCAACACGGACGAGGCGAAGACGGAAGAGCAGGTCTACAAGCGCATGAAGGACAAGGTCACGGAGGAGCTCAAGCGCGTCTTCCGGCCCGAGTTCCTCAACCGCATCGACGCGCAGATCGTCTTCCACTCCCTGGCGAAGCAGCACATTCGCCAGATCGTCGACATCCTGCTGATCGACGTGTCGAAGAACCTGATGACCAAGGGCATCAGCCTGGAGGTCACGGAATCGGCGCGCGACTGGCTGGGCGAGAAGGGCTACGACCCCGTGTTCGGCGCCCGTCCGCTGCGGCGCGTGATCCAGAACGAGCTGGAGGACCGGCTCTCGGAGGCGCTGCTCGAAGGGCGCTTCGGCCCGGCCGACACCGTGGTCGTCGACTGCGAAGCCGGCGAGATCGCGATCACCAAGCAGGAGACCCCGGAGCTCGCCGAGACGAGCACTTAGCGAGCTATCAGCCGTCAGCTTTCAGCAAAGAGCAGGCCCCGGAGAATTCCCGGGGCCTGTTCTATTGCTCGATTCGGGCACTCACTCGATTTCTGCTTGACACAAATAATTTATGTCTGTCATAATTAGTTGTGCAGGTACGCTTCAGCCGTTCAGCGCGCAGGCATCGCATTGGCAAGAAGCACGCCCTGTACGTAATGCAGCACGCTGAGCCGCGCGTCGTTCCGCCTGGCAGATTCGCAGATCAGCAGCACGTGTGGATCGGGAATGACGAACGTGGACGTGAGTTAGAAATCGTGGCAGTGGTGAAGCCAGATTGCCTCCTGGTCATTCACGTCATGCCGACGAACCTGCGGAGAGAATCGTGAAGAAGAGGACAAACTACGAACTCGGGCCCGATATCGACCTCGACAAGGAGGTCATTCTCGATAACTCGGGTGAACGAATCACAGAAGCCCGCGCTCGCGAGATGGCTGAGTATGCGCTGGAAAAGGCGCG
>Ga0209640_10004620_pt1 | contig 12056 bp, 11 predicted proteins | sample RifCSP10_1_FD_184018 | JGI IMG/M metagenome (GOLD analysis project Ga0209640, IMG submission 184018) | Soil microbial communities from Rifle, Colorado - Rifle CSP2_sed 10_1 (SPAdes) (version 2) | ecosystem: Environmental > Terrestrial > Deep subsurface > Rock core/Sediment | place: Rifle... | reverse complement strand
GCGACTGGCGCGCCTGCTATGTGGTACTGGATGTCGCGGATGGCGCAGTTGTGGTGAGCGTTGCGCGTGTCAGCTACGATCTGGATCGGACGATGAGCGCCATTCGCGCCATTGTCGGCGATAGCTCAAAGGGACCTGGTACGATAGGGTTCATCGCGATTTTGTCCAGCCAGCCTTTCGTCAATTGGTCGCGGACCGGTCGACCAGCCGCGATCATCATCGCTAAACCGACTTCAACTCCGCGAGCGCCTTCGATACGCGATTCCAGCAAGTGAGAAGCGTGAGAATCGCGCCGGCCCATAAGACCCACGGCCAAAGCCACGCCGCCCGCGGGAGAGCGAACGCGACAACCGCAAACGCGCCGATAACGAACGCGCGATCGCTCTTGCCCATCGGCCCTTCATAGCGGCGGCTCGCTCCAAGCGCTTTAGCCATCACGCCGCAGAACTCGGTCAGCACGGCTCCGATTGAGAATGCCACCGCCGGCCAGGTCGTTCCCTCATGCGCGAAAGCCAGCGGCAAATAGAGGCTGAGGTCCGAGATCACGTCGCCCACCTCGTTGAGCACGCCGCCGAGCGTCGTCGCCATCCCAAGCTCCCGCGCCATCATCCCGTCTATCGCGTTGAGCGCCATGCGGACGAACAACCATCCGGGCAGTAGGAGAAGGCACGCGCGCCATCGCCAGGACTGAGAGATTGCAGCGCCGGCGATTATCGATCCTGCGACAGCCAGCAACGTGACGGCGTTCGGGGTCACGCCCATTCGCGCGAGCAGCTTCATCAGCGGTCTGAGTAGGTGTTGAAACCGGGATTTGAGGTCGTAGACGGAAGCCATCGTGAGCGGCGGATTATAACACGCTGAAGCCTGGGCCCAATCTCGCGGCAACGATTCGCGCTATGCGGACGTGTGACTAAGACCGGAACCTCGTGCAAGCTTGGTGCGACTGTGAACGCGCCTCGCGATACCCCAGGCGGAACTTCGGTTGGCGGTCCCCAGGCCGGCCAAGAAGAAGTTTTTCCTCGACACCCCCTTCGGCCTCGGCGCCACCGCGATTCCTCAGGCGGGATGGGATTCTGGCGGAACGCTCTCGCACGGGGTCGGTAGGCCGGAGTCAAACGACTCCAATCACCGCCTGGGGAATTCTGCGGAGCGCGGCTGCCCTGCGTTGTAGGCTGAGCATCAGGGGATCACCTGTCGCGAGGCGAGTATGTTGCGCCGGGGTTCCCAACCGCATCGCGCTTGAGCTTGACGAACCAGCTCAAACCTCCTTACCATCGAACGCTTGTTCGAACCCCATCGCCAATGACCAACACTATGCCTGCAGAACAATCACGCTACGACCAGAAACTTGTTCACATACTCAAAACGTCGGCGGCGATCTTCGCCGAAAAGGGCTACCACTCGACTAGCATCCGCGACATCGCGCGTGACGCGAAGATGAGCCTGGCCGGGCTCTACTACTACTTCGACAGCAAGGAGGAGTTGCTCTACCTGATTCAGGACTATTGCTTTGGCACGATCATCGAAGAATGCCGGAAACTGCTCGAGGGGATCGATGACCCGGCCGTCCAGTTGAAGCTCCTCATCGAAAACCACCTGAATTTCTTCGTGAACAACATGAACGAGATGAAGGTCCTGTCGCACGAGGCCAACTCGATCAGCGGGGACCTCTTCAAGAAGGTCAACGCCAGGAAGCGCCAATACGTGGACCTCGCGATGAGCTTGATCGCCGAAATCGGACGCCGCCGCCGGGTCGAGGGCGTGGACGTTAGGGTCGCGACCTTTTCACTCTTCGGGATGATGAACTGGATTTACAACTGGTACAACCCGCGCAAGGACCTGGACGTCGCGGCGCTGTCGCAGAATATGACGCGGTTGTTCCTGTCGGGATTTCTCGGCGACGGGGCGAAGCACGAGCACTCTCTTGAGACGGGGCGCGAGGGTCACCTCGACCGCACGGTGTCAGTGTGGCAGCAGTAGCACGGGCGGCAGTTTAGCTCCGGGTTCGCTCGATAATGACTGGAGAAGACAATGGCCAGGGAAGCGATGGAAAACAAGCTTGTCAATTACGCGGTGCAGGAAGGGATAGCAATCATCGAGCTGAGCGACCCGCCGGCGAACACTTACACCTACGAGATGATGCGGGACCTCGATGACGCGATCCTCGAAGCCAGGCTCGACGACGAAGTGCACGTCATCATCATTCGCGGCGCGGGCGACAAGTTCTTCTGCGCGGGCGCAAACATCAAGATGTTGTTGGGCGCAACGCCGGAGTTCCGCTACTTTTTCAGCCTTCATGGCAATGAGACGCTGATGCGCATCGAGAACACCGCGAAGCTCGTCATCGCGGCAATCAACGGACACGCGGTCGGCGGCGGACTCGAGATCGCGCTCGCGTGCGACGTGCGGATAGCGAAGAGGGGCCCGGGGATGCTCGGCCTGCCGGAGATCAATCTAGGGCTGTTGCCCGGCATGGGCGGCACGCAGCGACTGCCCCGGATCATCGGCAAGGGGCGGGGCCTCGAATTGCTGGCTTCAGGCCGGACAATCTCCGTTGAGGAAGCGCACCAGATCGGCTTGGTGAATCACATGTTTGAAGAAGAGGGTTTCTTCGACAAGGTGATCGAATACGCGAAGCAGTTCGCGCCGCCCGCGAAGGCGAGCAAGGCGGTCGGCCTGATCAAACGGTCGGTGCAGACCGGCCTCGAGTTGCCTCAGGCGGAAGCGCTCGCGCTCGAACGCGAGTTGCTGCAGCGCCTCTTCGAGAGCGAAGATGCGCAGGAAGGGTTGAAGGCGTATAGCCAGAAACGTACGGCACAGTTCAAGGGGAAGTAGGGAGGAGAATCCATGGCGAAGATGTTCATCGCAGGCGAGTCGGTTGATTCGGTGAGCGGCGCGACTTATGAAGTGCGGAATCCCGCAAACGGCGATCTCGTCGATTCGGCGCCTAAAGGCAACGCCGACGACGCGAGGCGCGCGGTTGCCGCCGCCGCCGCCCCGTTCGACGAGTGGTCTCATACGTCGGCCGAAGACCGAGCGAATCTTCTGTTCAAAGCAGCCGAGATAGTCGACGCCGAACGCAAGAGTCTCGCTGAGCTGCTCTGCCGCGAGCAGGGCAAGCCGTTTCAAGAAGCAATGGGCGAGCTCGAGCACTTCCACCACGGGATCGACTTCTACGCCGGCCTCGCATCGAAAGTGCGCGGCTCACAAGTTCCCCTCCCCGCAAAGAACGCCTACGGCATGGTAATCCGCAAACCGCTCGGCGTGTGCGGCGCGATCGTGCCATGGAATTTCCCGATCACGTTGATGGGAACCAAGGTCGGGCCCGCGCTCGCCGCCGGAAACACCGTGGTCGTCAAGCCCGCGTCCACGACGCCGCTCACCACGATTCGAATCATCGAGCTGATGAACCAGGCGGGACTGCCAAAGGGCGTGCTCAACGTCGTGACCGGGCCCGGAGGAGTAGTCGGCGAGGAGTTGTTGAAGAATCGCACAATTCGGCGCATTGCCTTCACCGGCGAATCGGCGACCGGCAAGCACGTGGCTGAAGTCGCGTGCGGCGACTTCAAACGGGTGACGCTCGAGCTTGGCGGCTCGGACCCGATGATCGTCTGCGACGACGCCGACATCGCCAAAGCGGTAACCGGCGCGATGGTGGGGCGATTCTGGAACGCGGGCCAGGCATGCCTCGCGGTCAAGCGGCTGTACGTGTTCGATAAGGTCTATGACGAGTTCGTGGGAAGCTTGTTGGGCAAAGTCGCGCGGTACGAAGTCGGCGACGGAATGACCAGGGCCGAGAAACCAAAGATCAGAATGGGCCCTCTGCACACCGCCGCCCAGCGCGATGAGATTGAGGCTCAGGTGAAGGACGCGATTGACCGCGGCGCGCGAGTGTTGTTGGGTGGCTCGCGTCCCGAAGGCACTCAGCACGAGAAGGGATTCTATTATCAGCCGACTATACTCGCCGATGTTCCCGACGACGCGCGAGCCGTGCAGGAAGAGACGTTCGGACCAGTGTTGCCGGTCTTCCGCGTCGGCAGTCTCGACGAAGCGATCGAGCGGGCTAACAATTCGATTTACGGATTGGGTTCGTCGATCTGGACAAAGAACCTCGATAACATCGAAACGGCGATTGATCGGCTGCAGGCGGGGAACGTGTGGGTGAACTCGCTACACTACGGCTATGACGAGCTGCCGTTCGGCGGAGTGAAGGCAAGCGGATTCGGGCGCGAGCATGGACCCGAGGCGCTGGATTATTACCTCGAGCCGAAAGGCGTGGTTATTACAAGGTAACCTCGCGATGGGTGCGCTGCGTCGCTAGGGTGCGGTATACTCACAGGCAACAAGTTGGGAGGGTACGATGTCAACTACGATGCGCTGGGTCTCTGCCGATCTTGCAGCGATGCCTGATGACGGAAAACGGTACGAAATAATTGACGGGGAGTTGCATATGTCAAGGCAGCCACACTTGAATCATCAGTATGTCTCGGGTCGTTTCTTCGTCGAGCTTTATGGCTGGAGCAACGCGAATGATCGCGGATCAGTCTTCTTCGCGCCAGGTGTGATCTTCGCTGACGATGACGACGTCGCCCCGGACTTGGTCTGGGTCAGCAAGGCCCGGCTGGGTGGCATAGTTCAAGCAGACGGAAGGATTCATGCCGCCCCGGAACTCGTCGTGGAAGTGCTTTCGCCCGGCAGCGCAAACGAGCGACGTGATCGCGAAGCCAAGCTCAAACTCTATTCGCGGCGCGGGGTTGTGGAATACTGGATCGTGAGTTGGCAGGCCAGGCAAGTAGAAGTCTATCGGCGAGATAATGCACGACTGCATCTGGTTGAAACCTTGCACGAGCATGACGTCCTCGAATCACCTCTGCTTCCGGACTTTTCTTGTCAGGTTGCCTGCTTCTTCGAGGGAATGCCGGTGCCTGAATGAGCGTTGCTGCAGTGCTCGCCGAATCGATAGGTGACGATCACGACAGTATCTAAAAGCCTATGGGTGCAATTCCTAGATCCGACATGCCGGGACATCGCCGTTTGCAGGAACGCGTGCATGCGGCGCTGGATCGATGCCAGGAATCACAGGCCATCGAGTTCAAGGAATCCGCCGAGTGGGAGTCGCTCAAGTGGGGGATTATTCGCACCCTAATGGCGATGGCAAACCTTCGTGACGGTGGGGTGATCATTGTCGGTGCATCGGAACATGGCGAAACCTGGGATCTTTCCGGGATCGATTCCAGCCACTTGAGCACCTACCAAGTTGACGAAGTAACGGATGCGGTTAACAAGTACGCATCGCCCCCTCTGAGCCTCGATATTGTCCTTGTCCCTTACGGCAACAACACGGAGTTCTTGGCCATTCGCGCGCGGGAGTTCGAGCTCGCGCCCTGCGTGTGCAAACGCAATGGCCCAGATCAGGTCAAGAGCTTTAGGGAAGGCGAGATTTACATTCGACCAGCAGGGAAAGCTCAGACGAAGAAAGTTACGGATGCCCACGAGCCGCAGGACCTGCTTGAACTCGCGGCCGAAAGGCGAGCGCGAAGAATGATCGAAACAGCTCATCGCATCGGATTCGTCCCAGCGGCCGGCGCTCAACGAGCGTTTGACGACGAATTACAGGGACTATGAGCAAAGCACCGGCACGACTTCCAGTTCCAGTCCTCGAACATCCTCACTGGCGAGTCAGCATTCGCCCCGAGGCTTACATACCGGATGTAATCCCGTCGCTGAGTAAGTGCTTTGAGATCGTTGAGAAAAACCGAGTGCGCTTTCGCGGTTGGGATTACCCGCACCTTAGCCGACACGAACAGGAGCGCGGTCACGGCAAGACATGGGTTGCGTCATGGGCGAACTTTATGGGGCATTTCGAGTATTGGAGATTATACCAGAGCTCGCAGTTTCTCCATCTCTTCAGTGTTAGGGAGAGCACGGAACCTCGCTGGCGACAAAAGCTGCAAGCCGAGACCGAATCGCACCTATCCCATTACAGGCACGTCAATTGGAATGATGTCCCAGGATTCTTCTCACTCACTAACTTCACGTACTGTGTCACAGAAATCATTGAGTTCACAACGCGGATGGTACAGTCAGGCACTTATGCAGGAACGGTCAACATTTCTATTGAACTGAATGGGATTCAGGGCTTTGTGCTCACGACGTCGTGGGAACGCGCATGGTTCAAGTATTATGCTGCCTCCGAGGACGCCTTGGGAATAGTTGGCAAATAAATACAGAATCGCTGCTGTCGGACAGCGCCCAATGCGTTATCGATGTGCTTCTGTGGTTTTTTGAGCGGTTCGGGTGGATGGACCCACCGATTGAAGTATTGCGTAAGGACGTTGACGACTTTCGAAGTGGACGAATATGAGCAACGACGCAAATGATGCCTATCCGTCCGCTGCGCCGTAACCACACGGCTCGGTGATCTGCGGCTCTAAGAGAAACCCATGGCTCAAATGCTAATCGGCGGTGAGTGGGTCGGGTCGCGAAGCGGCGACTCGATCCAAGTCATGAACCCGGCGACCGGCGAAGCGGTAGACAGCGCGCCGCGCGCAACGGTCGAGGACGCGCGCGAAGCAATTGATGTTGCTCACGCGGCCTTCGCCGTTTGGAGCGAGTGGCCCCAGGCTAAGCGCGCTGATGTCCTTCGACGCACGGTCGAGATGGTCCGCATTCACGAGAAGGAACTCGCGAACCTTCTCACCCGTGAACAAGGCAAGCCAATCCGCGAAGCCGTGCTCGAAATCCGCCGCTACGCGCACACGATCGAATACTACGCCGGACTGGGCAAGAACATTCGCGGCGGGTACATCCCTCAGATCAGCGAGAACTCTTACGGCCTCATCATCAAGCGCCCGCTCGGCGTTTGCGGCGCGATCGTGCCCTGGAATTTTCCAGTCTCGCTGATGGGAAACAAGATCGGCCCGGCGCTGCTTTGCGGCAACACGATGGTCATCAAGCCCGCCGAGACGACCCCGCTCACCGATCTCCGCGTCGTCGGCTTGTTCTACGAAGCTGGACTCCCGAAAGGCGTGCTCAACGTCGTCACCGGCCGCGGCTCGGTCGTGGGCGAAGAGATCGTCACCAATCCCAAGGTTCGAAAGATCGGATTCACCGGCTCAACCGACGTCGGCCGCCGCGTGATGGCTTCGGCCGCCGGAGGGATCAAGCGCGTCACGCTCGAGCTCGGCGGCTCCGATCCGATGATCGTCTGCGACGACGCCGACATAGATGAGGCCGTCAAAGCCGCCGCCGTCGGGCGGTTCTTCAATTGCGGTCAGGCGTGCCTTGCGATCAAGCGGCTCTACCTGTTCGACAGCATCGCCGATGACTTCATCGAGCGCCTCGTCGCTCGCACTAAGAAGCTCCGCGTCGGCAACGGGCTCGCAGAAGGCACGATCGTCGGACCTCTGCACAGCGCGGCTCAGCGCGATGAGGTTGAGGCTCAGGTTCAGGACGCCGTGGATCGCGGCGCTCGCGTGCTCACAGGCGGCGAGCGCCTGCGCGGAGGCGAGTTCGATGGCGGTTACTTCTATCCGCCGACGCTGCTCACCGACGTGCCCGAAGACTCGCGCGTTGCGACCGAAGAGGTCTTCGGGCCGGCGCTTCCGATATTCCGCGTTCGCAGCCTCGATGAGGCGATCGAGAAAGCTAACAACTCGATCTTCGGACTCGGCTCTTCGATCTGGACCAACGACATCAATCGGGCGACTAAAGCTGCGGAGAAGATCGAAGCGGGTTACACGTGGATCAACTCGGCGCAGATCATTTATGACGAGTTGCCGTTCGGCGGATTCAAGCAGAGCGGGCTGGGCAAGGAGCACGGCACCGAAGCGCTCGACTATTATTCGGAGACCAAGGCGGTCGTTGTGAGCACCAAGAACGTTTGATCTTCGGATGGTCGTCGCGCCCGCCCGCGGGCAGGAGTGTTCGCATTTGGTGTACGCGAGATTCAAACGAGCCGCTCAATCTCGGCCAAGTCACAGGTTGGGAAGAGGCACTTGTGCCCGCTCTCCTCGCAGCGCGCTTCCGCAGGGATGTGAGTCGAGAGCGGCGGGCACAAGTGCCTCTTCCCAACCTATTATTCTTTTCATTGTGGTTGTACGATCGACGCTGGACGTTGACAGAAGGCGCCCGGCGGGCATTCGCCATTTTTAGTCATGAGCTACAAGACGATTCTCTTCGAGTTGACCGGCCGCATCGCGACGATCACGCTCAACCGCGCGGACCGGCTCAACGCGATCAACGCCGATATGCGCGAAGACTTCACGCGGCTGTTCACCGAGCTTCAAACCAACGACGAGATCGGCGTGATCATCTTCACCGGCGCGGGCCGCGCGTTTTCCGCGGGCGGCGACATCGGCTACTTCGAGGAGGAGCGCAACACCCGCGAGTTCCGCGCCGAAAACCATCGCCTCACCCAGTTCTTCGACGAGCTCGAAGTGATCGAAAAGCCGGTGCTCGCGGCCATCAACGGTCCATGCACGGGCGCGGGCTTGCAGATAACGCTGTCGTGCGACCTTCGCATCGCCTCTGACCAGGCACAGTTCGGCTTTCGCGAAAACAACATCGGCTTGATCCCCGGAGCCGGAGGCTGCTCGCGACTCGTCAAGCTGATCGGCTACGGGAAAGCTAAAGAGCTGATCTTCACCGGCGAGATGATATCGGCAGCAGAGGCCGAACGAATCGGATTAGTGAACCGGGTCGTCGCGCACGATGAGCTGATGTCGCGAACCCGCGCGCTCGCCGAGCACCTGCTCACTCGTGCGCCGGAGGCATTGGGACTCGCAAAGCGTATACTGTGGCACTCGGTGACGAGTGATTTCGCCACCGGCCGGATGCTTGAAGCGCTCGCGCAGAGCATCCTGATCAAGAGCAGCGACCATCGCGAAGGCATCCGGGCGTTTCGCGAGAAGCGCAAACCTGAATTCACCGGCGAATAGAATCGAAGATCGGGGACTACATGCCTACTGTGAATACCAGTTTATTCAGCAACGAGCGCACGCGAGTGGCAGGTTTGAATCGCGTGGTGAGCAAGGCGATCGGCGTCGGGTTATTCGTGGCGCTGACCGTTGCGTCGGCCCGCGTAAAAGTGTGGCTGCCCTTCAGCCCGGTGCCGATGACGATGCAGCCGATGGCGGTCCTGCTGGCGGGCGCGATTCTGGGCCCGTGGCTGGGCGCTCTGAGCCAGATTATCTATTTGACGCTCGGGCTTGCCGGTGCGCCGGCGTTTGCGGGTGTGCCGGGCGCAGGCATCGGCGTGCTGCTTGGGCCTACCGGCGGTTATCTTATGAGCTATCCGCCGGCCGCGTGGGTGGTCGGCAAGCTCGGCGGGCGTAGCCCCGGCGCGCGACGTATCGGAGTTGCGATGCTGATCGGACTCGCGATCATCTATGCTTTCGGGGTCGCGCGCCTAGTGCTGTTCACCGAGGGAGATTTCGTGGCCGCAGTGAACCTCGGCGTCGCGCCGTTCGTGGTTGCTGACCTTATCAAGCTCGCGGTGGCTGCAACTATCGTCGTCGGGTTAAGAGGCGTGGCTCGGCGCCAAGGGCTCCGGGGAGAGAATAAGTGAGGTAATGCCAGATGAGGAGAGCGCGAGAGAATCCGTAGCTCCGCTCACCTCATTCATCCTGACACCACGATTCTGCTCGTCACTTTCGGACACTCAAAGGGATGTTGGTAATGGAGGGAAATCATGGCATTTGAAAACGTGCTCCTGGAGAAGCGCGGCCGGATCGCAATCGTCACCGTCAACCGGCCTGACAAACTGAACGCTCTGAATGCCGCGACTCGCAGCGACATCCTCGCGGCCTTCGACCAGCTCGAACACGATGAAGAGGTGCGCGTCGTGATCATCACCGGAGCTGGCGAGAAAGCCTTTATTGCCGGCGCCGACATCAGCGAGTTCGCCGGCAAGACGGCGCTGCAAATGCGAGCTACGATGAAGGGCCGTCGGGCATTCGATGCTGTCGAAGACTTCCCGAAGCCGGTCATTGCGATGATCAACGGCTTTGCCTTGGGGGGTGGGTGCGAGCTGGCCCTCGCGTGCGACATTCGCGTCGCGTCTACGAAGGCGAAGTTCGGCCAGCCGGAGATAAAGCTCGGGATCATCCCGGGCGGCGGCGGAACCCAGCGACTGACTCGTTTGATCGGCGAAGGCAAGGCGATGGAACTGTGCTTAACGGGCGACATGATTTCGGCCGAGGAAGCCGAGCGGCTTGGGCTGGTGAACTACGTTGTGGCGCCCGAGGAGCTTGAAGCGAAGACCCTTGAGATCGCGAACAAGATGGCCGAGATGAGCCCGGTCGCGCTTGCGATGGCGAAGAAGTCGGTGAAGAACGCGGCGCGTTTGAACTTGACGGCGGGCGTTGAAGCCGAGGTCGATCTGTTCGCGATGTGCTTTTCGAGCGAGGACAAAGAAGAAGGCGTGCGGGCTTTCCTTGAGAAGCGCAAGCCTGAATTTACGGGCCGATAACCACTGGGATTCGTCACGGGTTTCATTGCGCCCTCATGTCCGTGAGCATTCGGAGCGTCGCTCTATTGCTTTCAATGGCGGAGCGGCTCTCTCCGTTCCCCTTTCCTTCTCTTCCAAGTTCGTCGGCTTCTCTGCGACTGAAGGGCGGTTACTCCAAAGGTTGGTTCCGGCCCGCTGCCTCTTGCACGGTGTTTCAGCCACAGGCTAGACTCCGGCCGTGAATAATCCTGAGGATGCCGCGGTCGCCGCCCCTCCCATCGTTGCCGATCCTAAAAAGGCAGGTCTTCCCCTCTGGGCATGTGCGCTTGCAATAGTGGCACTTGGGTCGATCGCCTACTCGGACAGTTTTCAAGGCCCGTTCTTATTTGACGACCTCGAGTTCATCGACCCTTCCGCGGGCCGGCGTCCGTGGCCCCCGCTTCACGCCGTCGGATTGCTCCCATCGCGTCCACTGATCGGACTCTCGTTTGCGCTGAACTACGCGATCAGCGGGTTTTCGGTTTGGAGCTACCACGCGCTGAACCTCGTCGTGCATCTTCTCGCTGCGCTCGCGCTGTTCGGCGTCGTGCGGCGAATTCTCTTGAGCCCGCGTCTCAGAGAACGGTTTGAGAGATCGTCAACGATGCTAGCGCTTGCAGTAGCGCTGGTGTGGGTGGTTCATCCGGTCACGACTCAATCCGTCACCTACATGATTCAGCGGTGCGAGTCGATGATGGGCCTGTTCTACCTGACTACTCTCTATTGCGCGGTGCGCGGCATGGCCGCGGAACGCCGCGCCGGACGTTGGTACGTCGCGTCGATCCTGACTTGCGCGGCGGGAATGCTCTCAAAAGAGGTGATGGTGACCGCGCCTATGATGGTGCTCCTATGCGACTGGCTTTTTCACCCGGCATCGCTCCGCGAGAGTCTGCGCAGGCGTCGTGGCCTCTATTTGGGACTCGCGTCTACATGGGTCGTGCTTGCGGTGGCTGGAATCCTGGCGCCGGTGAACAAGACCGCAGGCTTCGGCACAAAAGGGATGACCCCGTGGCTCTACTTCAAGTCGGAGTTCGCGGTGATTGTTCACTATCTGCGGATTTCTGTTTGGCCCGACAACCTCGTGTTGGACTATGCGTGGCCGCCGGCCACCTCGTTAGCTCAGACTGTTCCCTATGCGATTGTAGTCGGGGCCTTGGTTGTCGCGACAGCAGCAGCGTTGATAAAGCGAAAACCCATCGGGTTTTTCGGCGCGTGGTTCTTCGGCATCCTGTCGCTTACTTCGACTGTCATGCCTTTTGCTGATTTGGCCTTTGAGCACCGCATGTACCTTCCACTTGCCGGAGTGGCCGGCTTCGCGGTGCTCGGCGCATATGCTCTGGCAGAGAGAGTCTTTACCGAGCGCAGGGACGTGGCGAGAAAAGCGGGTCTCGCGCTGCTTACTGTGAGCGTAGGCCTGCTGACGGTAACGACGCTGCGGCGGAATCTCGATTATCTGAGTGATCTCGTAATGTGGACCGACGTCGTCAGCAAGCGTCCCGAGAATGGCCGCGCGCATGCCAACCTCGGCGTATCGCTCGCCCAGCGCCAACGACTCGAAGAGGCGTTG
>Ga0209640_10004619_pt1 | contig 12060 bp, 13 predicted proteins | sample RifCSP10_1_FD_184018 | JGI IMG/M metagenome (GOLD analysis project Ga0209640, IMG submission 184018) | Soil microbial communities from Rifle, Colorado - Rifle CSP2_sed 10_1 (SPAdes) (version 2) | ecosystem: Environmental > Terrestrial > Deep subsurface > Rock core/Sediment | place: Rifle... | reverse complement strand
CCTGGAAGACCGCAAGGTAGGTGCGCAGGTAACCCTAGAGATTCTCCGCGGCAATCGGCGCGAACTTGTCTCTGTAACCCTGCAAGCCGTGAATTAGTCCCAATGTGTTACCTGACCGGAGGTTTAAATCGTGCGAGGATCGTTCTTCTAACCCATTGAATCATCAGGAAAAATGTTCTGGTGCTATGCTTCTCTCTGGCTCAGCTATGTCGTTTAACATACAAGGCTGAGAGGAGGATGACGATGAAAGCACGCAGATGGATGATGGAATATGGAGTGGCGATGATTCTGGCGGTGCTCTGTGCCGTGATCCTGGGGCATCTGCCGCTCTTCCGCGAGGCATCAGTGGGGAAGCTTCATGCCTCTGATTTGGTCCAATTCATCGGCTACGGCGGAGCCATGGTCCTGGCCTGGTCCGGTGCACGCCAACTCGCGGCTGAACCACCCGACGATTGGAAATGGTTGATGCCCTATCGGGCGCTGATTCTGCCGGTGACGACGCTGGTGATGGTGGGGCTGGCCTACGGTGTGTTGCTGTATGCTTGCGAGCCGTTTCTCAGCAAGTCCGGTAAGGAAATCTACAACTGGATGTTCGTGATCGGCATCATCGCTGCCTGTGCCTGGCTCATCATGACGTGGGTGCAGAAGTGCGCCCCACTCGTCGCTGCCATGGATTCTCGCAAACTGCGCAAAGCGGCCTAGCCTTCAAGTTCACCGGCTGCGTCGAGCCTGGCGCAGCCGGTACTCCTCACGCTCGTTCTTGCAAGAAGTCCACGATCCGATTCTCTGCCCAGTAGGAATCTTCTCCCCTGTGACCCCAGTGAAAGAAGCCGCAATGGCCTCCGTGGCGTGGCGCGACCATCCGAATCTTAGGGTGTCGCTGAATCAGCGGCACCGTGAACATAGAGTAGGGAATGAAAGGATCGTCTTGCGCGGTGATAATGAGGGTGGGAACTGCGATGGAATGAAGTACATGGCGCGCGCCGGCGCGATCGTAATAGTCGGCGCCGTTCCGATAGCCGCCGTCCGGTGCCGTGTAGCGATCGTCGAATTCGCTAATCCAGGCGATGCGATCGAGTTCTGCGAGATCCCACTTGCCAGGCAAGAGCGCGGCTTTTCGGCGCAGTCGGGCCTTCAGTCTCACGAGAAAATGTCTGTGATAGATCCAGTTGCGCGGCTGCTCCAGGGCCCTGGCGCATTGCGTGGGGTCGATATTCGGACAGACAGCAACGACGCCTGAGAGCGCCGGCTCTGACCTGTACAGCTCGCCGGCAGCCTTCAAGACGAGATTCCCGCCCATCGAATAGCCGATCAGCCAGATCCGATCGAGTCCGTCCCGATGAGCGAGTTCGGCCAGGATGGCGCGGTAGTCCCCGCTCAAACCGCTGTTATAGAGGGTCGGGCTAAGATGCTCGGTTCCTCCACAGGTTCGCTGGTTCATGCGAATGACATTGAAGCCTGTGCGAAAGGCTTTCGCTGCGATCCCGCGCATATAAGGAGACTCGCTGCAGCCTTCAAGACCGTGGACCACTATCGCCGTGGGAGACGACGTCCGATCGTCTTGCCAATGACAGAAGCCGCGCAACTGCGTATCCGGCCCGACGGTGAAGAAGCGGGACTCTTGCGGGAGTCCTGCCAATGAGGTGTCCCGCGGCCAGAATCGAGGCACCAGAGTCATCAGATGGGTATTTCGGAGAAACAGTGGCGGCTGAAAAGACGATGCAGTCTCAATCATTGTACGATCATAACGCAAAACAAGGTTCAGTGCGTACCACAAATGTGTAGACATACCGGATGTCTCTTTCAATTCCACTGGGCCTCAAGGCCTTGACGAGAACCACCGATAACGATTCTTGGAAGATTCTCACATGGAGGAATCATGCTGACGGCAATCGGCGGTGCGATACGGCGCGTGCAGCTAGGCAAACACACTCCTCCCAGGCTGCATAACGGAACAGGCTCAACCAAAAAAAGTGAGGGCTGTCGGACATCATAGCCAACAGCCCTCTGTGTTGGTGGCTCCCCGGGCAGGACTCGAACCTGCGACCAGCCGGTTACAAGGACCCCCAATCTTTCGAATGGGCTTGGACTATCTCTTCACCCGCCTGCAGAACATGCAGGGGAGGGTGTCGGGCGCTTCCGAGGCATTATTGGATGGGTTCCGCAGCCTCTAGTCTCTGCACGGTCCTGCCTACACGTTGACCCTTCGGCAGGCTTCGCTCAGGATTACCATTCCGATTCGTTGTGGAACCGGGGCAGGCTTCCCTGAATTCACCCGAAGTTTCAACCACGGTTTCCCGTGGAGGCTGCAGTGAGGAGTAAACTTCTCCTTTCCTACAGCCGGCTGCTCTACCAACTGAGCTACCGGGGAATCTGGTTTAGCCGAAACGGGAGAATTCTAGCACAAACCGGACGGCAGGGAGCGAGCTTTTTTCAGAGGATAGACACGGGGGGAGAGGCGTTTGATATCCTAGACGTCGAAATCCTCTGTCTCATCCTCATCAGAAGAGGCGTCCGTGTTGCCTTCAGCCACGGCTGCGTAGTGCTTGGCCCAGGTGAGATACAGATTGCCGCTGTCGCGCATCGTATCCGCTGCCTTCACGAGTTTCTCGACCAGTTCTGGATCTTTCCCCGTGGCCTTGATCATGGCGGCCCGCCGTTCGATGGCTTTGGGATATTGATTGATCAAACCTGCGATTCCGCTGAGGAGTTCATTGATCACGTTGTCTTCGTTTTCCATCGATCACCTCTTATTCCAACAAAAAACCCCATAGCGCGCACGCCATGGGGTTTTTGAGTTTCAGCCCGCGACCGCTTATCCCTGGTAGGCTTGCCCCAAGGCTGCGGACTCGCCCTTGTGAGTCATTAACTGCCCCGTGGCGCTGACGGCTTGCATGATGATCGCTTCGTGCTTGGCCGCGTTGCAGACGACCACGCAGAGTTCGCAACCCTTGCAACGATCGATATGGACCTCGGCCACCATCTTGGCCGAATTAAGGTCGAGGCAGTTTGCTTCCGGACAGTACATGATGCACAGTCGGCACCCCTTCTTGGCCACGCATTTCTCGTCGATGACTTGCGCTACGTTATACATACGACGTCGTTCCTTTTGCGCTTAAGCGGCGACGGCCGGATTGCCGACTCGCAGCTCATACTTATTCTTCTCGGCCCACTCACTGGCGATGTCATAGGCCGCTTTGACTGTTGCAAGGTTCTTGGCCAACAGCATTTCTTTCTTGGCGAATTTCTTCTTGATGGCTTCGTCCAAGGAGGCGGTCCCGCCTGAGGCGACGAATTTCTTTCCGAACCGTTCCTGTAAGGCGCCGTCCAGGGATTCCATTGAGACACACTTGGTGATGCCCGCGACCGATCCGATCATCGACATATTCGTCGATAACTCGGTGCCGGCCACCTCGATCGCGAGCTCGGTTCCCGCTATGTAAAATACCTTAACATTCAGGTCCTTGAGACGTTCAATGTCGTCTGCTGACAGAAGCTCCTGGTCGGAGTTGATGATGACGAGGCCACCTTCCTTTATGCCGGAATAGAAGGGCATCGTGTAGCTCTTGCCCATCGTAATGACCTGGGGGTGAAACACTTGGATGACGTCCGGAAAGACCAACTCGCCTCGGTCGTAGATGCGCTCGATGCCGATGCGGCAGTAGCTCTCGGCCGGCGCCATACGCTTCTCGGCTCCGAAGAACGGATTGGAAATGGAAAACTTGCCGTCTCGGTTGGCAGCCATAGCCAAGACGTGCGCCGCGGTGACGGCGCCTTGCCCGCCTAAGCCTGACATCCGGACATTGAGTCGTTTCTTAATCATGAGAGGCCTCCGGTTTCGTTAGGCCTGTCCGGCCAATTGCTTCGCCGCAGCTTTCCGTTCTTTGTCCTTGGCAGCCATCTCGGCCAAGAGCTGCTTGGCAGGCTCGCTCATATATTCTTTGTACGCGAACCGCTCGGTCGGCTTCTCCGAGTCACGCATTTCCTGCAACCCTTCCATACTGTTCTTCCCGATTTCGAGAATGCAAGGGGTGTAGAGCTGGAGATAGGTAGGGCCGATTTCGCGCGCGACGAGGACCGCGTTGCGAATGACTTTCTCGATCACCGACGGCTTGCTCACGGTGCACTGCACGACATAGTGACAACCGGACTCACGCGCGATTTCAGGCAACCGGACCTTGTCGAAGAGTTTACCGACCGGAGCCATCTTTGCGACGAACCCCTTCTGCATAAGTCCGCTCTCCTGACCGCCGGTGTTGGCGTAGAGTTCGTTGTCGAAACAGATGGTCGTGAATTTCTCCTGGCGGAACCAGGCTTGGAGGGTCATGTCGAGACCGATGTCGACGGTGGCGCCGTCTCCGGCTAGTACCACCACATCTTTTGTCCTGTTGGGGAAGCGGACGCTGAGGGCGCGCTTCAATCCTGACGCGATGGCGTTTTGGTTGCCGAACAGGGAGTGAATGTTATGCACGGCCACCATCGGGAATACCAAGCTCGTGCAGCCGGTGGAGCCTACCATGACGGTGTCTTCTGGGTTCGGAAGCGAGGCCAGGATATAGCGGAAGGCCATGGACTCCGGGCAGCCGGCGCAGAGCGAGTGCTGCTCGATCAGTTCCTTGGATGTACCGATATCTTTCCATCCACGGTCTTCCTTCCCATAGGTCGCACTCCTGACGAGGTCCTGATAGTCCGACGGCATGATGTCGTAGAGGTCTTCAGAAATCTTGATTTTCTCTTTGCTCATGTATTCCTCCTCAGATTCGCGAGTACCTCGCGAACTGGTTCTGGATGTTTACTGCTCAGCTTCCACGACCTGCCAGGGAGAAGGCCTTCATCCCGAGGGCCGTCTTGATTTCCTGCACGATGATCTCCGGCGGCATCGTCATGCCTCCGCAGACATGCGGGCCGGCATGTACCCGCTGATGATTGGGAATTGTTGCCTTAATCTCTTTTGCCAGCCAGCCGGTCACGTTAAACTCCGGCACGAAGATGTGCTTCGCGTTCTTGGTGGCTTCCCGGATTTCTTCCTCCGGCCACGGTCGGAGCGTTTTCACTTTCACGAGTCCGCAGCGAATGCCTTCGTCTTCCAAGAGGCGGATCGCTTCGCGTCCCTGCGACACGGCCGTGCCGGACGCCACGATCAAGATATCCGCGTCGGCGTTCTCGGCATCGATCAAGCCGTTCAGCCACTTGATCGAGTGCTTGCGGGAACGTTCAATGGCTGCCCAAATTTCTTGCTGCCAGCTGGCATGTGTAGCGTAGCTGATGTAGTTGCTCTTCATAACGAACGGATCACGCATCATTCGGACCGGCGGACATTCCATGTCCATGCAGGGAACCGGTGAACGATAAGGATCGTAGGGCGGCAGGCACATATCGGCCGGCGTCAGGTTCACGACGTCCTTGGTGTGCGTCACGAAGAACCCGTCGCAGCAGAGCGCGAGCGGGAGATGCACATCCGGCTCTTCCGAGACCATGTAGCCTTTGAGAATCCAATCGAAGAAGTCTTGCGCGGTTTCCGCATGCCAGACCAGCATGCCGGTATTCAGTAGATAGGCGATTTCGAGTGTGTCCGGCTGGATCGAGAGCGGCGAGTTAATGCCTCGACACGTGACGATCATCTGGATCGGCAAACGCGCACCGGCCCACATGGGAAAGTTTTCCATGGCGCGCATCGTGCCAGGCCCAGCTGTCGTGGTGAACACGCGGGCTCCCCCAAACGCGGCACCTGCGCATTGCGACATGACCGCGAATTCGCTCTCTCCCCGGAAGTAGTCACCGATATAGCCCTCGGCAAACAGCTCTCCGATGAGTGCGGCGGCTTCGCTCTGAGGTGTGATCGGATAGGCGATCATGACGTCGCAGCTGGCTCGCCGGACCGCTTCCTTGATGACTTCGCTGCCCGTGAAGAACGAAGGCGTGCGTGGAGCCTCGTTCATCATTTTCCAGGTGTCTGTATAGGTCTGGCCCTTCTTATTTTTTGTACCGATGACTGAGTGTGTATCCGCCATGGACCCAGCCTCCTTTCACTGCATACGGTGCTTCAAACGACTTAGTTCGAGGCCCCGCTCTTGGCTGACGTCAGCCGTGGTTGGACCGTCCCTTTCAACTTTCTCACCCAGTCGGCCAATTTCATAATCTTTTCGACGGACGCGTCGCGGAAGGAAAGCATCGCGTCCTCGTGGCCGGCCTGGGCGCACATCGCAATCGTGTAACACGAGGTTCCGCCCCGAATGATCTTGAGCGACAGATTCGCCTGATGGCAATGCACACCGACGAACATGCAGCAATCGATCTTGTTGTGCCAGATAGTCAGGTTCGGGTGGTTCGGATTGATCTCAACTTCAGGATTAATCTTCGGATATTTCGGTCGGTAGTCCGGCATGGGAATCAGCATCGGCGTCTGGCTCGGATGTACGCATTCCTTCAATGTGTTGTAAAGATGGCGAATCGCCGTGGCCTTCTTCGCCGCTTTTTCGTTCCAGGCCCAGAGGACAAGTGGACCAGGGAAAATTGTCGGCACCTTCGCCATCAAGAATTGACGCGCGGCTTCCTCATAGGCTTTTTCTTCTGGGGCGATCACGCCGTTGATATGGGCTTCGCCTGGGTTTGGCAACCGGATGCCCATGCTGGCGGCAGCTGGGGGAAGGAAGTGTTCTGGCCCTGGGAGCACGCGGTAGTCATTCATTACGGCCTATACTCCGAGCAAAGGATTCAATTGACCCAATAATGACGATTTTTCACAGACTTGATTCTCTAAGCAATCTAAGCTTTTTCCTACCCTTTCCGCAACCTCGCAGAAGGCCCACCTGGATGAGCTTTTGGGCTACTAAGCAGTGTGGGTTTAGGCCTTTTGAGCTAACCGCGCCCATGGGAGTAGCGCAACATCTCGACTTTTGCAGAGGAAGCATTATAGGTGTCGATCTTTTGGATTGTCAAATAAGTATGGTGAGGCTTTGAGTCTGGACAAATCATCAAAAGTACCAGGTAAAGCAGTAGGTTAAGGCGTATCTAGGGAAGCTGCTTGCAAGCCTCCGTTGACCCAAGAATGCAAGCTCGTTCGAAGTCATCCTTTGCCAGGCGTCCCTGGAGTTGTTCCTGATAGAGCTTGGCTCTGGTGAGGAGTGCGTGCACATCTGTGGGCTCAACGCGAAGGACCATACTCAAGTCATCGATCGCCTGAGTCGGCTGGTTCAACTTTTTGTAGATGTCGCTCCGGAGAAAATAGGCTTCCTTGTGGTAGGGGATCCAGCTGTCTGGCACGTGGGGACTCAAGAACTTCTGGAGAACTGCGAGTGCGGACGACCACTGCTTCATGGTTGTGAGTTTGCGGGCTTGGGTCGTATAGAGATTGATCAAACGATGGTGTGCAACGTCGAAGAAGGGATCCAGCGCGAGCGCTTGTTCGTACGAGTGAGCCGCGTCGTCTGGTCGTTGCAGCCAGGTGTTCACGTCACCTTGTCCAAGTAGTGCCCACGTATTTTTCGGGTCGATCATGAGCGCCCGATCAAAATCCATTCGGGCATTGTCGATGTACGCTGAATATTCGCTGGGCCTGGATTTGTTGGAGTATGCGGCAGACACGAGCCGCAGATACGTCTGGCCACGCACAATCAGGGGGTCAACAGACTGAGGGTCCAAGGTCGCAGCCTGAGACGTCATGTCGAGCTTCTGCCGGAGGTTCTGTGTCAGGATCGATTTATCGACCAACGTCCGGGCTTGTTCACGAGCTCCATTGCGGCCAGGCGGCTCGATGATGAGTGTGCGTACGCCGACAGGAGCGGTTTTCAGCTCGCGGAGCTGCGCCTTTAGTTCCGCATTTTCTATCTGGAGTCGGCGATAGTGTTCAGCAAACTGTTGTTCGGATTGCCAGCGGCGAATGGCGGCTTGAAGATTGTCGAGATTGACGACCGCGCGGATACGCACGAAAAAGCTTGGACGATCGTTCTCGAAGGAGCGCCGCGATTCAAGAATTTCGGTTTTTGTGATTGCTGCGGCAATGGTGCGGATCTCCAGAGAACTAGCCTGGTGGCTCCTGCCGCCTGTGATATTTTCTAGGTCGTGGAAGGTGGATTCGAGATACAGCCCTGCTTGTTCGACCGCTCTGCGCTGGGCTCGTTGGAGGACTTTCTCCTCAGCGAGAGCCAGTGTATCGCCGTCCGCCATCAGGTAGCGACCTTCTGCGACAATTGTGGTGTCTGACGCAGTTGCATGTTGAAGCAAGAGAAGCAACGCGATAACTGTGACCAAGAGAGCCAGGATGTGCCTGAAATGCATGTGGTAACTATACCGCTCAAAACGGTGCCGGACAATGCTTCCAAGGTACTGGGTTTGGAGGAGCAGGAAGGTCTCTAAGAGGAAGCAAGGGGAGAAGGGGGGGGGGTTAGTTTGGTTTGGGGAGAACCTGCATGAACGGATGAATTTCAACCCGTTCGAATACACCGTGAACCGTATAGGGGTCGTTGCGAGCGAACTGCTCAGCCTCATCCCGGGTCTCTAACTCTAGCACCAGCAAGCTTCCAGTCTTATCTGTGAGGGGGCCGGCGAGGATGACTCGACCTTGTTTATCGAGTGGTTCTAGATTGGTTAGATGGGCAGGCCGGTGGATCTTTCGTTTAACCTCTCCCTCGGGGCCGTCGTAGCCGATAATGACAAATTTCATGTTCGTAGTCTTTCGCTTGCCGGGTCAGATGATCCCGAATCCGTTGAGCAGAATCGGCTAGGCAGGGTCCTCAAGCGGGCAACGATCTTTATATCCGGTCGTGACTTCATGCCACCAGCGTATGTCTTTCTCGCCGAGCTTCCAGCACAAATAGACGACTCGACCATTACGGACATGCGGGAAATCGCACAGCCCTAGATCGATATCTTTGACGACGACTCCCAGTTCATGAATCGCATAGAGGTTGGTGCTGATGTCCTGGAGGCTCTTGACGTAATGGATGCCAACCGACGTACCGCCCCCAAGGCTGGCGTTGGTCGACGCTTTTCGCACTTCCTCACGTGTTCGAAGGAGGACCGCCTTTCCTTGTTGTACAGTTGACAGATGCGACTGGAGATGGGGGATCAGCTGGTTGGCTTCGAAGAGAGAAAAGACACGGTCTGGGCTGGTTTCGTTCTCGTCGTGTGCCATTAAAGCTCCTTATGTTTATGTAACACACTTCAAATTCATGGATCAACCGGCTGGAAAGATGGATCCTGGAGCGGAGGGAGGGGGCTGGGTATGAATTGGTAGTGGGATAACGAAAAAGGTAGATGTTAGTTGACAACCAGTCTGAGCCTGGGTATCATTAGCCGTAACATTCCAGTGTAAACGTATTCTCTCCATCAAAGAACTCAACTCCGGAACCTGTCTCGAACCAAATCTAGCAAGCGCGTGAGTGTGGGATTCGTAGGCCAGCCAAAGATTTTGTTTGTGCCCTATTTCTTCGGTGATCTCGGAGACCATATCCTTTCTGCATAGGTAAGGCGGACGTCCTCCACAAGCTATTCCATCCAAACTTACCAAATATACAGCCATCAATACGATACAAAAATATAAGCACGTTTCGCATGGCCAATCAGTTTGAGCGAGTTGTTGTGACCCAAAAGCGAGCCGAGGGCTCGAGAGGAGTTGTATGTCAGTAGCTAAGGGGGAAGTGATGCATCTCGCAGAGTTGAAACAAAAGTCGATTGCCGACCTCAATGACGTGGCCCGCGAACTGAAAATCGAAGGAGCCGCCAATCTGAGAAAACAGGAGTTGATCTTTGCGATCCTCCAAGCTCAGACCGAGAAAAACGGCGTGGTCTTTGGGGAGGGCGTGCTGGAGACACTCCCTGACGGCTTTGGCTTTCTACGCGCCCCAGACTCCAACTACCTCCCGGGTCCAGACGACATCTACATTTCGCCCTCACAGATTCGGCGGTTCAATCTTCGTACTGGCGACATTGTCTCTGGGCAGATCCGTCCTCCGAAGGAGAGTGAGCGCTACTTCGCACTGCTGAAGGTTGAGAAGGTTAACTACGAAGACCCGGAAGTGGCGCGGGACAAAATCCTCTTCGATAACCTGACTCCGCTGTATCCCGAAGAACGGATCAACCTGGAATTCGACCGCGAAGAATACTGCACACGCGTGATGGATTTGACGACTCCGATCGGGAAGGGGCAGCGCGGATTGATCGTGGCCGCTCCTCGCACCGGTAAGACGATGTTGCTGCAGGCGATTGCACGAGCCATTCTGAAGAACCATAAGGAAGTGACCCTCATTGTCCTGCTGATCGACGAGCGGCCTGAAGAGGTCACCGACTGGCAACGCCAGGTAAAGGCGGAAGTCATCAGCTCCACATTTGATGAGCCGGCCCAGCGGCACGCGCAAGTTGCAGAAATGGTGCTGGAGAAGGCAAAGCGGCTCGTCGAGCATAAGAAGGACGTCGTCATCCTCCTGGACAGCATCACCCGTCTTGCGCGCGCCTATAACACGATCGCGCCGCCGAGCGGGAAGGTGCTTTCCGGCGGTCTCGATTCAAACGCGCTTCAGCGACCGAAGCGGTTTTTTGGCGCAGCTCGCAACATTGAAAACGGAGGGAGCTTAACCATCATGGCCACCGCGCTCGTCGATACCGGCAGCCGCATGGACGACGTCATTTTTGAAGAATTCAAAGGGACCGGGAACATGGAAGTCCACCTGGATCGTCGCCTGGCCGACAAGCGGATCTTTCCGGCAATCGACATCAGCCAATCCGGTACCCGCAAGGAAGAATTGCTGGTGGATAAGGACCGGCTCAACAAGATGTGGATTCTACGCAAAGTCCTGAGCCCCTTGGGCACGATGGAAGCGATGGAATTCCTCATGGATAAGATCGGGGGCACCAAGACCAATCAAGAGTTCCTTCAGTCGATGAATCGATAAGAGGGGGGCTTGTTTACGGCCCCAGAGTTCGGATAGCGTGTACTGCGTGTACTGGTTGTGACATGAGAGCGAGAGACGGACAGCACATTCGGTAAGGAGTCGTAGGTCATGCAGAAGGGGATCCATCCAATCTACCGGGAAGCCACGGTCCATTGTGCCTGTGGGAATTCTTTCAAGACGCGCACAACGATCGGGGACATCAGCGTCGATATCTGCTCCAATTGTCATCCGTTCTTTACCGGCACGCAAAAGATTGTCGATACTGAAGGGCGTGTCGAGCGGTTCAAAAAGAAGTACGCGAAGAAGGGCAAGTAGCGACATCGATGGCCATAGAAGAGACCCTGCTTCGCCCCGAAGCAGGGTCTCTTTGTTTTTATGGCATGGATGGTTACAGCAGCAGGAGAAGGAGGACGATGGAATCAGCTCTGCTCAAGAAATGGGAATCTGCTGCATCGCGATTTCGCGAGTTGACTGATCAACTCATGGACGCATCTGTCGTCAGCCAGCCGACCCTCTTGCAGACGCTTAATAAGGAACGAACGGACCTTGAACCGGCGGCCAAACTGTTTGAAACGTATCTTGACTATGCGAGGCAGCTTAATGAAGCCGCAGAAATCCTCGCCGATCCCTCGGCCGGCAGCGAGTTGCAAAGAATGGCGGCTGAAGAAACAGCCGAATTGGAGCGACAGCAGGCTGAGATAGAAGAACAGGCAAAAGAATTCCTCATCCCCAAAGATCCACGGGACGACAAGAGTCTGGTCCTAGAAATCCGGGCGGGGACCGGTGGGGATGAAGCGGCCTTGTTTGCCGGTGAACTGTTTCGACTTTATGTCAAGTACGCGGAGAAGAAAGGATTCAAGGTCGATACGGTTGAGGCAAGCGAAACCGGTATCGGAGGGTACAAGAACGTCGTCGCACTGATTGAAGGCAAGGGAGCCTACAGTCATTTTAAGTACGAGGCAGGCGTGCATCGTGTACAACGGGTACCGGTCACTGAAGCAGCCGGGCGCTGCTGCGTTGTATGGAGCTGGACGCGAGCCGTAGGACGCGACGGCTCAGATCCAAGGCGGCGACGTCGAAGTTCGGCGCCGCCACGTTCACGGTCAAGCTCACCTCGGCTGAGCCGGCGACGCCGGCCGAGGAGGTCGTCACCGGCGCGGGATCGACGGGC
>Ga0209640_10004618_pt1 | contig 12061 bp, 13 predicted proteins | sample RifCSP10_1_FD_184018 | JGI IMG/M metagenome (GOLD analysis project Ga0209640, IMG submission 184018) | Soil microbial communities from Rifle, Colorado - Rifle CSP2_sed 10_1 (SPAdes) (version 2) | ecosystem: Environmental > Terrestrial > Deep subsurface > Rock core/Sediment | place: Rifle... | reverse complement strand
CTTAGTGCTGCAAGCCTGCTTGCTGGCAATTATTATTTGCAGAACACCTGGGAAAGCCAATACACTGCCCGCTGGCTGGTGTTTTCCATGATCGGGTTCACCTACCTGTTGTATAACCTTTGGTCTGGTCTTATCGAAAACCATCCCCTTGAGTACAAAGAGCTCCTTCCAACCCTCGGCGCTGGCAACGCGCTCACCCTTTTCCGCGGCGCCATGATTGCCCTCCTTTTGGGCTTCGTCGCCTCCCCTCGCCCGGACGGCTGGCTTGCCTGGCTGCCTGGCATCCTCTACACCCTGGCCGCCATAGTCGACTTGTTTGACGGTTATCTCGCTCGCATTACTCATCACACCACCCATCTGGGCGAACTGCTCGACCTAAAGTTGGACGGTTTGGGAATGTTCGTCGCCGCCATGTTAGCCGTATCCTACCGCCAGGTGCCCGCCTGGTATCTGCTGGTCGGCCTGGCCCGGATCTTGTTTGTCGCCGGTATCTGGCTGCGCAGGCGCCTGGGGAAATCGGTCTATGATCTCGCTCCCAGCGCCGGCCGCCGCCCTGTTGCCGGCGTACAGATGGGCTTTCTGGCGGTTATGTTGTGGCCATTATTCTCACCGCCCGGCACTTACCTGGCCGCCACCCTTTTCGCTCTGCCTTTTTTGCTGGGCTTTGTTCGCGACTGGCTCTGCGTCAGCGGTGTGATCAAACAACCCGGCGCCGATGTGACAGAAGAATCACAGAGTTTTCCCCGGCGCGTGCTTGATGCCTGGCTCCCGCTCTTATTACGGATCAGCGTGGTTGCATTGGTTGTATTAACCTGGACACAAAGGCTGCCCACTTACACCGGAATGATCCCTGGTTCTTCGCTTTCGCGCCTCTCAAGCCTGCATTGGGCAGTACTTGTAACGATCTTGCTCGCCGTTGGTGGCTCGCTTCTCCTTGCTTTCGGAGCTGCCGGCAGGTTCGCCACCGTGGCCATCCTGTTCTCCGTCGGGCTTCACCAGCGACTTTCGAATCTTACCGCCCTCGATATTCTCATCATTATCGCCGCCACGGCGCTCTTCTTCCTGGGAACCGGAGCCTATTCCTTGTGGAAGCCGGAAGACCGTTTCATCCAATATCGTTTAGGCGAGGTCTGAGCTGATGGCATTCCGGCGCAAAGTTCACCGCCGGATCCGGGTGCCGATGCCCCTCGTTCTCTGGTGGGCGCTCAAAGAGGTCCTCCGCCCCGGTTCCCCCCAGCCAATACCCAGCCCGGCCGGAGACTGATATCTGCTGAATAAGGGAGCAGGCTTCTCTTGCACGATCAACCGAGGATCGCCGCCTGGTTTGGCTATCTGACCTTATGACTGGGTTGACGATCCGACTGTGCGACTAACAATTATTCGACTTAGAAAGGAGACTGAGAAATGGAAGCAAATCAAGTCAAATCTGATCAGGCCATCACGCAGCCGGTAAAGATAGGTATCCTCCTGTTGACCCTGGCCACTATTGCCATCCATCTGATCGTCTTGAACATGAGGGGAATAGATGTACTCTTTGCCCTCAATGGCCTGGGTTATCTGGGATTGCTGGCCCTGTACTTTTTACCCATTCCCATAGCCCAGAACAATCGAAGCCTGGTGCGCTGGGTGTTTATCGGCTACACGGCCGTGACCATCGTGGCCTGGGTCTTGGTCGGAGAGCGTGCTTTGCTTGGTTACGCTACCAAGGCGATCGAAGCCCTGCTCATTATCTTGCTCTTGCTAGATAGGAGTTAGGATTCGGCGCACTCGAGTAAAATAAGGCCTCAAATGAGCGGAGTGGTGCTCCTCTGAACTGCGCCAGCCGATACCTGTGAACTAGGATAAGAATTTATGTCTGGACTAAAAATTGAGAACCGGGTATGCGCGCGCATACCTACTCAGGATGGAGAGTACCAGCTGTGCCTCTATACCACAGAGCAGGATGACAAAGAGCATCTCGCCCTGATCATGGGCAATGTCAACGAAAGGCCGGGCGTACTGGTTCGGGTTCATTCCGAATGCTTCACCGGCGATGTGCTGGGCTCCCGGCGCTGTGATTGCGGCGAACAGCTGCATCGCTCTATTCAGGCGATTGCCGAAGCCGGATCGGGTATCCTGATCTATTTGCGCCAGGAAGGGCGCGGCATTGGTCTGCTCGACAAACTCCGGGCCTACAATCTTCAGGATCTGGGATACGATACGGTCGAGGCTAATCTCGTCCTCGGTCACCAGGCCGACGAGCGCGATTACACCATCGCGGCAGCCATTTTGCGTGACCTTCGGGTTGAATCGGTTTGCTTATTGACCAACAATCCAGCAAAAATTGAGCATTTGCGCCGGCTCGGCATACCAGTAGTAAAACGAATTCCACTGGAGCCGACCATTACCGACGAGAACGCTGGTTATTTGCTCACGAAAGTCAAGCGCATGAACCACCTGTTGAGTCTGAACACTCTTCCGGTAGCAAATTTGAAAGAGCCCAATGGTTCTGGAAATGGATCTCACTGATCAAATCCTCTCTGGAATCCAATTAGAGAAGCGGAGCTGGAGCCGCCCCTCGGTAACCCTGAGCTACGCCCAGAGCATCGATGGCAGCATCACCTTTATGCGTGGTCGCCCGCTTCGTCTCAGCGGACCATACTCGCAGCGCCTGACTCACCACTTGCGCGCCAACCACGACGCCATTCTGGTCGGCGTCGGAACGGTTATCGCCGATAACCCGCAGCTCACGGTGCGCCTGATCGTCGGCACAAATCCCCAGCCGGTGGTCCTGGATAGCAAGCTGCGCATGCCGCTCACGGCTAACCTCCTTCAAGGGCAGGTGGAGCTGGGAACGCTTCCTCCTTGGATTGCCACGGTCGGACAGCCCGATCCGTTTGCTGCCATGTGCCTGCAGGATTGCGGATCCCGATTGCTGGTTTTCGATCCCGCGCCGGATGGGCGCGTGCCGCTGCCGGACCTACTAGAACGTTTAGCCGCCATGGGAATCAAGAGCCTGATGGTGGAAGGGGGCGCCCGAGTGATTACCAGCTTTTTGGCCGCCGGACTGGTGGACAGCATCGTCATTACGATCGCGCCCGTGTTCGTCGGAGGCCTGCACGCTGTCGAGCATCTGGCAGTCAATGGAAACTCCCAGCGCTATCCCCGGCCAAAAAACTTACGGGTGGAAAGGATGGGGGATGACGTGATCTTATGGGGTAAATTCAGTGCCGCGTGAATGTCTTTACTTCACCGCTCCCCGTTCGGTCTCGATTCAGCATGAATCCCTGCCTTCTCCGAAACCCGACCAGGTGCTCGTGCAGACACAGCTCTCTGCCATCAGCCCTGGCACTGAAACCTTGATTTATCGAGGAGAATTGCCGGCGGAACTCCCCCTTGACGAAAGCATTCCCAGCCTCCAGGGGTCGTTCTCTTATCCGTTTCAATATGGCTACGCCGCGGTTGGACGGGTGATCGAAGCAGGCTCGCAGGTGGACGGCAACTGGCTGGACAAAGCAGTATTTGCCTTCCAACCGCACGCCAGCCATTTTGCGGCTTCTCCCGAGGAACTGCAGCGGCTCCCCGAAGATCTATCCTTGGAGGACGCCGTTTTCCTGCCCAACATGGAAACCGCTGTGAATCTGGTTATGGATGGCGCGCCGCTACTCGGCGAGAAGATAGTTGTCTTCGGCCAGGGGGTTGTCGGCCTCCTGGTGACGGCCCTTTTGGCGCGCTTTCCGCTCGCCAGCCTGGTTACGCTGGACCGGTTTCCCCTGCGCCGGCAGGCCTCCCTGGCTTCAGGCGCTCATGCCAGCCTCGATCCCCTTCAGGGTCTGGCCTTGAAGAGTGACCTGGCCGCCGCACAAGCCGCCGATTCCGCTGTAGGCGCCGACCTGGTTTACGAACTTTCGGGTTCGCCCGATGCCCTTGACCAGGCGATTGGCACGGCTGGCTACCACGGCCGCATCGTGATTGGTTCCTGGTATGGGGGCAAGACCGCGGCTCTGCAGCTGGGTGGTCGTTTTCACCGCGACCGCATCCGCCTGATCAGCAGCCAGGTCAGCACCCTGGCCCCGGAATTGTCGGGACGCTGGACGAAAGCGCGCCGCTTTCAGGTCGCCTGGGAAATGTTGGCGGAGATCAAACCCTCTCGTTTCATCACCCACCGCTTCCCTCTTCGCCGCGCCTCTGAAGCCTACCACCTCTTAGACCAGACGCCCGAGGGGTCCATCCAGGTTATCTTCACCTATTAGAACATCTATTACTATGTACACCGTCACAGTCAAACGCAATTTCATCGCCCGGCATTTCCTGATCGGAGGCGACTGGGGATCCGAGAACAAGCTGCATTCCCACCATTACCAGGTGGAGGTGCAGCTGGAAGGCTCGCTTCTCAATGAACACGGCTACCTGGTCGACATCATGGATATCGAGGCAAACCTGGAAGAAATCATCGCTGCGTACCGCGACCGCACGCTGAACGAGCTGCCGGAGTTTGAAGGTCTCAATCCCAGTATCGAGCATTTTTCCCGGACCATCTGCCGCTCCCTGTCCACTCGCATCCACGCTCCCAATCTGACCGCCCTCACCGTCAAGATCTGGGAGAACGACATGGCCTGGGCCAGCTACAGGCTGGAGCGTGAAACGTGAGGCGTAATGCGTGATGCGTAATTCGTAATCCGTATTGCGTAAAGAACAAAACACGCAATACGGAATACGCAACAAGCTATCGCTACGCAAGCAACACTCATGCGAATCGGGCTCATCATTTACGGCTCCCTCGATACCCTCTCCGGCGGCTATCTCTACGACCGTAGGCTGGTCGAATATCTGCGCCGGGAAGGAGACCAGGTAGAAGTGATCTCCCTACCCTGGCGGAGCTACATCCCTCATCTGGCCGATAACCTGGCGCCCGACCTTCACCGCCGCCTGGCCGGGCTGCGCGTGGACCTCCTGCTCCAGGATGAACTCAACCACCCTTCGCTGTTCTGGCTCAACAGCCGTTTGCGGCGCCAGGTCCGCTATCCCATCGTCTCGATCGTCCACCACTTGCGTTCCAGCGAGCCGCGCCCGGCCTGGCAGAACCGGTTTTACGGTGCCATCGAGCGCCGCTACCTGGAGAGTGTGGGCGGTTTCATCTTCAACAGCAAAACCACGCGGCAAGTGGTGAGGTCTGTCGCCGGCGATGGTCGACCGAGCCTGGTTGCTCACCCGGCTGGGGATCGCCTGGACCCGGCCATAACCGCCGAAGAAATCGCCGCCCGCGCCCGGCAGCCCGGTCCTCTGCGCCTGTTATTTCTGGGAAATGTCATCCCGCGCAAGGGCCTGCACGTTCTCGTCGCGGCCCTCCGCCATCTGGACGACCATGCCTGGCATCTTTCGATAGGCGGCGACTGTGCTTCCGACCCGGCTTACGCCGCCCGCATGATGCGCCAGGGGCACGCCGCCAACCTTTCCGAGCGCATCCAATTTCTGGGTCCTTTGAAGGAGCGCCAGTTAGCTGCCCAATTAAGAACCAGCCACCTCCTGGTGCTGCCTTCCTTATATGAAGGCTACGGAATTGCCTACCTGGAAGGGATGAGCTTTGGTCTGCCAGCCGTCGCCAGCACCGGCGGAGCTGCCCACGAGATCATCACTTCCGGTATGAACGGATTCCTGGTCGAGCCCGGAGACTCGCGCGCCCTGGCGCGCTGCCTGGGAACACTGCTGAAAGATCGGCGGCGGCTGGTCGATATGAGTCTGAATGCCCGCCACCGCTTTTTAACCCATCCGACCTGGGATCAAACCACCCGCCGCATCCGCAATTTCCTCTCAGACCTCTCAACGCGCAGCAGGGATCAGCATGATTGAGTACTCGTTTCCCCGCTACCTTTCCGCCAAAAAGACTGTCGACGACCGCGCCCTCAACCGGCGCGTTTGGGAAAGCCTCAGTCAACACAGGCCGGCTGCGTCACCTGAGAGGCCCCTGGCAGTCCTGGAAATCGGCGCTGGCATTGGCACCATGCTGGAACGCATGTTATCCTGGGATCTGTTGAGCTTCGCCGAATATACTGCCATCGATGTCCAGCCCGAAAACATAGCCCATGCCCACGGGCGGCTCGCAGAGTGGAGCGTCGAAATGGACTACCAGGTCCGTGAAACGCCCACCGGTCTGGTTCTGGAAAAAGGCGATATCCGGCGCATAAATGCAATCCTGCAAGCCGCAGATCTCTTCGACTTCGCTGCCCAGACCCAGCTGCACGGTCGCTGGGATTTACTCGTCGCCAACGCCTTTTTGGATCTGGTAGACATCCTCCGCACGTTACCTCTGCTCTTCAGCCTCCTGAGGGAGAATGGATTGTTTTATTTCACGCTCAACTTCGATGGTGTCACCATCCTCGAACCCCTCCTCGATCCGGACCTGGATCGCCGCATCATCGAGCTCTACCACCGCTCGATGGATGAACGGCTGGTTCACGGTCTGCCGTCCGGAGACAGCCGCTCCGGTCGCCATCTCTTTCATCACCTGCGGCGAGCAGGTGCGGAAGTCCTGGCTGCCGGCAGCTCTGACTGGGTAGTCTTCCCCAGCCGGCAAGGCTATCCGGATGACGAAGCATACTTCCTGCACTTCACCATCGCCACCATCCACCGCCAGCTGCACGGTCATCCAGGCCTGCGCCACCAGGAACTCGATACCTGGGTCGCAGAACGCCATGCCCAAATCGACTCCGGGGAACTCGTCTACATTGCCCACCAGATCGACTTCCTCGGGCGCTGCAACCTGACCAAATAGCTTGCTTTCGTAACTTGCGGTAAAATTATCCCGTCATGTCCGAAGATGAAAAACCATTCGTCGATAGCTTGCGAGATTACACCTACTTGCTGATCATTTCCGGCCTGGTCATCATTCTCGACCAGTGGACCAAGGCCCTGGTGCGCGCCAACCTGGATTTTCAGGATATCTGGTCACCCTGGCCCTGGCTTACCCCCTATGCCCGTATCGTTCACTGGAAAAACACGGGCGCCGCCTTTGGCATGCTCCAGGGTTTTGGCGACGTGTTCACCATTTTGGCTGTTATTGTCGCGCTTGCGATCCTCTACTACTTCCCTCAGGTGCCTCGCCAGGATTGGCCCTTACGGCTGGCCATGGGCCTGCAGCTCGGCGGGGCGGTTGGCAATTTGATCGACCGCGTGACCATCGGTTGGGTGACTGATTTCGTCTCGGTCGGCAGCTTTCCGGTATTCAATGTCGCCGATGCCAGCATTTCCATCGGTGTCGCCATATTGATATTGGGAGTCTGGTGGAAAGACCGCCAGCCGCAACGATCAGAATCCGACGCCGCGCGCGAACCGGCCCCGGACCCGCTCGCGGAGGAGACCTGGGGTGAGTGATCGCTCGGTTGTGCTGCGCTTTGAGAAAACGCAGCCAGAACGCCTGGATAAATTCCTCGTAACCCGCTTTCCCGAGTTCTCTCGATCCCGACTCCAGTCCTTTATTAAAGAAGAACGCGTAATCGTCGATGGGCAGCCCGCCCGCAAGACCGGCCAGATGCTCGAAGGAGGTGAGGTGGTACAGGTAGACATCCCTCCTCCTCAACCATCCGAGCTCATCCCGGAAGCTATCCCGCTCGACGTTGTCTTTGAGAATCAGGATGTGCTGGTGGTGAACAAGCCCGCCGGTATGGTCGTACACCCGGCAGCCGGCCACCATTCCGGCACCCTGGTGCACGCCGCCTTAGCCCACGCGCCCGACATTGAGGGCGTCGGTGGTGAAAAAAGACCCGGCGTAGTGCACCGTCTGGACAAAAACACTTCCGGCCTGATTCTGCTAGCCAAGAACGATTTCGCCCACCGCTGGCTTCAGGATCAATTCCGTTCTCGTCAGGTGGAAAAAACCTACCTCGCCCTGGTCGACGGCGCCCCTCCCACCCCTCGCGGCCGCATCGAAGCCGCTATTGGGCGAGACACCCGGCAGCGCCAGACCATGACGGTTCTTCCCAGCGGAAAGGGACGCGCCGCCACTACCGAATACTACACTCGCCAGTCGTTTCCCCATCACACTTTGTTAGAAGTCCATCCCATTACCGGACGCACGCACCAGATCCGCGTCCACCTGGCCTTTCTCGGCTGTCCCGTGGCCGGCGACACCGTGTACGGACACCGCCGCCCCAGCCTGCCAATCGAGCGCCATTTCCTCCACGCCTCCCGCCTGGTCATCCGACTGCCCGGACAAACCGAACCCCAAACATTCGAAGCGCCGCTTCCGCCAGAGTTACTGGATATAATTGAAAGATTAGAAGCAGAAAAATAGAACGTTCCACGTTTCACTCCTGAGGAGCTCCCATGTCCATAATCGACCTCCGTTCCGACACCGTCACTCAACCCACCCCTGCCATGCGTGCCGCCATGGCGAACGCCCCTGTCGGAGATGATGTCTACGGCGAAGATCCCACGGTCAACCGTTTACAGGACATGGCAGCCGGAATGCTAGGGAAGGAAGCCGGCCTTTACGTCGCTTCCGGAACTATGGGCAATCTGGCCGCCATCCTTTCCCATTGCAGCCGGGGCGATGAAGTCATCCTCGGGAATCAGTCCCACACCTTCAATTTAGAAGCCGGCGGCATGTCGGCCCTGGGGGGAGTGCAGTCCTTCCAAATCCCCAACCAGCCCGACGGCACGCTGGATCTGGAGGATATCCGCGCTGCCATTCGCGCCGACAACCCCCATCACCCGGTAACTCGCCTGATCGCCCTGGAGAATACCCACAACCGCTGTGGCGGCGCCCCGTTGACCGCCGAATATACCCGGGCAGTGGGAGACCTCGCCCGGGAGCACGGTCTGCGCTTGCACCTGGACGGTGCCCGGATATTCAATGCTGCCGCCGCTCTGGAGGCCAGTGCAGCAGATTTGGCTGCTCCGGCGGATTCGATCACATTTTGTCTGAGCAAAGGATTAAGCGCTCCCGTTGGATCGCTGCTTTGCGGGTCTCATGACTTCATCCAGCGGGCTCACCGCATTCGAAAGCAGCTGGGCGGCGGAATGCGCCAGGCCGGTGTTTTAGCGGCCGCCGGCATTGTTGCCCTGGAGACCATGGCGCCACGCCTCGCTGAAGACCATCGCCGGGCCCGGCAGCTCGCTCAAGGGCTGTCTCAAATTCCCGGCCTTTTCCTGATCTTTGGCACGCCCAGGACCAATATGGTCTTCCTCGGCCTTTCTGAAGATATTCCTATTTCCGCGCACCGGATCGCCGGGCGCCTGGAAGATCGTGGCATCCGCGTCCAGGTTACCAGCCCTCGCAGCTTCCGGCTGGTAACCCATTACTGGGTCGGCGACGAAGCAACTTCCACTGTCATAGAAGCGTTTCGCGAGGTCATCGTGGCACATTAAATCGCCGCCCGTGTTGCGTATCGAGTGTTGCTTATTCCGTAATCCGAATTTCGTCTTCCCTCCTCTTTACGCAATACGCACTACGGGTTACGTTTCACGCTTCACGTCTTCCATCTGTCCACAGCCATCCCTATGATATAATATTGCTCGTCATACAGGGCGGGGTGATACTATCGCGCCCAGTCTGTTTATCAATAGGCTATTATTGATTTTAGCCTGACAGCAAAGGAGAATGTATCCGTGGAGCCTTACGTAAACGCCTTTATGGACAACCTGGCGGCTGAACCCAACTACTCTGAAAGCACCCGGATGGCATATGGCAGCGACCTGCGAGTGTTTTTGGGTTATCTGAATGCGGCTCTGGATCGCCCGCCCAGATTGGAAGACATCAATACCCAACAGGTCGCGGCATTCTTACAGCTCGAGAGTGAAAATGGTCGCCGCCAAAGCACCCTGGTTCGCCGTCTGGCAACCTTACGTCGCTTCATCAGCTATCTGCATGAAGAAGGAGATCTCGACAAGAGTTTAGTGGATTACAACAACCAGATCATAGACGAAGTCATCGCCAAAGTAGCCCCAACTCGTACTCCCAACACCCTGAGCGACAACCAAATAAATCGCCTGTGGGCAACCATCGAGACCTCCCAACGGGTCCGCGCACGCCGGGATCAGGCTATTCTTACGCTCTTGTTGGAAACAGGTTTGTCTGTTGGCACGCTGGTATTATTGAACTTGTCCGATCTCGACTTGAACGCTGGGTTGCTGCACCTGAACACGGATCCCAACAACGATATCTGGCTCCCGCTTGGAAGCGCTACCGAATCATTGAGGCGCTATCTGGAAGAGGGCCGGCGTGATCTCAATCCTCAGCCGGATGAACCCGCATTGTTTATCAGCCAGATGGGCGGGCGTATCAGCCGCCAGGGTATTTGGCAGATCCTGCGCTATTGGGGCAAGCTGACAGATCCACCCATTGACCTCTCTCCGCGCGTTGTCCGGCACACTGCCGCCGTGCGTATGGCTCGCAAAGGCCGTCCTCTCGATGAAATACAAGCCTTGCTCGGGCACAGCAATCCGCTATCCACTCAAGCCTTGCTGCGCCGGCTGGAATCCGTTGCCGACGGTGCAGACAGTATATAATGGGCGATTTTATTACCCTTTCCGAAATTGACCAGCTCGCAGATACAATCCGGAAGCGAAGTGATCTTCAACCCCAGATTGCCATGATCCTGGGATCAGGCCTGGGGTCCCTGGCGGATTCGGTTGAAAACGCCGTAAAAATTCCTTACCAGGATCTTCCTTCCTGGCCGGTTTCGACAGTCTCCGGGCATCAGGGTCGCCTGATCGTCGGCCGGCTCGAGGACCGGCCCGTCGCCGTCATGCAGGGGCGCATCCATTACTACGAAGGCTACAGCATGGCCCAGGTCGGTCTGCCAGTGCGCGTAATGCAGCGCCTTGGTGTTGAAATCCTCATCGTCACCAATGCTGCTGGGGCGGTCAACCCAAACTATGAGCCCGGCGATCTGATGTTGATCACCGATCATCTCAACCTGATCGGCATGGCCGGGCTTAACCCACTGCGCGGGCCCAACCTTGATGAAATTGGCCCGCGGTTTCCCGACATGAGCAGGGCTTACGATCGTGCGCTTGCCGACCTGGCGCGCCAGGTCTCCTCTCAAAACGCTATTTTCCTGCACGAGGGGGTTTACGTTTGTCTGGCCGGACCTTCGTTTGAGACGCCCGCTGATCTGCGCTTTTTACTGGATAGCGGCGTAGATGCCGTCGGTATGTCCACTGTCCCCGAAGTGATCGTCGCCCGTCATGGCGGTATGCGTGTACTGGGTATCTCGGGTGTAAGCAACAAGGCCAATTTGGATGGCAAAACCATCACTACCCATGAAGAAGTTTTAGCTGCGGGAGAGGAAATTGTCCCGAAACTCACGACGCTCATCAGGGGGGTGCTGCGTCGCCTGTAGCCCTCAGGCGATTCTCTTCTGGAACATCGTGCGTACAATATGGAAGAAGCACTCCGCTTTTTCAGAGCCTATGAATTCTGGATCTATACAATGCTGGCTCTCGCGGGCCTCGTCTACATCCGAAGGTTTATCCTCTCGTGGGAGGAGCTGCGCGGGGCGGCTTTCGGATTGGAGCGTGAGGCCGCCCAGGCCCGTCTCAATCACGCGGCCAGCATGTTGGTCCTACTATTATCAATGGGCGTCGCCGTATTTATGATGGTTACCTTCGTCGCCCCTACCATACCGGGCGCCAACCCGCTTTACACGCCCACGCTCAATCTCTTAGCCACTCCGACGACCACTCTTCCAGCTTCCGGGGCAGGGACGGTTGAACCGGAAGCGATGATGGAGGAAACTCCCACGCCGCCGACCATCGAACCGGCCGGCGCTGAAGGCTGCCTCCCCGGACAGGTGATGCTGTCCGCTCCCCAAGATGGCATCGAGGTAACCGAGGTAATTACTTTAACCGGGACTGCGAGTGTCCAGAATTTTGGCTTTTATAAGTATGAGGTAAAGCGCCCCGAAGATCCCATTTGGCTGACCATCCAGGCCGGTCGACAGCCGGTTACCGATGGCCCGCTCGGTCAATGGGATACTCGCACGCTCTCAACGGGGGAGTACTTGCTCCGCCTGGTCGTAACTGACAACCAGGGAGAATCGCTCTCTCCCTGCACGATCAAAATCTATGTCAACAACCCGGT
>Ga0209640_10004617_pt1 | contig 12062 bp, 8 predicted proteins | sample RifCSP10_1_FD_184018 | JGI IMG/M metagenome (GOLD analysis project Ga0209640, IMG submission 184018) | Soil microbial communities from Rifle, Colorado - Rifle CSP2_sed 10_1 (SPAdes) (version 2) | ecosystem: Environmental > Terrestrial > Deep subsurface > Rock core/Sediment | place: Rifle... | reverse complement strand
CTTCCAGTTTGAAGGGACCGTATTGAATGCGCCTGAGCCTGGTGACTTCATGCCCCAACGATTTAAAGAGCCTTCTGATTTCACGGTTTTTTCCCTGGATCAGGACCACTTCCAGATGTGATTCGCGTCCGGAACTCTTCTGAATCTTCACGGTATGGCACTGGAGAAGCTCACCCCCATCGACCACTCCGACTACGGCCTCTGCGGCTTGTGCCTGAGTGAATTCTCCTCGCACGGAGACCAGGTAGGTCCTCATCACTTTATGGGTCGGATCGGTGAGCACGCTCGACAGTGCCGAATCGTTGGTGAGCAGGAGGAGACCACTGGTTGCCTGATCGAGTCTCCCGACGGCATGCATGTATCCCAGGTCCGGCGGCAGCACATCGAAAATCGTCTTACGGCCCTTTTCGTCACTGTGCGTGGTGATGACCCCTTTGGGTTTATGAAAGAGGAAAAATCGTTTGACCGAGTCTTGAATCGGCTGGTCATCGATCGAGACAGAATCTTTCGGCCACAAGACCCACGTGGCCGGATCGCGTACGACTCGCCCATTGATGCGGACTCGCCCTGCGCGAATCCAGTCCTGGCTCGTTCCACGAGAGGCAATGCCAAGCTTCGAGAGCAGTCGATCGACGGTTAGACGTTTAGAAGATATGGAGGCCTTCTGTGCCATCTTTAACCCTATCTATCCTGGAAGCTGATCGGTAGATACTGACAGCTGCAGGATGCTCAAAAAGTCCAGACTTCTCACCCACCCAACCCTGGCGCGCCAAGACGCGCCTTCTCCCAAGCAAGGCCGCAGCGAACTACCCCATTATAGGAGTTGGCTGGGATGATCCAAACTGCGCGCATTGAGCGACCCTCATCCTTCTAAATAATCCTTCCAAGCTCGCTTGTTCTCTCCTCAAGGGTAGCCTGGTTGATCCTCGATTGCGCGCGTCGAACGAGCACATTCTGATCGTGCGCGTTCCGCGAGCAGGAGGACGACCAGGCTACCCGCCCCCCTTTTCAGCATCCTGTGTTAGAGGAGTCCGCGCTTCTGGAGAAAGTCTTTGTCAATGACGGGGGTGGGTTTGGCGGGAAGCTGTCCCCGTTCCTGCAGCAGGCGCTCGACGTATTTCCCGATCAGGTCTGATTCGAGATTGACCTGATCGCCGACTTGCTTGAGGCCCAGAGTGGTAACCTTCGCGGTGTGCGGAATAATCGAGACGGAGAAACCACGATCCGTTACCTGGTTGATCGTCAGGCTGATGCCGTCAACGGTGACGGACCCTTTCACGATGCAGTGGCGCAGAATCTCCGGCGGGGCTTTGATCGTGAACAGGATGGCGTTCCCATCCTGCTGGCGGCTACGAACCGTGCCGATACCGTCCACATGACCAGCCACGAGATGCCCGCCGAGCCGTTCGTTGAGCTTCATCGCCCGTTCCAGATTCAGCGGGGCGCCGGCAGTGAGCTGCCCGAGGGTCGTCACGGACAGGGTTTCTGGTGAGACCTCCACGGAAAAGTTGTGCTCAGCCTTGTTCACCACGGTCAAACAGGTGCCGTTGACGCTGATGCTGTCCCCGATTTTGAGGTCGCCCATCACGGCTGAGGCCAGAATCGCCATCCTCGTTCCGGCGAGGGTCTTGTCGATTGAGATGATGGCGCCCAATTCTTCGACGATGCCTGTAAACATAGCAGGATATTGAAAAAGGCCCCCAGCTTCGTTCTCGCTTCTCGCCCAGCCTCGACGTACTTAAAGACAGTACGACTCGGCTAGCCGCTCGCTGCGGCCTTGCCGGAGGCCATTTTGAATATCCTGGAGAAGCTCAAACACGGAGCCTATTCCCCTTTCTGACTGAACATTTGCCGAACCACATAGACAAACATCACGATCAGCACGAGTACGCCGATGCCGGCCAGCGTGCCAATGACGATATTCTCTGTTGCGATGGCTTTCATCACCGACCCATTATATAGCACCAGCCCGCATTATTCATGACGGTTCGTCGCGAAATCGCGCAATCGCCTAGCGAGACAGGTGCGCGGAGCCGTGAGGAAGGGAGGCATACTTGAAACAGTATGTTGACCGACCGAACGGCGAGCCCGCCTGCCTGGATGCCGTGCAACCGCGTCCAGGCTTGTCGCAGCGGCGAATCCGCGATTGCAGCAGAAGCGCTCATGAAAAATGCGGGCTAAGCCTACGTCCGTCTCATCGTCATCCAGAACACTGCCGCCGCGACGAGTTGCAGGCCGGCGATGATGGCGAACGCGTTGGCATAGCTCAGGCGCGCGATCAGGATCCCTGCCAGGAGAGGCCCGCTGGCATGACCGATGTCTCCGATCATCCCTTGCATACCCATCCCAGCCCCGAGTGTCTTGAGCTCTGAACTATCCGCGACCAGCGCCGCCGACGACGAGGAAACGACGGCTTCGCCAAATCCGAAGCCCGCCGAGAACAGCAATAGCAGCCAGAACATCGACACCTGAGGAATACTGACGAAGGTCGCCGCACAGATCACGAGACCGATGACGATGAGGGGGTGACGCCCTACGCGATCAGACACCCGGCCCATAATCGGCTTGGAGACGAGCGACGTGAGGGCCTGGACCGTAAACAGCAGCCCGACTTCTCCCGGATTCAATCCCGCCGAGACGCCATAGAGGGGGAGGAAGGCCATCAAAGCCCCGTTCGCAATCATCTTGGCTGCGTCGGTCGAGCTGGTAATGAGGACCTTGCGATTCTTGGCGACCACCCGAAAGCCCTTCCACATCTCCGCCATCAGCGGAGCCATCCCCTTCTCCTGAATACGCGGGGGAGGCGGGGTGAGGTGCAGGCTATAGAAAATGGCAATGGCGATGCAGCCGAATATGCCGGCCGTCACGAAGGCAACGGGAAATCCCGACGCGTAGATCAGATAACCGCCGATGAACGGGCCAAGCAACGCACCGGATTGCGTCGCGGCTGTGTAGGTGCCGAGCGCGGCGCCCCGCCGTTCTCGATAGAGATCGGCCACGGTCGCCAGCGCACTCGGCGCAAAAATGGCGGTGGCCAGTCCGTGGAAGAAGCGTAAGGCGGTCAGTGCATCGAGATCTGTCACCCAGGGGTACAAGAACGGCGGGAGCCCGAAGGCCACCACGCCGATCCGTAAGAGGAACCGCCGACCGTAGATATCGGACAGCGCGCCGGACGGCAGTTTGAGGAATACCCCGGTAAGCGTGGAGACCGACACGATGAACCCGATGCGCTCAGGACCGGCCCCCAGTGATTCTGCGAACAGCGCCAACACCGGCATCCGGACCATGTTGTAGCTGATAAAACAAAATACGCCGACGGTGCAGAGCAACGTGAAACTGCGTGACGTCGTCATGGTGAAATCGTCCCGGAGAGGGTCGCGCCGCTGGAATGCGACAGATTCTCCAGCGCTTGTTTCAAGAAGGCCACCTCGTCGGAGGACAACGCAGGTGATTTCGTAGCCACGGACACCACTCGATCAGGCTGTTGCCGCATCACCTGACTCAAGCGGTTGACGGTATCAACCCCCTTCGCCAACCTCCGCGTCACAGCGCTTCCAACTAACGGGCGAAGCAGCGAGGCGATTCCCGCCAACAAGCGATTGTCCAATCTTGTGTAGGAGACCAACGTGCTGTCCACTGCCTCGACTCCGCTCGGGTCTATGACCTGATTCATCCTGAGCAGCACCACGGCCTTCCCCGTGATGAGCGGGAGGAACCGGCTACCATGAGACCCTTCCAGATAATAGATCCTGCTAGTCTGATCCTGATAGACGAGTTCGACCATCCCCTCTGTCCCTTCCCCATCGTTCCCCCAATAGTGACCAAGGCCTCGCATCTCTGATTGATAGGTCGCGATGCCGAGACGATTGACCAAGATGGCAGCCATGCGCGGACGATCTAATAGATAGGTATAGACCGATTCAGGTAAGGGCGTTCGCAGCGGCCCAAGCTTGCTCACCGTTGTGTAGTGGCTGATAATCGGCTGCATCCGGCAGGCCCAGCTTGCTTCAATCTGTTCAAGCGGAAAGGTCACCCCTGCATGCTGGGATGGCAGCACACAGGTCTCCGATTGGGCCAAGCCTGAATACATGGTTGTACTCAGCCCGATGACGATGATCAAAGACAGCGAGCCAGCTCTTCGCGAACCCAACGATCCGGGGATCATCACGGCTGCTTTCGAACTTGGATGGCGAGATGGATCGGAAAGAGTTGCCGGGAATCTTGTCGCAGGCGCGCCTGTCGCAGCAAGGTCTCAAGCGACGGCGTCACGAGACCTTCGAACGACACCTGCCCATTGGTGAGCACGACGAGCGGTTTGGTAAAATCGATGAGCTGTTCGTTCAGAAAGAGGCTGTAGCGTTGGACTCGATCGGCCCGAACTTCAATGCGATTCGGCGCCACGATGGAGGCCTCCAGTCTCGCATATTCTCGTCGGTTGATCAGGTCGTCTCGCTTGCTGACCAGATCTTCGGAAAACGCGGCAATGAGATCGGTCGCGTCGATCCGCACCCAGCCAAACGGTTGAAAGTGACTCGCGTCACGCACCACCGTCACGCTCGTCGGCAAAGGATTGCGCCGTTGGGCGTTGAACCAGGCTACCAACTCAGGCAATTCTTCCCTGGGGAAATAGTGCCCGCCCGCCACGGGATGCTCGCGATCATGTTCCCGATAGACGAAGGGATAGCCCAGCTTGGTCAATTCATTCGTAATCGTGCGGCTGAGTTCCACTGGCATGACCTGATCCTTGGCTCCGTGAATGATGTAGATCGGCGTGGAGCGCAGGTTGGCGAGGAACGGCATCAGCACGTTGTCGAGGCCACTGGCCATGGGTGCAATGCCGGCGAATAGGGGCGCATCGTGCATGCCGATCACCCAGGCGCCGATCCCGCCGTTGGACATGCCGGTGAGAAAGATCCGGTCAGGATCGATGTGGTAGCGCCGTTGCACGGAACGAATCGTCGCCAGCACCAGCTCCTCCGCGCCTCTCGTAAACCAGGCGCCCATCGGAGCAGTCGGACAGGCCAAGACATAGTCCTCCCCCAATCGAGCCTGCCAGCGTCCCAGGTAGGCTTCACCGGTAAATCCCGCGCCATGCAGGCAGACGACCAATCCATAGCCCTTCGCCGGCTGATAGGTCAGGGGAACGGAGAGCGCCAGGTGATAGGCCCGTCCCTGCACATCGATTCGCTCGTCGGGAATGGTTCCGGTCGGCTGCGGAGCATAGTCCCGCTCGGTTTGAATGATCCCTCTCACCTGGTCGATCGTGACAGTCGGATCGGACAGCATCGCCTGAAGGGTACGAGCTGCCTCGTCCCTATCTGGGCTATCCAAATAGCGAAAGACCTGCCTGTTGAGATCACCAGGGAGGGGTCCAGCCGCATCCGTTTCATAACCGACGAGCGCCGCAAGGATTACGACAAGGACACCGCAGAGGAGCCGGCGCTTCACAGATCTCCTTCCACAACCAAATCTTCCCCGATGCGGCGAACCGTCATGTGACGCAAGACGAGCGTTTGAGCCAAGCGATCCGGGCTACGGCCTCCGATCACCGCCTTGGCATCCTGCCCCCCCATCAGAGTAGGAGCAAGATACAGCACGATGCGATTGACGAGTTTCTCGCGTAACGCTGCGGCATTGACGGTGCTGCCTCCCTCGATGAGCACAGAAGTGACCCCACGCTTGCCCAGCAACGTCAGCAGAGCCGGAAATGAGACACGCCCGTTCTTCGTCGAGAGGGACAGGACTTCCACCCCAGCCCGTTCGAATGGACGGCGGCGTGACCGGGAGGCACGGAGCGTGGTCACGATCAACGTCTTCGATCTGTCCTGCCTGGCACAGACCGCCGCCGCCGGTGGCGTCCTGAGTGTGCTATCGAGCACGACACGCACCGGTTGCCGCGGTGCCAGCTTGAGTGGGCGATCGGACAGTCGAGCCGTCAGCGTGGGATTGTCTTTGAGCACAGTGCCGACCCCGACGACCACTGCATCCACCTGACTCCGGAGTCGGTGCGCGTCTTGTCGCGCGCGCGGACCAGTAATCCATTGAGACTCCCCCTTCGCCGTGGCCACCTTTCCATCCAATGTCATCCCGGCTTTCAGGATCACGTAGGGGCGGCCGGTCGTTACCCAGTGAAGGTACGCGCGATTCAACTGTACCGCCTCCTCCTGTGCAATACCCGTCGTCACCGTAATCCCGGCGCGGCGCAAGGCAGCCATCCCTCGTCCTTTGACCGAGGGATGGGGGTCAGCCATCGCCACCACCACCTGTCGCACGCCGGATTGAACAACTGCAGGCACGCACGGAGGGGTGCGCTTGAGGAGATGGCAACAGGGTTCGAGCGTCACGTAGAGCGTCGCGCCGTTGGCGCGTGGCCCCGCTTGCTTGAGCGCAAGAATTTCTGCGTGAGGTTGCCCTGGGGCGTGGTGATACCCGCGGCCGACAATGCGGCCGTTCTTGACCACGAGGGCGCCGACCATGGGATTCGGGCTGGTCTTCCCCAGGCCCTTCGCCGCGAGACGGAGCGCCAGGGTCATGAAGTAGAGATGCGGTGTGGTAGCAGTCACCGTTTCTTGCGCGTGACGCGCGATCGGCTGCGAGGCCGCGGAGCCGACTTCGTCTTCGTGGTCTTCGTCATCGTCTTCTTCGCCTTCGCGCGCGCCGCTGAAGCCTTGCGCGTGGAGAGTGAACTGCTCGATCCGGCCTCGGCCAACGCCGCATGGGCCGCCGCAAGTCGCGCAATGGGAACACGATAGGGTGAGCAGCTCACGTAGTCCAATCCGAGTTCATGGCAAAACTCAACGGAACTGGGATCGCCGCCGTGCTCACCGCAGATGCCGAGCTTAATCCCGGGACGGGTTTTCCGACCGCCGGCGATGGCCTGCTTCATCAAGGCCCCCACCCCTTCCCGATCGAGCACGGCAAAGGGATCCGCTTCCATAATATTGGCAGTTTGATAAAAATCGATGAACTTGGCCGCATCGTCACGGGAGAAACCAAACGTGGTTTGGGTGAGGTCGTTTGTCCCGAAGGAAAAGAACTCCGCTTCCGTCGCAATACGATCCGCCGTCACCGCGGCCCGCGGCAGCTCGATCATCGTGCCCACAAGATAGGAGAGCTTCACGTTGTACCGCTTCATCGTCTCCTGCGCCACCTCACGGATCAAATCTTTCTGCGCCTTCATTTCCGAAACCATCCCCACCAGCGGAATCATGATCTCCGGGACGATCTTCTTCCCTTCCTTGGCCAGCTCACACGCGGCCTCCATGATGGCCCGCGCCTGCATGCGGGTAATCTCCGGCATCGTAATCCCGAGCCGGCACCCGCGTAACCCGAGCATGGGATTGAACTCGTGGAGTTCCTCGACGCGAGCCAGCAACCGGCGCTTTTCTTCGAGCCTGGCTCCGTCGCGCCCGGTCAGCTCCAGCTGCGCAATCTCCACCATTAAGTCTTCACGTTTCGGCAGAAATTCGTGCAACGGCGGATCGAGCAGACGAATGGTAACCGGATAGCCCGCCATCTCGCGATAGAGCCCGATGAAATCCTGTTTTTGCAAGGGCAGGAGCTGATCGAGAAACTTTTCCCGCTCCTCTTTGGTCCGCGCCAAGATCATCTTCTGCATAATCTGGATGCGATCCTCGGCAAAGAACATGTGCTCCGTCCGACAGAGTCCAATCCCCTCCGCACCGAACCCACGCGCGATGTTCGCCTGATCCGGCACGTCTGCATTGGCGCGGACGCGGAGTGTCCGCACGCGGTCGGCCCATGACAAAATCAACGAGAAACGCTGGTACTTGTCCGACTTCTTCGCATCCAACTTGCCCTGGATGACTTGAATGATTTCAGATTCGACGACGGGCAGGTCCCCCTCATACACATTGCCGGTCGAACCGTTGATCGAAAGATAGTCCCCCTCGCGGAACACTTTGGCCCCGATGCGAACGGACTGGCCATCCAGCACTTCCACCGCGTCGCAGCCGGCCACGCAGACCTTGCCCATTTGCCGGGCGACCACCGCCGCATGGGAGGTCATCCCGCCTCGCGCCGTCAAAAATCCTGCCGCGGCGTTCATGCCATGAATATCGTCGGGACTGGTCTCCTGGCGAACCAAGACCACGCGGGTACCGGCCGCTTTCATCGTCACGGCCCGATCGGGAGTAAGGGCGATCTTCCCGGCTGCCGCGCCAGGACCGGCTGGAAGCCCTTTCCCCAGCGGATTGGATTTTGACTCTTCTTTCGTGTCGAAAATCGGATAGAGATATTGCGCCAACTGCTCCGGCCCGATCCGCTGCACCGCCTCCCTGTTCGAGATGAGACCTTCTCTGACCATGTCGACCGCAATCTTCACGGCGGCGATACCGGTTCGTTTGCCGACCCGGGTTTGCAGCATATAAAGCTTGCCCTCTTGGATCGTAAATTCCAAATCGAGCATGTCCCGGTAATGTTTTTCAAGCTTCTTGTAGGTGTGCTCCAATTCCTTGTAGGCCTCCGGCGCATTCTTCGCGAGCGCATTCACCGGAAGCGGAGTCCTGATGCCGGCCACGACATCCTCGCCTTGGGCATTCATCAAGCACTCACCGAAAAAGTGCTTATCGCCGGATGCCGGATTGCGCGTGAACGCCACACCGGTGCCGCTCGTTTCCCCCATGTTCCCGAATACCATGGCCACCACATTGATGGCCGTGCCCCACGAGTCGGGAATCCCATAGAGGCGCCGATAGGTAACGGCCCGCGCGCCGAACCAGGACGAAAAGACGGCGTTGACGGCCAAGCGAAGCTGCTCAAGCGGCTCGTCAGGGAACTCTTTCTTGGTCTCTTCCTTGATCAGTGCCTTAAAGCTGGCGACCAATTCCCGGAGATGCCGCGCATCGAGATGGGTCTCGTGCGTCACGCCCACCTCGGCCTTCTTCTCCTTGAGGATCGCTTCGAAATGCTCGCGCGGCACGCCCATGACGATGCTGCCGTACATGGACACAAAGCGCCGATAGCTGTCCTGGGCAAAACGATCGTTGCGTGTTTTTGCCGCCAGCCCCTCGACCGTCTTGGTCGTCAGACCGACATTCAGCACCGTGTCCATCATGCCCGGCATCGAGGCCCTGGCGCCGGATCGGACCGAGACCAGCAACGGCCGCTCAGGATCACCGAACCCCATGCCCATTGACCGCTCGACCCGCTGGAGCGATCTCAACGCGGCGGCCCACATGCCGGGAGGATGCTGTTTCCCGTTCTTGTAATATTCGACGCAGGCCTCGGTGGAAATCGTGAAGCCCGGCGGCACGGAGATGCCGAGATTCGTCATTTCGGCGAGCCCGGCCCCCTTTCCGCCGAGGAGCTCTTTCATGTTGGAGGTCCCTTCGGCCACGCCGTCACCAAAGTAGTACACGTATTTCTTTGCCACGCTGCCCTCTCCTTCGCGTTGCCTTCAGTTCAATTCAATGGACGAGTGCGGCCCCATGGCCGGCGACGGATTCAAGACGCTGCCGATACCGGTTGACCAGATACCATTTCGCCACCAGCCCGAATGCGATGACTGCCACGACAAACAGCATCAATATGAGCAGCCGATAGTCAGCGTGAATCCCCCGATCCACATAATACTTCCCGTCCAGCCCATACCGGAGCTTGATCTCCCGTTGAATCTCATGAGTCTTGCCGGACGGATCGGATAGATTGATCCACTCCGAGCAAAGTCGCACCGGTTCCGTCGCTCCCGTAACCGACTGCCAGCCGAGCCTCAGACAAATATCCTGTTTGGAGTTGAACACATCGGGAGTTGTTGCCAGTTCATCGAGGTTAATCCCACTGACCCATAATCCGACCAGAACGATCGCGTTGCAGAGAATCATCAGGGCGAGAGACACGCCGATGGTGAACCGACGGACTTTCCTCGCCCGACGTTGATCGTCTGACAATGATTGATCCATGGCTTTCACCCAACTCGTCTCTTTACCGAACAGGTGGTCAGGATGAGTCCCCAACTGCGCGCAACTTTTTCACCCGCCCACCCACTGGCACGCCGAGACGTGCCACTAGCCCGGGCGAGGCCCTTCTAATTCTCTCCTCACCTCTCTGATAAGGAGTGGTCAGGCTGCCCTTTACTGCGCGCATCGAACGAGCACATTCTGATCGTGCGCGTTCTGCGAGCAAGAAGGGCACCTGGCCGCTCCGCCTTCTACCCTCCTTGTACCACAATCTGCGAAAAGTCCGCGAATGAGTTGAAGAAGTCATCCACTTCCTGGAGCAGCGACAACCGGTTACTCCGGACGGCCGGATCCTCTGCATTCACCATAACCGCGGCGAAGAACGCATCGATGGCAGGCTTCAGACGCACCAGCGCGTCCAGGGCCTGGCCATACTCCCCGCGGGTCATTGCGGATTGCATCGTCTCCCGTTCTTCTGCCGCCGCGTTGTAGAGCGCCGACTCCGCGGGATGCTCGAAGCGCGCCTTGTCGACCGGCTTGCGATCCCACTGTTCTTTCTCGACGAGCCGGTGCGCACGCTTAAAGCCGACGATCAATGGATCGAATTCCGGCTTCGCTGTCACGGACTCTAGCGCTTTCATTCTTAGAACAAGATCAACGAGATCCAGCGTCATGTCATGGGCCGGCTTGAGCACCGCTTCGATAACATCATCTCGCAAGGCATGGACGACCCTGCCATAGTGTCGAACCCGCTCAAAAATGAATTCCGTCATCCGGCGCCGTCCCTCCTGCCCGGAATCCGGAACCCCCTTGAAGCCATCGCCGATAACCAGGTTTCTCGCATGATCAATGTAGCGCCCCAAGTTGATGCGCAGGTTTCCCTCAAGAATAATCCGGACAATCGCCGTGGCATTCCTGCGCAGAGCAAAGGGGTCTTCCGATCCGGTCGGCACGAGACCCACGTGGAAGAACGCAGCCACAGAATCAAGCCGGTCGGCCAACGAGAGCACCTGACCAGCGATGGTCAGGGGCAATGCACCTTCGATCGATCGCGGCAGATACTGCTCCCTGATGGCCTGACTGACCACCTCCGATTCACCGTCATGTCTCGCGTACTCGCCCCCCATGATACCCTGCAGTTCCGGAAACTCACCAACCACGCCGGTGAGAAGGTCGGCCTTGCAAAGGTCCGCCGCCCTCTCGCAGGCCTGTTTCAGTTCGTCGTCATGAGGTCGCAAACTCGAAGCGATGAAGCCGGCCAGCTTTCTGACCCGTTGCTGTTTTTTCTCCATGGTTCCGAGCTTCCGGTGGAACGTCACACCCGCAAGTTTCGTCACACGTTCTTCCAGCTTGACCTTCCGGTCTTCGTCAAAAAAGAACTTCGCATCGGCCAGACGCGCAGCCAGGACCCGCTCGTTGCCTTCGCGAATCAATCCCATGTCTTTGGCTCGATTGTTCGTCACCGCGATGAAATGGGGGACGAGCTTGCCTGCATCTTTATTCATCAAGGAGAAGAACCCCTGATGTTCTTTCATGGAAGTGATCAAAATCTCTTGCGGCACATCCAGGTAGGCCGGCTTGAAAGATCCGATAATGGCATTGGGGCATTCGGTCGTATAGACCGCCTGATCGAGCAGGTCTCCGTCTATATTCAACGTGAACCCGGTTTTCTTGCACAATGTCGCAATCTGCTCTTCGATCATGTGGCGGCGGCGCTGCGGATCCGGAATGACCCCCTGGCGTTCAAGCCCTTTCAGATAGGACTCGTAGTCTCGAACCGCAATCCCCTTCGCGCTCCCTAACACGCGATGGCCTTCCGTCCGGTTACCGGCGGTTATCCCCGCGACTTCGATCGGAAGAGTGGCCCTTCCGTATAGCGCCACCAGCCACCGCACCGGTCGAGCAAACCGCACGCCGGTGTTATTCCACTTCATCGCTTTCGGAAAAGTGAGTTTCGCGATCAACTGCGGGAGGAGTGCTTCCAGGACTACATGAGCGGGCCGCCCCTGTTCCTGCTTGACCGCAAAGAGATATTCCCCCTTCGGAGTCCGGCGAACCTGCAGCTCTTGGATAGTGACTCCTTGCCCTGCGGCAAATCCCGTCGCCGCCCTGGTCGGCTGGCCGGCCTGATCGAATGCCACCGCT
>Ga0209640_10004616_pt1 | contig 12065 bp, 9 predicted proteins | sample RifCSP10_1_FD_184018 | JGI IMG/M metagenome (GOLD analysis project Ga0209640, IMG submission 184018) | Soil microbial communities from Rifle, Colorado - Rifle CSP2_sed 10_1 (SPAdes) (version 2) | ecosystem: Environmental > Terrestrial > Deep subsurface > Rock core/Sediment | place: Rifle... | reverse complement strand
GTTTCTTTGTCGGCCCGAACTTTGCACTGTGTCGAAGCGACTCGAAAGCGAACCCGCGAAAAGCCGCATTAAATCTACTCCTGCATAATCCCATGCGGTCTGGTGAGAAATGCGGGCTAGTTCGCGCATTTCGCGTGCGTCACCCCGGTAGATTCGATGTTGCGTTTTGGGCAGGTTCTCCCGGTCAGACCAAGCAAGCCGCTTGGTCCGAAACTTTTCCTCGATGGGCATTTCTAATGCGGCACGATAGGTGGCTGTCGTGATGTCTTCGCAGTTCCCTAATGTGGGCGGAGCAAGGCTTCAGGTCAACCGGAGCAGAGACGATTGAATTACAATATGAGGCGGCAAGATGAGGGAGATGGGTGTGCACAGCGTAGAGCCGATACGGTGGACGGAGGCGGGGGTGGTGATGCTGGACCAGCGGCGGCTGCCGGCCGAGGTGGTCTATGCCACATACACGGATTATCGCGAGGTGGCGCGAGCGATTAAAGAGATGGTGATTCGCGGGGCGCCGGCCATCGGAGTAGCGGCGGCAATGGGCGTGGCGCTGGGAGTGCGTCAGTCGAAGTCGGAGAGCATCACGGATCTGGGCGTGGAATTGGAGACGATTTGCGAGACGTTCTCCAAAACACGGCCCACGGCGGTCGATCTATTTTGGGCCATCGATCGGATGAAACGCACATTTCGCGAGGCCGTCCGAAGCGCAGGGGGCTTAGACCTGGCGGCGGTGCGCGAGGCGATGGTACGAGAGGCGCAGCAAGTCCACGCGGAGAAGCGAGCGATTGATGAGGCGATCGGGAGGTATGGCGCGGAGCTGATGCCGCAGTCGGGCGAAGTAATGACGCAATGCAACGCCGGGGCGCTGGCGACGGCGGGGATCGGGACGGCACTGGGCGTGATCCGCGTGGCGACGGCGCAAGGGCGCAAGCTGCGGGTGCTGGTGCCGGAGACGCGTCCGTATCTGCAAGGGGCGCGGCTGACGGCGTGGGAGCTGCAGCAGGACGGCATTCCGTTGACGCTGATTACGGACAACATGGTCGGGCATTTTCTGAAGACGGGACGCGTGGGAGCGGTTGTGGTGGGAGCGGACCGGATTGCCGCGAATGGAGACACGGCGAACAAGATCGGCACGTACCAGATTGCGGTGCTGGCGAAAGAGAACAACGTGCCGTTTTACGTGGCGGCGCCGATTTCGACGCTGGATTTGACGATTGCATCGGGGGAGCAGATCCCGATTGAGGAACGAGCGGCGGAAGAGGTGACGCACATTCAGGGAGTGCGGATTGCGCCGGACGTGGACGTGGCGAACCCGGCTTTTGACGTGACGCCGGCGCGGCTGATCGCGGCGATCATCACCGAGCAGGGCGTGGCGCGAGCGCCGTATGGGGAGGCGTTGAGGGGATTGGTGGAGAGAAAGAAGGGAGTGGGGAGCAGGGAGTAGGGAAGAGCCGCCAGCTTTCAGCCTTCAGCGATAACAATCAAAAACAAGCCACCTTCAGTTGAGATCCTTCGGCGACCCTGGTCTGGTCGCTCCGCAGAAACATTTGGAGCGCAATCACCGCGCCTCAGGATGACGCGACAAAAGTGTGTCAGTTGATGGTTGGCTACTGCTTTGGGAAGTTGGGGTCGGATTTGACCTCTTTGATTTGGGCGGTATGGCGCTCGCAGTGGGCGGAAATGAAGAGGAGCCACTGATAAGCGTCGATTTTTTTGTTGAAGATAGCCGAGTCAATGGCGTGTTCGCGGAGATCGGGAGTTTCTTTTGCGAATTTGAGCGTGGTGGCGCGGCCCTCCTGAAAGTTTTTGAGGGCATCGGCCGGAGACCAGCGGCCGTTGGGAACGAGCGGGCCCGGGGCCTGAGCCTTATTGGTGCGGTCGGGAATGACGGCGAGGATGAGGGCGTCGATTTCCGCGGCGGATTCTTTGCGGTCAGTGGGCGCGGGAGCCTTCATGACTTGCTGGGTGATGAGCGTGAAGAGAAAACCTTCGGCGAGAGCGAGGTGCTCGGAGACCTCGGCGACCGACCAGCGATCGGGGCCGGGCTTGAAGTTCCATTGGGCGTCGGAGAGGCCGGCGGTAGCGTCGAGCACAGCTTTGCGAGTGGCATCGAGATGATTGAGCAGACGAGTGCGCTCGGCCGGTGAAAGTGCCTGGGACGAGGCGGCGGGGGCGGACTGACCGCGAAGCAGCGGAAGGCGCACTTGATGAATCTCGAGCTGGAAGATGCCGCTTTTGACACTGGGGTCGTTTTCCATGATGCGCTGGGCTTCTTCTTGCGAAGAGGTTTCGAGGATTCCGATGCCGTACTGTCCGTCCACGAGGGGGCCGGTGAGGACTAGCGTGCCGGCAGCGAACTGGCCCTTGAGGTATTCGAAGTGCTGCTGGAGGATCTGCGGCGTCTTCGGGTTCTGCATGACGCTTGGCGAGACCGGGCGCAGGAAAACGAGAAAGTGTTGCTTAGCCGCTGGGGCGGATGCTTGAGGCGCGGGGCTGGCGGAGAGCGTTAGAACGCTGAGAGCCAGGCCAAATGCCAGCGCCGTGAATCGGGAGAAGCGAGTAACGTTCATTTGAGCACCTCGAATACGGCGACGCGGCGCCGCCGGTTGTGTTTGCACAACGATCAGGAGCGCGAAGGAACGGCGTCGATTTTACCACCGTACCGCTGCGTAGCGTAGCCGAGCAGCAGGCCGACGATGCCGCCAGTGGTCACGATCTGCGCGTAGTAGTGCTTACCGGTATCGGGGTCGGGCTGCGAGGCCACCCACCAGGCGAAGGCCAGCGACGCAATCACAGCAAACAGAATGATGGGGAGGGGCTTTTTGACGAAGACGGCGAAAATGCCGACGGCCAAGCCGACGATCATGCTCTTTACCGAGGAGAGCATGACAATCATGCCGAGCTTGGAACGAACGTCGGGCTCGAACCAGGCGGCCAGCCCGTCGAGGGCTCCCAAGATGGCGCCAAGCACAATGGCAAAAAGGACTCGCTTCATTGTTTGCTCCCCGGCCGGAGAGTTTGCCCGGCCTACTCTTCTATTCAACCTTCCCAGAAAATCCTTTAACGCCTGAAGACCAAAAGCAGAAGAACGCGGACGACAAGAAAAGTCAGCACCAGAAGGAAGGCGATGCGGTGCCGTGAGATGAAGCGTCCGGCCTTGCCGAAAAGGCCCTCAGGATACGCCGAGACGGGCTCGGAGTCGAGAAAGCGGGCAACGTCGGCGGCCAAGTCGCTGGCGGAGGGGTAGCGTGAGGCCGGGTCCGCGGCCATGGCTTTGCGGCAGATAGCGGCAAGAGGGCGAGAGAGGGTTGCCTGAGGGCTTGAGGTAGATGGAGGGTTGCCGGTGAGGAGGTAGAGAAGAAGGGCGCCCAAAGCGAAGACGTCGGAGCGCTGGTCTAGGAGATGAAGGTCGCCGCGAGCTTGTTCGGGAGGCATGTAGCCGGGAGTGCCGAGAATGGAGCCGTGGGCGGTGTGGACGGAGGAGTCGGAGGTGTGCGCCGCTGGAGTGGCGACCGTGTCATTTGCTGTCTGTGCTGGAGATTCGTCGAGCAGAGTGGCGGCATCTTCGGGTTGACGGTGGAGAAATTTGGCGAGGCCCCAGTCCATGACGAGAACTTCGCCGAAGGGGCCGACCATGACGTTTTCCGGCTTGAGGTCGCGATGGAGGATGCCGCGGGCGTGGGCAAAGGCGACGGCTTCGCAGATCTTGCCGTACAGGCGGAGGCGCTCGGGCACGGAATGAATTTGCTGGAGATGGTGGTCGAGGCGGCGGCCTTCGACAAACTTCATGGCGTAGAAGACCCTGCCGTCGGCGAGCGTACCAACATCGTGGACGGGAACAATGCCCGGGTGCTCGAGGCGAGCGAGGATGCGGGCCTCGCGGAGAAGGCGAGCGGCGAGGCCCGGGGAGGAGGCGACAGGGTCGAGGATTTTCAAAGCGACACGACGGCGGAGGACGGAGTCTTCAGCAAGATAGACGACGCCCATGCCGCCACGAGCGACGAACTCAAGCAGGCGATAGCGCGTGCCGGAAAGATCGGGTGAGCCGGCGGCGGAGCGGAGACGGCGGAGGGCGTCGTCGGAGAGCCAGTTCATGCGGGGTCACCCGGATCGAAGCCAAAGAGGGAGCGGGCTTCGCGGCGGAATTCGTCGTCGGAGGCGGTCATCTCGCGGAGCTTTTCGAGGGCGATGCGGCGGAACTCGCGGCGGGCAAAGGCGAGATAGTTGGTGACGTCGGTCGGGGCGAGGTCGAACTGGCGGGCGAGATCGTCGTAGGTGAGGTGGGAGGCGGAGTCGTCGTTGAGATCGTAGAGCTCGAAGAGGCGGAAGTGGACGGATTTGCCGCGAGACTTGCAATCGGCGCGGAGGGCGTCCACGGCAAGGCCGAAGAGACTGCGGACCCATTCCTGTTCGAAGAAATCGCCGAGAGAGCCGGGGGCGGGAGGGTCGAGGCGGGCGAGCTCACCTTCGGCGGATTCGAAGTCGAGAGAGAGAATTTGAGCGTCACCGCCGCGCTTGAGACGACGTGCGGACTTGTCTTCGTTCTGGACGAGACCATCAATGCAGACACGAAGGAAGGTGCGGAGACGAGCCTTGGCGGGGTCGTAGCCGTTGAGAAATCCCTTCTCGATGAGACGGGAGAAGAACTCTTGGGTGAGATCCTTGGCGTCTTCGGAGGAGCGGTTCCAGCGGAGACGAATGTACTTGTAGACGGGCTTCCAGTAAGAGGCAGCGATGGCCTCGAGACCACGGGCGCGGTCAGTGGCGTTGTCGCTGCGCACCGCAACAATGGCAGACCAGCGAGTTTGAGGGAAGCGGTCAGCCGTTCCACCGATGGCAGTGTCGTCAGGCATCTGTAAGGTGGGGAGTTTAGCATTCGAAAGGAACAATGGTGCAGCCTTCACTGGGCTGAGATCCTTCGGCGATCATGATCGGATCGCCTCAAGATGAGGGCGCACCAGCAGGTCGGGCCCAGGTCAATGCGTCTACGTCAACGAGGAAGGGGACAGGCAGGAGTGCCTGTCCCACTATTCGTAGCGGAGGGCATCGACGGGGTCGAGGCGGGAGGCTTTCCAGGCGGGATACATGCCGAAGCCGACGCCGATCATGGCCGAGGTGAGCAGCCCAGCAAGAGTCCAGAAGAGGGACATGCTGGCGGGAATGGAAGGGAAGATGAAACGGACGGAGAGTCCGAGAACGAAACCGAGCAGAATGCCGAGGACGCCACCGATGGCGGCGAGGGTCATGGCTTCGAGGAGAAACTGCGTGAGGATGTTGCGGCGCTTGGCGCCGATAGCTTTGCGGACGCCGATCTCGCGAGTGCGCTCGGTGACGCTGACGAGCATGATGTTCATCACGCCGATGCCGCCGACCAGCAGGGCGACCGAGCCGACAGCGAACATGACGATGAAGATGCCCGTGGAGATTTGGCGCCAGAGGTCGATGAAAGCGTCGGGGGTGAAGATGGCGAAGTCGTCGGGCTTATTGGAGGGGAGTTTGCGCTTGCGGCGGAGGAGATCGCGGGTGGATTCGACAACCTGTTGAACGGCTTCGGCGCTTGCGGCCTTGATGAAGAGGACGTGGTCTTTGGTCTCGGGGTGGAGCTTGTGCATGGTGGAGAGAGGCATGATGGCGATGTTGTCTTCGGGGTTGTTGCCGCCGCCGAAGGCCGACTTCTGGCGCTCGGCGACGCCGACGACAGTGAAGACGCGGCCTTCGACGAGGACTTCCTTGCCGACGGGGTCTTCAGCGGGATCGGGAAAAAGTGTGTTTGCGGTGTCGTAGCCAAGGACGACGACGGCGGAGCGATGTTCCTCGTCAACCTGCGTAAACCAACGGCCGCGGACCATATCGAAATCGAAGACGCGTTCGATCTCGGGCGGATTGCCCTGCAGGATGACGTTCTTGGCGCGGGCGTCGCCGCGGCGAACGTAGCTGGTGCCGGCACCGAATTCGGGGCGAAAGATCCGCAAGGAGGGCGCGGCGACTTCAACGTTGGGCAACTGAGCGATTTCCTTGGCCCAGTCGGCTTCCAGCTCCTTGCGAGAGAACCAGTCGCTGGGCGGGCGGCCGATGGAGGCCCAGGGAAAACGGTAGCAGATGACGATGTTGGAGCCGAGACTCTGGACGGAGCCGAGGACGTTGGAGTTGAGGCCGTTGACGACCGAACTGATGGCGATGACCATGCTGACGCCGATGACGATGCCCAGAATGGTGAGCGAGGAGCGGAGGGGATTGCGGCGGAGGTCGTCGAAGGCAAGGCCCATGGCTTCGAGCAGTTCGCGGACCCAGGGCCGGCGGGCGGGCAGAAAGGCGCGAAGACGGCCAGAACGGGCCGGGACACCGGGAGTCGCGTTGGATGTGGTGACCGACATTCGCATTTACTCCGCGCGCAGGGCGACGACCGGATCGAGCCGCGCGGCCTTTGAAGCCGGATAGATACCGAAGAAAAGTCCGACGCTCGTAGCCATAAGCAACCCCGCAAGGACGGACCAGATCTCAATTGCGCTGGGGAGAGGCGTGACCCAGGAAACGAGTTTGGCGAGCAGAACACCGAAGACGACGCCCCAGAAGCCGCCAATGGCGGAAATCGTTGAGGACTCAATCAGAAATTGCATGAGGATATCGGCGCGGCGGGCGCCGACGGATTTACGCAGGCCGATCTCGCGGGTGCGCTCGGTGACGGAGACGAGCATGATGTTCATGATGACGATGCCGCCGACGACGAGCGAGACCGAAGCGATGGCCACGACCACGCCGAAGAATGCCGAGCTGATGCCGGCCCAGAGGCTCAGAAAAGATTTGCTGGTCTCGACGACGAAGTCGTCCTTGTTGTTGTAGGGGACGTGACGGCGGGCGCGGAGGATCTGGCGGACTTCGTCGATGGTTTCCTGGAGGCGCTCGGGGCCGCGGGCCTTGCCCCAGATGCGGACGGACTCCCGAGTGCCGTAGGTCTTCTGGACCAACGTGATCGGAAGGATCACCCAGTTATCGCGCGACTGGCCGAGGGCCGAGCCGAGCTTTTTGCCGATGCCGATGATTTCGCAGGCTTCGCCGTCCACACGGATCTCCTTCCCGATCGGGTCGGTGCCCGGAAAGAGGTTATCTACGATGTCCCAGCCGACGGTGCAGACGCGGGAGGCGGCGCGGAGGTCGGCGTCGGTGATGTGGCGGCCGGCGACGAGCTCGACGTCGTAGATGCGGGGCATCGCGGTGGTCCAGCCACGGAGAGTGCTGTCGCGCAGGTAGTTCATGCCGTATTTGACTTCGGCGGCAGTCGTGCGCGTGGCGGCGCCAACGTCAGCACAGGAGCGGCAACCCTCGCGGACGGCTCCGAAATCCTCGAGTGTGAACTTCTTGCGTTTCTCGGTTTCAAGAACGTCGTCAATGTTGGTGGCAATGATGGGGCCGCGGTTGACAAGGAAGACGTCGGCTCCGAGGTTGAAGACTTTTTCAGCGACATAGCTATTGAGGCCGTTGATGAAACTGACGACGGCGATCACCGAGGTGACACCAATCACCACCCCGAGCAGCGTGAGGATGCTGCGCAGCTTGTGGGTCCAGAGGGAAGCGGCGGCGATTTCGACCGCTTCGCCGAAAGACATGGTGGTCCTGGAGGCCATGGTGACTACCGGCTTCTATTATACGCAGGCGCGGGGATGGGGATAACGGAGGGGGAGAGAGTTTACAGTTGGCAGTAAGCAGTTGACAGGGAAGAGAGAAAGGCGAGTTGGAAAAGTCAAGGAACCGACGGTACGCCAGCGGTACAAAGCGGGCGGGGCGAAGGATGTAGGGGCGCCCCCCAGTGGGTCGCCCCGATTGCGGCCGCGGGCGGGCTCGGGGGCCCGCCCCAACGGAATACGGTGGCGTTATTTGCGGATGGAGGCGAGGAGTTTGGCTTCGGCGTCGGACGGCGGTTCGGTGCGGCCGCCGAGCGTTTTGGCCAGAAAACTTTCGGCGGCGGCATAGAACGCGAGGCGGTTTTCGGGCCGCGCGAAGCCGTGGCCTTCGTCGGGGAAGACGAGGTACTCGACGAGCTTGGCGTTTTTGCGCGCCGCAGCGACGATCTGGTCCGATTCGGCCTGCTTGACGCGCGGGTCGTTGGCCCCCTGCGCCACCAGCAGCGGCACCTTGATCTGCTCGGCCTTAAACAGCGGCGAGCGCGACTTCAGGAACTCCTCTTCGGTCTCGACCCTGCCCACGCGCCGGTCAAACATGCTCTTGAGGGGCGCCCAGTACGGCGGGATGGTCTTAATCAAGGTGACGATGTTCGACGGGCCGACGATGTCCACGCCGCAGGCGAACTCCTCGGGCGTGAACGTCACGCCCACCAGCGTGGCGTAGCCGCCGTAGCTGCCGCCCATGATGCAGATTTTTTTCGGGTCGGCGTGGCCCTGCTGGATGGCCCAGCGCTTGCCGTCAATCAAGTCGTCGTGCATTTTTCCGGCCCACTCGCGGTCGCCGGCGTTGAGATATTTCTTGCCGTAGCCGGTGGAGCCGCGGAAGTTGATTTGCAGCACGGCGTAGCCGCGGTTGGCGAGCCACTGCACGGTGCCGTTCAGCCCCCAGGTATCGCGGCCCCACGGGCCGCCGTGTACGTTGAGCACCATGGGAAGATTCTGCCCCGATGAGTTGGGCGGCACGGTCAGGTAGCCGTGGATGGTCATGCCGTCGCGCGTGGTGAAGGAGATGGGTTTCATCTTGGCGAGCTTGAATTTTTCGAGCGCGGGGCGGTTGCTGAAGAGTTGCGTGGCCTGTTTGGTGGCGCGGTCGTAGGCGTAGTAATAGACCGGGCCGTCGTCGGAGACGAAGCTGACGATCCAGGTCTTGTCGGCGAGGTCGCGGCTGGAGATGAAGAAGTCGGCGTCGCGGACTTTTCCGAGCGCGGCGAAGTCGACCTCGACGGCCGGGTCGAGCGCCTTCCACTCGGTGCGCGCGCGCGTGAAGCTGACGGCCTCGAGCTTTTTCGTGGTCGGATGGACCATGGCGCCGCTGACGTCGTAAGCCGGGTCTTCGGCGATGACGCGCTGCGCCGGCGCGGCCGCTTTGCCGCCTTTGGCGGGTGCGACCGCGGGGATCTCGACCAACCGCGACGCGTTCGCGCCGACGCTCGAGATCAGCCACAGGGTCTTATTGTCGGCGGCAAAACCCGCCACCCCGCCGAAGGACTCCTCCGGGCCCCACTTGGTGAGTTCGCGCCAGGGAGAGTTCGCGGAGTCGCGCACGCGGATCAGCGTGCCGCCGTCGGGGGTGTTGATGTCGGCGGCGCGCACGACCAGGTTGTTGTCGGCGGTCCAGCCGCCCACGTCGCCGGGGTTTTCGGTGTCGAGTGTGAGCGCGCCGGTGCGCAGGTGCAAGCGATAGACGTCGTGGTAGCGCGCATCACGAATGTTCAGCGCGACGAGCACGGTGTCCGGAAACTTCGGCTCCGCGGCGGTGTGGCGCGCCTGGATGCCCTCAAACGGCGTGAGGTCGCGCGTAGTTTTCGTTTTCAGGTTGGTCTGGTAGACGTGCCAGTTCTCGTCGCCGTCGCGGTCCTGGTCGTAGATGACGTGCTGGCTGTCCCAATCCCAGGTGTAGAAACGCACGCCGCGCTTTTTGTCCGAGGTGACCACGCGGTCGTCGGTCTGCCCGAGCGTGCGCACCCACACGTTGAGCACGCCGTTTGACGGCGCCAGATACGCCAGCAGTTTCCCGTCGGGCGAAACGCGCGGCTGCGCCTTTTCGGGATTGCCGAGCAGGATTTCGCGCGGGATCATCCCTTCAGGCAGCGCCGCTTTCGCCGCGGCCGTTTTGCGCGCGAGGGTGAACGGAAACGTCTGCCCGCCCGGGGTGAATGTGCCGGAAATCGCGTCGCCGGCGAGCGTGCCCTCGAAACCGGTCAGGCCCATGGGCGTCTGCAACTGGAAGCTGAGGTTGTCGCCGTCGAGCTTCAGGTTCTGCAACGGCAGACCCGCGGCGCGCTGCTGCGGGATGTCCATGGTGCCCGCCCATCCGTCGCTGGTCTTCTTGAAATCGGCGTTGATCTGGAGCTCGCGCGTCGGGAGCTGAATGGCGCCCTCCCAGCGGCCCTCGAGCCCCGCTGGCGCTTGCTGCGCCAGCGCCGGCGCCGGCGCCAGAATCATCAGCGCCGCGAACAGCGCCGCGATACACCCCGCAACCCATCGGTGATGCGTTGCGTGGGCCGTCGCGGCCACCCGCGCCGCGCCGGCAAAAATCGTGTTGCGTGTCGCGTCTTTCATCTCTTCTCCTTTGTCGGTATTTCTAGCATTCCGTGATGCGTTGAAAAACATGCGTGTGTCCTTGCTTGCCCCGCGCCCCCCTGAAGGGACCGGCCGAATACACACGACCGTCCCTGTTAGCAATACGCGCGCGCTTCCGATTTTGTTTCCTGCTTCTTTATCTTGGAGCGGCCGGACGGGCCTAAATCATACGAGATTCGCCCCGCGGCAACAAGCAGAGCCCCAGCGCGGTGAGATGGCCGCGGCGTCGCGCTGGTGCAATGAATATAATGTCCGGAATTTCCGATTTCAACTTTATCTTTGCGCAAAACCATACGGCAGCCGCCCTCTGGTGTCAAGCTCGAATCACCATGGCCACAGTTAGGTGGCAAGTGCGGCTCGTTGGGCAGTTCTGCTGACTGGCCTGGTCTGGTTCTCGCCTCCAGCCAGCTTCGCCGCTGACACTTCTCCCCACTGGATGACTTCTGAGCGCTCGATTCGCTGTCTTTCCTGGTTCGCTAGCCGTTCGGCAGCGGCAGCACTGCGATCCTTCGCAGCAGGCTGCCAAAACGCTCCCGCGTGAGCTGCCCTTCGGCCAGCCCCGATCCAATCGGGGCCAGCAGCAGCCAGTAATAACGCGCATGTTTCACCAGCCGTCCGCCGGCGCTCCAAGGGAGGCGAATCAGCGGGCGGAGGGTTAGCGGGAGGAGGCGCGGGAGGGGGAGACGAAATAGCCGGTTTTGGTGACGACGGAATAGTCGTGGCCTTTGCCGCCGAAGCTGGGATGGAGGCGGAGGTTGATGCGATGGAAGCCGGCGGCCTGGCCCTGCTGAGCGGGATAGAAGCCGATGGTGTAGCGAGTTTTCAGGCGCTCGATGAGCGTCTGGAGGGAGAGGAAGAGCGAGCCTTCCTTTTCCATGTCGAACATTTCGCCGCCGGTATCGGCAGTCATTTTGCGAACATCGCTGGAGCGGCCGAGCATTTTGGCCATGACCTTAGCTTCGGGAGGGTAGCGGCCGGGGACTTTGATGCTGTAGATGGCGGCGTCGGCTTCGAGGGCTTGCTGGATGACGGCGTCGTGATTGACGGAGGCGGCGGTGGCGACATTGTCGCTGATGAGAATGATGACGCGACGCGCGGCGGGGGCTTCGCGGCGGAGATACTGCGCGGCGTCGTAGAGGCCCTGGTTGATGTTGGTGCTGCCGCCGGCGAGGAGGTTTTCGATCTGGTCGGAGACGTCGCGTTTGTCGCGGGTGAGGGGGACGCGGAGCTCGGCATTATCGGTAAAGGTGAAGAGAGCGACCTGGTCTTCGGGCTTGAGCGATTTGAGGGCGCTGAGCGTGGCGTAGCGCAAGGGGCGGAGAAACGGCTCGATCGAACCACTGAGGTCGAGGACGAGAGCGACGGCCAGAGGGAGCTGGTCGCGGCTGAAGTGAGAGATGGATTGAGGCTGGCCGTCGGCGTCGAGGAGGAAGTCGTCCTGCTTGAGGTCTTTGAGGATGCGGCCGGAACGGTCTTTGACGGTGGCTTCGAGGAGAAGGAGGTTGACGTCCACCTTGATGGCGGGGCCGAGAGGCTCCTGGGCGGCGGCATGGACGGCCAGGGCAACGGTGAGAACGATCGCCAGGGCCAAGGCGAGTGAGCGACGGGCGGGAGAAGCGCAGCTCGTGATTCGTAACTCGGAATACTCGATTCGCATCGTGTGTTGCCTGAGGGTAAGAGTTTAGAGCGAGAGCGAAGGTTGCTTGGGAGGCTTCAGTTGGGGATGGTGGGGACGTTGTCGATGGTGCGGGCGTCGCGATACCAGGGGGCGCGGAAGCGGAGCAGGTTGGCGACGCTGCGAGAGGG
>Ga0209640_10004615_pt1 | contig 12066 bp, 8 predicted proteins | sample RifCSP10_1_FD_184018 | JGI IMG/M metagenome (GOLD analysis project Ga0209640, IMG submission 184018) | Soil microbial communities from Rifle, Colorado - Rifle CSP2_sed 10_1 (SPAdes) (version 2) | ecosystem: Environmental > Terrestrial > Deep subsurface > Rock core/Sediment | place: Rifle... | reverse complement strand
TGCCGTATGAAGTGGTCGGCGTCATGCCGGAGGACTTCCGCGGGCTGAGCATCAGCCCGCCCGACTATTGGGCGCCCATCGCCTTCGCGGGCCGGTTTCGCAACGCTTACGCCGGGAAGGAGGACGACATCGAAATCGAGGTGGTCGGCCGGCTGAAGCCCGGGACCTCAGCGGAGGCGGCGATGGCCAGCCTGACCGTGTGGGCATCGGGGCGAGCCGAGTCGGACGCCAACAGAAGACGCTTCACGTTCATGGGGCTGACGCCGAGCACCGGGACGCTCTCCACCCAGGGGCTGTTGGTCTTTTCGCCGTTCGTCGTGGCCTTCGGACTGATCCTGATGATCGGCTGCGCCAACGTCGCGAACCTGCTGCTGGCGCGCGGCGTCGCGCGCCAGCGCGAGATCGGCGTCCGGCTGTCGCTCGGCGCGTCACGCCGGCGCGTCGTCCGGCAGCTCTTGACGGAGAATCTCCTGCTGGCGCTCGCGGCAGCGGCCTGCGGTCTCGCGCTGTCGCGGCTGTTTCTGGGGGTTGCGCTCTCGGCAGCAACCACGACCGCACCGCCCGGGATCGCCGAGATCCTGAGCCTCTACGTCGTGGCGACGGTCGCGGACTGGCGGGTACTGGTGTTCCTGATTGTGGGCGCCGTTGGCTCGACTGTCTTTTTCGGTCTCGCGCCCGCGCTCCAGACGACGCGCCTCGACCTCGTGCGGACGATGCGAGGCGAAGTGACGAGAGACGCGCGCCCGGGACGCGCACGGCAGGCGCTCGTCGCCGGCCAGGTCGCCGCGTCAGCGCTCCTCCTGATCTGCGCCGCCATATTCCTGCGAGGCGCCCTCGCCGCCGCGACGGTGGATCCGGGCGTGCGAACGAGAGACACGGTGGTGCTCTGGGTCACCAACGAGCCGCGGCGCACGGCGCTCCTCCAGGCGGTCACGGTGGACCCGGCGGTGACCGCCGTGGCTGCGTCGTCGCGGGAAGTGAATGCGGTCGCAGAGACGACGGATTCCAAGCGAATGCCGGTCGCGAAGGTGGCCGTGTCGCCGGAATACTTCGATGTGCTCGACATCCTTGTCGTGAGAGGGCGCGGATTCACGCAGGCGGAACGCCGTGAGGACGCGGGCGTCGCGGTCGTGTCCGAGACCACGGCGCGCCGGCTCTGGCCCGATCGCGATGCCCTGGGGCAAGTCGTGCGCCTCGAGGACTTCCAATCGAGGCCGGGCGGGCCATCGCCACCCCGGCACACGCTGACGGTCGTCGGCGTCGTGCGCGACATGACCGGGCCACTCGTGCCCGACATGTTCCCGTCCTGGGGTGTGTATGTGCCCACCAGCGCCGAACAACCTGGGACGTCGCTGACGCTGCGTGTCCGGGGCAACCCCGACCAGGCGCGCCAGGACTTGCTCGAACGCCTCACGAGAGCCGACCCCGCCCTGGGCCAGATCAACAGCCTCAAGATGATCGCCGGAATGGAGGCGTACATTCTGCGGATCGCCTTCTGGGTGGCCATCGTGCTTGGGGGCTTTGCGCTCGTGCTGACGGTGTCTGGCCTGTTCGGCGTCCTGTCGTACCTCGTCGAGCAGCGGGCGAAGGATATCGGCGTCCGCATGGCGCTCGGCGCGACGGCGCGAAGCGTGTCGGCGCTGGTGTTGTCACAGACATTCCGTCCGGTCGGCATCGGTCTGGCCGCCGGTGGCGGACTGGCCGCGGCGCTGGCGACCGTGCTGACGGCATCATCCGCCGTCTCGCCGACCGGAGGCACCGTGCGCGTCTTCGATCCGGTGGCCTACGGCTCCAGCCTGCTGATCATCGTCACCGCGTGCGCGCTGGCTGCATCGGTGCCCGCTCTCCGCGCCGCCCGCATCGATCCGATCGCGACGCTCAGGAAGGACTGAGCCTCGCTGTGGTTGTGGGGCGCTCAAGCGCCCCGGGCGGGGAGGTTGGGGGTCGCACAACGCGAGTTCGGTTAACCGGGAGGCCTTTCGTGCTTCCTATCGTCTCGAATCGACGATGCAGGGCGAACGAAGCTGCTCTTCATGTCGACCGCCGCGCAGATGCTGTTCACCGGCGTATGTGCCACGCTGCTCGCGTTCCATGTGTCACGGATGACGAAGAGCGTGCTCCGGGCAATGGAGCTGGCACGGGAGGGGAATCGGTAGCCAGATGTGAGAGCATCGGAGCCCGATGGACGGTCGGATCTTCGGTGGCGTCCTGGTGCTCGCGCTCCTGCCCGGCTGCGGCCGAAAGGAGCCGCCAGCGGTCGAGCACCTCGCGACGGTGTGGGCCGTGGTCCTCACAGCGGCCGATGAGAGTCGCATGAAGGCCGTTGGAACCGTCCTTGACCAGATCCGGAAATCGAGCGTAGCTACTCGCCGCGCGAGTGACAGGGCATGAGCGAAGCTCGATTTCCCGGCGTGCGGCGTCGACGACCCTCGGGACCGACTTGATCCGCCGGATCGCATCATCCGGGCAAGCGCGGGGTGGAAATAGTCGTCGCCCCAGGACCACCACGTCGGCCAGCTTGCAGGGCTCGATCGAGCGTCGTCTCCTCCTTCAGGAACCACCCGTTCTCCGCAGTGTACAGCCGCGGCGCTTCCATGCGCGTCAATGGCGATTTACGACGACCAATCATGTCAACCGGGCGAGATGCTGGACGTAATATGTACGGGATACGTGTGAACCGGACTCGATCTGGAGGAAGCATGAGAGAGCGACCATTGTTCTGCCTGGCGCTGGTGGCGTTCCTTGCCTCGGCGTTCTCCTCCGCCACCATCGGGCAGCAAGCACCCACGGGCCGGCAGGGTGCTCCCGGCGGGCGGCAGGGGGGACCGCCACCCGTACAGCTGCCGGAAGGCGCGGGTCGTGAGCAGGTGCAGGCCGCATGCACACGCTGTCATGGTCTCAACCTGATTGCGAACTCGTGGGGCTACACCACCGACGGGTGGCGGGACCGCATCGCCACCATGGTGAAGCTGCCGGCGCCCGCCCTCGAATCCATCTCCGCGTACCTGGCGATGCACTACCCGATCAAGGACGTCCCGGGCGCGGTGCTGATCTCGGGTCCTGCGACCGTCACGATCAAGGAGTGGCTGGCTCCCACGCTTGGCTCGCGGCCGCACGACTCGCACGCCGCAGCTGACGGGTCGATCTGGTGGACCGGCCAGTATGCCAGCAAGCTCGGACGTCTCGATCCACGGACGGGCCAGATCCGCGAGTTCGACGTGCCCGCCAATAGTCAACCGCACGGTCTGACGGAGGATCCCCAGGGGAATATTTGGTACACGGGCATTCAGAAGGGTGTGATCGGTCGGCTCGACCCCCGTACGGGGCAAGTGCGCGAGTATCCGATCAGCGAGCCGGGCGCACGCGGGCCGCACACACCGGTCCTGGATGCGCGCAGCGGCAACCTGTTCTTCACGCTGCAGTCGGGACACGTCGGCCGGCTCGACACCGCCAGCGGCGAGATGGTGATCAAGAAGACGCCAAGCGACAATACCTACCCCTACGGCATCCGCCTCAATTCACAGGGCGTGCCGTGGTACGTGGACTTCCGTGGCAACCGCATCGGCAGCGTCGATCCGCGCACGATGGAGATCAAGGAGTATCCGCTGCCGAACGCGGATGCGCGTCCGCGCCGGCTGACCATCACGCCAGACGACGTGATCTGGTACACCGACTTCCCGCGTGGCATGCTAGGTCGCTTCGATCCGAAGACCGGCCAGGTCAGGCAATGGCCCTCACCCGGGGGCAAGGACTCCGAGCCCTACGCCATTACCTCGATCGGTCGCGTGGTCTGGTACAGCGAGTCGGGCGTGCGGCCGAACACCATGGTGCGATTCGACACGCAGACGGAAACGTTTCAAACGTTCGCGATTCCGTCCGGCGGCGGCGTGCTGCGCCACTTCGAAGCGACCGCTCAAGGCAACATCGTCACGGCAAACAGCGGCGTGAACAAGATCGCGCTGGTCGAAATCGGAACGCTTTCGGCGAACCGGACGAACTGACCCTGCTGAATCACACGGCCGCTTGGCCCCCTTAGGACCCCGACCGGAATAAGGTTGCCACCGCGACCGCCGATGCATCCCGCCGGGCGGCGTTGCTCGTCGCTTACATACACCCGGTATGCGCGCTCCTCGCGCCTTGCCGGGCGGGCGCCTCGGCGGCCACGATGACAACCTTATTCCGATCGGGATCCTTACCTGCCAATGGGTCTCGAGCGGGGCGGATCGACGTGCGATGGCGGATCCCGATCGCAGGACCCGCCCTCTGCTGGCGTGTGACTACCGGCCCGAACTGTCGGGGCCCGCGTTGCTCGCAGGAGCGACGTTCGCGTTGATGTTGCCGTTGGTCGCCGTCGCAACACCCTCGGCGCGTGGTTGAAGGCGGCCAGCGTCGGCCCCGCCTCGCCGCGCGGCAGCATGCTTGGCCCGGACCTGAGGAACACCTTCTCGGGCGCGGTGGCCGTGTCGAACAGCACGCCGATGAAGCAGTCGCTCATCTCATCCCAGTTCTGAGGGCCCCACACCACCTTCTTCGCCGGGTCCGGATTGAAGCGGTTGGCCGGCGAGTTGTCGAAGTGCGAGATGCGCTGCAACTTCGATCCCCTGGGCCGCGCGATGGGCTCGGCTTTACTGGTAGCCGATCTGCCACTCGAAGTCCCAGTTCCCCTTCAGCACCGTCGTCTGCTTCGTCGGCGTCACCACGCGAAGCTCGAAGTCCTTGCCTCGCAGGTGCATGTGCGGCTGCGCGTAGACGAGCTGGGCATCGGCGTCCAGGGTGATCTCGCTCACCACCTCGGCCGCTTATGGTCTCGCAGGAATTTCAGGGCCACCCGGCGATCGGATCCGGTCGCCTCGTCGGGGTGGACGGTCACCGAACGTGACGTCTTCTATTTCGCACGCTTCGAGATCGGCACCCCCCGGACGTGATGCGCTTGTTCGATGTCACGACCCGCGGATCGTTCGATGTCGGGGAAACCACGCGGCCAAGGTAGAGGCCGGCCTTGGAACAGGAGGCTGTGTATGCTGTCAGCCCAGCCCAACGTGGCGGAGGATGTGAGCCAGTTCCTCGAGGCGCCTGGGTTCGTCAAGGGCGGCCGCGAATTCTGCGACGATGCGCTGGATGCGGACGAGATCGAGGCTGGCGCCATGGAGGACCAGCAGCTGTTCGATGTCCTGCTGGTCCTGCGGCCGGAACGCGACGGCCTTGTAGATGATCAGGTCCTCGGCGCGCGCCACGGCCACGCGTGCGCCGGCGATCTCGAGCGGCTGCGCTGCTGCGAGCGCGTCGAGCTCGAACGGCAGCCAGGCGATCGACAGATCGACATCGATGTGGCTCGGCTCGTGCCGAAGGAGGAGCACTTGATTGGCCTCGGCAAACGCCACCGCGTCATCGATGCGCGGGACGAGCTCGTGCGCGGCAAGCCTGCGGAGGAGTTCCGGCAGATCGAGCGCCCCGCCTGCCACTTCGCGTCCACGTCGCGTGTCAGCCGCGGAACGCCACGTGCGATCACGGCGATACCGCCGATGATCATGCCGGGCACGGGCAGGGCAGCCAGCGCCGTCGCCACGGCATGCACGGCGGCTCGGAGAGCGGGCTTCAGCGTTTCCTCGGCCCAGCAGCGGGTTTCCTGAGGCGGGCTCGCAGTGTCTGCCAGGCTGCGCGGGCACTGGCGATCTCGCGACGTCGAACGACGTCGAGGGCGTCTGTCTCAGGCGGGAGGAACTCGTGGAGTTCGATCGCGGCCTCGAGCGACGCGTCCGGGTCCAGAGGTCCCTCGCGAGCACGAATCCTCTGCTCGCGCCGCTCTGCGGCACGCCACCCCATCACGCGGCGACGGAGGTCGGCAGGCGCAGCCATGGATCCAGTGTACCAGGAACGCCGGGCATCAATCGGGATGGTTCGGAATCGTCTCCGGGCTCTGTGGCTGTGGCTTGGCGCTCGAGCGCCCCAACCGGGGGAGGGTCGCAGGCGGGGGAGACGAGACTCGTCGCCGCCGCGAACAGACCGAGCTTGAACTCAAGAGACTGCCGGAGTATGACTGATGGCTCGGGAGGGGGTGCCCACAAAGACCTCTGGGCTCGCACGGGTAATGCCGATCGTGATCGAAACGCCAGTCAATCGGCCGGCGTGGAGGGATGTATGAGGCAAGGGGTTCGACTCTGTGTCGTGCTCGTGGCGCTGCTCACGACGCTGTATGCGCAGGTTCTGCCGCAAGTGGCTCCCGGCGACGTCGGGCTCTCGCAGGAGCGCCTGCAGCGCCTCAAGGCTGCGATGGAGGCGGAGGTCGCACAGAATCGTCTGGCGGGAGGCGTCGGGCTCATTGCCCGCAAGGGCAAGATCGCCTACCTCGAAGCCTTCGGCGCCTCTGACAAGGAAGCGCGCACGCCGATGCGGAAGGACACGATCTTCCGCATCTTCTCGATGACCAAGGCCGTCACGGCCGTGGCCGTGATGATCGAGTACGAAGAGGGACGTTTCTCTCTGGCCGATCCTGTCTCGCGATACCTTCCGGAGTTCGCGACCATGAGGGTCGCCGTCGAGCGAACCGACCTCGTGACTGGAAAACGCGTGCTCTCGCACAGCGTGCCGGCGGAGCGTCAGATTTCGATCCTCGACCTGCTGCGGCACACATCGGGCTTCAACTACGAGGGGCCGCACGACGAGAAGGGCAACCTGATGTACCAGGCGCAGGGGTTGGCCGCGGCCGGCGGCAACGACTTCCCGTTGGCCGAGTTCGTCAAGCGCCTCGCGCAGGCGCCCCTGGTCCACCAGCCGGGAACGATCTGGGACTACTCGTTTTCGATGGACGTCCTGGGCCGGCTCGTCGAAGTGGTGTCCGGTCGGACACTGGACCAGTTCTTCGCCGAGCGCATCTTCACGCCGCTGCGGATGGATGACACGGGCTTCTACGTACCCGAGCAGAAGTGGAACCGGCTGGCGACACTCTACAACCCGTCCCGCGACGGCATCACGCGCGCCGACGACGGGGCGCAAGCGACGGCGCGCAGGAAGCCGGCGTTGTTCATGGGGGGCGCCGGGCTCATGTCGACCGCGATGGACTACGCGCGATTCACGCACATGCTGTTGAACGGGGGCGAACTGGACGGCGTGCGGCTCCTTGGACCGAAGACGGTGGAGCTGATGCGATCAGACCTCCTCGGTGATCTGCCCAGAGCGCTGACCCGACTGGCTGTGGGTGACGGACCCGTGGTGACCGCGCAGCTTCCCCCGCCCGGTTACGGGTTCGGTTTGACCTTTGCCGTCAGCCGCGGACCCGATCAGACCGCGTCAGTCGGCTCGAAGGGCGAATACAACTGGGCTGGCGCCGCGGGCACGACGTTCTGGATCGATCCGCAGGAGCAGATGGTCGGCGTCCTGATGATCCAGAAAATGTTCGACCTGACCACGGGGACGAAGTTCAAGCAGCTCGCGTATCAGGCGATCGTCTCGCCGTGAGATGAACTGTCGGATCCTCGGTGGCGTCCTGCTGCTGGCGCTGCTGTCCGGCTGCGTCCGGAAGGAGCCGACAGCGGTCGAGCAGACAGACTGGTTCGTCGATCGAGCCAGGGAGTCCGGCCTCGACTTCGTCCACGTCAATGGGATGTCCGGCAAGCTCTACATCGCCGAGATCATGGCGCCGGGCGTCGCGCTGTTCGACTTCGACAACGACGGCGATCTCGACCTGTACCTCGTGCAAGGCTCAGGGCTCTCGGCTCAGGGCTCTGGGCTCTCGGAAGGTTCGGAGTTCTCTGACCGTTTGTATCGTAACGACCTGACCGTGGGTCCGGGCGGCGTCCGGACGTTGCGCTTCACCGACGTCACGCGCGCGAGCGGCATCGACGCGCCCGGATACGGGATGGGCGTGGCCGCCGGCGACTTCGACAACGACGGTTGGGTGGACCTGTATCTGACGAAGTTCGACGCTCCGAATCAGCTCCTTCGCAACAACGGCAATGGCACCTTCACCGACGTCTCGGCGCGCAGTGGGACCGACCACCGGTCGTGGAGCGTCTCGGCCTCTTTCGTCGATGTCGATCGCGATGGCTGGCTGGATCTCTACGTCGCGAACTACCTCCAGTACGACCTCGAGGAGATCGCTCCATGCTTCGGAGCGTCCGGGTCTCCAGGCTACTGCACCCCGGACGGCTATCGGGCCTTGCCGGATCGTCTGTATCTGAACCGCCGTGACGGCACCTTCTCCGACGTCAGCGCGGCATCGGGCATCACGCGCGAGTTCGGGCCGGGACTCGGGATCGCCACTGCCGACTTCAACGGAGACGGATGGATCGACATCTACGTGGCCAACGACGGCATGGAGAACCAGTTGTGGCTGAACAGGCGCGACGGCAGGTTCGCAAACACGGCGCTGCTGTCGGGCGTGGCCCTGCCGGTGACCGGCAAGGCCGAGGCCAGCATGGGCGTGGATGCCGGCGATCCAGACGAGGACGGGGATGAAGACCTGTTCGTGACGGAGTTGACCGGCGAGGGCAGCAACCTGTACGTCAACGACGGATCCGGGTCGTTCGAGGACCGCAGTGCCTCGTCCGGGCTCGGCCCCGCCACGCTAGCCTTCACCGGCTTCGGGACAGGGTGGGTGGACTTCGACAACGACGGCCGGCTCGACCTGCTGTCGGTGAACGGGACCGTGCAGGTCATCGAACGTCTGCGGCAGGCGGGCGATCCGTTTCCGCTGCACCAGCGGAAGCTGCTGCTGCACAACATGGGCGGCGGACGGTTCGAGGACGTGACCGCACGCGCCGGCGCCGTGTTCGCGCTGTCTGAGGTCGGTCGTGGCGCGGCGTTCGGCGACGTCGACAACGACGGCGATGTCGACGTCCTCGTCGGCAACAACAACGGCCCGACACGCCTGCTCATCAACCAGACTGCGCCCCGGCACTGGATCGGGCTGCGGCTCGAGGGCGCAGCCGGCCGCGACATGCTGGGCGCGCGGGTCGAGATTGTGCGGGAGGGCGCCGCGTCTCTGTGGCGGCGGGCGCGCGCCGATGGCAGTTACGCATCCGCCAACGACCCCCGCATCCTCGCCGGGCTCGGTGATTCAGCCGACTCGCCACGTGTTCGCGTGACGTGGCCTGGCGGGAGAGTCGAAACGTGGAACAACGTGCCGGTCGACCGGTACTCCACGCTAAGAGAGGGCGGTGGGAAATGAGCGTTGGGAGTTGGGCCGTTTGGGAGTTGGGAGTTGTTGCGTGCATCGCCGCATTGGTGGCGAGCGCCTGCAGTTCCGGCCGCGACGCCTCTCCCGCAGATCGCCCCGCCCTGACGGCCGTGTCGCTGCCTGACATTTCGAGCGCCGCCGAGCCGGTGCAGAAACAGATCCGCGATCGCTTCGCGCTCCTGCAGGCGGCCATCGGTCGCGTGGATGCACCGACAAGCGAGTTGGCGGCCGCCTATGGCGAGTTGGGCAGATTGATGGTTGCTGCCGAGTACTTCGATACCGCCGAGGCCTGTTTCCTCAATGCCCGCGCCCTCGCGCCAGCGGAGATTCGCTGGCCCTATTTCCTCGGCCATCTATTCCGCATGAGAAACGATCCGGCCAGGGCAGCCGGCTTCTTCGAGCAGGCGCTGGTCTTGTCACCCTCCGATACGCCAGGCCTCGTGTGGCTCGCCGAGATGCACCTTGCGTTGAACCGCACGGACGAAGCGGAGGCTGCCTTGACCAAGGCACGATCGCTCGACCCGGCGAGCGGGGCCGTGCTGTTCGGACTTGGCCGCGTGGCACTGGCAAAACGCAACTACGCGCAGGCGGTGGAGTACCTCGAGGGCGCCCTGGCCAATGGGCCGCAGGCGACGCTCGTTCACTATCCGCTCGCGCTTGCCTATCGCGGCCTCGGCAACCGCGCCAAAGCCGAGGAGCATCTGCGATTGCGCGGAGACGTGGGCCTGCCCCCGGCCGACCCGCTCCTTCAAGAGCTGGCCGGCCTGCTGCAGAACGCGTCCGCCTACGAAGTTCGCGGATCACAGGCGATCGATGAGCGCCGATGGGCCGATGCCGTGGCCGACCTGCGCACGGCGAGCGAGCTGGATCCGAGCAACGCGTTCACGCGACTCAACCTGGGCACGTCGCTCTACATGACCGGCGATGCCGCCGGCGCGCTGGAGCAGTTTCAGGCCGCGGTCCGCCTGTCGCCTGGTCTGTCCAAGGCTCACTACGGGATCGGCGTGCTCATGGGCGAGAGGCGACAGGACCGCGAGGCGATCGACGCGTTCTCCCGTGCCGTCCAGGCCGATCCAGGCAACATGGAGGCGCGACTTGCGCTGGGCGACGCGCTTCGCCGAACCGGACGTGTGCAGGAGTCGCTGGCCCCGTACGCAGAGGTCATCAAGGCAAATCCGTCCGCATCGCAGGCGGCCTTCGGCTACGCGATGGCGCTCGTGCGGCTGCGGCGGTACCCAGAGGCGCGAGACCGCCTGAATGAGGGCGCGAAGGTCTTCCCGGATCAGCCAGGATTCGCCCACGCGCTGGCACGACTGCTGGCGGCCGCGCCCGACGATCGCGTGCGCGACGGCGCGCGAGCCATGACGATCATGACCGGCCTCACGAAGACCCAGCAGTCGCTCGGCACCGCCGAGACGATGGCCATGGTCCTGGCCGAGCTGGGCCGATTCGACGAGGCCGTCACGTGGCAGCAGAACGCCATCGCTGCCGCATCGCAGTCGGGCCGCGCCGATATCGTTGCACGGCTGACGAGGAACCTCGCTCTGTATCAACGGCGTGAGCCATGCCGCATCCCCTGGCCCGACGACGACCCCGTGCATCGTCCGGGGCCTTCGTCGTGACTTCAGGTCTCGGATGTCCCTTCCAGCCCGGCGTCGATCTGCGCGGCCGAGTGTGGGACCCGTGCTACGATTCGCGCAATCAATTACGTGCCTCGCACGCGCCCTCACGGATCGGGCACCTGAGGCTGGGACCTCAGATCGATGTCTCTTGCTCTGGACAAACCCAAACTTGACAACCTCGCCGACGAAATCTGGAAGTCGGCAGAGCGCCTGCGGGGTAAGTTCAAGGCCTACGAGTACCAGAACGTCATCCTCCCGATCATCGTCATCCGCCGCCTGGAATGCGTGCTGATCAAGTGGCGCGAGGACAAGGCTGCCGAAGTGAAAGCCAAGCGTCCCAAGCTGACCGGGAAGGAACTCGCGAAGCTGGTGAAGGGCTTGGAAATGAGCACCGCGCCGTTCTCCAACCAGACGGACTGGACGCTGCGCCGCGTTTACGAGGAAGACCACACGCTGCTCGAAGAGAACTTCCGCGCGTACATCAACGGGTTCTCGAAGAACGTCGACGACATCATCGAGCACTTCAACTACCGGGCCACGATCGGTCAGATCGTGAAGAACAACCGCCTCGCACCGATCCTCAGCCAGTACAAGGAGCTCGAGCTCGGACCCGAAGCCCTCTCGCCGCTGGAGATGGGTTACGTCTACGAGGAGATCAACTGTTCTACAACACCGGCATCTTCACCTACATCTGGCTCCTGCGTAACGGGAAACCAGCCTCGCACAAGGGGCGCGTCATGCTGATCGACGCGCGCCAGCAGTTCGAGAAGGAGCCCAAGTCCTTTGGCAACAAGCGCAATCGCATCACCGACGCCCACCGGAACTGGGTCGAGCAACGCTACCGCGACGGGTGGGAGAAGGGCTTCTCGGACGATCACGTGAAGATCTTCCGGCGCGAGGACTTCGCCTACCACAAGGTCAGCGTCGTCTTCTGGCAGACGGATGAGCACGACCAGCCCGCCATCATCACCGAGCCTTACGAGAAGGCTTTCACCGCCGCGAATGTTAAGAAGGAGCAGGACTTCCACGAGAGCGACCTGAGTTTCCGCGTGCGGGTGAAGGCAAAGGGCAAGGAGAAAACCGTCGAGTTCACCGTCAAACCGAAAGACAACGCCGCCAAGAAGTTCAAGGAAGCCCTGGCCGACGCGGACGAGGCGCTCTCCGTCGAATGGTCGCACCGGCATTATGTGCAGGATGACGAATACATCCCGCACGGCGAGGACATCGCGGCCTTCCTGAAACGGGAGATCGCCAAGCCGATCATCCGCT
>Ga0209640_10004614_pt1 | contig 12066 bp, 14 predicted proteins | sample RifCSP10_1_FD_184018 | JGI IMG/M metagenome (GOLD analysis project Ga0209640, IMG submission 184018) | Soil microbial communities from Rifle, Colorado - Rifle CSP2_sed 10_1 (SPAdes) (version 2) | ecosystem: Environmental > Terrestrial > Deep subsurface > Rock core/Sediment | place: Rifle... | reverse complement strand
GCCCGATCGCCGTCGTCTATCCGGAGGGCGCGTGGTACCGGGAGTGCGATCCGCCCGCGCTCGAGCGGATCATCCAGGAGCATCTCATTGGAGGGAAGGTTGTCGAAGACCTGCTCATCACTCGACATCCGCTCCTCTGAAAGTGGAAAGTTCAAAGGTCAAAGTACGAAAGTAAGTTCGAAGTGGTCCGGGCGTACTTGGGACTTACTTTCGACTTTGCACTTTGCACTTTGCACTTTGAACTTATTTCACGACTCTGAGGGTGACCTCGATCCTGATCGTCTCCCCGTTGACCCGATCGGTTGCCGCGGTGTACTGACGCGTCTGTCCGTCCCTCAGCAGCAGACGGTTCCTCGACTTGAAGTTTCTCATCACTGGAACACCGGCCACTACTCCGCTCGCGCCGTCGGCGTTCGTCACGACCGTGCTTTCATCGACCGAGACGCTGAGTTCGAAACGACCGTCTTCGGCCGTCGTAACCCGGCAATCGATATTCGTTCCGATGTTCTGATAGTTGTATGACATCAATGGAGCTGTGTTGCCACCCGCCGGAGAAAAGGTGGTGACGGGAACTGGGATGTTGGCGCCCACAGTCAGCTGGGAATTGATGTTATCGGAGTTGACGGCCAACGTGTACGGCAGGCTGCTGACCTTTTTCTCTCCTTGATATCTGGAAATCACAACCTGCACCTCGAGAGGGATGGCGGGGGCGGGGCTCTTCGCTTGCACCCGGCCGGCGAGCAGCGCCTGCGGCTCGGGAGCGGGTTTCGGCTCCTGCGCCAGTGCGGCACCGCTGGCGAAGGTCATCACGGCGAGCACCGCAACAATCAATCGATGTAGCGTCACTGGGCGTCTCCTTCGGAAACTGCGAATTGCGGGAACGGCTCGATCACGATTGGACTGACCTCGAGCCACGGTGGTCCCGACGTCTCTACCGTGGAAAGTGCCTTCTCGAGCTGTTTGGCGTCCTTCTCCTTGCTCAGGCTCGCCAGCAGGAGTTGGAAGCCCCTTCTCTCCTCGTCGGAAATCAATACCTCAGGCACTGCCGTCGCCGAAGCCGCACCGATGGACGCTGCGACGGGCGTCCTGGTTCGGACGGATCCAGACGACGATGGTGCCGGCTGACGCTCGGCGATTGCTGGAGCCGTCAACGTCGACGACTTCGCATCGGGCAGCGGCCGCACCACCGCGATCGGCTCGGGCCCCCGGCTCACAGCCGGTTCCGGCGCTCTCGCCACGTAGACAGCCAGCAAGGCGGCGATGGCGGTGACCACAGTGCCGGCCACCCACTGCCAGCGGAGCGGCCAGCTAACCGGCCTTTCTTCCTGCGCCACTCGGGCGCGGACTCTCGCAAGAAACTCCGGCGACGGGTCGACTGCAAGCGCCGCCTCGATCTCGCGCGCGAGCGTCTCGTCGCTCAGCGGTTCGTGTTCGCCATCCATGACAACCGCTCCCTCAGTTGCTTCCGCGCAAGGAACAGGCGCGACTTGACGGTCCCTTCAGGCACACCCAGCAGCGCCGCGACCTCACGCATGTCGTGCCCCTCGATCGCAGAGAGCACGACGACGAGCCTCAACTTGTCGGGCAATGCTTCGATAGCCGACCAGAGGTGCTCGGCGCGCTCCTGCGCATCCGCATGGAGACACACCTCGGCGCCGAGTCCCGCGGGGTCGACCCCCACCTCGCGCGCGAGCCGTCGGCGATTCGCTCGCTGCCGGTCGAGCGCCATTCGCCACGTCATCCGGACCAGCCACGCGCGAAACCGCTCCCGATCCCGCAACTGGCTGAAGCTGCGGTACGCCTTCGCGAAGGCCTCCTGCGCCACGTCCTCGGCATCCTCGCGCTGGCGAAGGACGCCGAACGCCACCCGGAACGCCAGCGTGGATGAGTCGACCAGTCGCGCCTCGAACTCTCGATCCAGATCCTCGTCGGCGGTCACGAGGCTGCCCGCAAGGCGTTCGGCGCGCTCATGCATCTGGCTTCACCCAGGCTAGACGCCACGCGGACACTGCCGGTTCACTCTGCAGTGTCCGGTGGCTCGGCGAAAGTCCGAAGTTGAAAGTTCGAAGTATGAAAGTAAGTCGAAAGTACGCCAGGCCCTGTCTCAGCAGAGGCGCACTTCCAACTTACTTCCCAACTTCCAGACTTTGAACTTCCTACTTTCGCCGTTACACCGACGACAGCGTATGCCCCAGCTTGTCCTTCTTGGTCTTGAGGTACCGCCGGGTGTGGTCGCTGGCGGGGATCTCGAGTGGGACCGCCTCGGAGACGGCCAGGCCGTAGCCCTGCAGCCCGACGAACTTGCGAGGGTTGTTCGTCAGCAGCCGCATCGTCTTGACGCCCAGGTCGCTCAGGATCTGCGCGCCGATGCCGTAGTCGCGCTGGTCGGCCTTGAAGCCGAGGCGCTCGTTGGCCTCGACGGTGTCCAGCCCCTGGTCCTGCAGCTCGTAGGCGCGGATCTTGTTCACCAGGCCGATGCCGCGCCCCTCCTGGTTCAGGTACAGCAACACGCCGCGCCCTTCCTTGGCCACGCGCTGCATCGCCGTGTCGAGCTGTGCGCCGCAGTCGCAGCGCGCCGAGTGAAACACGTCGCCCGTCAGGCACCTCGAGTGCACGCGGACCAGCACGTCTTTGCCGTCCCCGACTTCCCCTCGGACCAGCGCCACGTGCGTCTGGTTGTCGAGCAGGCTCTCGTACGCATAGATGCGGAACGCGCCGTGGACGGTCGGGAGATCCGCCGACGCCGCACGCTTCACCAGCCGTTCGGTACGCATTCGATATTGAATCAGGTCCGCGATCGTCACCATCAGCAGGCCGTGCTTCCTGGCGAACTTCGTGAGTTCGGGCACGCGGGCCATCGTGCCGTCCTCGTTCATGATCTCGCAGATCACGCCGGCGGGCGCCAGACCGGCGATGCTCGCCAGGTCCACCGCGGCCTCGGTGTGTCCGGCTCGGACGAGCACGCCCCCCAGGCGCGCCCGCAGCGGAAACACGTGTCCCGGTCTCGACAGATCGCGCGGCCGCGTCCGCGGCGCAATCGCGACGCGAACCGTCTCGGCCCGGTCGGCGGCCGAGATCCCCGTCGTTGTCCCGTCGCGCGCATCGATCGACACGCACATGGCCGTATCCCGGCGCGACGAGTTGTCGTTCACCTCGAGCGGGATCTGGAGCTGATCGAGGCGCTCGGGCACCATCGCCAGGCAGATGAGACCACGCCCGTACCTGGCCATGAAGTTGATCGCCTCCGGCGTGATCGTCTCGGCGGCCATCGTCAGGTCGCCCTCGTTCTCGCGCCCCTCGTCGTCGACGACGACCAGGAGACGGCCCGCACGGATGGCGTCGATCGCCTCCTCGATGGACGCGAACGGCCCGCGCCGTCGCGCCCCTTTGGCGATGCGGAGCGCCGACTTCGTCGTCATAAGACCACTTTACTGCGGGCGGCCAGTGCCAAGGACCGCGCTACGTACTTGCCGACCATGTCGCACTCGAGATTCACCTCGTCACCGTCCTGAAGCAATGACAGCGCCGTGTGCGCCCATGTGAACGGAATGATCATGACGTCGAAAGTGGCCTCGCCCAGTTGCGCCACAGTCAGGCTGACACCGTCCACGGCGATCGAGCCCTTCTCGATCAGGAGCGGCTCGAACGCGAATGGGATGCTGATCGTCATCCAGTGCGACTCTCCATCGCCGCGAACAGCTTCGACGATTCCCGTGTCGTCCACGTGTCCCTGCACAATGTGTCCCCCGAACCGGCCATCCGCACGCAGCGGGCGCTCCAGGTTGACCTTCCGGCCCGGTCGCAGTCGGCCCAGAGTCGTGACGCGTCCGGTCTCGGGTCCGACGTCCGCAGACATCCCCGCCTCGTCACACGTCGTCACCGTCAGGCACACGCCGTTGACCGCCACGCTGTCGCCTGCGTGAAGCTCCGAGCCGAGCCTCGTGCGAATTCTCAGCCGGAATCCCGACTGGACGGGCGCGAGGTCCAAGACTTTACCGACGGCTTCAATGAGGCCGGTGAACATAACCCTCGATCAAGACATCTGGTCCAAGCTGATCGACCCGTCGCTCGAGGAGCGCCGTCGGCGAAAACGTGCACCCCTCGAGCAACGGCACTCCTTCTTCTCCGAGCCACACCGGCGCCAGGTATAAATGGACATAGTCCACGACGCCCTCGTCCCACGCCGCCCGCTGGACGCGCGCCCCGCCCTCGAGCACCAGGCTCTGCACGTCGAGGCCCGGCAGCACGGACAGCGCGCCGGCAAGGCCGGCCTGCTCGATTGGCAGCACGCTGACACCGGCGCACCTCAGCCTCTCGGCACGGGCGGACCGCGCCGAGTCCGGTGCTGTCAGTATTATCACTGGTCCAGCCGAGAGGGTCGATAGCAGGCGAGCCGTCGCCGGCGTCCGCAAACGCCGGTCCAGGACAACGCGCGTCAGCGGCCGCTCGCGGTACACCTCCCGCGCCGTGAGGAGCGGGTCGTCGACCAGAATCGTCTCCGAGCCCACGGCGACGGCGTCCACTTGAGCCCTCACGTACTGAGCGTGCGTCAGCGCACGCGCCGAGGTGAGCTGGGTCCGCCGGCCCGGGCCGGCGGCGATCCGCCCGTCCAGGCTCGTCGCCGCCTTCATGATCACGAACGGCCGTCCCATGCGCGTCGTGGTGAGGAAGGGCTGGTTCAGTCGAACGGCGGCGTCGTAGCCGACACCGGTCTCGACCTCGATGCCGTGCGCCCTCAGGGTCGCGAACCCGCGCCCGCCGACGAGCGGAAACGGATCCTCCATCGCCGCGACGACGCGGCGGATTCCAGCGGCGATGATCCGGTCGGTGCACGGCCCGGTCTTTCCGGTGTGGGCACACGGTTCGAGCGTGCAGTACAGGGTGGCGCCGCGAGCGAAGCCCCCCGCCTCCTCGAGGGCGTTGACTTCGGCGTGCGGCTCACCCGCTCGCTCGTGCGCCCCCTGCCCGAGCACGACGCCTTCGTCCGACACGATGCACGCACCCACGACTGGATTCGGTGTGGTCCGACCCAGGCCGCGCCGCGCGTGCTCGAGCGCCCGCCGCATCCATCGTTGGTCGTCTACCACGTGTCCTCGAACAACGCGTCGACGTAGTCCCGGGCCGAGAACGGGATGAGATCGTCGATGCCCTCGCCGACGCCGACGTACCGGATCGGGAGCTTCAGGTCGTGCGCAATCGACACGGCGACTCCACCCTTCGCTGTGCCGTCCAGCTTCGTCAGCACGATGCCGGTGACGCCTGCCACGCTCGTGAACTCCCGCGCCTGCTGCAGGCCGTTCTGTCCGACCGTGGCGTCCAGCACGAGCAGCACTTCGTGGGGGGCCCCCTCGGCAGCGCGCGCGGCGACACGACGAATCTTCTCCAGCTCGTTCATCAGGTTCGCCCGCGTGTGGAGGCGACCGGCCGTGTCGACGAGAATCGGATCGCGGCCACGCGCCTTGCCCGACTGAATCGCATCGAACACGACGGAGGCGGGGTCTGACCCCTCGCTCGCGCGCACGATGTCCACGCCCGCGCGCGTCGCCCAGATCTCGAGCTGCTCGACCGCCGCCGCGCGAAACGTGTCGGCGGCACACACGAGCGGCGTCTTGCCCGAGGCCTTGAGCAGATTCGCCAGCTTGCCGATGGTCGTCGTCTTGCCCGTGCCGTTGACGCCGACGATCAGCGTGACGTGCGGATGATGCCCGTCAGGAGCCGGTCCTTCGACGCCGTCGAAGATTTTGCGGATCTCGTCCTTGACCAGATCGCGAAGGCTCTCGCCGTGCCGCGCTCTCGACGTGACCGCCGTGACGATACGCTCGGTCGCGGGAAGGCCCACGTCGGCGGAGATGAGCACTTCCTCGAGCGCCTCGATCGTGTCGACGTCGATGGGCTTCGACCGGTGCTCGCCGGTGTCGGCCTGCTGCACGATCTCCTCGAAGCGGCCGACGATCTGCTGCGTCGTCCGGGCAAGACCTGCCCGGAGTCGATCTAGAACCCCCAAGCCGTCAACTCCCAACTCCCAACTGATTCTCGTTCCAACTCCCAACTGAGAACCCCATCATCAATCACCAATCAACAATCACCAACAAATCACGAATCAACAATCAAGAATCCCAAATCGCGGACTTACCCAATCTCCGCGCGCTGCGGGCGGAGCATCAGCTCGTACAGAGCCGTCTTCGGATCCTTCCGGCCTGCCAGCAGTTCTCCGACCTGGGCCGCAATCGGCAGCTCCACGCCGTATCGCGACGCGAGCGCCAGGGCAGCGTCGGTCGTCCGGACGCCTTCGGCCACCATCTTCATGCCGGCCAGCACGTCGGCCACGGCCCGGCCTCTGGCCAGCTCGATCCCCACATGACGATTCCTGCTGAGTGCGCCTGTGCACGTCAGGACGAGGTCGCCCAATCCGGTCAGCCCGGCCAGCGTCTCGCGTTTGGCGCCTGCCGCGCACGCCAGCCGCGACATCTCCGCCAGCCCGCGCGTGATGAGACCCGCCTGCGCGTTGTGTCCAAGGCGCAGGCCTTCCACGACACCGGCGGCAATCGCGATGATGTTCTTGAGCGCGCCGCCGATCTCGACGCCCACGACATCGTCGGTCCCGTAGAGACGGAAGTAGGGCGCCTTGAATTCGGCCTGTACCCGCTCCACGACGACGGACTCGCACGACCCGATCGAGACGGCCGTCGGCAGCTCCCTCGCCAGTTCGGCCGCGAAGCTCGGGCCCGAGAGCACGGCCACGCTCACGCCGTCGCCGAGCTCCTGCGCGATGACCTCCGACATGCGGAAGAGCGTCCCCTGTTCGAGCCCCTTCGTCGCGCTCACGACCGTCGATCCGCGGCGCACGTGCGGGGCCGCGCGGCGAAGGATCTCCCGGGTCCCGTGCGACGGCACGGCCGACACGATGAGCTCGCTGCCGTCGAGCGCTTCTCCGAGATCGGCTGTCGCGCAGAGGTTTGGCGGAAACCGGACGTCCGGCAGATAGACAGCATTGGCGCCGCGGTCCCGCATCTCGGCCACGAGCGCGGCGTCGCGTCCCCACAGGCGCGCGTCGTGCCCGACGCGCGCCAGATGGACGGCCAGCGCCGTACCCCAGCCTCCTGCCCCGAGAATCGCGACCTGTTGAATCGAAGACTCCTATCGAAGCGTGTCGCCGGCCACGCGCTGGCCGATACGTCGCTCGGTGCCGGCGACCAGCCGCGCAAGATTGCCGCGATGACCGTGGATGATGATGACCGCCGATGCCGCCGCGCCGATCGTGACGATCTCAGGCGCGCCGCTCGCGGCGGCGACCACCGTGAGCGTGACCGCACCGGCGATCGATCCGACTGATATGAAGCGCGTCACGCTGACGGCCACGAGGAACACGACGGCTGCGACCATGAGCGCGGCGGGGGCCAGCACGGCGAACGCGCCGGCGGCCGTGGCGACGCCCTTGCCACCTCGAAACCGGAGCCACACCGGGTAGACGTGCCCGACCACGGAGGCGAAGGCGGCCGCAACCGGCGCCACGAGACCCGCCGACAACGACTCGGCCACCAGCACCGCCACGGTCCCCTTCATCGCGTCGAGCACCATGGCCAGAACCGCCGCGCGCACACCCGTCGTGCGCAGCACGTTGGTGGCGCCGAGGTTGCCGCTCCCCGTCCGGCGCAGGTCCACGCCCTGTTGCCGCGAGAGCAGAAAGGCAAACGGGATCGATCCCACCAGATACGCCAATGTCACAGCGGCCAGTTCGTTCATGACTTATGCGCGCCGGAGCGATGTTCGACCGTGCGCCAGATAGACGGGCTCCTTCGAGGAGAGCCGGCTCTCGAACAGTGTAACCGCCTCGACACGCACGGTGCCGAACGGGCTGTTTTCCAGGCCGCTCAGCAGGGCCGCCGGGCGAAGCCCCGCAGGGTATGTCACCCGGGCCAGGGTGAGGTGTGGATGGTAGTCCCGATCGGGGCGCGGAAGCGGGAGCCCCTCGAGTCGTGACGCAACTTCCCGCTCGAGGGCCTGGATCTCGGCCAGTCCCGTGGTCACCCCGGCCCATAACACTCTCGGCGGCCGGCCCGGAGGGAAGCTGCCCGTGCCGGCAATCGTGAGGTCGAAGGAACGGGTGGAGAGCTCGGGCTCGAGGGCCGACACGATGGCTCGATGCAGCGGCTCGTCCGCCTCGCCGATGAAGCGAACTGTCAGGTGGCTCCGCTCTGCCTTCACCCAGCTCACGCGCGCCCGTGGCGCGGTACGCTCCGCCCGCTGCCGCAGCTCATCGACCACGCGTGACACGGCACGCTGGATGTCTGGACCGACCTCGATGGCGATGAACAACCTCACTCATCAACTCCCAACTCCCAACTCCCAACTCCCAACTCCCAACTCCCAACTCCCAACTCCCAACTCCCAACTTCCCAACTTCCCAACTTCTCAACTTCTCAACTTCTCAACTTACTTTCCCACTTCTCACTTCGACCTTCGTACTTTCACTGTTTCATCAACACCCTCCTGACCATGTCGAGTGCGGCCTGCGATGCCTGGAACTTGACCAGTTCGCGCTCACCGTGGAATCGGAACGTCCGCACGTGCGTGTCGCCAGCCGCCGCGACCGCAATCACGACCGTGCCGACCGGCTTGTCTGGTGATCCGCCGCCCGGTCCCGCGATGCCGGTCACGCCGATGCCGACGTCGGCGCGCGCGCGCGACCTGATCCCTTCCGCCATCGCCCGCGCCACCGGCTCACTGACGGCGCCATGCTCGCGAAGGAGATCCGACTGGACTCCGAGCAGATCGGTCTTCGCCTCGTTGGCGTACACCACGACCGCCAGATCGAGGTAGCGCGAGCTTCCCGGCACGTCCGTCAGGCGGGAGGCGATGAGTCCGCCCGTGCACGATTCGGCGACGCCTACATGCAGGCCGCGTTCGACGAGGAGATCTCCGACAACCTTCTCCATCGTCCGCCCGTCGGTGCTGTACACCTCGGGGCCCAGCACCGCGACGGTTTGAGCAACCGCGGCGTCGAGCACCGTGTCAGCCGCCGCCGTCGTGGCGGCTCTGGCAGACAGATGCAGCTCAATCGAGCCGAGCGCAGCCAGAATCGTCGCGGCGACTGGAATGGGCAAGCGCTCCCATTCGCGATACAGCGGTTCAAGGGCTTCGTCGACGTGCGATTCGATCCTGCCGACAACCCGCACGACCCGTCTGACCAGGGATCGACCCGGACCCCGATCCTCGAGCCCGCTCTCCACCAGGCTCGTGAGCATCGGCCGCAGCTCGCGCGGGGGGCCCGGCAGAAGCAGCACCAGGCAATCCTCGTGCTCGATCCACAGCCCGGGCGCGCTGCCGCGTGCGTTCTCGATCACGCGGGCGCCTGCCGGGACCATCGCCTGGCGGCGGTTGATTTCCGGCATCGGCGTCGGAAAGCCGCGTGCCGCGAAACGCGCGCGCAGCTGGGCAGTGATCCGTTCGTCTTCGGCGAGCGGCCGATCGAGGACCGACGCCACGACCTCCCGCGTCACGTCGTCCTCCGTCGGCCCGAGACCCCCGCTGAAGACCACGAGGTCCGCACGACCAAGGAAGGCGCGAAAGATGTGCGCCAGCTCCACGCGATCGTCGCCCCCCACGGCCTTGGCTATGACATCGATCCCCAGCAGATTGAGCTGCTCGGTGATGAACAGTGAGTTGGTGTCGATTTTCGACGGTGTCAGCAGCTCGCTGCCGACCGCGATGATCGCCGCCCGCGAGAGCGGTTTCACGCCAGCCATCCGGCTGGCGCCACGGCTATCAGGAGGCGAAGCCCGAGATTGCCGTACACCGCCGCCATCGCGTCATCGGCCATCACGCCCAGGCCTCCCGGCAGCGCTTCCAGGCGGTTGGCCGGCCACGGCTTGATCACGTCGAACAGACGGAACACCAGAAACCCGGCGATCGCGCCATAGACGTTCACCGGCACGAGCGCCAGGGTGATCAGCATCCCGGCTACTTCATCGACCACGACCGGGCGCGGATCGACCCCCCCCAAATACCGCTCCGCGACGCTGCCGCTCCAGACGCCGACGGCCAGCAGCACGGCGATGACCGCAAGCTCGACGGGGGCCGAGTCGAACCCTCGAACCGCGGCGAACACGACAAGGCCGGCCGCCGACCCGACCGTGCCCGGCGCCACCGGTACGTAGCCCAGGTACCCGCAGGTTGCGACAAGAAGCCCGAGACGCCGCATGGGATGGAGAGCCGCCTTCAGGAAAGATCAGGCGGATGGTTGATCGACCACGCGCGTGTGCGCCACGTGGTCGTGAAGCGCGCGTCGATCCGCCGTGAACAGGGCCGGAATCAGGCCGAGTCCGAGCGACAGGAGCGAGACGGCGCCAGTGAGGGTTCGTCCGATCGCCCGGCCGGGATCCAACCGCAGGTGATCGTCGGCGACGACTCGAATACGCGCGGCCATCTTGCCGATGGTCTGGCCGCCGATCGCCGTGAAGGCAGAGAAATAGGCCAGCTTCACGAGAACGAGAAACGCGATGAGCGGCACTGGGGGCAGCGCCCGCCAGTCACCCATTGTCAGCGCCGCCATCCGGAGCGTGCCGTAGATGACGATGGCATCGATGCCAAGAAGGATGACGTGGTCCGTCAAGGCCGCGCCAGAACGCCGCCAGAGACCTGCCACGGTCTCGTGATCGCGCACGGCAATGTGATCGCGCACGGCGATCGGCACGGCGCGCGTCTCGGCCACGCGAGCCGGCTCCCGCGTCTCCTCCGCGAACTCGAGCACCAGACCCGCATCGGCTGGAACGCGCGGCGGTCTTGGCGCCGGACGTGACCGCGGCTGATCCGGCGTACGCCGCACGGCCAGCGGCGCCCGTGGCTCCGCGGGAAGCTTGATGAGCGGCTCGTCATCGGCTCGGTCGCCGGGCGAAAACAGGGAGAACGACGGCTCCACTCGAGCGCGCGCCGGTTCGAACACCGGTGCCGTGCTCCCCGCCCCGTGCTCGCGGTCGAGCCACAATTCACCAATCGGGGCGTCACCCGTCTCCGGCTTCAGAGAAAGCTCTCCAAGGTCCGACTCGGGCTCCGCCAGAAGCGAGAAGTCGTACCCGCAGTTCCGGCAGCGATCGCCTGTCTCGAAGCCGAGGTAGTCGCATTTCGGGCACTTCATCGCTCCGCCTCTCCGGCCTCGGTCGCCGCCGGCTCCGCGGAGGAGAGCACTGCCCGCTGGATGTCGGATCGCAACCGGTCGGCCTCGAATCGAATCGGGTCATCGATCTCGACCGCGTCGAGCTCACGAAGTGCCTCGTGTGAGCGCCCAGCCTCATGGAGCTGCTGCGCACGGCTCATCCGGGCCCAGGACCCGCGAACGATCGGCAGCGGTTCGACTGGAACGGGATCGCCGGTCGGTGTGGTGACCGGCCACTCTCGAAGCCACGAAGCCACGCCCAGCGCGCCCAGAAGGATCACGGCCGCAACAACACCACTGGCCACGCCTGTGGCAACCCAGTTGGAGCGCGTCGTGGAGGTTCGAACCGGCACATCCCGCGACGTCGATCGGATGGCGGGCGGGCCGGCATTGGTCGCCTCGGTGACAGCACCGAGGCGCCCGAGGCGCTGCAGGAACAGAAGTGCGGTGTCGTTGGCGCCTCCCTGCTCGACGGCACGTGTCAGCAACTCGCGCGACGCGTGCAGGTCGCCAGCCTGGTAGGCCGCGATGCCCTTGTGAAGGCATTCCTCGGATTCGCGCTGGCGCTCGGCAAGCGCGCCGCGTGCCCGTTCGATGTAGGCACGTGCCCGCCCATGTCCGCGTTCGACAAAGGCTACGCGCGACCAGACATTGATCGCCTGCTCGTAGTTGCCGACGAAGTAGTGGTCGAGGCCGGCAAGCAGCAACTGCTCGATGCGCGCGGCTCGCTCGGCCTCGCTCAGCGGGCCCGGGTCGGCAGGTTCAGTGCGCAGCGGCTCTGACATCCGGGAAACAGGCGACACGCGGACAGTCGCGCGAAGCGATTATCGGACAGAACTCGGCGTGGGTCAATGAATTACGGGGTCGGGAGTCATTTCTTGAGGACACTCGCGTGAGAGTGTCCTCAAGAAATG
>Ga0209640_10004612_pt1 | contig 12069 bp, 6 predicted proteins | sample RifCSP10_1_FD_184018 | JGI IMG/M metagenome (GOLD analysis project Ga0209640, IMG submission 184018) | Soil microbial communities from Rifle, Colorado - Rifle CSP2_sed 10_1 (SPAdes) (version 2) | ecosystem: Environmental > Terrestrial > Deep subsurface > Rock core/Sediment | place: Rifle... | reverse complement strand
TCACGCTCAGGCCTTGCCGAAGTGGCCGAGGAGGCCGACTTCTACGGGGCCATGGACGGCGCCAGCAAGTTCGTGAGGGGCGACGCCATCGCCTCCGTCATCATCATTCTGGTCAACATCGTGGGCGGCCTCACGATCGGCGTCCTCCAGCAAGGCCTGAGCGTGACCGTGGCGGCCCAGAACTACACGATTCTGACCGTCGGAGAAGGGTTGGTCGCCCAGGTGCCGGCCTTGCTGGTGTCGGTCGCCGCGGGCATGGTGGTCACCCGCGCCGCGTCCGAATCCAACCTGGGGGCCGACATCGCGCGGCAGATTTTCATGAACCCCAAGACCATCGGCATCACGGCGGTGCTGCTCCTGGTCCTCGGGCTGACGCCCGGTCTTCCCCATGTCGCGTTCCTGGTGCTGGCCGCGGCGTTGGGCGGGCTCGCGTATTCGCTCCGGGAAGTGCCGCTGGAGCCCACGGCGGCTCCAGCGCCGCGGCCGGCGGGCCAACCCGTCGCCAGCGCCAAACAGGCCGAATCCGTCGAGATCCTGGAACCCCTGGACTTGATGGATCTTCAAGTGGGCTATGGCCTGATCGGGCTGGTGGACGCCGAGCGGGGCGGGGAGTTGCTGGAACGGATTAAAGGACTCCGCAAGCAAATCGCGCAGGAACTGGGGTTCATGGTTCCGCCGGTCCACATTCGCGACAACCTCCAACTACGCCCGACCGCCTACGCGATCCTGATCAAGGGCACCGAGGTGGTGCGCGGCGAGGTCATGACCGGCCATCTTCTGGCGATCGATCCCGGCACCGCCGAAAAGGGGTTGGAGGGGATCCCCACCAAAGAACCCACGTTCGGGCTGCCGGCCCTGTGGGTCCCTGAGGCCAGGCGGGAACAAGCGCAGCTCATGGGCTACACCGTCGTGGACCTGGCCTCGGTCATCACGACCCACCTCACGGAGGTGATCCGCTCGCACGCCCACGAGCTCCTCGGCCGCCAGGAGACGCAGGCGCTGCTGGACCAGGTGGCGAAGACTGCGCCGAAGGTCGTCGAGGACCTCATCCCCCAAACCATCACGCTCGGTGGAGTGGTCCGAATTCTCGGCAATCTCCTGAGGGAGCGCGTTCCCATCAGGGACCTCCGCACGATCATCGAAACCATTGCGGACTACGCGCCCACGACCAAGGACACGGACACGCTGACCGAATATGTCCGGCAAGCCTTGGGCCGCGCCATCACGAGCCAGCATGTGGGGCCCGACGGCACCCTTACGGTCATCAGCCTGGATCCCGCCCTGGATCGCCAGCTCTCGGAGGCGGTTCAAACACATACCCAGGGGAGCTACCTCTCCATCGCGCCCAGCATGAGTCAGCGTGTCCTGGCCGCCGTCAAGCAGGCCGTTGAGCACGCGATCGGACGGGGCATCCAGCCGGTCCTCCTGTGCTCCCCGGCGCTGCGCCCCCATTTGCGGCGCCTGATCGAGCGCGGCATGTCCTCGCTGGCGGTACTGTCCCTCAACGAGGTGGAAGGCCAGGTCCGGATTCAGTCCCTCGAAGTCGTGAGGCTGGCCGATGCACATTAAACGGTTTCGGGCCGCGGACATGCGTGAGGCCCTCCGGGCCGTCAAAGAAGAGCTCGGTCCGGAAGCGGTCATCTTGTCCACGCAACAGGTGAGAACCGGCGGGTCCGTGTTCGGTCTCTTCGGCCCGACGATGGTGGAGGTCACCGCGGCCGTCGATCGCGTGGCCGGCGGGGATCGTGCGGAACGGCCACCGGCGCCGGGCCCGCCCAGTTTTTCGGACCAGATGGTCGCCGCCTCGTTGATCCAGCCCCTGCGGGAGGACCTCACGCGAATCCAGGAGGAGGTGCGCTCGCTCTCCGAAATCGCCGGCCGATCGGCTCCCGCGGCGCGTCCAGGAGAGGGCAGGCGGACCCGCGTGCCGGCCAAGGCGACCGAACCGACCCCCTTCGTCCCCTCCCCCCCGGACGGCCACGCGGTGCTCATCGAGGGTCTTCCCGAGTCGCTGGTCATGACCTATGACCGCTTGGTGGAACGCGGACTGGAACACGAGGCGGTCGTGTCCTTCGTCCGGTCTCTCCAGAATACGGTCCCGCGGTCCGACTTGCGGCGTCCCGAGAAGCTCAGGGCATGCCTGCACCGCCTCGTGGCCCGGCAGGTGAGGACCTCCGGGCCTCTGCTGGAGCCGCTGGGGCCTTCCAAGGCGGTGATGGTCGTGGGCCCGACCGGCGTGGGCAAGACGACGACTATCGCCAAGCTGGCGGCGCACTATGCGGTCAAGCACAAACGGAAGGTGGCCCTGATCACGCTCGATACCTACCGGGTGGCCGCGGTGGAACAGCTTCGCATCTACGGGCAGATCCTGGGGCTCGGGGTGGACGTCGCACTGACTTCGAAGGACCTCGGGTGGTTTTTGGACAAGCGCAAGCAGGCGGACCTCATCCTCATCGACACCGCCGGTCGGAGTCCCCTGGACGAGACCGCCTTGCACGACCTGAAGAAGTCGGTCCCTCCCGGTCGGCCGGTGGAAGTCCATCTGGTGCTTTCCGCGTCCACGCGCGAGGCGGATCTCGAGGCCATTGCGGCGAAGTATTCGGCGTTGCCGGTCCATCGCCTGATTTTCTCCAAGCTCGACGAAACCGATCACTTCGGATCGATCTTTAATCTGATGAAGGGGTCCAATCTCCCGCTCTCGTATCTCAGCACCGGCCAGTGCGTGCCGGTGGATCTGGAATTGGCGACCCCGGACCTGGTCGCTGACCTGCTTCTCGACGGCCGGCCCGCGCTCGTGACGGGGGGCCCAGGGACAAACACGCGTAAGGAGTCATGATGGACCAGGCGGCAACGTTGAGGCGGCAGATGGCAGGAGAGGCTCCCGGGAATGTCGTCCGCGTGGTGGCGGTCACCAGCGGAAAAGGGGGGGTCGGAAAAACGAACGTGACGGCGAACCTGGCCGTGGCCCTCGCCCACATGGGACGACGGGTCATGGTCCTGGATGCGGATTTGGGGCTGGGCAACCTCGATGTGCTGTTGGGGCTCGCTCCCCAGTACAGCCTGGCCGATGTCCTGGAAGGGCGGCGGAAGCTGTCGGAGGCGCTGGTTTCCGGACCGGGCGGCATCACGATCCTGCCGGCCGGGTCGGGGTTCCAGGAATTGACGGCGCTCAACCAGGACCAGATGCAGGAGCTCCAAACCGAGATGGAAGAGTGCGAGGAGAAGACCGACATCCTCTTGATCGATACGGGCGCCGGCATCGGCCGGAACGTCACGTTCTTCGCCACCACCGCCCAGGAGATCATCGTGGTCGTGTCTCCCGAGCCCACCTCCATCACCGACGCCTATGCCCTCATGAAAGTGCTGTCCACGCAGCACCGGGAGCGGCGGTTTCGCCTGCTCGTCACCATGACCCGGTCCCCCTCGGACGGCGTGGAGGTCTATCGCAAGTTGAGCTTGGTGACGGGACGCTTTTTGGACGTCTCGATCGATTTCATCGGGAGCATCCCCTTCGATCCCCGCTTGCCTGAGGCGGTGTGCCGCCAGCGCGCCCTCGTGGAACTCTATCCCCAGTCGGCGGCCGGCCAGGCGTTTCTGCGCCTGGCGCAGGACGTGGGCCGCTGGCCTCTGCCGGACAGGCCCAAGGGGGGGCTCCAGTTTTTCTATCGCAGCCTGCTCGGGAAGGAGGAGCGATGCCGTTAGAACACGCGACCACGAAGGCCGTGGGGACCGCGGGCCGCCGCGGCGTTGCCGAGGATCGGCGGGAAGCCCTGATCAAGGAGTTCGCCCCGACTATTAAGTACCTCGCCTACCGCATGGCCTTCCGGCTCCCCTCCTACCTGAGCGCGGAGGATTTGATCAGCGTGGGGGTGATCGGCCTGCTCGACGCCCTGGACCGGTACGATCCGAGCCGCGAGGTGCTGTTCAAGACCTATGCGGAATACCGGATCCGTGGGGCGATGCTGGACGAAATCCGGTCCTTGGATTGGATTCCGCGCTCGGTCCGCGACCGGATCACGGCTCTGCGCAAGGCGTCGGATAGCCTCCAGAGGCGGTTGGGTCGCCCTCCGACCGACGAGGAGATCGCCGCCTCGCTCGGCCTGTCGGTGGAGGAATTGGGCGACTTCCTGGTACGGTCCCAGGGGGCCGTCCTGATCAGTCTGGGGGATCTGGAGGTCCATGACCTTTCCCCCCGCACGTTGATGGCCTGCCTGTCCGACCCCGACGCCGAAGATCCCCTCGCCGCGCTGGTCCACGAGGATACGCGGAAGACGCTGGCCAAGGCCATCGAGGGCCTGCCCGAAAAGGAACGGATCGTCCTCACCCTCTACTACTATGAAGAGCTGACCATGAAGGAAATCGGGAAGGTCCTCTCCGTCACCGAGTCCCGGGTCTCCCAGTTGCACAGCCAGGCCCTGATTCACTTGAAGGGGGCGCTCAAGCCCGAGGTGTTGGACTAGGGTTCAGGCCCCGACCAGGGCCTTGGCTCCGACCCAGCGCCGGAGGACCGCCTCAAACAGCTCGGCCGTCAGGGGCTTGGAGAGGTAGTCGTCCATCCCCGCCGCCAGGCACTGCTCCCGGTCCTCGTGCGTGGCGTTGGCCGTCATGGCGATGATCGGCGTATGGCAGGTCGTGCCCTCCCGCTTCCGAATCGCCGCGGTCGCTTCGAACCCGTCCATCAGGGGCATCTGGCAGTCCATCAGAACGGCCGCGTAGGGGAGGCGCGAGAGAGCCTCGACCGCCTCGCGCCCGTCGGCGGCGACGTCGGCGCGGTAGCCGAGGTTCTCCAGAATTCGCACGGCCACCACCTGGTTGATCGCGTTGTCCTCCGCCAGGAGGATCCGCGCGCGCGAGGCCGCCGCCGCTTCGTTGAGGCTGTGGCGGGTCACCAACGAGCGCGCCCGTGAGGCGGGCCCGGGGGCGTCGGCGCCGGAGACGCTCATGACCGTGGCCAGGCAGTCGAACAGCTGCGACGGTCTCACCGGCTTGGTCAGGTAGCCCTCGACGCCCGCCTGACGCGCCGCTTGCGCGTCCCCCCGCAATCCGAGGGAGGTCAACAACACCAAGCGGGTGTCCTGAAGCACGGGGTCCGTCTTGATCGCCCGGGCCAGCTGCAACCCGTCCATCCCCGGGGTCTGCATATCCAGCAGCGCGAGGGCACAGCGCTGGTTCCGCCTCGCCGTCGCCCGTAGCAGGGTCAAGGCCTGCGGCCCGTTCTCCGCGCTGACACAGTCCATCCCCCACATGGTCAGATAGTTTTCCAGAATCTTGCGGTCTGGCGGGTGGGAATCCACCAGGCAGACCCGCAGTCCCCGTAGCTCGGCCCCCGGCAGCGACGCAGCCGCCTCCCCGTTGGCCGGCTGCTTGCCCAAGCGGGCGGTGAACCAGAAGGTACTGCCTCGGCCGGGCCTGCTTTCCACACCGATCCGGCCCCCCATCAGCTCCGTGAGCTGCTTGCACAGGGCCAGGCCCAGGCCGGTACCCCGGTAGGCGCCCGCGGTCGAGCCGTTTTCCTGGGAGAACGATTGGAACAGCAGGGCGCGCGCCTCGGGCGGGATCCCGATCCCCGTGTCGGAGACCTCGAAACGAACGGACACGGCTTCGGTGGTTTTCTCCTCAAGCGTGACGCGGATCGCGACCTCGCCGTCCTCCGTAAACTTGATGGCGTTGGCGAGCAGGTTGATGAGGATCTGCCGGAGCCGTCCCGGATCTCCCCGCACCAGGCCCGGCACGTCCGCGTGGAGCAGGCAGGCCATCTCCAGCCCTTTGCCCCGCGCGCCCTCGGCGAGCATCTCGCACACATCCTCCACCGTCGCCCGCAGGTCGAAGACGAGGGTCTCCAGATCGAGCCTGCCGGCCTCAATCTTGGAGATGTCCAGCACATCGTTCAGGATGGTGAGCAGGGTCTCGCCGGAGCTGCAAACGGCCTCTGCGTACTCGCGCTGCTCGGACGTCAGCTCCGTATCGAGCAGCAGGCTGGACATGCCGATGATGCCGTTCATCGGGGTGCGGATCTCATGGCTCAGGGCGGCCAGGAAGGCCGACCTGGCGCGGGCGCCGGCTTGAGCCTTCGCGATGGCCGCTTCCAGGGTCTGGATTTTCTGTTCCAGTGGGCGCACCCCGGTCCGGGCCTTCCACCTAATCAGGAGGAACGCCGCCAGGAACCCCGCCGCGACGCTCAGGAGCCAGACCATGGTCATGCCTTAGAGCCCGGGTTGGCCTGGACCTTGTCGCCCTCGATCACCTCGCGCACTCGCGCGAACGCGTTGTCGAGGGGCGCGAGGAGGGTCTCAGCGCCTTTGACCGAACCGGCGCGCCCGCGCTCTTCCAGAGCGAGGCACAACGCCACCATTTGCCGCGCGCCGATGTTGCTGCAACTGCCCTTCAGGGAATGGGCCGCCTGTTCCAGGGCGCGTGCGTTGCCCTGGCCCACGGCGTCCCGCACGACACCCAGACGCTTCGGGGTGTCCCGCAGGAAGCACCCGATCGCCCGGTTCAGGAACTCCGGATCATCTTCGCCCCCGAGCGCGCGCAGGTCCGCCAGCACCGTCGGATCAAGCGGGGGTTGAAGGGTCCGGTCAGGGGAGGCAGGTGCCGTCGTCTCGATGAACGCGCGGCCGGACGACGGCGCGGCGGGTTTGATCCAGCGCCCGAGGATCTCCTCGAAGAGCTCGAGCTTCACGGGCTTGGCGATATAGTCGTCCATGCCCGCCGCCAGGCATTTTTCCCGGTCCCCCTGCATGGCGTTGGCCGTCATGGCGATGATGGGGATATGGCGGGAAGGCTGAATGCTGAGGGATGAACGCTGAATGGCGGATTCAGCCTTCTTTGTTCCCTGTTCATCGTTCACCGTTCTGCGTTCGTCCAGGCGGGTCGCCTCGTGTGCGCGAATGACCTGGGTGGCCTCAAACCCGTCCATTTCGGGCATCTGACAGTCCATCAGCACCGCCGTGTAGGGGGTGCGCGAGAGCATGTCGAGCCCTTCCCGCCCGTCGGCGGCGACATCGACGCGGTAGCCGAGTTTCTCCAGCATCCGCACCGCCACCCGTTGATTCACGATGTTGTCCTCGACGACCAGGATGCGCCCGCGTGACCGGCCGGCCTGGGGTCTGGTGGGTTTCGGGGGGAGGGGTCCCGCCCCCTCGTCGACCGAGGGCGCGGGGCCGCCCATCACCTTGGCGAGGGCGTCATGCAGCAGGGAGTGGCGTACGGGTTTCGTCAGGTACACTTCGATGCCGGCCTGCCGCGCCTCTTCGGCTCGGCCCAACTGCCTGAAGGAGGACAGCATGACCAGCCGAACGGACTTCAGGGCGGGGTCCGCCTTAATGGCACGAGCCAGTTGCAGACCGTCCATGCCGGGCATCATCATGTCCAGGATCGCGAGTTGGAAGGGCTCGCCGCGCGCGGCGGCGGCGCGCAACAGCTCCAGCCCACGGGGTCCGTCGTCGGCGCTCTCCCCGCGCATCCCCCAGGCCCCGACCTGGTGGGTCAGGATGGTGCGGTTGGTCTTGTTGTCGTCCACGATCAGCGCCCGGACCCCGTTCAGGTGGGGTCGGGAGGTCGGGGCCGTGGCGGCCTGCCCCGACTGCTTCTCCAGCCGGGCCGTGAACCAGACCGTGCTGCCCTGGCCTTCCGCGCTCTCGATGCCGATCTCCCCGCCCATCAGCTCCGTCAGTTTCTTGCAGATGGCGAGCCCCAGGCCCGTCCCGCCGTACCGGCGCGTGGTGGAGCCGTCGACCTGGGAGAAGGACTGGAACAGATGCGCCCGTCCTTCGGGAGAGATTCCGATGCCGGTGTCGGTGACCTCGAAGCGCACCAGCACGCCGTCCTCCTGCGCCTCGGCGACGGTGACACGCACGACGACTTCACCTTTGGCCGTGAACTTGACCGCGTTGCCGACGAGGTTGGTGAGAATTTGCCGCAGTCGCCCGGGATCGCCACGCAGGGCATGCGGCACGTCCACAGGGATCACGCAGGCCATCTCCAGCCCCTTGGTTTCGGCCTGCTCGGCGAACATGGCGATGACTTCCTCCACCGTCGTCCAGAGATCGAAATTCATGCTGTCCAGGTGCAGCTTGCCCGCCTCGATCTTGGAGAAATCGAGGATGTCGTTGATAATCTCCAGCAGGGCATCGCCGGATCGCCGGATCGTCTCGGCATACTCGCGTTGCTCGGTCGTCAACTTCGTGTCCAGCAACAACCCCGTCATGCCGATCACGCCGTTCATGGGCGTCCGGATCTCGTGGCTCATGGTGGCCACGAACTCGGACTTCGCGCGGCTGGCCTCTTCGGCCGCGGACCGGGCCTTCTCCAACTCCATTTTCGCCCGCTTTTGTTCGGTGATGTCGCGCACAAAACCGGTGAAGACGACCTGCTTGTTCACTGACCCTGGGGCGAGTGACAGTTCAACCGGAAATTCATGCCCGTCGCGATGCAGGGCCGTGATCTCAAATCGCTTGTTGAGCGCCGGTCCCTTACCAGTGGCGAGGTAATGTTGCAGCCCTCGCTCATGAGCCTCCCGGTGCGGGGGGGGGATGATGAGGGTGGACAAGGGTCTCCCGATGGCTTCTTGGGGAGACCAGCCGAAGATCCCCTCGGCCTGGGAGTTCCAGCCCGTAATTACGCCGCCCCGGTCCATCGTGATGACGGCATCGAGCGCCGTCTCCACGATCATCCGGTACCGTTCCTCGCTCTCCCGAAGCGTTCCTTCGACCGCCGTGGCGCGCGCGGTGATCGCCTGCGCTTCCGCCCATTCTCTGCGGAGGCGCCCGATGGTCCATATGAGGAATCCGAGCAGGGGCAGGAGGACAAGCGACCCGGTCAGGCCCAGCGTCCAGGTAAAAGCCCGGATCGGTGAAAGGATGTCCTTGCGGTCCATCCGCACCAGGACCCCCCAGTGCAGGCCCGTGAACGCCCCATACCCCGCGGTCTGAGCATAGCCCGTCACCACCGGGATGCGCCGCCGCAGGTGCATTTCTTCGACGTACCCCGGCTGGGCCGAGCCGGTGAACAGGGCCGAGGGCAACGCAAGCTGCTTGAGGTTGACCTTCCCCTCCTGTCGAAGGATCGAATCCGCGATGACGTTTCCGTCCCGGTCCAGGAACTGGTACTCGATCTTTCCTGCCGGACCCCGCTGCACCTGAAAGGCGCGAACCGTCCACTCGAAGACATCCTCCAAGGCCGGGAGCGCCACCTTTGTGGTCATTGCTCCCAGGAACTCGCCGCGGGCCCCCTTAATCGGGGCGGTGAACGTGACCGCCATGATGCCCCCATGATCCGGAGCGGGCTGAGCATCCCGGACATAGATGTTTCCCCTCTCCCGCACGGCCCGGAAATCGAAGCCCCCGCTCAGGTCCTTGCCGAGGCTGGCCGGATTCGTTGCCGCGATCACGCGGCCGCGGGCATCCGTCACGCTGAGGTAGAGATGGATAGGCAGGGTCCGCTTCACCGCCTGGAGGTAATCGGACATGGCCGCTGTGTTGCGGCCCTGGAAGAGGGGGTTCTGCGCCATGATGTGGATGTCTCCGTACCGCTCGTACAGAGTCCGGTCGAGCTTGTCCGCGATATCGGCGGCCGCCAGGGCCAGGCTTTCCCCCGTCGTCCCGACGAGGCGGGTTTCAATATGTTGCAGCCCCAGGGCCCCCAACGTCACGATCGCCACGAAGACCGCGAGGATGAGTCCCGGCAGCCACGCATACGGTCCAGCGATCTGTGGGGGTGGGAGGGGCGCGCTCGGCGGGGTCCCCTCGCACGGCGTTGGGTTCTTCAAGGACGCACCTCCCTTGCATGCGGCATCCGCCGCACCGGCCTCGGATTCAACATGCCCTGATTGTTCTCGGTTCATCCCAATAGTTCTCGGTTCATCAACCTATCGGTTTCGCGCGCCTCAAACTTGAGCGTGTGCAGGGAAGGCGAAGTCCCCGGGCTCAGAGGAGCGGAGCCGTCCCTTCAGGGCACTTCTTCTCGCGAACGCCACGCTTAAGTCTGAGCCTGTCATCGCCGATAGAGGAACCAACAACAAGGACCAGCAAGAAGGGTATTCCCGAGGCCCCGAGAAGATCCTTGCAGACGACCGGATTCTTTGCCTTCGTTCCCGCACCCTCCCCGTGAACGGGGGTGTATGTGTGAGTGACTAATCACGGCCTCCGGAGGCCGGTGTGGAGGACTCTCCAACGTGGCACAGCAACAGGCGGAAACCATGGTCTTGACGTTGACGGAGGTCGCGGCGCTCCTGCGCGTCCCGAAATCCACGGTGTACAAGTTGGCTCAGCACGGCAGGGTGCCTGCCTTCAAGGTGGGTAAGCACTGGCGGTTCCTCCAGCGCGATATCGAGGGGTGGTTGGCGGGCAACAGCGGAAAGAGCGTTGAGGGCGAAAGGGAAGGCCCCCCATGACCGCGGGGACGGAGTTCGCGCACTGCCTGGCGCGGTTGCGAAGCCCGGACCCAAGCCTGCGGCGCGAGGCGGCCGAGGCGCTCGGCGAATGCGAGGAAGCGAGCGCGGTCACGGCCCTGGTGGAAGGCCTCAGGGATGAAAGCCCCGGGGTGCAGGAGGCGGCCATGGCGTCCCTGGTCCGGATCGGCGGGGCGCGCGTGGTCCAAGTGGTGCTCCCGTTGCTGCGGCAGGACGTCGCCACCCGGAATCTCGCCGTCGAAATCCTCGAGCAGATCGGCGCCGCGGGGCTGGATCTTCTGATCCCCCTGGCCACCCATCCGGATCCGAATCTCCGCAAGTTCATCACGGACACCCTGGGCAAGCTCGGGGACCGCCGGGCGGTTCCGGCCCTGCTGGCGAAGCTGGGAGACCAGGACCCCAACGTGCGCGCTTCGGCGGCCGAGGCGCTCGGGGCGATGCGGGTCGAAGAAGCCGTTCCGACATTGGTGGGGATGCTGCGGGACGAGGAGTGGGTGGTCTTCTCGGTCGTCAGCGCGCTTGGGGATATCGGCGCGACGGCCTCCGTCGCGTCGTTGCTGGACTTGATCCGCACCGGATCGGAACCTCTGCGGTGCGCGGCTATAGACGCCCTCGGGCGCGTGTCCGACGCCTGCGTGTGCGTGGAGCCCATGCTGGCCTTGATGTCGTCTGCCGACTCGGATCTCCGGGACCTGTTGGTCAAAAGCGTGGTGAGCCTGGCGGTGTCGTGCCGGATGGACCTCAAATCGCTGGTGAAGCCCGGCGCGCTTGGGGATCCGCTGAAGGGGGCGTTGGGGTCACGGGACCTCGACATCGTGCGCACCGCGGTCAAGGGGTACGGGATGATCGAGGATCCCCGGGGGACGAAAGTGATCCTCGATACGCTGGAGCGCCTGTCCGGGGAGACCCAGGAGCTCTCCGACGAGCTCGTCAGCGAGGCCGGGTGGGCGCTGGAGCGATGCGCGGACCAAGGGGACTTGATCGCGGGGCTGACGGCGCCGGCCGAGTGCGTGGTCCTTTTGGCGGCGGAGACCCTTGGAAAAGCCCGGGCGCAAGCGGCAGTCCCATCCCTGGCCAGCCTTGTGGCGACACACTCCAATCGCGAGATTCGCCGGGTGGCGATCAAGGCGCTGGGGATGATCGGAGGTCCAGCCGCGATCAAATCCGTAATCGAAGCCCTGAAGGACGAGACCGGATTCGTGCGCGGAGAAGCCGCCGCGGTCTTGGAACGGTGGAAGGAAAGGACCGCGATCGAACCCCTTTGCCGGCAATTGGCCGTGGAGATCTACGGCGACGTCCGGACGGCGATCGTGGAGGCGCTCTGCGCCGTGCCCTCTCCGGACGTGAGCGGCCGCCTGATCGAGCTGCTGGGGAACGAGCGTGAGGAGGTCCGGGAAGCGGCCGCGCGGGGGCTGGGCAAGCTGCCGGGCCCGGGGTTGTTGCGCGCGTTATTGGACGCCGCGAACGATCCCGCCTGGTCCGTACGGGCGGCGGTGATCGAGGCGGTCGGCCGGCATCAGGGAAAGCCCACCTTCGATGCGGTGCTGCTGGCGCTGTCGGACGACCATGAGAAAGTGAGGCTGGCCGCGGTTCAGGCGCTGGCGGGAAGAAACGATCGCGAGGCGATCGAGGCGCTGCGGGTGCATGCCCTGGCTGAC
>Ga0209640_10004611_pt1 | contig 12069 bp, 10 predicted proteins | sample RifCSP10_1_FD_184018 | JGI IMG/M metagenome (GOLD analysis project Ga0209640, IMG submission 184018) | Soil microbial communities from Rifle, Colorado - Rifle CSP2_sed 10_1 (SPAdes) (version 2) | ecosystem: Environmental > Terrestrial > Deep subsurface > Rock core/Sediment | place: Rifle... | reverse complement strand
CAAGTTCCTTAGGCAAGAGGAATTCGACATCCTCTTCGATCACTGTGAGTTCCTCGACTTCTGATGGGCCCGAGGCCCTCAAGAATGCCACCACTTCCGTGACAAGGACCTCCGGGGCGGAGGCACCGGCGGCAATCCCAACCGCTTTGGCCCATTGCAGCCAAGACGGATTGATGTCATTGGCTGAGTCGATGAGATATGACGGAATCCCACATTGCTCTCCCAACTCGCGCAGGCGATTGGAGTTGGAGCTGTTCGGCGAACCGATGACCAGGATGACATCGACCAAACGGGACAACTCCTTGACGGCATTCTGCCGGTTCTGGGTCGCGTAACAGATATCTTCCTGATGCGGGCCTTTGATGTTCGAAAACCGCCGATGTAACGCGCCGACGATGTCCCGGCATTCATCCACACTCAGCGTCGTCTGTGTGACGTACGAGAGGTTGATGGTGTTTTCCACCAGCAGTTTTTCAACATCCTCAACTGAAGAAACCAGGTGGAACTTGTCGGGGATCTGGCCCAGCGTCCCGATCACTTCTGGGTGGCCGGCGTGGCCGATGAGGATCAGGTCGTATCCCTGGGTATAGTCGCGGTTGACTTCGTTGTGGACTTTGATCACGAGCGGACATGTTGCATCGATCACATGAAGGCGACGACGATTCGCTTCTTCCCACACAGATTTGGCCACTCCATGCGCACTGAAGATGACTACCGACCCTTCCGGCACTTCACTCAGCTCTTCCACAAACACAGCTCCTTTTTGTCGGAGCGCATTCACGACATGACGGCTATGGACGATCTCGTGACGGACATAAATGGGTGCGCCATACTTCTTGAGGGAGAGGTCGACAATATCGATCGCCCGGTCGACGCCGGCGCAAAATCCACGGGGATTGGCGAGATATATCTTCATGATATGAGAAGCTCCTTCAGGCTGAATTGATGCACCGGCGACAATGCCGGGCGCGAGATCATCGCGGTTCACCATACGTCAGATCAGCCGGCCTCGTCAACAGAATTGCCCTCTGGACTATACGCATCGCCACGGTGAAGGTCGGCTTGACACCATCCCCCCTCCTCCGTACGCTGTGGGTGTTCAATGGGTGCCGCCAGCCACAAGAAAATCCTCGTCGTTGAAGATGAGCAGGACATTCTCCAGCTCGTCAAACTCTATCTTGAGAAAGAAGGGTTTCGGGTGGTCACGGCCATGACCGGCCCAGAATGCCTCAGGCAGGTCAAAGAGGAAAAACCTGATCTCATCGTCCTCGATCTGATGTTACCCGAAATGGACGGGCTCGAAGTCTGCAAACGTCTGCGTTCCGTTCCAGATACCGCCATGCTGCCCATCATCATGCTGACGGCAAAAGCCGAGGAATCGGACACAATCATTGGCCTTGAACTGGGAGCAGACGATTATGTGACCAAGCCTTTCAGCCCCAAGGCGCTCGTCGCCCGCGTCAAAGCCCTGCTGCGTCGGCTGGAGCGTACGCCCGCCAACGGAGCAAGTCACTACCGATATGGTTCTCTCACGATGGATCTTGCGCGGCACGAGGTCAGCCTAGGGAAACAAGAAGTGCCCCTGACCGCAAAGGAATTTGGGTTGCTGGAGCATCTCCTCCGGCATCCAGGTCGCGTTCTCACCCGTGACGTCCTCCTTAATGCCGTGTGGGGCTACGACTACTATGGGACAACCAGAACGGTCGACGTGCATATTCGCCGACTCAAACAAAAACTTCCGCTCCTCGAAGAGGCCATCGTGTCCGTGAAATCGCTGGGGTACAAGCTTAAGGATCCGGACGGATCAGGATGACGCTGTCGATCCGATGGAAATTCACGCTCGGAACGCTCCTGGCGGTGGCCTGTGGTCTCCTGATCGCCGGCGCGACGGCTATTCAATCTCTCGAACGGCAGCACCTCGCTCAGCTGAGCGAGGTGCTGGAAGCGAAAACCAAACTCGTTGAATACGGGCTCCAACCCCTGTTTCATTCACCCTCCTCAAGTCCGACACGATCCCGACTCCAAGAGATGGCGCGCGACCTCGGCAGCCGAGCCTCGGCCCGTGTCACGCTGGTAGCCGCAGACGGAATCGTCATCGCCGATAGCGCCGTGCGAGATGCCGACTTGTCCGCCGTCGAGAATCATCGGTCGCGGCCCGAAGTCCAACAGGCTTTTGCCACGGGATATGGGCAGGACGTTCGGGCCAGTCACACTACCGGTGAACGCACGATGTATCGGGCCATGGTCCTGACACAGCCTCGGGACGTTCCGCCGATCGTCGTTCGCGTGGGTCTCCCGATGGTATTGCTCGATCGCGAAATCTCCAAATTGCAGCAGAATCTCATGCTGGCCCTTGGCGTCGCCTTCTTCGTTGCTGTGTCGCTGAGTATCTGGCTGGCTCGCAGCATTACGAAGCCGCTCTCGGATATCGCGCTGGCTGCCCAACAATTGGCTTCCGGCCACCAGACCGTCCCCATCAAGACGACCGCGCAAGATGAAGTCGGCCTCTTGGCCGCCACGCTCAATCACATGGCCGATCAGCTTCACGCCAAGATCGATGAACTCTCAGAAGATCGAGCCCAGCTTCTCGCCGTGCTGACGTCGATGGTCGAAGGCGTCATGGTGCTGGACTATCGCGGCCATGTCTTGCAGGTGAATCCAGCACTGGAGCGAATGTTCGGTGTCTCATGCGCGGAGGCGCGAGGACGCCCCTGCGCGGAGCTGTTCCGTCATCAACAGCTGAACGACCTGGTGACGGCGATCCTGCGCTCGCGGGCGAATCATGAAGATGAAATCGTGCTGGCCCTCACAGGCCGGTGCCTGCACATCGAAGCCTCCGTCGCAGGGGGAGATCGGGAAAATGAGGCCTGTGTCGTGTTGGTGTTTCACGACATTACGGAACTGCGGCGCCTCGAAAAGATTCGGAAGGACTTTGTAGCGAATGTCTCCCATGAACTTCGCACTCCGCTCACGTCCATCAAAGGATACGTCGAGGCCCTCCTGGACGGCGCCAAGGACGATCCCGCGGCCTCGGCGAAATTCCTGGATATCATCCTCAAGCAAAGCGACCGGCTCAACCTGATCATCGAAGATTTGCTTGAACTCTCAAAAATCGAATCGGGCCGCGTCTTATTAAAAGAAGAACCGCTTGATCTTCGTCCCATCATCGACCGCACGCTCTCGATGATGAAACCCCTCGCCGATAAGAACGGCCACCGGCTCGTCTCATCGGTTGACGATACTCTCCCCCCCATGGCAGGTGATGAAGGCCGGCTCGTACAGGTGCTGACCAACCTGCTCGATAACGCGGTAAAATACACGGCGGCGGGCGGGACAATCACTGTCGGCGCCAAGCTGGTCCCTGAGATCGGGATCACTGAGCAAACGAGCCGGACAATCGAATTGAGCGTCGCGGATACGGGAATCGGCATTCCGGAGCAGGACCGGCCGCGCGTCTTCGAACGATTCTATCGTGTCGACAAGGCCCGGTCGCGTGAACTAGGCGGAACAGGACTCGGCCTGGCGATCGTCAAACACATTGTTGAAGGGCATGGGGGACAGGTATGGGTGGAAGCGAATCAACCACAGGGAAGTCGGTTTGTGGTTCGCCTCCCGGTCAGCACCAGGGCTCGGCTGCCGACTCAGGTTAGTGAAGCCAGCAAGGCATAGACTCCGGCCCCCAGCAAACCTGCCCCGGGTAGCGTGAACACCCAGGCGGAGAGGATCTTGTGAGTGAGTCCCCATCGAACCGCAGAGAGACGCTTGGTCGCGCCTACACCCAGGATCGACGACGTAATCGTATGGGTCGTACTAACTGGGAGACCGAAGTGGGCCGTGAACAGTAACACACTCGCCGCTCCGGTTTCGGCCGCGAATCCGTGAACCGGCTCAAGTTTCACGATTTTCATCCCCAGCGTCCGGACAATCCGCCACCCACCGACTGTCGTCCCAAGCCCCATCGCCAACGCGCAGGACACGATCACCCAGGTCGGCACTTCAGACGACGTCAACTGCCCCGATGCTACCAGAGCCAGAGTAATCACACCCATCACTTTTTGGGCGTCGTTTGCCCCATGGCTGAACGCCATGAAGCTCGCCGAGAGGAGCTGCAACCGGCTGAACACCTTCGTCGCAACGCCGCGCTGAACCCGGAAAAATATCCAACTGACTGTCACCATGATGAGGAATCCCATGCCGAACCCGAAGAGCGGGGAGAGAACCATTGCCTCAAGAATGGCGCGCAGCCCTTTGAACTGGACGACCGCCCAGCCACCGTGGGTCACCGCCGATCCGACGAGTCCACCGATCAGCGCGTGAGAGGAACTGGTCGGTAGCCCTAGCAGCAGCGTGAAGAGATTCCACAAAATCGCTCCTCCCATCGCGCCGGCAACCACCGTGTTCGTAATCGCATCGGCGTAGACGATTCCCCCGCCGATCATTTTCGCCACTGCGGTCGAAAAGAAGGCCCCCGCGACATTCAACGCGCCGGCCAGCAGCACGGCGGCCAGGGGACTCAGAACGCGGGTTGAGACCACCGTCGCCACTGCGTTGGCGCAATCATGCCAGCCGTTCGAAAAGTCGAACAGGAGCGCCAGGAACACCGTGAGCAGCAGCAAGCCGGTCAGTTCAGCCATGTTGTGTCCAGACTGTCATCAGGGGGGAAAATCCGCTCGGTCTATCAGGCTGCGGATAAACTCTCCATTCACCCTTCGAGGGCTTCAGGACGGCGGCGGCAGTGTTGAAAATCAAGGAGTTGTTCCGTTCGTGGTGAGCCTGTCGAACCACAAATTGAGTTTATCCGCAGCCTGCTAGGTCTGTTTGAGGACGATACGCTCGATGACGTTCGCGACGTCCTCACAACGGTCGGTCCCTTCCTCAATGGTTTCGTAAATCTCTTTCCATTTGATGACGGAGATTGGATCTGTTTCCTTCTCAAACAGTCCTGAAATGGCATCCCGCGACACACGGTCGGCCTCGTTTTCTAGACTGTTCACTTGCACGCAGCATTCCTTGATCTGCGCGTGCGACATGCCGATCCGATCCACCCCGCGACCCACCGCGACGGAGGCCTGATATAGAATGTCGGCCAGCCGAATCGCCGACTCGGTCGGCCGCGCGATCTTGTAGATCAAAATTCGATCCGCCACGGCTTCTACCGCATCGAGGATGTCGTCCAGCGCGCAGGCCAAATCGTGAATGTCTTCGCGGTCGATCGGTGTCATGAACGTCTGATTGAGACGCATCGCAATGTCGTGCGTAATCCCGTCTCCCACATGCTCCACTTCCTTGATCTTCTTGGCCTTGCCGTGAAGGTCGCGAAAGTCTTCCATCATATCCTTGAGCAGGCGGCTGCCTTCGATCATGTTGTGCGCCGCCTGCTTAAACAAATCGAAAAAGGCTTCTTCCTTGGGAATCAGGCCGAAGATCATGATCGATGCTCCTGGGTCGTGTGAGTATCCTCATCTGCTCTCATAGCTGTGTTACAAACTGATTGCGGACCTGCCATCGTTTTCGGCCCCGACTGCTACCACCGTACGAGACTAGTCGCCCAGGTCAGACCTCCGCCAAAGCTGCCCAGCAGCACGAGGTCACCCGACGTGATTTTCCCGTTACGCACCGCAGCGTCCAGTGCAATGGGTAGAGAGGCCGACGACGTGTTGCCATACCGCTCGATCACCGACGAAAGCCTGTCCTGTGGAATCCCCAGACGATCGGCGACCTGGGTCAGAATTCGACCATTGGCCTGGTGGAGGACCACCTGCTTGATATCGCCAAGACGGACCCCGAACTCCTTCAAGATGTCCTGCACCGCCTGCTCAATCCGTCGAATCGCCACTCGAAAGAGCGAGGCCCCCTGCATACGAAGCACATGCTCCTGCCTCGCAAGCGTGTCGAGAGACGACGGTGTCCGCGACCCGCCGGCGGGGATACGTATCAGCCCGTGCCGTGACCCATCCGCATGCAGCCTGACCCCTAGGACCCCACGCCACTCCGGGCTTCGGTCTTCCTCACCTCGCAGGATAACGGCACCCGCCCCATCACCGAACAGCATGGCCGTCGCTTCATCCTTGGGATCGAGAAAGCGAGACTTTACTTCCGATGCCACCACGAGACATGTCCTGACCTGCCCACTGTGAATCATGGCCTGTGCCATGGAGAGCCCATAGAGAAATCCTGAACAGGATGCGGACACATCAAACGCCCCCACTCCTTTGCACCCCAACCCTCGCTGGACATAACAGGCGGTTGAGGGAAAGGCCATGTCTGGAGATGTCGTAGAAAGGATGATCGCGTCGATGGCGGAAGCTTCGCAGCCGTCGGCATCGAGGGCCCGACGCCCAGCCTCAATCGCCATGTCGGAAGGGGCTTCGTGTTCAGCCGCCCAGCGACGCTCCCGAATACCGGTCAGCCGCTGAATCTGGGCCGGGGGTAGTCCCAGCGGAAGGGCAATTTCCTCATTCGTGACGACCCGGTCCGGGAGATAACTGCCTGTTCCAATCACCCTCGTTCGAATCATCACTCCCGCCCATGGTCTATCGAGAAGAGATTGCACATGCTCCAAGCGTGCGCGGGATTATAGGGAGCATAGGGGGGCGGGTCAACCGAGCTCTCACTGTCGTTGCTTTTTGCCCATATTCTTGCTATGAATCTCCCATATGTCGGCCTCAACAAACCCAGCTCAACCTGAGGTAGCTCGGCTGTCTTGGCCGTCGCTATTGGCCCTACTGGGCTGCCTCGTGCTTGGACACGCTCTCATGGTGGCTTGTTCCGGCACCCCCAAGGACATGCGACAACCGGAAGCTGCGAAGAAAGCGGTCGGCGGCATAGATGAGCAAATCTTCCTTGATGATACCGTCGAGAGGCACTATCATCCCAATGTCATTATGAAGCGCGGAGAAGCATTTTTCGACAGGGGGGAGTACGCAGAAGCCTTAGTCGAGTACAACCACTTCCTAGATCTCCACCGAACCCATGTGCTTGCCCCTTATGCGGCTTATAGGATCGGGGAAATCCATTTCAAGAAGGCGAAAAGCATCGATCGAGATCCTGAGCCCATGCAACAGGCAATCACCGCGCTCGAACGGATGAGGAAGGATTTTCCTGGAAGCCGCTATGATGCTCAGGCCCAACAGAAAATCCAGGAATGCCACGACTGGCTCGCGCAAATGCACTTGTTTGTGGGCCAATTCTACTACCGGCGTGGCTCATACCTGGCCGCCGCGCACCGATTTGAACAGATTATCAAGAGCTACCCAGACAAGCCGGTCGCTCCCGACGCCTTGTACTTTCTAGCCATGGCCTATCATGAACTGGGCGCCGACGATTGGGCACGAGATAATCTCGTCCTGCTGGCAGAAAAATATCCGGGCAGCAAAGTGTCCAAAGACGGGAAAAAGCTGCTGGCGAAACTCGGAGGAGCGCAGCCTGGCACCCTTCTCGCCCAAAAATCCGACTCGGTCGCCTTTTCCGACATTGGACCAACAGCAGGCCGGAGCGCCAGACCGGAAGCACCCGATCAGCCATCCATTCCCTCACCCTCTCAGATTGGATCGCTTCGCATTCCCTCAGCCAACGCTCTGGGACAGACCTTCACGGCTTGCCGCCTCGGCGCCTGGTGCTGATGTAGCAGCAGAGAAGCTGTCAGCATACAGCTATCAGCAAAACATTGTTAAATCCAGGGTGGTAAAAGTTCGCTTTGAGCGAGGGAGTCGCGGAACTCGAAGAAATTTGATCTGACAGCTGAAGGCTGACCGCTGATTGCTGATGGCGAGGTCACTGACCGAGATACCAACCAATGCCGTATCGCTCCAAGAAACTCGTGATTATCGTGAGTGAATTGGCGTAGATCATCACGCCGACTATGACCAACAAGACTCCACTCACGGTAGACACACCCCACAAATACGCCCGCACTTCTTTGAAATAGGCCAGAAACCGATCCACGCCCAGCGCCGTGAGAAACAGCGGCAAGCCCAGTCCTAACGAGTAGAATGTCAGTAATACGACCCCGTCCAAGAGGGAGTCTGTTGTGCCGGCATACAGTAAGATCGATCCCAATACCGGCCCCACGCAGGGCGTCCACCCAGCGGCAAATGCAATGCCGATCAAGAACGACCCCAGATAACCTGCCGGCCGATTGCGGAACTGGTAGCGATGCTCCATCTTCAAGAAATTCAGATTCAGGATACCGAGGAGATAGAGCCCAAACACGATAATCAGGATCCCGCCGATGCGACGAATGTGGTCCAGGTAGGTGATGAGCATTTGCCCCAGAAAGCTGGCCGACGCCCCAAAAGCGATGAAGACCGACGAAAACCCGGCGATGAACAGCAACGCGTTCAGCACGATCGCCTTCTTGAATTTCACCCGCTCAGACGCGTCCGTCAGCTGTTCGACAGAGAGTCCAGTGATGTAAGAAATGTAGGACGGCACCAAGGGCAACACGCAGGGGGAGACAAACGATAGAAGGCCGGCCGAGAAGGCGGCGATGAGCGAAATCTGCGGGATCGATTGCGTCATGGCTACGACTTCATGAGAGTTTGGATCAACTCACGCGCCTCAGGTGAGTCCCAATCACGGGCACCGAAAATCTTCTGCCGAATGACGCCCTGGCGATCGACCATGAAGGTCATCGGGAGCGTTCTCGCGCCATAGGTGAGGCCCACGCGATACTCGGAATCATGGAGAATGGGGAACGTAAACCCCATTTCCTGCTGAAAGGGGCCGGTCACCGCCGCGCCTTGCGGATCGGTGGATACCGCAAGGATCTCGAACTCCCTTCGCGGAAAGGTCCGATACAACTGCTCCATCGCCGGCATTTCGACGCGGCAGGGCCCACACCAGGTCGCCCAGAAATTCACCAAGACGACTTTCCCTCTGAGTTGGGACAGGCTTACCACGTTGCCGGCAAGATCACGCAATTGAAAGTTCGGCGCTTCGTCGCCGATCATGACCAAGCCACGCTCGGCAATCGGCGCTGTCTTGAACGCCGGCGACTCCGCCTTCGACATGGGAACAAAGAGCGCGAGAGCGCAATCAGCGGCAACCAGTCCAACGAGAAGCCATGCCGGTAGAAAAGGTTTCATGAACAATCCTTGGTCGCACGCTCGGCTTGATCCCCGCGTCGCGCAGGCTGCGCCGTCTTGGGCATGACGTAGAGCAAGGTCGTCAGCGTCTTCAGGCTATCGACCCGGTCCAATCCTTAGGCCGTCTCAAGCGGACCCTCCCCTCCTAAACTACGTTACCTTAATAAGTTCTGGATTGTGGGGAATGTTTAAGCCCGCGGAAATGTGGCCATCTTACAAGTGGCTAAAAACCAGTGTCAAGCAAACGGCGGTGCACCCCACGCAACGCCCCCTACTATCGAAGTGATGGACAAAACCAGCAATCTCCTCTAAAATCCGCACCGTTCTGTATGACTCTCCTGTCGCTCGGAACTCGTCATTTCCACATTCTGACCACCGGCGGCTTTCGATAACCAGAACCTAGAGGGAGCGCATGAGAAATAACTATTTGTTTACCTCGGAATCAGTCACTGAAGGGCATCCGGACAAGATCGCAGACCAGATCTCCGACGGGATCCTGGATGCGCTTATCGCCAAAGATAAATATTCCCGCGTCGCCTGCGAGACCATCCTGACCACCGGCATCGCCTTTGTAGCCGGTGAGATCTCCACCAAGGCCTACGTCGAGATTCCCGATATCATCCGCGACGTCATCAAGGACGTCGGCTATTGCGATGCATCGTGGGGATTCGACTACCACACCTGCTCAGTCCTGACCGCCATCCACCAGCAATCAGGCGATATCGCCATGGGCGTGGATTCCGGCGGAGCCGGCGACCAGGGCTTGATGTTCGGCTATGCGACCAACGAAACCTCCGAACTGATGCCGATGCCGATCGTTCTCGCCCACCGATTGACCAAGCGCCTGGCCGAAGTACGCAAGAAGAAAATCCTCGATTGGGTCCGCCCGGACGGCAAGTCCCAGGTGACCGTCGAATATCGCAACGGCAAGCCGGTGCGCATCGACACCATCGTTATATCCGCCCAGCATAGCCCCGACGTGACTACTAAGCAAATCGAGCGCGACATCATGGAAAAGGTCATCAAGCCGGTGATGCCGAAAGGCCTCTATGACCCCACCAGCGTGAAGCACCACATCAATCCGACCGGCCGCTTTGTTGTCGGCGGGCCGATGGGCGACACCGGATTGACCGGCCGCAAGATCATCGTTGACACATACGGCGGCCACGGCAGCCATGGCGGCGGCGCTTTCTCCGGCAAGGATCCGACGAAGGTCGACCGCTCGGCCTCCTACATGGCCCGCTACATCGCCAAGAACGTCGTCGCCGCCGGTTTGGCCGACAAGTGCGAAGTGCAGTTGGCCTACGCGATCGGTGTCGCCGATCCCGTCTCCGTGCTCGTCGATACGAAGAACACCGAGAAGGTCTCCATCGAGAATCTGGACAAGATCGTGCGGAAACATTTCCCGATGACCCCGATCGGCATCATCGATTACCTCAAGCTTCGCCGTCCGATCTTTCGTAAGACCGCCTCTTACGGGCACTTCGGCCGGAACGAACCGGAGTTCACCTGGGAAAAGATCGACAAAGCCAAGGTGTTGCGAAGAGACGCAGGACTGTAAGTATCACCATCTGCTCGGTAAGCACAAAGAGGGGCGGATTCGACAATCCGCTCCTCTTTTACTGAGTACGCTTCACGTTTCACGAACCACGCTTCACGAGGAGAAAATCAGTGGATTACGACGTGAGAGATATCAAGCTGGCGGATCAGGGCAAACTCAAGATCGAATGGGCCGAGGCCACCATGCCGGTGCTGCGGCTCATTCGGAAACGATTCAAACGTCAACAGCCGCTCAAGGGCGTGCGGGTCGCCGCCTGCCTCCACGTCACCACGGAAACGGCCAATCTGGCGATCACGTTGAAGGCCGGCGGCGCCGACGTACGGCTCTGCGCATCGAATCCACTCAGCACGCAGGATGACGTCGCCGCAGCCCTCGTCAAGCATGAAGGGATTCCAACCTTCGCCATCAAGGGTGAGGACAACGCCACTTACTATCTCCACATCGAATCGGCCATCGCCCATCGGCCACATCTCTCGATGGACGATGGCGCGGATGTCGTCTCGTATCTACACTCGAAGAGACAAGACCTGCTCAAAAACGTGATCGGCGGCACCGAAGAAACAACGACCGGCGTGATTCGCCTGCGCAGCATGGCCGAAAAGAAAGTGTTGAAGTTCCCGGTCATCTCCGTCAACGACGCCGACACCAAGCACATGTTCGACAACCGCTACGGTACCGGCCAGTCCACCATGGACGGCATCGTACGCGCGACCAACCGGTTGGTCTGCGGCTCCGTCGTCGTGATTGCTGGCTACGGTTGGTGCGGGCGCGGCATCGCGATGCGGGCCAAGGGCATGGGTGCAGACGTGGTGGTGACTGAAGTCGATCCATTGAAAGGCCTCGAGGCGATGATGGACGGCTACCGCGTCATGCCGATGGAGCAAGCAGCCCCCATCGGCGACTTCTTCGTGACCGTCACCGGCAACCTGAAAGTCATTCGGCACGAGCACTTCGTCAAGATGAAAGACGGCGCCATCGTCTGCAACAGCGGCCACTTCAACGTTGAGTTGGATATTCCTGCGCTAGAAAAGCTGAGCAAGAAACGGAAGATCATCCGCGCTGGCGTCGAACAGTTCACGCTCAAGAGCGGTAATCGCGTGAGCCTGCTCGGCGAAGGCCGGCTTGTTAATCTCGCCACCGCCGAGGGCCACCCCTCAAGCGTCATGGACATGAGCTTTGCCAACCAGGCGCTCAGTGCGGAATACATCGTGAAGAACTACAAGATGCTCGAGAAGAAGGTCTACCCGGTGCCGGCGACGATCGACAAGGAAATTGCGCGGCTCAAGCTGGCGGGTATGGGCGTGAACATCGACAAGCTGACGGCGGAGCAGAAGAAGTATTTGGTGTCGTGGGAGATGGGAACGTAGGAGCGGGGAGGCTGGGTCAGCCTGCTCAGTGCTTCGGGTTGACCGTACTAAGCTT
>Ga0209640_10004610_pt1 | contig 12069 bp, 10 predicted proteins | sample RifCSP10_1_FD_184018 | JGI IMG/M metagenome (GOLD analysis project Ga0209640, IMG submission 184018) | Soil microbial communities from Rifle, Colorado - Rifle CSP2_sed 10_1 (SPAdes) (version 2) | ecosystem: Environmental > Terrestrial > Deep subsurface > Rock core/Sediment | place: Rifle... | reverse complement strand
GTGCCTTCGCGGGGACGACAGATAGAGTAAGCTTTCCCAATGCCGACCCACCTGATCGCCATCGACCAGGGCACCACCTCCACGCGCGCGATCGTGTTCGACGCAAGGCTCGTGCCGGTGGCGAGCGCGCAGCAGGAGTTGCGCCAGATCTACCCGGCTCCCGGATGGGTCGAGCATGACCCCGAGGAAATCTGGGCGAGCGTGGTCGCAACCGTGCGCGGCGCCATGGCCAAGGCCGGTGTGGCCGCAAAGGATGTTGCCGCCATCGGCATCACCAATCAGCGCGAGACTGCGATCGTTTGGGACCGCGAATCCGGGAAGCCGATCCACAACGCCATCGTCTGGCAGGACCGCCGCACCGCGGAAGCCTGCGCCACGCTGCGCGCCGCCGGCGACGAACCTGCGATCATGGAAAAAACCGGCCTCGTGCTCGATCCCTATTTTTCCGCGAGCAAGATCGGCTGGCTGCTCGATCATGTCGACGGCGCGCGTGCGGCCGCAATGCAGGGGAGGCTCGCGTTCGGCACGGTGGACTCGTTTCTGCTGTGGCGGCTGACCGGCGGGAAAATCCATGTGACCGACGCGACCAATGCCGCGCGCACGCTGCTGTTCGATATCCGCCGCGCGCAATGGGACCCCGCGCTCGCGGACCTGTTCCGAGTTCCCGCAGCGCTCTTGCCGGTGGTGCGTGACTGCGCCGCGGATTTTGGCGAGACGCAGCCCGATCTGTTCGGCGGCGCGATTGCCATTCTCGGGGTTGCCGGCGATCAGCAGGCCGCCACCGTCGGCCAGGGCTGCTTTGCGCCCGGCATGATGAAATCGACCTATGGCACCGGCTGCTTCGCGCTGCTCAACACCGGGGCGGAAGCGGTGCGCTCGCGCCACCGGCTGCTCACGACCATCGCCTACCAGCTATCCGGCAAACGGACTTACGCACTCGAGGGGGCGATCTTCATCGCCGGCGCGGCGGTGCAATGGCTGCGCGACGGATTGCACATCATCGCCCACGCTTCGGAGGTCGACGCGCTGGCGCAAAAGGCCGATCCAGCCGAGCAGGTCTATCTGGTTCCGGCCTTCGTCGGCCTTGGCGCGCCTTATTGGGACGCCGAGGCGCGCGGCGCGATCTTTGGTCTTACACGCAACTCGGGTGCGCCGGAGCTCGCACGCGCCGCCTTGGAGTCGGTCGGCTACCAGACCCGTGACCTGCTCGAGGCGATGCGTGCCGATTGGCCGGCGGCGACCGACACCGTGCTGCGCGTCGATGGCGGCATGACGGCGAGCGACGTCGCCATGCAGTTCCTCGCCGATATCACCAACGCGCCGGTCGATCGTCCGGTGGTGATGGAGACGACCGCGCTGGGTGCGGCCTATCTCGCCGGATACCAGGCCGGCGTATGTCCGGACTTGGCGGGGTTTGCGGAAACCTGGCGGCTCGACGTCCGCTTCCGGCCGGCGTTGGATGCCGCCGCCCGCGCCCGCAAATGGGCCGGCTGGCAGGCCGCCATCCGCCGCACCCGCACTGCACCGGCGTGACGACGTTTACAAAGCGTTGCCGAAAAAGGCGGGATTGGGCTGAAGGGCTTCACGCGGCTGCAACGGCAACGTGTCTTAATTATCCGCGACGAATTTATGGCGCATTGCCACGGGGCCGGGAAATTCGACCGATGGATTCGACTCTGATCAAACGACCGCATGGACAGATCAAGTCCCTCAGGGTCTTGATCGTGGACGACGACCATTACATGCGCAAGGTCGTGCGCGCGATGCTGTCCACATTCGGCGTGCGAACGGTTTACGAGGCCTGCGATGGTGTCATCGGCCTCGACGAGATCTGCAAGAACTCCCCCGATCTGGTCATTGTCGATTGGGAAATGCCGATGCTCAGCGGCGCGCAGTTTGTGCGCTTGGTCCGCTCGCCCGGCGAATTTCCGATGCCCGATGTGCCCATCATCATGCTGACCGGTCACGGCGAACGCTGGCGCGTGGTGGAAGCGGCCCGCGTCGGCGCGCACGAGTTTCTGCTCAAGCCGGTGTCCACAAAGGCGTTGCATGACCGCATCCTCGCCGTCGTCAGCAAGCCGCGCCCGACCGTCCAACTGGACGGCTACTACGGACCCGCGCCGCGGACTATGGCCGGCGTGGGTGGGGGTTCGGACGCCGAGCCGGCAATCGAAATGCCAAGCCGGCCGTAGACCGCAATCGCGGCGGCCGTTTTCCCCCGATAGCGAATTAGCGTGTTGAGCCGCCCGTCCGGCGCGTTTAGCGTGCCGGGCATGGCGGCGAGCGACACAGGCAGCAAGATTCAAGGTGCCCGCCCGAGCTTCGCGCCGTGGGCCGATCCGGCGGCCCGGCCGCTGCTGCGGCTCGATGCGGTGTCCAAGCGGTTCGGCGAAGTCATCGCCGTCGACCGGCTATCGCTCGACATCTACGAGCGCGAGTTCTTTGCGTTGCTCGGTCCGTCAGGCTGCGGCAAGACCACATTGCTGCGAATGCTCGCCGGCTTCGAGCAGCCGAGCGAGGGGCGCATCCTGCTCGACGGGCAGGACATCGCCGGCGTTCCGCCGCATCGGCGGCCGCTCAACATGATGTTCCAGAACTATGCGCTGTTTCCGCATCTGACGGTCGAGGGCAACATCGCCTTCGGCCTCCAGCAGGAGGCACTGTCGAAATCCGAGATCGCGACGCGCGTCCGGGAAATGCTTGCGCTGGTCAAGCTCGAGGGTTTCGGGGCCCGCCGGCCGCACCAGCTCTCCGGCGGACAGTGCCAGCGCGTGGCGCTGGCGCGGGCGCTGGCCAAGCGGCCGCGGGTGTTCCTGCTCGACGAGCCGCTGGCGGCGCTGGACCGCAAGCTGCGCGAGGACACGCGCTTCGAGCTGATGGAGCTGCAGCACAAGCTCGGGCTCACCTTTGTCGTCGTCACGCACGACCAGGAGGAGGCGATGGCGGTCGCCGATCGGATCGGCGTGATGAACCGCGGCCAGCTGGCGCAGGTCGCGACCCCGTCCGAAATCTACGAGCAGCCGAATTCGCGCTGGGTCGCCGACTTCATCGGCGACGTCAACCTGATCGAGGGGCGGGTGGTGTCGTGCGGTCTCGGGCAAATCGTGATCGAGTGCATGGCGGGCGGGCGCCTGCTGGTCGCGCACCCGGCGGACGTCGCGCTCGGCACGGCCGTTGGCGTGGCGCTGCGGCCGGAGAAGGTGCAGATCGAAGCGCAACGGCCGCTGGCGACCGACGAGAATTGCTTTGCCGGGCGCGTGGCGGAGGTGGGTTATCTCGGCGGCTTGTCGATCTACCGGGTCAAGCTCGACAATGGCGCTGAAATGAAGGCGACCGCCGCCAATCGCACGCGCCTGATCGAACGACCGATCGGCTGGGACGACCGGGTCTGGCTGAGCTGGCCGGCCGAAGCCGGGCTGGTGCTGACGCGATGACCGACGCCGATCGCCAAGTCGATTCCCAAGTCGATTCCCAAGTCGATTCCCAAGTCAATTCCCAAGTCAATTCGCGGCGCGCGGCCGGGCGTCGGGCCAGGGGCCGCCGGCTCATCGCGCTGATTCCGGCGCTCTGGCTTGTCGTGTTCTTCCTCGTTCCGTTCCTGATCGTGCTCAGGATCAGCCTGTCGCAGACGGTGATCGCCCAGCCGCCTTATCTGCCGTTGCTCGATCTTTCCGCTGGCTGGCAGGGCCTGCGGGACTTCGTCGCCGGACTGTCGTTCGACAGCTACCGGCTGCTGGCTTCCGATGGGCTCTATGCGACGTTCTACTTGCGCAGCCTCGCGATCGCCGCGCTGTCGACGCTGCTGCTGCTGCTGATCGGATATCCGCTCGCCTATGGCATCGCGCGCGTGCCGCGCCGCCTCCAGCCGGTGTTGGTGATGGCGGTGTTCCTGCCGTTCCTGACCGCTTTCCTGATCCGCATCTATGCCTGGATCAACATCCTGCAGCGCGAGGGCCTGCTCAACGATGCGCTGATGGCGCTCGGCCTCGTCCGCCAGCCGCTGGTCTGGCTGTCGACCGACACCGCCATCATCATCGGCATCGTCTATTCCTATCTGCCGTTCATGGTGCTGCCGCTCTACGCCAGCCTGGAGAAGATGGACGAGACGCTGCTGGAAGCCGCCGCCGATCTCGGCTGTCCCCGCTGGAAGGCGTTCTGGCTCGTTACGGCGCCGCTGTCGACGCCCGGCGTCGCAGCCGGCGCGCTGTTGTGCTTCATTCCAATCGCCGGCGAATACGTGATCCCCGATCTGCTCGGCGGATCGGGTGCCCAGATGATCGGGCAGACGCTGTGGACCGAATTCTTTCAGAACAAGGACTGGCCTGTGGCCTCCGCGGTCGCGGTCGCGCTGCTCGTCGCCCTTCTGGCGCCGATCCTGATCTATCAGCACCTGCAGGCGCGCGCGCTGGAGGGGCGGTGATGCGCAAGGGCCCCTCGCTGTTCAACGTCACCTCGGTCGCGCTCGGGCTTGCCTTTCTCTACCTTCCGATCGCGATCCTGGTGATCTATTCGTTCAACGCCTCGCGCCTGGTCACGGTCTGGGGCGGCTGGTCGACGCGATGGTATGTGGCGCTGCTCGACGACCGCGCCATGCTGGAGGCGACCTGGAACAGCCTGCGGATCGCCGCGCTTTCGGCCACGGCCGCAACCGTGCTCGGCACGCTGGCGGCGGTGGTGCTGGTGCGCGCCGGGCGATTCCACGGCCGTACGGCGTTCTCGGCCATGGTCTATGCGCCGCTGGTGATGCCCGAGGTGATCACCGGCCTGTCGCTGCTTCTGCTGTTCGTCGCGCTCAATGTCGATCGCGGCTTCTGGACGGTGGCGATTGCGCACACGACATTGACGCTGAGTTTCGTCACCGTGGTGGTGCAATCGCGCCTGTTGGACTTCGACCGCAGCCTGGAGGAGGCGGCGATGGACCTCGGCTGCCCGCCGCTGCGAACCTTCATCACCGTCACGCTGCCGCTGATCTTCCCGGCCATCGCCGCCGGCTGGATGCTGGCGTTCACGCTGTCGTTCGACGATCTGGTGATCGCGAGCTTCACCACTGGGCCGGGCGCGACCACGCTGCCGATGCGGATCTATTCGGAGGTGCGGCTCGGCGTGAAGCCGCAGATCAATGCGATCTGCACCATCATGATCGCGGTGGTCGCGATCGGCGTGATCGCCGCGGCGCTGGTGGCCAAGCGCAGGGGACTGGCAAGGGCGCGCTGAGCGCCCCGGCGGCAGGTTCGGCAAATCCGGCAGCGAGAACCTGATCGGCGTCAGGCGTGCCGCCGGCGGATTGAATGACCTCGCGCACCATAGTCGAAACGACACCGTCGCGCGCGCGGGCCGTTGCAAGCAGGATGACGCGCCTTTTAGCGTGTGGCGGGTGGGACGCCGGCCGGAGGACTGATCGCCCCGCCGGTCAGCCGCTCGATCGCCGAGCGGACCGTGTCGTGGGTGCTGCGGTTCTTCACCGCGTTGAGCAGCGGGCTTGCCACTGGCGAGCGCAGGATCAGGCTTTGGGTGTCCGGCAGCATGATCGGGTCGTCCCATAGCCCCTGCACCACAAACGGCAGTTCGAACGCCGGTTGTGCATCGCTCGCGTTGGTGGATGCGAGCGCCGCGACGCCGCGCAGATCGAAATCCCTTGCCGGGATCGAAGCCGAGCCGGCCAGCCCGAGCCGCACCTTCGAGCCCTCCAGGCGCACGTTCTCGACGTCGGCGGTGCCCTGCGCGATCTTGATGTTGACCGTGAGCTTTTCGAACGTGGTGCGGCCGTTGCGGAAATCGCCGGCCCCGGACAGCGGTCGCCGCTCCAGCCGGCGCAGCAGTTGCTCCACGTTGATTCCAATCAGCGCGCCCTGTCGGCTCACCAGGTTGGCCGAGCCGTTCATCGTCCGCGTCAGCGCGAGCATGCTGTTGCCGGTGGCGTCGACGGCGATCGCCATGTCGCCGCGGCCCTCGATCCGGCGGAATTTGAGCAATTCTCCCAGGCAGCTCGCGAGATCGACGTCGGTGAACTGCAATTGCGATTTGAAGTCGGCGCCGAGGTCGGAGCCCGCCAGCGCAAACGTGCCTTTAAGGATTCCGCCAAAGGCCTGCGACTCGCCAATCGTCACGGTGAGCTTTCCGCCGCGCAGATTGGTGGCGATGGCGGTGCGCCCGAGCTTGGCGCGAGCGATCGTGATGCGCGCCGCCGACAGCCGCAAGTCGAGATCGAACCCGTTCAGGCCGTCGAGCGCGATCGGGACCCGGTTCCAGTCGCGCCCGTTGTTGGTGAGCAGGCGCATGGTGGAAACATAGGGTGTGAGATTGAGGTCATCGGCGGCCAGCGTGCCCTGCAGCGTCTGCCGGCCGCCGGTGGCGAAGGTAAAGACGCCCTCCGCGACATTGCCGTCGAGTTCGACATTGACGGTGGAGAGGGCGATGGTTCCACTGGAGACGCTGGTCTTGGCCTTGAGCGCGAAGCGACCGAAGCCGCCGCCGGTGAGCGGCTTCAGGCCGGCCCAGAGCAAGGTGTCGCGCAGAGAGGCGGCATCCGCCGCGAGCGTTCCTTCGATCTTCAAGGTCGGCTGCGTGCTCCAGTTTCCCTCGAAGCCGAACTTGAGCGGGGGGCCGTTGAGGCGCAGCTTCAGGCCCGAGCGGTCGCCGGCGAGTGCGGCGGCAAAATCGGTCAGCGTGATCGCGGTGTCGAGCTGCTCGCCGTGCCACATCAAATGACCGGTGGCGGCGAAGCTCTTGGAGATCGACGGCCAAGCCAGCGCCAGCTCGACGTTTCTGAACGTCTCGTTGATGCGGCGCGCCGCGTCGTGCAGCGCAATGGTGCCGTCGTTGATGCGGATTTCGGTGAACGAGGCGGAATTGACCGGACGATTGGCCTTCGGGCCGACCGCGCGCGCCAGCGTGTCGATCAGCGCAGCCCAGTTCGAGCGGCCGTCGTTGCCGAAGGTCACGTTGATGTGCGGCCGCACCAGCGAAACATCCGCGATCTCGATGCGGCCGGTGAACAGCGGAAAGAAGCGCAGCCGCGCCGTCAACTGATCGGCCACCAGCAAGGGCTTGGAGTCTTCGCCGAGCGCCACGTCGGCGAACTTGATCGAGCCGGTCGGAAACAGCGAAACCGCCACATCCCCGCGCAGCACCAGGTCCAGCCCGGTGACGTTGCGGATCTCGGCCTTGGCCGCCTCGCGCACGGTTTCCACCGGAATCAACGACGATACCGTGCCGAGCGCAGCAAAGCTGGCCAGCACGATCGCCACGATGGCGATACCCAAGCGCTTGAAGCCGGTGGCCGCGGTCACGGATCGTTCCAGTCGGTCGACACTTTAGGCCGGGAGGCCGGGGACTATAGCGGACAGCCCTAAGAGGACAACTTGGGCGCCCTCTGTGACGCTTTCGTGGCCGCTCGCGCGGGGCCGGGTTCAGCTTAGCTTGGCCGCCACCCGGTAACTTGCCTCGGTTTTGGCCTTGATCTCGTCCAAGCTGGTGCCGGGGGCGATCTCGACCAGCGTCATTCCGCCGCTGCCCTTCTTGTCGATGTTGAACACGCCAAGGTCGGTGATGACCATGTCGACCACGCCGGCGCCGGTCAGCGGCAGGGTGCAGCGCTTGAGCAGCTTGGGCTCGTTCTTGGCCGAATGCTCCATCACCACGACCACCTTCTTGACCCCGGCCACCAGGTCCATGGCGCCGCCCATCCCCTTCACCATCTTGCCCGGAATCATCCAGTTGGCGAGGTCGCCGTTCTCGGCCACCTGCATGGCGCCGAGGATGGAGAGGTCGATGTGGCCGCCGCGGATCATGGCGAAGCTGTCGGCGCTGGAGAAATAGCTCGTGGTCGGAATTTCGGTGACCGTCTGCTTGCCGGCATTGATCAGGTCGGGGTCCTCCTCGCCTTCATAGGGAAACGGACCGAAGCCCAGCATGCCGTTCTCGCTTTGCAACTGCACGCTGGTGCCCTTGGGAATGTAGTTCGAGACCAGCGTCGGGATGCCGATGCCGAGGTTGACGTAGAAGCCGTCGCGCAGTTCTTGCGCGGCGCGTTCGGCCATTTGCTCGCGGGTCCAGGCCATTAGAGGACTCCTCTAATCATCTCAATTCGAGGCGAATTCTGAGTTGCGCAAGGAGGTCGCCCATTCTCCGTTCATTCCCGCGCACTCGCCGCCGCGAAGCCGAAGCGGCTTCGCTTCGGCGAAGCGGGGAGCGGGAATCCAGTCGCTTTCACTCTGGGTCCCCGCTTTCGCGGGGACGAACGGCCGGAGGACGTGTCCGCTTTGGCCTGGACGCATCGCTAAACTTCCTCTCCGGTTCCGGCAGGCGCAGCGGCCCGGTCGCGCTTGCGCACGGTGCGCTGCTCGATGTGCTTGGTGGCATTGGGTACGTGGATCATGCGTTTGACGTAGACGCCGGGCGTGATGATGTGGTCGGGATTGATGTCGCCGGGTTGCACCAGATGCTCCACCTCGGCGACGGTGACCTTGCCGGCGGTCGCCATCATCGGATTGAAATTGCGCGCGGTCTTCCGGTAGACCAGGTTGCCCTCGGTGTCGCCCATCCAGGCGTGCACGATCGACAGGTCGGCGAAGAGCCCGCGCTCCATGACATAGCGCCCGCCGTCGAACTCGCGCTCCTCCTTGCCTTCTGCGATCGACGTGCCGGCGCCGGTGCGCGTGTAGAAGGCCGGGACGCCGGCGCCGCCGGCGCGGATGCGTTCGGCCAGCGTGCCTTGCGGGTTGAACTCGATCTCAAGCTCGCCGGCGAGAAACTGCGCCGCGAAGGTCTTGTTCTCGCCGACGTAGGACGAGATCATCTTCTTGACCTGTTTGGTGTCGAGCAAGAGCCCAAGCCCGATCCCGTCCACGCCGGCGTTGTTGGAAACGACGGTGAGGTTCTTCACGCCGGAATCGCGGATCGCCAGGATCAGGGTTTCCGGTATGCCGCACAGGCCGAAACCGCCGGCCATGATCAGCATGCCGTCCTTGAGCAAACCGGCCAGCGCCGCCTGGGCGTCAGGATAGACCTTTTTCATAAACGCGGCTCCCTCATTCCTCACCCGGCCGTCAATTCAAATTCGCCACCTAGTTCTCTACCCGAGCGATCGAGCCCCGATCAAGCGCCCGCCGCGTCCGGCGAGCGGGCTATTCCCGCTGGCGGCGCGACCACCATAGCGCGATCGGGCCGAGCAGGATCGAAACCGCGAGCAGGGCGAACAGGGCAAGCCAGCCGGACGCGCTCGCAGGGCCGCCGGCGAGGTCGAGCGTGACGCCCGCGCCCCAGGCGCCGGCGGCCGACAGCCCAAAGCCCACGGTCGAGTGCATCGCCATGGTCGCGCCCCGGTGTGAAGGCGCGGCGCTCATGGCCATGCCCGATGTCAGCGCGCCGGAGTCGGCCGGCACCGTGAGGCCGTAGATCAATATGAGCGCGAGCAGGATGAGCGGCGACGCCAGCGCGCCGATCCCGATGGCCATCGCCACCGCGGCCGAGGCGATCATCAACGCCGTCAGCACGCGGTGGCGCCCGAACCGCAGCGCGGCCTCGTTGCCCAGGATGCTGGCGGGCATGGCGAGCACGGCAAAGATGACGCTGACGGCGACCGGGCCGAGCGGCACGTCGCCGGCGTGCTGCACCGCGACGAAGGTCCAGAACGCGACGATCCAGGTGCGTATGCCGTAGAGCTCGAAGCAATGCGCGCCGTAGCCCAGCACGTAGCCCATGGCCGGACGATTTCGCAGCACCGGGCCGAAATCGAGCAATCGCCTCTTGGTCGGCGTCGGCGTGACCCTAGGCATGGCGAGGCAGGCGGCGATCATGACGATGGGGCCCAGCCCCGTCACCAGGAAGGCCGCTCGCCATCCAACATAATCCGCCACAAGTTGGGCGACGAGAAAGGAAATTGCGACGCCGAACGAGAAGCTGGAGGTATAGAGCGTGACGCTGCGCGACACGTCGCCGGGAGAAAGGCGGTCGGTCAGCGCCTTCAGTCCCGGCATGTAGGCGCCGGCGAAACCGACGCCGGCGATACCCCAGATAGCGGTGGCCGACCACAGCCCGTCCGCCAGCACGCCGAAGGCGAGCGTCGCAAGCGCGCTCACCGCGGAGCCGACCAGCAGAATACCGCGCGCGTCGATGCGGTCGGTCAGCGTCGTGAGCACGGGCACCGCCAGCATGTAGCCGAAGGCGAACGCGCTCGCCATCATTCCCGCTTGCGATCCGCTGAGACTCCACAACGGCATCAAATGCTGCGGCATGACCGCGGGAACGGCCACGTGCGGCAGAAGATTGCCGACCTGTCCGACACACATCGCTAAGACAAGGGATCGATCGGTCAAGCGCATGCTAGGGGCGATCCTTGCTTGCCCGATGCGCGGACGCGGCGCTAGCAACCTGCAGCGCCTCATCGGCGTGCCGCACCATCCGGATGACCGGAACGATTCCGACCAGGACGATCAGCAAGGCCGCAAGCGAACCTTCCTCAAAGTTGCCGCGCGTGGCGAACTGGTAAACATACGTCGACAGCGTTTCGACGTTGAGCGGCCGAAGCAACAATGTGGCCGGCAGTTCCTTGAGACAGTCCACGAATATCAAGAGCGCTGCCCCCCAAAGCGCCGGGCGCAACAGCGGGAGATGGACGGAACGGGTGAGCGCGCCTGGCCATGCGCCGCTCAACCTCGCGGCGTCATCCAGTTCGGTGGCGATGCGGGCGAGGCCGGCCTGTGCGAAGCCGGTGGCGATGGCGAGGAAGCGCGCCGCATAGGCAATGACGAGCGCGGCGCTCGATCCCGCAAGAATGAGCCCGACTCCGACGCCCGCCACGGAGCGGGTGAGCCAGTTGATCGCCTCGTCCACGGCAATCAGCGGCGACAACAGGCCGAGCGCCAAGACCGTGCCGGGGACGGCATAACCAAGACTGGCGATGAACACGCAAGCGGCGGCAAACGGGCGCTGCAGAAGTCGCAGCGCCAACACGGCGCCGAACCCCAGCGCCAGAGTGAGCACCGTGGCAAAGCCCGCGATCAGCACCGTGGTCAAGGTGTGTTCCACGAGGCTTGGGTCGAAATCCATGAGCAGCCCGCGCACGGCGACCTCTTGGGCGAGATAGCCAAGCGGGAGCAGGAATCCCAGCGCGACGGGCGCGAGGCAGGCCGCCGCGGCGAGCCATCCATTCCTGCCGCCGAGCCGAATGCGGCGCGCAAGGGCAGGGTGGCGGTCAAGTCCAGTGAAACCCTGCTGCCGCCGTCCGTAGCGCTCCAGCGCGATCAGAGCCGCAACCACGAGCAGCATGAAACAGGCGATCTGGGCCGCGCCGGACAGGCTCGATCGGTTGAGCCAAGTCGAGAAGATCGACAGCGTGAGCGTCTGCACGCCAAGATATTCGCTGGCGCCGATGTCGTTGAGCGTCTCGAGCAGCGCCAGTGCGAGCCCGGCGGCGATCGCCGGTCGCGCCAGCGGAAGCGTGATGTCGCGGGCGCGCTGCCACGGCGTGGCGCCGAGCGAGCGCGCCATCTCGATCAATGCCGCGCTCTGGGTCTGAAACATCACGCGCGCCGCGAGATACACATAAGGATAGAGCACGAATCCCATGACGAAGATCGCGCCCCCGATGGAGCGGATGTTGGGAAACCAATAGTCGGCCGCGGATTGCCAGCCGAACGCCGCGCGCAACGCGGTTTGCACCGGTCCGACGGCATCGAGCACATCGACATAGACATAGGCGACGATGTAGGTCGGGATCGCGAGCGGCAGCGGCAGCAGCCAAACCAGCACGTTGCGCAGCGGAAATTCGTATTCGGTGACGATCCAGGCGGCGCCCACGCCGGCGACCGTGGTGATCGCCGCCACGCCCGCCAGCAGCAGGATGGTGTCGACGGCGGCGACCGGCAGAACATAGGCGGCCAGATGGCGCCAAATCTCGACGTCGCCGGTCAGCGCGATATAGCCGAGGCTCGCCAGCGGCGACACGACCAGCGCGGCCGCGGCGAGCACCACCACGTTCGCCAGGGGGTGCGGTATGCGCCATCCCGGCCGCGGCGGCGCGGGGCGGGCTGCCGGCCGGATTTCCGACGGGACGGCCTTCATGTGAGC